>ENA-OFCE01000028-OFCE01000028.1-metagenomes-genome-assembly--contig:-NODE-28-length-114366-cov-7.188503_pt1 | contig 114366 bp, 107 predicted proteins | sample MGYA00153388_OFCE01 | MGnify analysis MGYA00153388
ATGAGTACAGTAATATGGTCATGGGATGCTGACCATATTACTGGGGATCACTCAGCCCACAGGGAGAGGGGATCGATCGTGCCCCCCCTACCTATACAGTAATGCTACTGAATAACGTCTGTACCTGAACACAGCTCCGTACCCGCTCCCTCTCCCTCGCACAAGTGTTCCTGACACCTCCGATTTGTTCATCGGGAGAGGGTTGGGGTGAGGGGATATTGCTCGCCTTGACTGACAAACATTTCTCCCAAAGGTATGCCATCAGCCGTTAATCAACTCCATACCCACCGTTGTATAGCGTGCACCTGCCACGCCTGTCTGTGGGAATACCGCCTCGATCGCCGCCAGTTCCTGCTCGCTTAGCGTGATCTCCGCTGCCGCTACGTTCTCTTCCAGATAGCGCCGACGTTTGGTGCCAGGAATTGGGACAATGTTTTCCCCCTGCGCCATCACCCAGGCCAACGCCAGTTGCGACGGGGTCACGCCTTTCTGCCTGGCCAGTTCACTGACCTTGGTGACCAGCTCCAGATTGCGAGCAAAGTTTTCCCCCTGAAAACGTGGATTGTCGCGGCGGAAATCGTCTGCTGCCAAGTCCTCGATACTCTGGATCGCCCCGGTCAGGAAACCACGCCCAAGCGGGCTATAGGCGACAAAACCAATGCCCAAACGTTGGCAAGCGGCCAGTTGCCCCTGCTCGGCATCCCTGCTCCACAAGGAATATTCAGTCTGCAACGCGGTGATCGGATGCACCTGGTGAGCGCGTTCCAACGTGGCAACGGAGGCTTCACTCAGACCAATATGACGGATCTTGCCCTCTTGGATCAGATCCGCCAGGGTGCCAACCACCTCTTCGATCGGCACCGTCGGATCGACCCGGTGCTGGTAGTAAAGATCGATGGTTTCTACCCCCAGCCGCTGCAAGCTGCCTTCTACCGAGCGGCGGATATAGTCCGGTTTGCTGCTCACACCCCGCGCAGTGGGATCGGCCGGATCGCGCACAATACCGAACTTGGTGGCCAGAAATACCTGGTCGCGTTTGCCTTTGATCGCCTTGCCTATCAGTTGTTCATTGGTGTGCGGGCCGTACATATCTGCGGTGTCCAGCAGAGTCACCCCCAGTTCCAGGGCCCGATGCAGCGTGGCGATCGCTTCCTGCTCGTCATAACCGGTGGAGTAGAAATCGCTCATCCCCATGCAACCTAAACCCAGGGCTGAGACGAGGGGGCCATTAGTACCTAATTTGCGCTGTTGCATTGTGTGGTCCTTGTTGAACATGGATGTCGGAACAAAGTCTGGTTGTTTATGCCACAAAGATAAATAATGCAGATTGCACATCACTGTTCATAAATCACCAACAATACGGGCGGCAAAATGGATCAGGTTCAGGCTATGCGCATCTTTACCCGGATCGTGGAACTAGGCAGCTTCAGCCGCGCGGCCGAACGGTTGCAGCTGCCGCGAGCCACGGTAAGCAACGTGCTCAAACGCCTGGAACAGCGGCTTGGCGTCAGATTATTGGTGCGTACCACGCGCCAGGTACAGGTCACCGCCGAGGGGACGCTGTACTACCATCGTTGTCTGCACCTACTGGACGCCCTGGAAGAAGCAGATACCCTGTTCAGCCACCATAAGCTGCAACCCACCGGCAAGGTACGGATCGATATGCCCCATTCGCTGGCGCGGGAAATCGTCATCCCGGCGCTGGATGAGTTCTATCAGCGCTATCCAGAGATAGAAATTGCGCTGGGGGCCAACGACACCCACGTCGATCTGCTGCGCGAAGGGGTAGATTGCGTGCTGCGGGCTTGGGAGACCGAAGACGATACGCTGGTTGCCCGGCGGATTGCCCAACTGCCGCAGCTCACCTGCGCCTCCCCCGATTATCTAAAAGCGTTTGGTACCCCACAATCGATCGACGAGCTGCAACATCATCGGGCGGTGGGCTATTTCTCATTGGTGAATAACCGCAATTACCCGCTGGAATTTTGCCGTGATGGCCGCCTTGAGCTGCGCGAATTGCCAGGCAGATTGAGCGTTAGCGGGGCCGATGCCTATACCAGTGCCTGTCGTTCCGGGTTGGGGCTGATCCAGGCGGCGCGTTATATCATCTCCCCCTGGTTGCAAAGTGGTGAACTGGTGGAAGTGCTGGCCGATACGCCACCACCGCCGATGCCGATCTACATCATGTATCCACCAGGCCGTTTCCTCGCGCCGCGTGTCAGGGTATTGATTGATTGGCTGATTACGTTGTTCGAAGGCCATAAAAACCACTGATATGCCGTTTTTTACAGCAAACGCCGCTAATCCAGGAAATAACTATTGACGTACCCGCCAAAATCTCTAGAATTCGCCTCCGTGGTAGCGTTACTCCGGTAGCGTATCTGGTATGCGAAGGTGGCGGAATTGGTAGACGCGCTAGCTTCAGGTGTTAGTGTCCTTACGGACGTGAGGGTTCAAGTCCCTCTCTTCGCACCAAATAACCACATGATTTATATTGCACAGCATCGAATGCGAAGGTGGCGGAATTGGTAGACGCGCTAGCTTCAGGTGTTAGTGTTCTTACGGACGTGAGGGTTCAAGTCCCTCTCTTCGCACCACTTGATGGGTTCTCTTCTAGCTGTTCCTGCATTAAAACTCACTGAAAAAAACCAACACGCTCAGGCGTGATTTTGTCGTTTCAGTTAAAGCTGAAATGCAGGCTGATTGCGGCCAGTCCACCGGCTAGAGCCATGCAGGAAGGGAGCAGCAGGTAATGACGCCAGCGGCTGTTAAACAGCATCACCAGCGTGGCCAGCATGGCAACCACGATCAGAGTACGCAGTTGCATCATATCCAGGTCAATCAGCGCCAGAAATGGCATCAGGGCACAGGGCAGCAACACGCCCCAGGCGCTGGCAAGCCGATTCCCCAGGCACCAACTGATGCCCCACAATCCACAAGCGGTAACCATGGCAGCTAACATGATAACCCTACCTTTCAAGTGATAATGATAACCAATATCATATAACACTTTTTTTGGACCCGCACTCTTTTCAACATCCGGCTGAACGCGGATGACAGCCTGCGCGAAAAATGTTAGTTTCATATAAGAAAATTCTTAACATTTATAGTCTGTTAATAATAACCAATTGGAATTATTCAGCAGGCATTGTCTAACATTTTTCCTTCGACCGGCCCCATTGGTAAAGAGTGATCCCCGTATGAACTCGCGTTCTTATCAGCAACTGCAAACCAGCAAACAGCGCTTATCCCTGTTTCTTTTCTTGTTGATGAATGCAGCCTCTGCCATTTTTACTTTATTCGTGCCCTTTAAAGAGACCCCGGCCTTAACGCTGCCGCTAATCTGCATTCCGGCGATTTGCCTGGCGGCCATGCTATTTACGCTGTATTCGCCCCGCCACTACGTCCAAAGGCTCAACCTGCTCGCCATCATCCTTGGGCTGCTATGGGCGGCGCACATCTATTGTAAGAGCCAGCTTACCGCCAGTGACAACCACAGCTTCTTGCTGATCAGCCTGTTCAGTATTTTCTTTATCAGCGCGATCTCGCTGACAGATAACCTGCTGGCCTTCTGCCTGCACGCCGTTCCCTCGGCGCTGATAATCCTGTGGCTGGACGGCATGCATAACACCATGCGTATTCTGTTCACCACTCTGCTGCCGATCGTCGCCTTCTCGGTGCATCATTTGCTGTTGAAGCGCAGCGAAATGTTTACCCAACATCTGGTGGCCAACCTGTATCACGAACGGGATAAGTTCAGCGATCTGAGCATGATCGATCCGCTAACCGGCCTGTATAACCGCCGTGGGCTGGAGAGCAAACTGGATCAGTTGCTCTCGCCAACCTCGGGCAACCACTTTGTGCTGCTACTCGATATCGACCACTTCAAGGTCTACAACGATCGCTACGGCCATACCCTGGGCGATCAAGCACTGGTCCAAGTGGCAACCGCCATCCGCGATGCGGTGCGCTCAAGGGATATCGTGGTACGTTACGGCGGAGAAGAGTTTTTGGTACTGCTGACCAACGTCGGTGAAGACTACGCAGCCTATCTGGCAGAAAAGGTACGCCAATGTGTGCAGGAATTGAACATCACTCATCGTTTCCAAGCGCAGGAGACGACCAAGGTAACGTTAAGCGCCGGGATTTCTGCGCTGGATAAGCTGGATATCGACTCTGCGATCTGTGCCGCCGACGCCGCGCTGTACCGGGCCAAAAACAGTGGCCGCAATAATATTCAGCTAGCCCCCCACCCGCAGCCAGTAGCCTGATCCTTTCTCCTTCGCCGGAAGGGGAAAGGTGAAAAACTTTTACCTGTCGCCACTTTTACCACATGCCAATCGCTCCGTAGCGCATTACACTAGCGGACAACTTACGCCTTCCCTGCCACATTTTTATATGGAACACGACCGTTGAAAACCTCACTCTCCACGTTATTGCTGGCGCTTGGCCTGTGTGCCACGCCCTTGGCCAGCCAGGCGACCGACGCGCAGCTCACCTCACAGATTGTCGATCAGTATGCTGAACATATCTTCTACAACAGCGGCGCAACCGGCATGGCGCTGGTAGTTATCGATAACAATCAGGTGGTTAACCGCAGTTTTGGCGATACCAAACCGGGCAACGATCTGCGTCCACGGCCAGATTCCCTGATCCGCATCGCCTCCATCACCAAGCTGATGACCAGCGAAGTGATGGTCAAAATGGCGGCGGAAGGTAAGGTCAAACTCACCGATCCGCTGCGCAAATATGCACCCAAAGGGGCCGTCGTCCCTGCCTACAATTCACGCCAGCCGATTACCTTGCTGAACCTGGCAACGCACACCAGCGCCCTGCCGCGTGAGCAACCCGGCAAGAAACCGCCAAAAACGCCGGTGTTTACCTGGCCCACCAAGGCACAGCGCTGGCAGTGGTTGTCTCATGCCACCATTACCGTGCCACCGGGCGTGCGGGCTGCCTACTCCAACCTAGCCTACGATCTCTTGGCCGATGCGCTGTCACGCGCCGCTGGCAAGCCTTATAACGCCTTGTTGCGCGAGAAAGTCACTGGCCCGCTGGGGATGGTTGACACCACACTGACGCCAAGCGCAGAGCAGTGCTCACGCCTGATGGTGGCAGCCTCTGGGCCAAGCGCCTGCCGCGATACTACAGCCGCCAGTGGCAGCGGTGGTGTTTACTCGACGCCGCGCGATATGCAGCGCTGGATGCAGCAGTTCCTCTCCTCCAACGTAAGCGGTTCGCGCAAGCCAACGGCCTTAACTGAACAAACCATGTATTTCCAGCGCAAAGATCTGACGTCACTGAAAGGCATGGATGTACCGGGTGAAGCCTCTGCTTTAGGGCTGGGCTGGGTCTATATGGCGCCGAAAGATGGCCTGCCAGGGATCATCCAGAAAACCGGCGGTGGCGGCGGCTTCATCACCTATATGGCGATGGTGCCGCAGCAAAATATCGGCGTGTTTGTGGTCGTTACCCGCTCGGAGTTGACCAAGTTCACCAATATGAGCGATCCGGTCAACCGGCTGGTCGCGGATTTGGTGGCCAACAAAGGCTGACCCGCTCCTGGTTACGATAGAACGTGTTGCGTTGCGCGATAGGCGGAAGGCGAACAGCCTTCCAGCCGATTGAAGAAGCGAGCGAAATAGGCGGGATCTTTGAACCCTAAGCTGTAGGCCGTTTCATGCACCGTGCAGGCGCTGAACAGCAGCAGCCGTTTGGCTTCACGCAACAGGCGATCGAAGATCAGCCGTTTGGGTGGCCGGTTGGCGAAGCGGCGGCACAGGTCGTTAAGCCGTGATTCCGTCACCCCCAGCGATTGGGCATATTCCGGCACCGACAGGTGATCGCGAAAACGCTCGTCCACCATCTTGTTAAAACGCTGGAACAGCTTCAGTTCGCCGCGCACGCCGCTGGCGGCCTTGTCATCCAATGAGGTATTGCGCAGCATCAGCGTGAATACCGCTTGGGCCAGCAATGCCAACGTCTGCTCCCGCCCGGCCATCTTTTGGCTAAATTCGCGGGCGATCAGTTCCCAATAATGCCCAAGCGCCGCCAACTCCTGCGGCACTGCGGCCAGCGAAAGGCAAATCCCCGGCATATCCAGCGCCAGATTGCTGCCCGGATACAGGCGTTCCAGTAACGGCCAGATCAGTTCCTGGCGCACCGTTAACACGTGGCCGTCGCTGTCTGGTTCAGTGAAAAAGGCGTGTGGCACCGAAGGGGGCGTGAGGATAAACAGCGGGGCCTGCACCGAATAGTGCTGATCGTCCAGCTGCAGCTCTATCCTGCCGGTGGCCAGATAATGCAGTTGGAAGAAACGGTCGTGCCAGTGCACCTGCATATCCCGGCCAAAAAACGCTGCCAGCCCGGCAAAGGTTTCGTAGTGCACCTCATCAGCGGCGTAACGCGCGTCATACTCTTTGCCAATATCGATATTGGCGATAAAGCCGGTACTTTTCTGCACGTTGTCCTCCGGTGAAAATAAATTCCGATCCCCTACACCTAATTGTAGGGGCGCCGCTGCGCCCGTTTTGCCGCATGCGGAACCCATCGCCAATATTGTTTAAGGTGTGGCCCGTGGCCGCGAGTCCTTCATCGGGATACGCCATACCAGCACGGCCCCGATAATCAACAACGCCGAGACAAAATAGAGCCCGGAGTTAAAGCTGCCGGTCACGTCCTTGAACCAGCCGATCAACAGCGGGCTGACCGCCGAACCGATGTTACCGGTGGCGTTGATCACTGCGATCCCCACCGCACGCGCTTCAAAGCTGATTGACTGATCCGGCGTGGTCCAGAAGATCGCCATTGCGGTAAACGAGCCGACCGACGCCATCACGATCCCCAACAGTTGAACCATGCTGTGGTTGGTCGCCGAAGCCAACAACCAACCCGCCGCGGCAAACAGATAAGGCAGCGCGGTATGGAACTTACGCTCCTGCAGGCGATCCGAACGTTTACTCCACCAGATCATACCGGCGATGGTACAGATTTGTGGGATCGCCGCCAGAAAACCGATCATGATGTTACTGCTGCTCTGGTTGAAGCTCTGCAAGATTTGCGGCGTCCAGATATTGATGGCGCTCAGGGTATTGGTGAGGCAGAAATAGGCCAGCGTATACATCAGCACTACCGGCGTCAGCACTTCACGCCACAGGCTGCGCTGTTGCAACGCCCGGTGGCTGCTTGGCCCTTCCGGCTGCACCAATTGCAACTTATCGGCTTCCATCATCGCCTTCAGGCTGGCCTTCTCTTCGCTGGTCAGCCACTTGGCCTTGGCTGGCGTGTCGTCCAGGTAGAACCACACCACCACGCCGAGGATCACCGAAGGAATGCCTTCCAGCATGAACAGCCATTGCCAACCTTTCAGGTTCATCATGCCGTCCAGCGCCAGAATATAGCCGGACACCAACGAACCCACCGCCATCGTGACGGGCATGGCGATCATAAACAAAGCGTTGGCCCGGGCGCGGTAGAACGCCGGGAACCAGTAGGTGAGATACACCAGGATCCCTGGCAGGAAGCCCGCCTCGGTAATACCGACGATCATTCGCAGCACGTACAGGCTGGTTGGCCCAGTGGCGAACATGGTGCAGGTAGAAGCAATGCCCCACAGCACCATGATGGTGGCGATCCAACGCCGCGCCCCCACCCTGCTCAACATCATGTTGCTGGGGATACCGAAGATCACATAGGTGACGTAAAACAGCGTTGCGGCCAGGCCGAACATGGTGGAGCTAAGACCAAGGTCCTGCTTCATGGTCAAACCGGCAAACCCGATGTTGATGCGGTCAAGGAACGAGAAAACAAACAACACAAATAAGAAAATAATCAGGCGCCGAAATAACTTTTTAATCACCGACTGCTCGGTGGCGGTTAACGCTTTATGTTGCTCTGCCGGATTACCCGACTTGAGCGAATCGACGTTGCTCATGATGACTCCGATTAGTAAACGCCCTGGGATGGTTGCTCCGCCGGTTTATCCTGTTTGAAACTGCTGAGCAGGGAGTCTGCCGCCCGCACCAGCAGGGTGGTATCCACGCCAACGGCAACAAACAACGCACCAGATGCCAGATAGTGCTGTGCCAGTTCCTGCTGTGCCATCAGGATGCCCGGTGCCTTGCCTGCGGCACGAATGCGGGCAATGGCATCGTCGATAGTGCGCTGCACTTCGGGATGCTGTGGATTACCGGCAAAGCCCATGTCGGCGCTCAGATCCGCCGGGCCGATAAAGACGCCGTCCACCCCTTCCACTTCCAGAATGGCGTCCAGATTTTTCACCGCCTCGCGGGTTTCTATCTGCACCAGCACGCACATCTGGCTGTCGGCAAGCTGCAGGTAATTCGGCACCCGGTTCCAGCGCGAGGCACGGGCGAGCGCGCTGCCAACCCCGCGAATACCGTTTGGTGGATAACGGGTAGCCCGCACCGCTTCCTGCGCCTGCTCGGCGTTTTGGATCATCGGGATCAACAGGGTTTGCGCACCGACGTCCAGCAGCTGTTTGATCAGCACCGGATCGTTCCAGGCCGGGCGCACCACCGGATGGCTGGCATAAGGTGCGACTGCCTGCAACTGCCCCAATACCGTTTGCACATTGTTGGGCGCGTGTTCGCCGTCGATCAGCAGCCAGTCGAACCCGGCCCCGGCCAGCAGTTCCGCGCTGTAACTGCTGCACAGACCCAGCCACAGACCGATCTGCGGGCGTTTTTCCTGCAGGGCCTGTTTGAAATGGTTAGTTAACATGGTGTTTCTCCTTAGACAAACCGGCAACTGATGCAGCCCATCGGGCCATAATCGGCATGGAAGGTATCGCCGCGCCGTGCTGCCACCGGGCGGGTAAAGGAACCGCCAAGAATGATCTGCCCAGCCTCCAGCTCCACGTCATACGGGGAAAGCTTGTTAGCCAACCAGGCCACGCCGTTGGCCGGGTGATTGAGCACCGCCGCCGCCACGCCAGACTCTTCAATCACGCCATTGCGATACAGCAAGGCACTGATCCAGCGCAGATCCAGCGCGTCCGGCTTGATCGGTCTGCCGCCCATCACCACACCGGCGTTGGCCGCGTTATCGGAAATCGTGTCGAACACCTTACGTGGCCGCTGGGTTTGCGGATCGACGTTATGGCTGCGAGCGTCGATGATCTCCAGCGCCGGGATCACATAGTCGGTAGCGTTATAGACATCAAACAGGGTGCAGTTCGGCCCGCGCAGCGGTTTCGCCAGCACAAACGCCAGCTCCACTTCAACGCGTGGCACGATAAAGCGATCGATCGGAATGTCGCTGCCATCGTTAAAGAACATGTCGTCCAGCAGCGCACCGTAGTCCGGCTCGGTGATCTGCGAGCTGACCTGCATGGCGCGCGAGGTCAGCCCGATCTTATGCCCCTTCAGCGTGCGCCCTTCGGCGATCTTCAGCTCAACCCACTGGCGCTGGATAGCATAGGCATCTTCAATAGTGATCTCCGGATGATCCAGCGATAGCGCGCGGATCTGTTCCCGGCTCTGCTCGGCCTGATGCAGGCGCTGCACGGCTCGGCTCAGTACGTCTTTATCCAGCATTTACCACTCCTTGTTCAGTCCTTGCTAAACAGCGCATGGACATTGTTCTGCTTATAGTTGAGCACCGGATCCAGCTCTTCCATGGTGAAAGAGAGGGCCAGATAGCGCTTGGCCATCAGCGCGGCAAAGTGATCCTTAATCAGGATGAACAACATTTCGCCCACCTGTTGGCGGCTTTCCAGGCTGCGGCCGTGGCCAATCTTCAGCGTCATATGCACAAAGGCATAGTTCTGCTTGCCGTCGGCCATTTGCCAGGTATCCAACCAGATAGCGCGACTACGGATGCCCGCCAACGGGAAGATGCCGGTTTCCGCCAGCGCGTGATTAACCTTGTCGAACAACCCGGGTAAATCCGCCTCCCGGCGGATGTTGTCGGTACATTCAGCGTAAAAATGGGGCATTGGGTATCCTCAGGCTTGAGCGGGAAGCGGGAATATGCCGTTGACCTGGCCGGTCCCGGAGCTGGCAAACAGCGGGGTAACGAACTCCACCTTGCCCTGATACTTGTCCCAGCCCAGCAGGCCCAGCAACATCACGGTGTCGTGCATATTGCCTTCGCCGTAGCAGTAGTCGGCGTACTCCGGCAGCATTTCGCAGAACTCACGGAAGCGCCCTTCTTCCCACAGTTTCACTACCCGTTCGTCCATCTGCTGGTCGAACTGGCGGGTGTAGCTGTTCATGCCCTGCTCGGCACGCTGATCGTCGATAAAGCGGTGTGACAGCGAGCCGCTGGCCAATACCGCCACGGTGCCGTCGTATTTCTCAATCGCGGTTTTGATCGCTTCACCCAGGCGGCGGCTATCGGCAAAATCATGCACGGTGCAGAAAGCAGAAATGGAGATCACCTTGAAGTGGCGGTCGCTGTTCATGTAGCGCATTGGCACCAGCGTGCCATATTCCAGCTCCAGGCTTGGGATCTCGTGCGCTTTGGCACGTACGCCAAGCTTGCGGGCTTCATCGGCAATCATCTGCCCCAGCTCCGGGTTGCCGTCGTATTCATAGGTCATGTCACGAATGAAGTGCGGCAGCTCATTGCTGGTGTAAAGCCCTTTGAAATGCGAGTTACAGTTGATGTGGTAGGCGCTGTTCACCAGCCAGTGGGTATCGAACACGATAATGGTGTCGACGCCCATTTCGCGGCAGCGGGCACTGATTTCTTTGTGACCATCAATGGCGGCCTGACGGCAGCCGTGATGTTCACCGGGCAATTCAGACAAATACATCGAGGGAACGTGCGTGATCTTTGCGGCTAATGCTAATTTACCCATATGTCCTCCTATTCCCTTTATCTTTCAGCCTGCGGCACAGCTGGCCGCAGGCTGATGTCTATCGGGTCTAGTCCTTGGTTGTTGTTTTAAAGGGCACGGAGCTATCTCACACTCCCCAACGTGGGATCGGGTGATCCCCCATGGAGATACAAACGTTTTTCATCTCGGCAAACACTTCGAAGCTGTACTCACCGCCTTCACGGCCGGTGCCAGAGGATTTCACCCCGCCAAACGGCTGGCGCAGATCGCGTACGTTCTGGGTGTTGACGAAAACCATACCCGCTTCAATATTGCGGGCCAGACGCAGTACTTTGCTGACATCCTGCGTCCAGATGTACGACGCCAGGCCGTACTCCACATCGTTGGCCATGCGCAGGCCGTCTTCTTCTGATTTGAACGGCAGGAGGCAGGCCACCGGCCCGAAGATCTCTTCCTGCGCGACACGCATATTGTTGTTAACATCGGCCAGCACCGTTGGGCGCAGGAAGTTGCCGTGGGTCAAACCGGCCGGTTTATCCGGGCCGCCAGCCAGCAAAGTGGCCCCTTCTTCGATACCCAGGCGGATATAGCCGGAAACCTTTTCCCAGTGCTGCGGGCTGATTAAAGCGCCGACCTGGGTATTGGGATCCATCGGATCACCTACGCGCAGGCGGTTGGCACGCTCGGCAAAGCGTTTAACAAATTCCGGATAAATGCTTTCTTGAATGAAGATGCGTGAACCCGCAGTGCAACGTTCACCGTTGATCGAGAAGATGGTGAACAACGCCGCATCCAGCGCCCGCTCGATATCGGCATCCTCAAAGATCAGCACCGGTGATTTGCCGCCCAGTTCCATCGAGAATTTCTTCAGCCCGGCGCTTTCAATAATGCGGCGGCCAGTTGAAGTACCGCCGGTGAAGGACACCGCACGCACGTCTTTATGACGTACCAGAGCATCACCCGCTGTCGCGCCATAACCTTGCACTACGTTCAGCACCCCGGCAGGAATACCGGCTTCCAGCGCCAGTTCACCCAGGCGATCCGCCGTCAGTGGCGAAAGCTCGGACATTTTCAGCACCGCAGTGTTACCCAGTGCCAGGCAAGGCGCGGTTTTCCAGGTGGCGGTCATGAACGGCACGTTCCACGGCGACACCAGCGCACAGACTCCCACCGGCTGGATCAGCGTGTAGTTGAGCATCTTGTCGTCTACCGGGTAGGTGCGGCCATTCATCTGCTGGCAGATCTCGGCAAAGAACTCAAAGTTGTGCGAGGCGCGTGGGATCAGCACGTTTTTGGTCTGATGGATCGGTAACCCGGTGTCGGCGGTTTCCATCTCAGCAATCTGCGGCACGTTCTGGTCGATCAGCTCACCCAGGCGACGCATCAGGCGCGCCCGCTCCTTCATCGGCGTATTGGCCCATTTCGGGAAGGCTTCTTTGGCTGCAGCTACCGCCTGGTCGATTTCGAGCTGGCCACCGGACGCCACTTCCGCCAGCACTTCGCCGTTAGCCGGGTTAGTAGTGGTGAAATACTCTTTGCTGGCGACGTTCTTGCCGTTGATCCAATGGTTGATGGTTTTCATCCCTTGCTCTCCTCGTAATCTTTTTCACTGATGATGTGGTTAACCAAGCGGCCAATGCCTTCGATCTCCACCACAATTTCATCCCCAGGCTGCACGTCGGCCAGCCCTTTCGGCGTGCCGGTGGCGATCATGTCGCCAGGCTGCAACGTCATAAATTCACTCAGGTATTCGATCAGGTACGGGATGTCGAAAATCATGTCGGCAGTAGTGCCGCGCTGGCGTAGTTCACCGTTAACGTAGGTACTGAGCGTCAGGTTATGCGGATCCGCGACATCGTCACGATCGACAATGTAGGGGCCGATAGGCGTCAAGGTGTCGCGGCTTTTCACCCGCAAGTTGGGGCGGTAGTAGTTTTCTAGGTAGTCGCGGATGGCGTAGTCGTTGCACAAGGTGTAACCGGCCACGTAATCCATCGCCTGCACGCGGCTGACGTTACGCGCGGTTTTACCGATCACCGCCACCAGCTCGGCTTCGTAGTGCATGTATTCCACCTGCGCCGGTCGCACGGAAACCTGACGGTGGCCGGTCAGGCTGTTTGGCCCCTTGAGGAACACCAAAGGCTCTTCCGGTGCTTTAAACTCCAGCTCGCTGGCGTGATCGGCATAGTTCAGGCCGAGGGCAAATATCGTGCCCTGCGCCGGTGGCAGCCATTCCACATCGTACTCATCGAGCTTGCTGCCATCAGGCAGGGTAACGCTTAACTGGTCGTCTACGGTGACGTTAACAATCTGGCCATGATGGCGGATACGAGCGTGTCTCATGGTTATTCTCCTGCCTGCGTCACGTGGTTGGTAAGGGTTGGCAAACCAGCGGCCCGCACCGTCACTTGGTCACCCGGCTTGATCTCAACCCGCTGGTGTGGCGTGCCAATCAGCACCGCATCCCCCGGTTGCAGGGTAATAAAGTCGCTGATGGCGGCAATCAGTTCCGGCACCGAACGCACCAGATCGGCCGTTGACCAACGATCCTGTTCCACGCCATTGATTTCGGTGATAATTTCCATGTTGCTGGTGCTAGCCAGTGGAGCAACCTCTCCCAACGGGCAGAAACCGTCGCGGCATTTGGCCTTGATCGCCGGGCGATAGAAGCTGGTTTCCGGCAGGCTGATGTCATTTGCCAAGGCGTAACCGGCCACATAATCGGCCACATAATCGGCCACCTTATCCGCTGCCACCTTGCGGGCGATGCTACCAATCACTACTGCCAGCGTTGCGCCACTTTGCACGGTTTCACCGGCCGGGAACGGAATGCTGCCACCGTTGGCAAGATAGGTATTGCGCGGTTTGATGAACCACACCGGCGTCTTGGGCGGCGTTTGATAAGGGGCGGCGCGAAACGCCTGATCCCAGGCATCAAGCTGGCTGCGGTGGTTAAGTGCTACGGAAAATACGGTGCCTTTCATGCAGACTCCTTCTACGGATCGCCAATCATTAATATGTTAATGAATACTTTTATACGCTGTTCAGCATTTACGCAACGTTGTTAATTTAATTTGTGATCGTGATAACGAAATATTCACAAATTATGTACATTAGCGTTATTAATCAGCAAATTAACCTTTTTTGCAGGATTTTTACGTGACGGATCGCGTTTTGCCGTTCTCCGCCGGTCAAAAATTGGCTACTATTAAGTTGTTAATAAAATTAAGCCAAGGCCATCGACATGCATGAATCGTTAACCATCGCCCTGTTGCAGGCGCGTGAAACCGCCATGGGGTTCTTCCGCCCGATCCTGAAAAGCCACAACCTGACGGAACAGCAATGGCGCATCATTCGCGTATTGGCCGATAGCCGTTCCATTGAGTTTCACGAATTGGCCGCAGAGACCTGTATCCTGCGCCCCAGCCTGACCGGCATCCTGTCGCGCATGGAGCGGGATAAGCTGATCTTTCGCCTCAAGCCGGTTAACGATCAGCGCAAGCTGTACGTGTCCCTGACGCAGCAGGGCCAGGAGTTGTATGAACTGGCACGCCACCAGGTGGAACAGGGGTATGGGGAAATAGAAGCAGCATTCTCGAAGCAGAAGATGGATCAGTTGATGGAGCTACTCGACGAGCTGATCCGTTTAGGGGATCAACAAGTTAACAACGTGGTTGCTCATAAATAGCCCTCACCCCAACCCACTCCCACAGGGAGAGGGAGCCGCTCGGCGTTGTGATTATGTTTTGTGTTCGATCTGTCGCCCCGGCAAAAGGGAAATGGAACAGTGCAGCGGTCAGGTAGATTTCTGTAGCTAAAAACTAACTCGATCGGTCCCCCTCGCCCTTTGGGAGAGGGTTAGGGTGAGGGGCGTCCTCAGTGAATAACAGGTTGGGCTTCCGGCAATAGCGCACCTCCATCCACCACCAGCGTCTGGCCGGTGATATAACTCGCAGCCGGTGAGGCCAAAAAGACCATTGCGGCAGCGATATCCTCCGGCTCCCCCAACCTGCCCAGCGGCACCGCAGCGGCTATCGCCTGATTCAGCGATTCCCCACCCAGATTAGCCATCGCTGGCGTACGGATCATCCCCGGCTCCACGCCGTTCACCGTGATCCCGTCACATGCCAGTTCCAATGCGGCGGCACGAATAAAGCCGTTAACCCCCGCCTTGGAAGCCGCATAGTGCGCCAACCCTGGGTAGGCAACCCTTGGCCCTGTGACCGACGAGGTCACCAGAATACGTCCGCCCCCCTGGCGCTTCATCCACGGCAACGCCGCCTGCGCCAGAAAGAAAGGGGCCATCAAATTGACGCTCAAGGTGCGTTGCAACAGCTCGGCATCTATCTGGTTAAACGGCCTTAGCGGAAAATAAGCGGCGTTGTGGATCACCACGTCCAGCCGTTGATGCTGCTGCGCTGTCTGTTCTACCAGCTCGGCGATCTGCCCTGCATCGGCCATATCACAGGCTGCGGCCTGCACTTGCCAACCCTGCTGGCACAGGCTTTCAACCGCCTCCTGCGCCTTTTGCAGTTGTAGATCGGCCATCACCACCTTGGCCCCCAAACGAGCAAAGGCGCTGACGATCGCCAGCCCAATGCCCTGCGCACCGCCGGTCACCAACACCACCTGCCCTGCAAACGCATCACTGGCATAAATCGCCGTCATCGGCTCAGGCCTTAGGGTAATGTGTGGTGTTAAGGATCTGCGCGTGAGCGCCCACGGCAAAGTTGCTCAAACTGCTGAAATCACTGCCCTGATAGCCGAGGATCTTGCCATCGGTGCGCATCTCTTGCAGATCGATCATCACTACGCCTAACGTCGGAATGATCTTTTCGCGCCAGACGAACAGGTACAGTTTCTCCGCCACCTTGACGTAATGGCAGCGATCAACATCCGCCAGCCCTTTCTCGACCCCGTCCAAACACTGCCAGGCGTAGAAATTATTGTTCAGATAAATATGCTCGTAGCGCTCCGTCGGGCTGTAGGTATACATATTACGCATTCCAATCAGTTCGTCGGTAAACTGCGGCAACGGTGCATCGCTGTTATCCAGGCGGCCAAAGCGGAATTCGGCATTCACCGCCGTGAGCGGCAAACCCTGCTCCACCCGGCTAAAGGCGTCCAGCCGCGTCTGTGACTCATCCGGCAACTGACCATAAACGGCGGTAAAGTTGCCTTGCTGACGCTCGCACACCAGCGTAATGCTGCCGTTGGCCCGCTGCGGATCGAGGAAATCGATAAACAGGATCCCCGGGCGGATGCTGGTGGCCCGGTAATCAACTCGTTGATCTCCCCACTGCAGGGTTTGATCGTCGTTAAAGTGGCACTGCACCGTTTCCCCTTCTGCAAAATGGAACGCCAGCGTAGTACCGGCCAAATCCTGCTGCTCCAGCGTATGGCTGTGAGGAGCGAAACCTTCCGCCAGTGCGCCAACCTGAATAAATACCGCTTCTGAACTCATGACAATCTCCTTACAGGGAAGTGAAAGCTAAAGTCGGCACATCGACAATGGTGGAGCCGCCATCGGCCACCAGCGTCGCGCCGGTAATAATTGACGCCTGCGTTGAGCAGAGGAAACGACACACCTGGGCGATCTCCTGCGCACTGGCTGGGCGGCGCAGTGGCACATCGCGACAGACATGTTGATAGGCCTGCTCGAGCGTTAAGTTATGCGCCGCCATCAACGGCTGCATTTCTTCATCGGCCATTGGCGTAGTCACCCAGCCGGGACAAACAGCGTTGGCACGTACGCCCTGTGGGCCATAGTCGCGGGCGATGGAACGCATCAGTCCGATCAGCGCATGTTTGGCGGTGACATAGCCACACACCTCCGGCCCGGCGGCCAACGAGGCGATCGAAGCAACAAACAGCAGATTGCCACCGCTTTTCACCAGTTCCGGCAAACAGGCCCGGGCGCTGGCAAACGCGCTATTGAGGTTACTGTCCAGCGCCTGCTGCCACTGGGCATCGGTGATTTCGGTGATACGGCCCAACCCCATTCCACCAGCGCTAGCGATCAGGCAGTCGATACATCCGGCCTGCTGTAAAATCGCTGGCAGAATGTCGGTTTGCCAACTGGCTCCGTTGGCGGCGTCCCCAACTACGGCATGTGCCCCAATCTCTGAAGCCAAGGCGTTCAAGGGTTCGCGGCGACGGCCAACAATAAATACCCGGTCGCCCTCCTGCGTCAGCAAACGCGCGCAAGCAGCGCCAATGCCAGTGCCGCCGCCGGTGATCACCACCACTCTACTCATCACATTTCTCCATCAACTGGCTGACCATCAGGAAACTGCTCAGCAGCAAACGCCGCTGCTCGGCTTCCAACCGCAGATAGCGGCGGCTGGCAGGCAAGCGGCTGACCACTTCGGAAGCGGCAAAATGCTCAATATCCAACTGCCAGCGGCCTTCTGTTATCGTGAGCGTGGCGCGGCGAAAATCGAGTTTGGCTAACGTGTCGCCGATTTGCGGGTATTGCTGCAACGTGGCGATCAACTGCCGAGCGCCCTCATGTTTGGCCTTGGTGCGATAAATCACGCCCTTACGGCGCAGCCAGCCACCGGTGATGATGTTGAGCACCAGCGGTTCGGTAAAACGTGCGTTGCCCTGCAAGCGGAAACGATGGGTGACAATGTGCGCCAAAAACAGCGACTGCACCTGTTCGGCCACCTCTATCACTGGCCCTTGCGGCAGCGTGAGCCGTAACTGATTAACGGCAACGCGTTCACAGGCGTAAGGCTGCAAGTTCGCCGTCAACCGGTTGAGCGTGGTCCCCACTTGATAACCGGGAGGGTCACGCCGCCAATAACGATTAAGTGAGGGAAGTAAGCCGATCAAATTCCACCTCCGCAGCTTCTGCCTTGTTGAAGGCGCTCTCCAGCACCTCTTCTACCGGTACCGGTTTAAACGGATTGACCTTCTGCACGCACAGGGTCCAGAACAGCGCATAGGCGGAGGTCAGGCCGATCATGATGCCAAACGGGATGTAGACATCGCGTGGGTTCATGCCTGGTGGTGTGATGTAGAAAATCGCCAGCACGATACCGATACTGGAGACAATCTGCGGCAGCGGGAACCAAGGCGATTTATAGGCGCGTGGCAGATCCGGGCGGCGGATACGCAGGATCACCACCGAGCAGGTTACCAGCAGGTATGCCACACCCCAGGCACAGACGGCGGCCAACACCATCGGCATGATGCGGTCCAGATTGCCCTGAATGGCGAAAGCATGAACACAGGGGATCAGCACCGCAGCGGCAATCGCGACTACCGGTGTTTTAAAGCGAGGATGCAGATAAGCGAAGATGCGTGGCATAGCACCATCCAGCACCATGCCGTAAATAATACGTGGTACCGCCGCCATCAGGGTGTTAATGGTAGCCGCCCCGGCTAACAGCAGCCCGACGCCTAGCCAGTATTTACCGAAGTTACCCATGATCTGGCCAGCAAATGCCGGGATTGCCATCGGCGTATCCAGCAGATGCACGTTATTGGCCGCGTCCACCACCACGTTTTCCACCTGGTGACTCAATGCCGCACCGTATAACGCCATGCACAGCGCCACACCGCATAATCCCAGGGACATAGCGCGCGGTATCACACGATGAGAACGCTTAATCTCCGGGGCCATCGGCGTCACCAACTCGCAGCCGACGAACATAAACATCGCCATACCCACCAGGCTGAACACCGCAAGGGGATCGCCGACATCCAGCGTAGTGCCGAACCAGCCTTCTAGCGGTACAGCATGCGGTAACAGCAACCCGGCGATCGAAAAGATCATCAAGGTGCTCCACATGCAGAACGTCAGCACGACCTCAGCCTTACCGAAGGCTTCGATGCCAAACGCATTCAGAATGCCGAAAATGATCACCAAGCCCACGCCGATCATCCACGAACTGTTGTTGCTCTCCATCAGGGTGTTGAGATGTTCAAAGTTCACCAGCGCCATGATGCCGGAAAGAATGGTTTCGGCGGTGCCAGCAAAGATATGCACGATCAGATAGGCAGACAGAGTGCCGGTAATGGCAAAAAAGCGCCCCATACCGCAGGAGATATAGTCATACACCGAGCCGGTGGTGGGCAGGATCGCTGCCGCTTCTGAGAAGGTGGTGAGCTGGGCTTGCATCATGATAAAGGCGATCAGCATCGCCAGCGCGAAGGTGTCACCGCCGATACCAAAACCGCTGGTAACGGTGAGGATCACCGGGCTGGCCATGATCACCCCAACCGAACTGGCTAACGTGGTGGGGAACCCGACCTTGCCCCGTTCTAGCTGGGCACTGAGCCGCGACGACAGGTTCATGGTTATTTCCTCTTATAGTGGTTTTTACCCGGTGTTGTAGCCGCCAAGGGCGGTAATCTCACTATAGGAAGGAAAGCAAAAGGCTGGCTATCGTCCTTAAGGACGAGAGAGGCAGAGGAGTTAATGGAAGAGTTGAGCTACTGGGCAAAAACGCTATTAACGAGAAATTACTTTAAATTCAGTAGTAACCGCTCGGCCCCTTTCATTAATGTGTTAATGAAACTGCTACTCACCACCTGTTGGATACCCCGCCACTCAGCATGGGGATGTTGTTATTAATGTATTTTATTGCAATCCGGCTCACGTTGTTAATATGTTTTCATTGTGTTGCATATTTGCTACATCTATGCTTGTATCGTTCACATATTGTCCAGATACCTTTGCAGGTGTCCTTCAGGGGACTGAGCGATCAACGGAGGAAAATGCATTATGACAACCACATCATCCTTCATGCGTAACGACGCTTTTATCTCAAGCTGTCTGAATACCATTGCGCATCTGATCCCAGTTTCTGCCGGGGTTTTTTATCTGGTGGACCCGGACCTGCGGCCAGATCACTACATTCTTCATGGCATTAGCGATGATACCCATCAGCAATATCTGGATCATTTTCAACAGCTGGACCCGCTAAAACCGGCCAACTTCCACCAACAAGACATCCAGATGGTGAACATGACGCCAGCGGCGATCGCCAATAACCGCCACTATTATCACGACTTTATGCTGCCCAATCGCATGCGTGACATGACAGAGATTTTTATCCGCCAGCGTAAGCGGATTATTGCCGGGGTTTCTCTGATCCGCGATACGCCGTTCACCGAATTGGAGCGCAGCCGCTTACGTGCGGTGCTGCCGCTGATCGAGTTGGCCACCCGCGATCTGCTGCCAGACAGTGAAGCCCAGTTGCTCACCGCCAAAGAGCAGGAGATCGTCAATATGGTGCGTGAAGGGGCCAGTAATAAGCGTATCGCCTTAAAGCTCGGTATCTCTCTATCGACGGTGAAAACCCATATGCGCAACATCTTTGCCAAAACCGCCGTGGTCAACCGCACCGAACTGGTCTCCAGCGGTTTTATTGCCTACGGCTGATCCTGACTAAAGCAGCAACAATCAACCATCCGCCAATGCTGGCGCGGCCTCCCCATGCTTAAAAAGCGTGGAGGGTAACGATTGACGAAACTCAAGGATAACGACGATGTCCAGTGATGCAGTTTCTGTGCCTTCTGCCGGGGCCTTGCTCCCCTGCCCACCCAGGCTGTTAACGGCGATTATCGTGTTTGCCGCCATCGCGCCAGGGATCCTGATGACAGCTCCCGCCGTCGCTGCCCAGTTAGCTAGCCAGTGGCACCTCACGCCTGGCCAGATCGGCCATCTGTTTTCCACCGAACTGGGAGCCATGAGCATCGCCACGCTGCCTGCCTGGTGGTGGATCAGCCGGATCAACTGGCGCAAGATCGCCACGCTGGCGGCTGTCGTCTTCCTGATCGGCAATCTGGCCTCGGCCATGGCCACTGATTTCAGCCTGCTATTGGTCTTGCGATTTATCGCTTCACTGGCCGGAGGCACACTGATGATCCTCTGCATTTCTTGTGCGGCGGGCACCGCCAACCCCAGCCGGGTCTATGCCTTTTGGGTACTGGGCCAACTGCTGCTAGGCGTGTTCGGCTTGCTGGCATTGCCCCCGCTGTTTGCACATTTCGGCCTGATGGCGGTTTACCTGATCCTGGCGACGATCATGCTGTGTTGCCTGCCGTTACTGAGCGCATTCCCCAGCGGTTTTCGCCATAGCCACAGCGCGGCCAGCCAGATGTCCCCAAGCCCGTCCATCTACAAGCTGTTTGCCGTACTGGCGGTATTGGCCTTTTACATCAGCCTGAGCGCGGTCTGGACCTTTATCGGCACTATCGCCGAAGCCGCGGGTCTTTCACCGGTGCACAGCGGGCAGGTGCTGGCCGCCGCCACCCTGTTTGGCATCATCGGCGCTGGCGGGGCGGCACTGGTTGGCGCAAGACGCAGCCACAAGCCGTTGTTGTGGATCGGCTACGGCCTGCTGATTGCCAGCGTCCTGCTGCTGAGCCGCAACCCGCTACTCATTCGCTTCACCCTCGCCGCTGTGATGTTCAAGTTCACCTGGACCTTTGTACTGCCATTTATTCTGGCGCGCGTCTCGGTGCTGGATAACAACGGCAAGCTGATGAACAGCATCAATCTGGTAATTGGCGGCGGCATGGCCATTGGCCCCTCGTTGGCGGGTTACCTGATCGAATCTTCCGGCGGGATCAACGCATTGCTGATCGGCGCATTGAGTTGTGCGCTGCTGTCACTACTGCTGATCTCGCTGGCTTCACCGCGCGCGCCGCGCCGTTTAACAGGAGTCATAAGGTGAAAAGAACAACCGGTTTCTTCTTCGATGAACGCTGTTTCTGGCATAGCACCGGCTTACATGCCACCACGCTGCCGGTGGGCGGCTGGGTACAACCGCCTTCAGGGGCCGGGCATGCCGAGTCACCGGAAACCAAGCGGCGGATGAAAAACCTGATGGACGTCTCCGGCCTGTCGCGCCAGCTCAAGCTGCTGAGCGCCGAGCTGGCCGATGAGGAAGATTTACTGCGTATCCATCCGGCACATTACCTGCAGCGTTTCAAACAGCTGAGTGATAACGGCGGCGGTATGTTGGGGGAAGAGGCACCTTTGGGGCCAGGCAGCTATGAGATTGCCAAACTTTCCGCAGGGCTGGCTTGCGCTGCGGTCGAGGCGGTATTAAAGGGCGAACTGGACAACGCCTATTCCCTGTCACGCCCGCCGGGCCATCACTGCCTGCCGGATCAATCGATGGGGTTCTGCTTCCTGGCTAATATTCCCATTGCCATCGAACGGGCCAAAGACCGCTTCGGGCTTGGCAAGGTGGCGGTGATCGACTGGGACGTGCATCACGGCAACGGTACCCAGCATATTTATTGGCAGCGTGATGACGTGCTGACCATCTCGTTGCATCAAGACGGCTGTTTCCCGGCGGGCTACGCTGGCGAACAAGATCGCGGTGAAGGGGCCGGGGCGGGTTACAACATCAATATTCCGCTGCTGGCCGGAGCCGGTGACGACGGTTATCAATACGCCATGCAGCAAATCGTCATTCCGGCACTGGAGCAGTTCGAGCCGGAGATGATTATTATCGCCTGTGGTTACGATGCTAACGCCATCGATCCGCTGGCACGGATGCAGTTACACAGCGACAGCTTCCGCGCGATGACCGCCCAGGTACAAGATGCTGCGGACAGGCTCTGTGGTGGCAAGCTGGTGATGGTGCATGAAGGAGGTTATGCCGAAGCCTATGTGCCGTTCTGCGGCCTGGCGGTGATGGAGGAGTTGAGCGGTATACGCACCGAGGTGCAGGACCCAATGCTGGAATTTATTCAGCAACAGCAACCCCGCGATGCGTTTAACCAGTTCCAACGCGCGGCTATCGACCAACTGTCACGCCAATTCGGTTTATAACTGCAATTTCATAAAAAAAGACGCCCGAGAGCGTCTTTTTTATCGCAATAGCAAAAATCAGTTCACTTTAACCGGCATACCGGAACGTGCCTTGATGGCCGCGTCCACGACGCTCTGGTCAACGGCTGGATCCATCAGCACTTTGCCAACTGGCGCGGTGATGGTGATTGGCACGGGTTCTTTCGACTTCAGCTCATCTTCGTTGGCAGACAGCGGGTTGTGCACTTCCAGGTAACGTGAACCGTCTGGCTCTACGGAAACCTTCACCGGCTCGTTGATGAACTGCACGCGAGTACCTACCGGTACGCTGTCGAACAGGTATTTGATGTCGTCAGCACGCAGACGCACACAGCCGTGGCTCACGCGCAGGCCGATACCGAAGTTGGCGTTGGTGCCATGGACCGCATACAGACGGCCAACATAGAGCGCGTACAGCCCCATCGGGTTATCCGGGCCTGCCGGGAATACGGCTGGCAGGATTTCTCCATCGGCTGCGTACTCTTCGCGCATTTTAGCGGTTGGCGTCCAGGTTGGGCCCGCTTTCTTACGCTGTACGGTGGTGACCCAGTCCAGCGGGGTATCTTTACCCAGTTGGCCGATACCAATCGGCAGCACCACGACGGTCTTGGTGCCTTTCGGGTAGTAGTACAGACGCATTTCTGCGCTGTTGATGATGATGCCTTCACGCGGGGCGTCTGGCAGGATCAACTGCTGTGGAATGGTCAGCGTGCTGCCTGGCAGCGGCAGGAACGGGTCAACACCAGGGTTAGCCTCCAGCATGTTGCTCAAGCCCATCTGGTATTGAGCCGCAAAGCTCTCCAGCGGCAGTTTGCTGTCTGCAGGCACGGTGATCTGAATATTTTCCCCAACCAGACGGCTGTCTTTGGCGGGCAAAGGGTATACAACGGCGAAGGCAGCCTGGCTGAATGCAACCAGAGCAGTAAACAGGGTTAATAACGCGCGAATGCTCATTTTCATCTTCGTAGTAGAGTGGTGGCCGCACTGGCTAAAAATGGTATGTGTTCTGCCCGGCCTGCTTTGACCGGATGCGCATTATATGTGCACTTGCCGCCAAGATGGAAACATTACTAACGCAAATACCTCACTTTTTTGTAGCCGGATATAGGGAATAGTGTCCTTTTGGTAAATTCCTGCCCTAGCGTAGCCCACTGCCCTCTTCGCCACGGCGGATCGGGATAAGATATTCACAGCTGATCGCCGCCTGATCGTCACCGTAGCAAACGCCCAATGCCGGGGAAAAACGCTCAATATCCTGCCCTGGCCGCCGTACCGCATTCATCTGCGGAATAGCTGTGTCATACAACCGTGCGATAAAGTTCTGTAACCCTGCAACCTGCCCCTGATAGGCAAAGCGGGCATACTCCCCGGGTTCGATCGTCACCGTTTCACCTGCCGCCTCTTCCTCTGGCAGTGCCGCCGTATACACCATCTGTTGACGATCCCGCTGCCGGGTGTCTGCCTTCAGGCTCATCAGGCCATAGGCGACGGCGGGTAACCCCTGTTCCGGATGCAGCAAATGCCGCCAGGCATGTTGGCGCAGCAGCTTTTTCGAGGGCCCCAACTGCCCCAACGTGCAGCTACCCTGATGCGTATGGCCGACTAGTTTCATTGAAGGCAGCACAATAATCTCCGCTTCAGGCATTGGCTCGTTGGCCATATTCAACGGCGGTTGCAAGCCATAGCTAGGCCAGTCCAGGCTCCGGCGATAGGCCGCTGGCGGTAAACCAAACTGTTTTTTAAACCCACGGGTGAAGGTCTGCTGGGAATCAAACTGGTATTTATCTGCGATACAGGCCACCGTGGCGCTGGTCAGGCGCAACTCACGCGCCGCCGCCGTCAACCTTCTGCGCCGGGCATAGGTCCCCAACACTTCACCCGTGTGCTGCTTGAACATCCGTTGCAGGTGCCATTTGGAATAGCCGGATTTGGCCGCGATGCTGTCCAGCGTCAAAGGCTGATCCAGGCTTTGCTCAATCCAGGCCAGAAGTTGACTGATGACATTTTCCTGGTGCATGGCCTCTCCTCTACGTTGTCGGTCATGAGCGTATTACCACAAAACACGCCAGTGGCGCTTACTCTAACGACGTTGGCGCTAGACCACATTGCACAATCAAGACATAATATTGCTCAAACACGCCAATATGATAATTATTCTCATGAAAGCCACCTGCCAGGATCCCAGACCCGATATCGATAACGTGCCACGCGCCATCTTCGCGGTTCAGGCATCAAGCGTGCAGAAAGACTGGGAATGCACCCATCATCGCCACCGCAAGGCACAATTGATTTACACGGTGCGCGGCATGATCCGCTGCGAAGTGGAAAATGGCCTGTGGCTGGTGCCGCCACAATGTGCTTTGTGGATGCCCAGTAACGTCAGCCACAACGCGCGGGCCACCAGCCAAAGCGAGTGCTATTGCCTGTTCGTTGAGCAGGACGCCATCCCTGGTTTGCCGCAGAACTGTTGCACCTTGACGGTGTCACCATTGCTGCGAGAGTTACTGTTGCAGGCCAGCCAGTTCGATATTCTCTACCCGGAAGAGGGCCCGGAAGGGCGTATTGCGCAGGTTCTGTTGGACCAACTGGCCGCAGCGCCGCTGGAGAACCTGCACCTGCCGGTGTCCAATGATGCCCGCATCCGCCAATTGACCGAGCAACTGCTGGCCAACCCGGCCGATAAATCCACTCTGGGCCAGTGGGCGCAACGCATTGGCATGAGCGAACGTTCGCTCAGCCGCACGCTGCAACAACAGATGGGCATGAGCTTTGGCCACTGGCGGCGGCAATTACATGTGATGCTGGCTCTGCAACGCTTAACGCAGGGAGAAAGCGTCCAGACCGTGGCGTTAGATCTCGGCTACGAGAGCGCCAGTGGCTTTGTCACCATGTTCCGTAAAGCAGTTGGTAAGCCCCCGGCCCGTTATTTGGCGGAAAAAGCCGCAGCAGATCAGGCAATTGCTGGTGCGATAAGGCTGTGAGCCCGCACTTCGACTGATCATGTTGCCAGCATCTGTTCTGGTCAATTCTTACACAACCTGCTATAACTGAGGATAGTTTGGTTAAAATGGTTAGCTTTAGCTAACGGGAGAAAAGAATGCTGGCCCGAGAAATCGACATCAACAGAGATGGCCTCAGGATCAGGAAAGATGGGCTGCAGATGGTCATCAGTAAAAGGAAAATGAAGGCGCAGAAGCCTTTCTTTCAGCTGAAAGTTGATATAGACAACTCAACGTCTCTCGGTGTGGTTGAAGAGCACCTGAAAATCATGTTGCAAACTCTCCGCCAGGTTAGAGAAGCTGAAAATGATCATGGTGACATCTGCCACATCGACGAAACACGTTTTGAAGCCATGTTTCATAGCCTGGAGCAACAGATCAATCCGGATGACACTGCCCGGATAATTCTTCCACGGGATACGCAAGAGCCCGTCAACCACAGCGGATTGGTTGATATTTCCAAGGTGGAGCGCGGACGTGAGCATATCCTGGCGGCCAGCGAATGGCTCACGGCGGAGCAGATTTCCCATCTGGCAGGCTTTGCTACCGAGAATCCCTCGGCCCAGCCAAGCAAATGGAAAAGCCATCAACGCATATTTTCTTTGAAGAAAGGGGCAACACAACTCTTTCCCCGTTATGCGCTGGATGATAACTATCGCCCTCTTCCCGTTATGGCAGTGTTACTCGCCAGCTTTAAAAACCTGAAACACGGCTGGGGGCTTGCCCAGTGGTTCGCGACGTCAAACAACCTGTTGGCTGGCCGCCGTCCCATGGAGATGTTGCAGTCATATCCTGCCAATGTGATTGCGGCGGCGGAATATGAAGCGAAAAGGATTGTCGATGGAGCAGAACAAAGTTAAACAGAAGGGTGAGCCCAAAAAGGGAGATTTTGGTTCACCCGTTTTTCTTGGCCGCAAGATAGCCGCCCCTGGCAAGACCCTGCGGGTAAGAATCGAAGTCATTCCCAAAGGCACGGTGTTACATCGCTGCCATGACGCGCAGTATCCCGGCGACAGTTTTAATCCTGGCAGAGTATTGCTCCCCAATGAATATGGAGCCCGTTTCAGCCCTATCAGGGATGCGGCTTTGGATCTGATCCCCACCATGTACCTGGCCAGCAGTTGCGAAGCCGCTATCGCGGAATCGGTTTTTCACGATGTAGTCGCCACCGGCAAAACAGAATTTTTCGACTTACGCCCATTTACCAAAATGCATTACATCCAGTTAAAACTAGAGCGGGATCTGAACGTCGTCAGTTGCCGAGCACAAGATTGTATCTATATGGGCATCGATCGCGATGAATTGATCGGCAGTACCCAGCTCGAATATTCACAAACCCGAGCCTGGTCGCAGGCTATTTATCAACAGCATCATAACGTTGACGGAATGAAGTGGTACTCAAAAAGGGATGACGACCATTTTGCTTTGATCCTGTTTGGCGGCCAACGGGTCATGGATAGTGAACTCTCGATAACCGAACCCTCAAGTCGTCTCCTCAGCCATAAAGCTATTGGCAAAATTATCCAAAAGACCGCCGAGCGTCTGGGCCTGATCCTGACCGAAGAGTAGACACTGGCCGGATATTCTCCTCCCTCGCTGATTGCCCTAAACGTGACAGTTATCGCCCCAATCAACAAAAGTGCTCCCCTTCCGTAAGAATAATGATTATCATTCACAAATATAGTGAGCCGCATGCAATGACATGACCGGCCTGATTTTGCTTTCGATTCAATGTTGAGCCCGATTTAGCCGCCGAGCAGCAGCCCGGTGGTGACCTGTATTTTGATGAAATGGAGCTTTTATGAACGCTATGATGACCACCAGCCGTAAGTTTGGCGGACGTGCGGTTTACCCTCTGTTGCTTCTCAGCAGCCTGATGTTTTCCACCTCTGTGCTGGCACAGACAGAGACGGAACTGCTGCGTAAGCCGGTAGGTAAAGGCGCTTACGAGATGGTGTACAGCCAGGGCGAGAATGCGCTGTATCTGGCAACTTCACAGAGCCGCAAGCTGGATAAGGGCGGCATCGTCTATCGCCTCGACCCACAAACGCTGGATATCACGCAGATCATTCATAACGATATCAAGCCGTTCGGTGCCGCCATCAATACCAAGACCGACACTCTCTATTTTGGTAACACCACCAGTAACTCACTGACCGCGATCGACGGTAAAACCGGCGAAGTGAAAGGCCGCCTGGTGCTGGACGCTCGTAAACGCTCTGATACCGTGAAACCATTGGCCCCACGTGAACTGGTAGCAGATGCTACAACGGACACCGTCTATATCACCGGCCTGGGCGAGTCCAGCGTGGTTTGGGTTGTGGATGGCAAGGATCTGACCCTGCGCACCACCATCACCGAAACCGGTAAATACGGTACCGGTCTGGCGCTGGATGCAGCGGCAAGCCGCCTGTATGTGACCAATGCCGATGGCGAGTTGGTGACTATCGATACCAAAACCAACAAGGTGCTTTCACGTAAGAAACTGGATGAGTCTAAGGAACACTTCTTCCTGAATATCAGCCTGGATCCGGCAAACCATCGCGCGTTTATTACCGACTCCAAGCAGCCTCAGGTGCTGGTTGTTGATACCAACAACGGCAACATTCTGCAGAAGATCGACGTGCCGGAATCCCTGGCCGTGCTGTTTAACCCAGCGCGCAATGAAGTGTACGTCACTCATCGTAAAGAAGGCACCGTGAGCGTGATTGATGCCAAGAGCTACAAGCTGTTGGAAACCATCAAGACGCCAACGCATCCAAACAGCCTGGCACTGTCACCAGATGGTAAAACGCTGTACGTGAGCGTGAAACAGGCTTCAAGCCGTGAAAAAGAAGCGACCGATCCGGATGATGTGATCCGCATTGCGTTGAAGTAATAGCGTTATTCTCCCTCACCCTAACCCTCTCCCCAAGGAGAGGGAATCGAACGTGCTACAGTTTACGCTTGCGTTTGAACGCCACAGCGCTGGGGTGGGGGAAGAATAGTCTCAACCAGGCTTTTTACCCTTTGGCTCCCGCTTCTCTCCCGCTAATGTCAATCCACGTCAAGCTCCTTGACGAAGCTTATCACTTAATTTACCTGAGCTTATCTTGAGCCAGCGATCGCGATGTCCTACGGTATCGGTAGTTTGAATGGAAAGCTAACTGACCGTAAAAGGATCAATGATCATGGTTAAGTCTTTGAGAAATCCGCTGATTGGTTTGCTGTGTTTGTCGACGGTTGGCTGTGCCAATATGACCAACGATGAGGTCGCGATCACCGGTGTGGTGATCGGGCTAGGTGCACTGGTCGCGCTGGCACTACTAAGCGATGGTGACGACAAGGATCATAAAGAACCTCACCGTAAAGAACATGGCGACAAAGGTGGCCACAAGGGCGGTAATAAGCATGGGTATGGGAAGGATCATGGGAAAGGTCATCCCGGACGCCGTTAATCCCTGGAAAAATCCGCAGACTCCCGAGACTACAGACATTTATTCATCGGCTCGCCACCTAGGGGCGCTGCATATTATCGATGAGGGTAGGCAATAACCGATGTGCCTGGCATAGTAAGTGGTTCAACTAACGCAATTAAGTTATGCCACAACGAGGCCCTGATGGCTGCCGTCAATCTCTGGACACGGGAACAGTTGCTGGTAGCTTTTACGCTATACAGCCAAATCCCTTTTGGTAAGTTGCACGCCAAAAACCCCGACATTATCCACTATGCTGGGTTAATCGGCCGCTCACCTTCCGCATTGGCAATGAAGCTGGTGAACATCGCCAGTCTGGATCCGTTTATCGTTAACTCTGGCCGGCGTGGGCTGACGGGAGCCTCCAAAGCCGATCAGGCGCTGTGGCAGGAAATGAACTTCGACAGTGAAACCTTTGAACAGCAGTGCCAATTGGCGATGACACAATTGGAACCACCAGTTATGGCATTGCATGACAGCGGCCTGGAAGACTTCAGTGGCAGAGAAAGAACCACCATCATCAATGCGCGTGTTGGTCAGCAACTGTTCCGCAAACGGGTGCTGGATGCGTATGAAAATCGCTGTTGCCTGACCGAACTGGAAGAACCGATGCTGCTGGTCGCCAGCCATATTCGCCCGTGGAAGCATACCGTTGAACATCGGCTCAACCCCAACAACGGCTTATGTCTGTCCAACCTGCACGATAAAGCGTTCGATCGCGGGTTAATCACCTTTAATGAACACCTTGAGCTGGTACTTTCACCGCGCCTTAAACAACTGAAAAGCGCCATCAGCGAAGAGAATTTCGCCAAATATGAAGGTCGCAGGCTGAGGCAACCGGTCGATTTCCCTCCGGATGCCAGCCAGCTGGCCTATCATCGGCAAAACATTTTTATCGCTAAAAACTGAAGAATTAAACGGGCGCAGCATGCAGCGCCCCTACGGTCGGACTGGGGAATACCTAGCCTGACAAATCCCAACTCAACTCAACTCGTAGGGGCGCCGTATATACTGCGCCCTTATATAATCAATGAGTTAATCATTTTTTTATATCCTCAGTGTTACCGGGGAGCCTTCCTTCTCCCCGGTTGATTACACCATCACCGTGCGATAAAGCAGTTCATCCAGCGATTTGTCGCTGCGGGCTTGGCTGTCGGGCAAGGCTTCCTGCCGGGCATCCGCCGTCAGTTCCTGCGCGATAAACGCGTGGATCCTTTCCCTACGTGGGCCGTACTCTGCCTCACCTGCGCGCCGTTTGGCCGCCAGTAATTCATGGATTTCCGCCAATAGCAGCGGATCCTCCACCGTGCCAGCCAACAGTTGGTCAAAACGCATCGGTGGCACGCCCTTGCCCGCTTCTATCCAGCGCACCGCCAGCAGAGGGCGCAGCACGTAGAAATATTTCTTCAGCCTTACCTGCTCCCCCTGCAGATAACCACGGAAGTTTTTCCTGGCCATCGAAAGATAGTGCCAGCGCGCCCGCTGCGCGGAGAACCACTCCGGTACCACATCTCGCAACGCCGCGACGCTCTCGGGGGCTTCCTGATACACCACGGGTGAATCCAGCCACTCGATCAGCGTCGGGTTAGCCCGCTTCAGCAAGCCGAGCGCCTTGCGCCATTCCCAGCCACAGACATCCAGCTCATGATCGATTGGCAGCTCTATCACATCCCTCTGCGCTTCTACCCGCAGATACCATTCTGGTGGGTGAACATACAAAAAGCGCACGTCGTAATCGCTGTCTGGCGAGGCAAAGCCCCAACCACGGCTGCCAGACTCGCAGGCATAAAGCACCCGCACGTCATAACGTTTTTCTACCTCACCCAACACTTGTCGGACTCTTTCCCGCATGGCGCTGTCCACGCCGTTTAATTGCTGTTCCATCACGTTATCCTTTTACGCATACCACCTGCCGCAGGGTATGGACGATTTCCACCAGGGAGGACTGTGCCGCCATCACCGCATCGATATCTTTATAAGCCATTGGGATCTCATCGATCACCTCGCTGTCCTTACGGCATTCCACATGTTCGGTAGCCCGGATCTGGTCGGCCACGGTGAAGCGTTTTTTCGCCGCCGTACGGCTCATGGTGCGGCCTGCGCCATGGCTGCAAGAGCAGAAGCTCTCTTCGTTACCCAATCCGCGCACAATGAAGCTTTTCGCCCCCATCGAACCGGGGATGATCCCCATCTGCCCTTTCTGCGCAGACACGGCCCCTTTACGCGTCACCAACACCGGCTCACCAAAGTGCGTCTCACGTTGCACATAGTTATGGTGGCAGTTCACTGCCTCTTGCTGGGTGGTGAACGGTTTGGTCACGATACGCGACAGCGCCGCCAGCACGTGCTCCATCATCACTTCCCGGTTATGACGAGCAAAGTCCTGCGCCCAACCCACGGCTTCCATGTAATCGTCAAAATGCTGGCTGCCTTCTTCGAAATAGGCCAGGTTACGATCCGGCAGGTTAGCGATATGCTGTTGCATATCCTGCTGCGCCAGAGCGATAAACAGTGAGCCGATGGCATTCCCCACGCCACGGGAACCGCTATGCAGCATCACCCACACCTGCTGCGTTTCATCCAGGCAGACCTCGATAAAGTGGTTACCCGTTCCCAACGTTCCCAGATGCTGATAATTGTTGGTGTTGCGCAACCGCGGGTATTTATCGATCAGGCGGTTAAAGCGCGGAGCCAGCTCGGCCCAGTGGCGATCGACGGTTTGCGGCGGAGTGGTCCAACTCCCTTTATCTCTTTTCGAACGGGTTGAGCTACGCCCATGCGGCACCGCCTGTTCAATGGCGCTACGCAACCCAGCCAGGCTATCCGGCAGATCGGCGGCCACCAGCGAAGTACGCACCGCAATCATGCCGCAACCAATATCCACGCCTACGGCCGCCGGGATAATCGCGCCACGGGTAGGGATCACGCTACCAATGGTGGAACCTTTACCCAAATGCACATCCGGCATCACCGCCAGGTGTTTAAAAACAAACGGCATTTTTGCCGTATTCAGCAACTGCTCACGCGCTTCTGGCTCAACGGGCACGCCCTGTGTCCACATTTTGATCGGTGCGCTGTTAACCGGTGCCATCAATTCATAGTTATTCTTCATTTTTAGTCATCCTTTTTCTTTTGACGTAGTGGATATAGCGAAAGACGTGCCAACTCGGCCAAAAAACCTCACTGAAATCACAATACATTGATATTTAACTAATAAATAATTAATCACAGATGACTGGCGATGATGCCAACAAGCCGGTATTTTATCTTTTAGGATAGTCATTTATCGCAAGGGATAATATGAAGCGTAGAGTCGTGATCGGAGTGCTGGGCACCACGCTGGATAAACGTGGCAAACGGGAAAACCGCTGGAGCAAGTGGCGGCCAACGGTGGGGCTGTGCCAGCAGCCCGAGCTGCCGATCGATCGCCTGGAGTTACTGCATCAGCCGCGCGATAAAGGCATGGCTCAGCAGGTGGCGGAAGATATCGTGGCGGTTTCGCCAGCCACTCAGGTGGTATTACAGGAAGTAGCACTCAAGGATCCCTGGGATCTAGAAGAGGTGTACAGCGCCTTTCTGGACTTCGCCAGCCGTTATCCGTTTGATACCGAGAACGAAGACTATCTGGTACATATCACCACCGGCACGCACGTGGTACAGATCTGCTGGTTCCTGCTAACCGAGGCACGTTACCTGCCTGCTCAATTGCTGCAAACCGCCCCCGGTGACAAAAGCGATCGCCCATCCCCCCAAGGGATCTACTCGGTGATCGATCTGGATCTCAGCCGTTATACCGCCCTCACCAGCCGTTTCCTGCATGAACAACAGCGTTCGGTGTCGTTCCTCAAAGCCGGTATTGAAACGCGCAACGCCACCTTTAACACGCTGATCGACCAGATTGAGCGTGTGGCCCTGCGCTCCAATGCGCCCATGCTGCTCACCGGCCCCACCGGAGCCGGGAAATCCTTTTTGGCCGAGCGTATCTACCAACTCCGGCATTCGCGCCATCTGGTGAAAGGCCGTTTTGTCGCAGTGAACTGTGCCACCCTACGCGGCGATAACGCCATGTCGACCCTGTTCGGCCATGTGAAAGGGGCGTTCACCGGTGCGTTGCAGGCACGTTCAGGCCTACTGCGTGAAGCCGACGGCGGCATGCTGTTCCTTGATGAGATCGCCGAGCTGGGGCTAGACGAGCAGGCAATGCTACTGAAAGCCATCGAGGAAAAAACCTTCTTCCCCTTTGGGGCAGATAAAGAAGCCAGCAGCGACTTTCAACTAATTGCCGGTACCCACCGTGATATGCGCGACTGGATAGCCCAAGGCCGTTTCCGTGAGGATTTATACGCCCGTATCAATATGTGGACCTTCCCACTGCCCGGCCTGGCTGAGCGTCGCGAAGATATTGAGCCGAACATCGATTACGAGTTACAGCGCTTTGCCCGCAGCAACCAGACGCAGGTCCGGTTCGACAAAGATGCCAGACAGCGTTACCTGGCTTTTGCCCGTTCCCCGCAGGCGGTCTGGCGCGGTAACTTCCGCGAACTAGGATCTTCCATCGCACGCATGGCAACGTTGGCAGAGCAAGGGCGCATCAACCTGCCGCTGGTCGATGAAGAGATAGACCGGCTGAAATCCCATTGGCAGGGGAACACCAGCGTGCAATTACCTGTCGAGCTGGCCGATATCGATTTGTTTGAGCAAAGCCAGTTGGAGACAGTGCTTAAAGTATGCCGAGCTTCCACGTCACTTTCCGAAGCGGGTAGACAGCTGTTTGCCGTCTCTCGCCAGCAGAAAAAGCAGCCCAACGATGCCGACCGGCTGCGTAAATACCTGGCGCGCTTTGGTCTGAATTGGGACGAGGTCCGAAAATAGAGGCTGAATGGGCACAGCATGATGTGCCCCCCACATTGAGAGACGGGTGTTATAGTAATAGTTGTACATCGCGATTAAATTGGAATCTTCATGACCCAGCAGCATGTCGTTTTACTTGATGAACAAGGTCAACCCACCGGCGTGATGGAAAAATATGCGGCCCACCAGCGACAAACGCCCCTGCATCTGGCTTTCTCCTCCTGGATCTTCAACCCGCAGGGCGAGTTACTGATCACCCGTCGAGCTCTGAGCAAAAAAGCCTGGCCCGGCGTTTGGACCAACTCGGTGTGTGGCCATCCGCAGTGGCAAGAGAGCGCCGAACACGCCATCAAGCAACGCTGTCTGTATGAAGTGGGCCTGAGCGTTGAACAGATCACCCCCGTCGCCCCCGACTTTCGCTACTGCGAGACCGACGCCTCCGGCATTATGGAAAACGAAATCTGCCCGGTTTACGCGGCATTGGCTACGGGTGCCGTTGCAGCCAGAGCAGATGAAGTGATGGACTTCCACTGGGTTGATTTACCCGCGTTGATCGCTGCAGTAACGGCAACCCCCTGGGCCTTCAGCCCTTGGATGGGACAGCAGTTGGCGAATACCAAAACGGAGCAAAACCTGATCGCCTTCGCCACTCGCACTTCCGCCTAAACCACTCACCCCGCCATTCCAACCGTTCACCAGCGTATAAAACCGCTGGCTGAAATTCAGATGTCTTTCCCTATCCAGCCTGGCAATGATGAGCTGTTCCTAAACCTGACCCTAACCAGGGGAAGACGCTACAGCTAAATGTCCGACATCTAAGAATCGGATTTATCACTCAATTTTTGCAGATAGGAAAAGGATACCTCATGAAACGCGAGGGAATTTTAAAACACCTCCCATGGATGCTGCTGGGGATACTCGGGGCTTCCTGCCTGGGTGTCATCGCATTGCGCCGTGGCGAAAGCATTAGTGCACTGTGGATCATCGTTGCTTCGGTAGCGGTCTATCTGGTGGCTTATCGCTACTACAGCCTCTACATCGCCACCAAGGTGATGCAGTTGGACGCCACCCGCGCCACACCGGCGGTGGTGAACAACGACGGTCTGAACTACGTCCCCACCAATAAAAACGTGCTGTTCGGCCACCACTTTGCGGCAATCGCCGGTGCGGGCCCGTTGGTTGGCCCAGTGTTGGCGGCACAGGTCGGCTATCTGCCCGGTACGCTGTGGCTGCTAGGCGGCGTGGTGTTGGCAGGGGCGGTACAGGACTTTATGGTGCTGTTCATCTCCTCACGCCGTAACGGTGCCTCATTGGGCGAGATCATCAAAAAGGAAATGGGGCCAATCCCAGGCACCATCGCGCTGTTTGGCTGCTTCCTGATCATGATCATCATCCTGGCGGTGCTGGCGTTGATCGTAGTGAAAGCCTTGGCCGAAAGCCCATGGGGCGTGTTCACCGTCTGTTCCACCGTGCCAATCGCGCTGTTTATGGGCGTGTATATGCGCTTCCTGCGCCCTGGCAAGGTGGGTGAAGTGTCGATCATCGGTATCGTGCTGTTGATCGCCTCCATCTGGTTCGGCGGCGTAATTGCCCACGACCCATACTGGGGCCCGGCGCTGACCTTTAAAGACACCACCATCACCTATACGCTGATTAGTTACGCCTTCGTTTCTGCCCTGCTGCCGGTATGGTTGATCCTGGCTCCACGTGACTATCTGGCCACCTTCCTGAAAATCGGCGTGATCGTCGGGCTGGCGATCGGTATCGTGATCCTCAACCCAGAGCTGAAAATGCCTGCGGTAACGCAGTTTGTGGACGGCACCGGCCCGGTCTGGAAAGGCACCCTGTTCCCGTTCCTGTTTATTACCATTGCCTGTGGTGCCGTTTCCGGCTTCCATGCGCTGATCGCTTCAGGTACCACACCGAAACTACTGGCCAACGAAATGGACTCCCGCTATATCGGTTACGGCGCCATGCTGATGGAATCTTTCGTCGCCATTATGGCGCTGGTCGCGGCTTCCATCATCGAGCCTGGCCTGTACTTCGCCATGAACACCCCACCGGCAGCACTGGGCATTACCATGCCAGACCTGCACCGTCTGGGCACCGAAGATGCGCCGATGATCATGGCCTCTCTGCGTGATGTCTCCGCACATGCTGCCGCAACCGTCAGTTCCTGGGGCTTTGTGATTACCCCTGAGCAGATCCTGCAAACGGCCAAAGACATCGGCGAACCTTCGGTACTGAACCGTGCCGGTGGCGCACCAACTCTGGCAGTCGGTATCGCTCACGTGTTCCACCAGGTCATCCCTGGCGCAAACATGGGCTTCTGGTATCACTTCGGTATTCTGTTCGAAGCACTGTTCATCCTGACCGCACTGGATGCAGGTACCCGTTCCGGCCGCTTTATGCTGCAAGACTTGTTGGGTAACTTCGTGCCGTTCCTGAAGAAAACCGATTCGCTGGTGGCCGGTATTGCCGGTACTGCGGGCTGCGTTGGACTCTGGGGTTACCTGCTGTATCAAGGTGTGGTCGATCCATTGGGCGGCGTTAAGAGCCTGTGGCCGCTGTTCGGCATCTCTAACCAGATGTTGGCTGCGGTAGCACTGGTACTGAGCACCGTAGTATTGATCAAGATGAAGCGCACCAAGTACATCTGGGTGACCGTGATCCCAGCCGTTTGGCTGCTGATCTGTACCACCTACGCGATTTGCCTGAAGCTGTTCAGCGACAATCCGCAGTTGGAAGGCTTCTTCTACCAGGCCAGCCTGTACAGAAATAAAATCGCCGAGGGCAGTGCTGAACTGACCGCACAGCAGGTTGCCAACATGAACCATATCGTGGTGAACAACTACACCAACGCCGGTTTGAGCATCCTGTTCCTGCTGGTGGTGTATAGCATCATCTTCTTCGGTATTAAAACCGCCATGGCGGCGCACAAAAACCCGAAACGCACCGATCAGGAGACGCCATACGTGCCGGTTCCTGAGGGTGGCGTCAAAGTTTCGTCGCACCACTGATGGTGATTTGATCGATACCCTGCATAATATAGATAGAGTAAGGGCACCCTAAACGGTGCCCGTTTTGCCATCGTAGGGGCGCTGCATGCTGCGCCCGTTATGTAGGGTATTTTTTCTTTGGAGCAGACCCATGTTCGGAAACCTCGGCCAGGCGGGTAAATATCTCGGGCAAGCCGCGCGCATGTTAGTGGGCGTGCCTGACTACGATACCTACGTCCAGCATATGAAAGACAACCATCCGGACAAACCGGTGATGACCTATAAAGAATTTTTCCGCGAACGCCAGGATGCCCGCTACGGTGGCGATGGCAAAGGCGGTATGCGCTGTTGCTAGTTAAGCAAGAACAAGGACCAGGCATGAAACCCATTGCAGTCACCATCCTGACGGGCTTTTTGGGCGCAGGCAAAACCACCCTGCTGCGCCACATTCTGAATGAAAACCACGGTTACAAGATTGCCGTCATCGAGAACGAATTCGGTGAAGTGCCGATTGATAACGCGCTGATTGGCGACCGCGCCAGCCGTATCACCACCCTCAGCAACGGCTGCATCTGTTGCAGCAAATCCAACGAACTGGCAGACGCGCTGCTAGATCTGTTGGACGGCGTCGATCAGGGGCAACTGGAGTTTGACCGGCTGATTATTGAATGCACCGGCATGGCCGATCCCGGCCCGATCACCCAGACCTTCTTCTCGCACGAAGTCATCGGCCAACGCTTCCTGCTGGATGGGATTATCACGCTGGTGGATGCGGTACATGCCGATCAGCAGTTGAACCAGTTCACTATCTCGCAGGCCCAGGTGGGTTATGCCGACCGCATCCTGCTGACCAAGACCGATGTGGCAACGGATAACGACGCGCTGATCCAGCGTTTACAACTGATGAACGCCCGCGCACCGGTATATAAAGTGACGCACGGCGATATCGATCTCAGCGTGCTGTTCGATATCGAAGGCTTTGTGCTTAACGATAAGCTCAACGTGGCAGCACCGGCCCCACTGTTCCGCCGTATCCCGCAGGCACAGAACAACATCCAGTCGATCGTGGTGTACCACGACCAGCCGCTGGAACTGATGCAGATTTCCGAGGTGATGGAAGGTTTATTGCTGAAATTCGCCGATAACCTGCTGCGCTACAAAGGGATTTTGTCGATCAAAGACGAACCGCGCCGCTTGTTGTTCCAGGGCGTGCAGCGTCTGTATAACGCCGACTGGGACCGTGAATGGTTGCCGGAAGAAGAGTGCAAAAGCACGATGGTGTTTATCGGCATCGATTTACCGGAAGATGAGATCCGCGCGGGGTTTGCTGCGCTGGGTTGATGAGTTGGGGGCGGTTTTGGGTGTTAGAACTGCAAAGTCGCCTTCCTTCCATGGAGTTATTACATAGATACAATGGAATCGCTCCCAATCTATTGTATATAAGTAATAAAATCGAGTAAGGATAGAGCAAAGACTTTAAGCTAGCCCTCATAATCTGCAAGTCTCTACCGCATTTTGCGATCACAATTCCAACCTATGGAACAACTTCTTGTAAATCCATCCAGTCTGTTTTTTGCACGGATTTATTGCGGTATTGTCTCCCCAATGAAAGCGCCCTGTCATTTTCTTCAAGGCAATAAAAAGGTATATACTTAGTTAGTACCTTGATGAGGATTTATCTATGAGTAAACAGGCCGTTTTTACCATGAAGCTTGAAGCCGAACTTCGCGATACTTTTATGGCTGCCGCCGAGGCGGAGCATCGCCCAGCATCACAAGTTGTTCGTGAGCTTATGCGGCAATATATTGAACGCCATGAGTATCGCCATTTTTTGGAAGAAAAAGTCAATGCAGCCCGTCACTCTATAGCAAACGGGGAGAGTGTTGTACATGAAGATGCCAAGGCTATTTTTGCAGCGCGAAGGGCAAAAGTTAAGGGTAACTAGTGAGAGTTCATTGGACGAAACAGGCGCTTGATGACAGCCAACAGATATGGGATTACCTTGTCGAAAAAAATCCCGATGCAGCCATCAAGATGGACGAACTGTTTGAAGCCACAGCCGATCGCCTCGCAGAATTTCCTTTCATGGGGCATGAAGGGGAAGTTGTTGGAACACGTGAAGTTTTTCCACATCAAAATTATCGCTTAGTGTACGAAATTCAGTCAAATACAGTTTGGATAGTCGCTTTGGTTCATACATCTCTGCTTTGGCCTAGAGCAACTCCATAGGTGTTAGAAAACATAGGCGATAAGCTAAAAATAGTGACTGGGCGAACCAATAGACAACCAAAAGGAACTCAGCATGATCGCCAGGCTTCAACGCGCTAACCCTCACCGTAGTACAACATTGGCCAGCCATCCTTTATCGCGCTTGTTGCTCTGCCTATGCCTGGCGTTCGGGGCCAATACGACGGTGCAAGCCGCCTCTTTCGACTGTGCCAAAGCCACCAGCGATGTCGAGCATAGCATCTGTAATAACCCGGATCTGAGCAGCCTAGACGGACAGCTGAGCGAAAATTACCAGGCGGCGATGGCAAGCCTGCCAGGGGATCAGGCCGACGCGTTACGCACCGAGCAACGTAGCTGGTTGAAGCTGCGGGATGCCTGCAACGCTCAAGAAAGCTGCCTGAGCGATTTATTTAGCCAACGCGCCGCCCAGTTGCAGAACACCGCCAAGCAGGCCGCCTCGGCGCTAGATAACATCATCGCCAGCATTCCGGCAGACCCAGCCGCTGCGGCACAGCAGTTGCAGCAGTATCGCGGCCCGCTGGCCTCCGCCTGGCTGATTTACCTGCATCAGTTTGCGCCCGCCAGCAAGATCACGGATGCCGAAGTAAAAACCAGGCACCAAAACGTGATCAAGGCGATGAACGACGACACATTCTCCCAGTCAGTGTTACGTGATATCGAGAACGATCCCAAGACCGGCCATGATGTTGCGGTTTTGACGCTATTGCGTATGACCATTGAACGAGCCGGGTATGAAAACGCCGATGGCCGCCCCTATGTGCACTGTTTTATCTTCAAGCAGCAGGGCGCAGCGGCTTATGAAGCCTTTGGGGCATTATATGGATCGTCTCGTGATTCACAGGCCCCCATTTGCTCACCGCAGGGAGATCTGTTCGAACGGCCAGCCTGGCAGCAACTTACTAAGTTAATAGAACCAATGATTAGCAAGGCCAGTGAAAATAGCGGCACCATTCGCTTTGCCAGCTATGCCGATTGGGCGATGTTCCGCCTGCGCGCCACCGTCTCTCCCGAGGATTTCCTTAAACCAAGTCAGAACACGCCAGCCACGGGCGATCCTGCACAGATAATCCGCAGTTGGTCTGATGATAAGGTTTGGCCGAAAGAACAACGCGAGCAGGTGCTTGTCGCCATCGAACCAGCACGTCTGGCGACCATGGGCTGGCTGCAAACCGAGAAGCATTTCTCGGCCAGCGATGCGGCCAAAGCCGCCGATGCGATAGTGAACACCTGGCTCAGTGACAGAATGGACTTTATCGGCGAAATGAGCGGGCCGGAGGACTGATCAGTACAGAGATGCCCCTCACCCTAACCCTCTCCCAAAAGGAGAGGGGACCGAATGTGCCACGGATTAACTCCCACATCTGACCTCAATACCGAGAATGCTAAACAGCGAAGCATGCTGTGCCACAGGTTAACTTCTGCACCTGACTACAGCTCCGGACAGCTCCCTCTCCCTGTGGGAGAGGGTTGGGGTGAGGGGTCGATCACCGCACTCAATGTTGCCCAATAAAGCTATGGGGCTTAAAACGCATCCTGCTGCAAATAGCTCCAGGCATACTGCGCATACAACTCCGCGCCGGTCGCCATCACGTCTTCATCAATATTGAAGCAGCCGTGGTGGTGCGCCCAGTCGGTGCCTTTTTCTGGGTTGCCGCAGCCTAACAGAGCAAAGCAACCGGGGATATTTTCAATAAAGAAGCTGAAGTCCTCACCGCCGGTCGTCGGTTTTTCGGCAAACAGCACCTCGTCGCCGAAGGCCGAACGCACTACCGATTGTGCCAACAACGCACTGCGTTCCTCGTTGATCACCGGCAAGGTGCCGTAAGTGTATTCCACCTGCGCCGTCGCGCCATAAATGGCCGCGGTATGCTCTGCGTAACGCTCAATCGCCGCCTTGATACGCTCACGAGCCTCGACGTTAAAGCAGCGCACCGTGCCATCCAGCACCGCATTTTCAGCAATCACGTTAAACCGGGTGCCGACTTCCATTTTGCCGATGGTAACGACTGCCGACTCTAACGGTGAAGTTTCACGGGAAACGATCGCCTGCACGTTCATCACGAAGGCCGAGGCTACGACCGCAGCATCCACACAGGCCTCTGGCATTGAGCCGTGGCCGCCGCGCCCTTTAAACTTCACCTTCAGCAAATCCGCAGAAGCAAAAGTGGAGCCGACATTACAAGACACCTTGCCCGATGGGCTGGTGGTCCAGATATGCATACCAAACGCGTTATCCACACCTTCGATCGCGCCCTGCTTCACCATTTCACGCGCGCCTTGAGCAATCTCTTCGGCAGGTTGGAAAATCAGCCGCACGTTGCCACGCAGGCTTTCACGGTTTTCATACAAGGCTTTCGCCGCCGTCAGTAGCATGGCGGTGTGAGCATCGTGCCCACAGGCGTGCATCTTGCCATCGGTTTGCGATTTATAACTTAATGAGTCGTTGAGTTCCTGTACCGGCAACGCATCCATATCTGCGCGTAGGGCCACGGTCTTGCCAGGCTGCCCACCGGTAATCTCGGCAATCACGCCCGTTGGCGTCGTCAGACGATAAGGAATACCGATCTCCTCCAGCGCTTGCGCCACCTTCTGGGTGGTACGTACCTCTTCCCAAGGCAGTTCCGGGTGAGCATGCAGATCGCGACGGAACGCAATCATCGCCTCCACGTGGGCTTTAATGGATTGCGCGATAGCTTGATTAGTCATAACTGCTTGCCTCTGTGATCTCTTTTACAGTTTGAAAAATAACGTCGATGCCTTTCTGAATTTGCTCATAGTCGGTCCACTCGTCGGGATGATGGCTCAGGCCGTCCTTGCTTGGCACGAACACCAGCCCCACGTCGGTGATCCCGGCAAAAATCATCGCATCATGCCCGGCTCCGCTGACCATGGTCCGGTGGCTCAGGCCTAGCGCTTCGCTGTGTTTTTGTAGCTGGCTGTGGATACCGCTGTGCAGACGCGTTGGCTCTACCAGCAACGGTTGTTCAATCTGGCAGGTTATCCCCGCCCCAGCCTGCTGTTGGATACAGGCTTTGGTTTGCTCGACCACCTGTTGCAGCTTATCCAGCCGCTTGGAACGGATATCGACGGTGAAAATCACCTTGCTTGGTATCACGTTCGCTCCGTTAGGGAACACCTGTATTTTCCCCGTAGTGGCGACCGTTTCATCACCAGCCTCACGGGCAAAATCGCCAACGCGGGCGATCACCTGGCTGGCGGCCACCAACGCATCATGGCGGCGATCCATCGGCGTGGTGCCCGCATGTCCGGCCTTGCCGGTGATGGTGACAACCAACTGAGTGATACCGACGATCACGTCTACCAGGCCAACGTCTAGCCCCTCCTGTTCCAGCACCGGCCCTTGCTCAATATGCAGCTCGATAAATGCCTTGAGAGTTTGCGGCTCCCGCACCACGCTGGCCACCCGATCCGCATCAAAACCGACTTGCGCCATGCACTGTGCCGCCGATTGCCCATGGCTATCGCGCAGACGGTGCAGCTCTTCTGCATCCACCTTACCTGCAATCGCACAGGAAGCCAGCAGGCCACGGCCAAAGCTGGCCCCTTCCTCTTCCACCAGCGCCACCACTTCTAGCGGGTAACGCGGCAATAATCGATGTTCCTGGAACAGCTTAGCCACTTCCAACCCCATCACCACTCCAGCGGGGCCGTCGAAAGCACCACCGTTGGGCACCGAGTCAAAGTGGGAGCCGATCATCACGCTCGGCAATGCCGGGTCCTGCGCCTGACTCTTGCCGAAGATATTGCCGATGGCATCCTCACGTACGCTGAGGCCAGCCGCCTCCATCTGTGCCTTGATATAAGCCCGCGCCTGTTGGCCCTGCGGGCTGTAACTCATACGCGTCGTGCCTTCGCCCGGCGTAGCCGTAAACTCGGCCAATTGTTCCAGGTGCTGCTGAATACGCAGCTGATTTGCATAGCTCATGACTTATCCTGCGATTGGGGTGATGTAACCGACCATAACGCCCGCCAGCACCACGGAAACCATGGTCACGGAAATAAATCCGCCGACCAGCATCGGTGCCAACATATGGTGCGTCAGGATCTCACGCTCTTTTTCGTCTTTGGTCAGCGCAGTTATCGCTTCGTTAGTGATGATGTAATCCGCCGGGAAGCCATACATCGCCGTCAGGGAGATCGCGAAGGCCATCTCCATGCTGACGCCAAGGAATTTACCCACGATCCACGAGACAATAAACATGCCCACCACTGCAACGGCGATCAGCACCAGCATCGGGAATACCAGCCGCAGCAGCATTTCCGGGGTTGCTCTATTCAGGGTGTCAAAGATAAACAGCATCAGCCCCATCACCGCAAATCCGAAGCCGTTGGCTTTCTGCAGCGGTTGTTTTTCCAGGAAGCCAATCGTGGCGGCCACGACACCAAACAGCAAACACAGCACGAACGGACTGATGGCGACCACCGGGGCCAGCAGGTCTGATACCAGATAAGCCAGGTACCCTACCAGCGCCAGGCGCAGGAACTTGAAGTAGCTGGTGTTGTAATGGGCCGGGATCAGGCCAAACATACGCGGCATTTTTTCTTCCGCGCTGACCGTGGTTGGCATTTTATCGGCTGGCAATTGCGCGGCAGATTCGTGCCATTCGCCATTGCGATACTTTTTCAGCACGCGTTTGCCTTCCCGCTGCAGCATGATGGCGGTTAACGGATAACCGGCAAACCCTTGCATTACGTAGATCAGGATAGCAAATACCGAGAGATCGACCAGGCCCGCGCTGGCTGCCCCCTTCGACATGATCAACGCCGAAACGATGCCTCCAACCAATGGCGGAATGGTCACGATAGCGGTATTCATATCAAACATCAGCATACAGGCTGCAAACACGGCGGCGATAATGCCCGCGATCCCCGCCAGCGAGATCACAATGGTTTTCCATTGCCGCATCAGCTCAGGTACCGAAAGCAGCGTCCCCATGTTGGTGATCAGCAGATACATCAGCATCACCGCTACCGCCGGTGTGATACCGGCCAGGCTGACGATATCCTTCGGGAAAAACGTCCAATAGCCGAACAGGAACAGCACCGCACAGACAAATACAGAAGGGATCCAGGCTTTAGTACGCACGGATACCGCATCTCCCAGGTATAAAATCACCATTACAATCAAAAGCGCTAACATCTGTGACATAGAATATTTCCGTTCTTATATTTTTTAGAAATCCGTTTAGGATAGTTAAATCCACTAAGTTACAAGCATAATGCAGTTAACAACTCTACTATCTTGGGCGGGGATAGCCGATTTTCAGAAGAAAACCTCAGAAAATGGGTCATTCTCATCAATTCCGATACTAAACAGCTATGGCTGGGGAATAAAGGGAAAACAAGAAAAAATCAGAAATAAATCTGCTCAGTGATCTCAATTTCGGCCGCAGAGGATCGCCCCGCTTGCACTCCCCAGGCAATTGTCAAAATGCGGTAATCCAATGAGGCGCCTCAATGCTTAACGATTGCTTATAAATAACTTACCGTCAATAAATTGAGGGGAATGAGCAACGGCTGAATCTGCTGGTTCAGAGTGGTTAAATGTTTTATAACCCTATTTAGTGACCTTGAGTGGCAAACATTTTAAAAAGGACCTTGAGTTTGAAATATGCATCGGTGCCGTTAAATCAAAACCAAAATGGTTGGTTGAAACCTGACCTGCGCCCCACCGTTTACCCAACGCTGATCGGCGATACCGAGGCTGACTGGGTGGTCGTAGGCTGCGGCTTCGCCGGGATTTCCTTCGCCAGAAGGCTAGCCAGCCACGATCCTAAACTGAAGATCATCATCGTTGATGCGGCCTGTGCGGCTGAGAGTTCTTCGGCCAGAAATTCAGGGTTTATTATCGGCTTACCTCATAATATTGGCAGCTCTACGGCGGAGTTGAAAAAAGCCCAGTCGTATCGTTCTTTATTACAAGAAGGGATCAATCAATTAACCCAGCAAATTGAGCAACAAGGGATCGAATGCGAATGGGAGAATGCCGGAAAATATCACTGCCAGGTTGACGCCACTAATCAGCGGGTGCTCAAAGAATATACCGACAATCTCGATGCCATGAGCGAGCCTTATCAAATATTGGATAAGGAAGCGCTGTATCGAAAATTGGGTACTCGTTTTTATAATAAGGGCATCTATACCCCAAGCTCGATCCTGGTTAATCCTGCCAGCCTGATCGTCGGCCTGGCAAATAATCTGCCGGACAACGTGACGATGTATAACCATACCCCGGTGATGGCGATCCGGCACGGTAGCGTGACGCAGGTGGTCACCCCCTTCGGCACGATTAGAGCGGCCAACGTGATGTTAGCCACCAACGCCCTCTCCAGGGAGCTGGCTCCGGTCACCAGCCAGCAGGCGGCAATGGCCACCTTCGCCAGCATCACCGCGCCATTAACCGCAGAGCAACGCCAAAAGCTGCCAACCATGAGCAGTTGGGGGCTAACGCCGGTCAACGCGATCGCTGGAGCAACGGTGCGCTATACCCAGGATCACCGTTTCCTGATCCGCCAACATGTGACGCCAGCCTTGAACGGCCGGATCACCGCTGCGCAGACCTATCAGGCAACCCTGTTGCATCAGCAGATTTTCAACAAGATTTACCCACAGCTGCGGGATGTGCCTCTGACCAGTACCTGGTCTGGCACCATCAGCGTCACCCGCAATGGTGCGCCGGTTTGGGGGGAGTTGAAGAAAGGCATTTATACTGCCGGAGGTTGTAACGGCGCAGGCGTGTCCAAGCAAACCATTGCCGGGACGTTATTGGCAGACTATGCGCTGGGGATCGACCATCCGCTGATTGGCGCGATGCAGCAACTCGGTAAGGCAAATTACCTGCCGCCTTCGCCAGTGCTGGATATTGCGATTGGCGTTTCTTTGATGAAAGAGCGCTACCTGGGGCGTAAGGAAGTCTAACTTCGGCTTTGTCGATGGCCCCTCACCCTAGCCCTCTCCCAAAAGGAGAGGGGACCGATCGAATATCTCTGAAATTGTCGTTATTCACCTTGAATAAGGTGGTAAACACGTTAGCTGAGATGGCATCTTTACGGCCACAAGAGCAGGGACTATCAGCTCCCTCTCCCTATGGGAGAGGGTTGGGGTGAGGGGCCTACACACACAGTAACCCTACTCCTGCCCCTGCTCGAAACACTGCTCCCCAAGACGCTGATACTTGTTGAAACCGATAATAAACTTGCGATTCTGCCCATGCAGATCGGCACCACGATAGCTTTCCCCCGGCAGCAGATTGAACACTTTGGCGGTGTCATCCTGCCCGTCGCAGCCCTGATGGATCATCACGCGGAAATATGTATTGCCGGTGTTTTTCAACACCCCGGCCAGCGGATCATAGTGATAAGTGAAACGCATCTTGCGCGGGCGAACGACCATGATGGTATCTAGCGCCATGGTCGGGGATACCAGCGGTGTCTTGTCTTCCCCCTGCATCGCCATCAAGTTGGCCGGGATCTCTTGGATCACTATGCGATAATAGCGCTCGCGCTCGTCCGCCGGGCCGCGATAGAAGATCTTGAAATATTCCCACGCCCCCGGCTCCAGTATTTTGCGCAGTGGGGTATAGAGCAGTTCGCCCTGTTCTAGCGGCTGAGGTTGTTCATCAACCCCCGGTTTGGCAATCCGATAGGCACCGATCACATACAGATTGGTCTCTTTGGTGTTGTTAACAAACTGGCGCGAGAAGAAGGTGCGTTCGCTCTCCAGAGTAAATACTCCGGACGAGAGATAAACTGCCTGCGCCGGAAACGCCAGCATCAGCCCCGCTAGCCACCACCCTAGTCTTATCGTCATTTTTAATCCTAATGGATATCAGGGCCGGTCCAGACCGCCCTGACCCTTACCTCACCGGTGGCGCTGACAATCCCCATCCAATCCCGCCCATCCAGGGTCCACATCGAATTGCCCTCATTCATCGGGAAGCTGAGAGACAACTCGGTGCGATAAAAGCTGCCGTCGTTTTGTGAGGGAACTGGCCAGGCGGTTCTTACCCAACGAGCCGCATTCAGGCTGATAGGTACATCATCACAGCTGGCACGCGTGCGGACCACTTGCCCGACGTTATCGGTATAAGCCAGATAGGCCGAGAACGGCACTCTAAGCTTACCGTCGGTGGAGGAAAAAACGCAGTACGGGCGCCCATTGACCTGCCCTGCCGGACCATAAACCTGCGCGGTAATGCTATCAGCCTGCCTTGGGCCAGAAGTAGTCAAAATATAGTCGAACACGATCGGCGGTTCTGTGCTGCCGACTTTGCCTTCACGCTTGGGATTAAGTACCTGGTCCTTGGAGATAATGCTAATCCCATAATCGCGCGGAACCAGCAAGATAGTGTTCGAAGGTGAAAATTCGTAATATCCGGACTGCGGCGCCACCGTACTGGTGAACAGGAAAGTGAAGAAGTCCTTGCTGTGGCTCAGATCCACTCCCCGATCGATCAGGTTCTTCAGGAAGGTCTGCGATAAAAAGACATAAATACCGCCGTTACCGGCTTTGATCAAATTCGCCGCGTTGGTCGTGGCGCTGTAGTTTACCCAACCACTGGCACCATCGGCACTCAGGCGAATGGTATTTGCCGCAGGCGTAAACCCAAGCGCAGCAGTGTTGAGCTTCATGTTCATGCGCATCGGCGAAAGGGTACTCCCCTGCATCTGATAAGACACCAGCTTACAGATCGCGCCACTCAGTGAGCCAATGTAGCCCACAGAGCAGAACTGAGAACCCGTTCCCATCACCGGATTGCCATTGCTGTCGATAAAAATTTCCTGCAGTGCGTTGGTAGATTCCAACCGCAAATTACCCGCTTTGGTGATGGTGAATTCATGGCTGGTCTGCGAGCCGCCTACGCTGACACAGCTTTGCCCTGCTGCAGGGTTGTAGTCCGTGCGGGTAGAACAGAAACGGTATTTATAAATCTCCGTCAAGCCTACCGACACATTTTTAAAATACTCATAAGCCGAATCAGAGAAAATACCACGTCCATAACGCGCTTCGCCGTTGCTGGTGTTAACCTCCACGTGATAAACGCCATTATCGCCAATGTAGCCCGGCAGATAACCGTTCGAGGGGCAAGCGCTACCATTATTCATACAGCGGTTACCGATAAATGGCCGAGCGATGGGAGAATCCTCCAACCAGATATCGGCGAACGAATTGGTCTGGATCAGCCCGGTATAGCCCATATAGCCCAGACTGCGTTGATCGCCTGACGCATATTTGGTAAACGCGTTGGCACCGCTGAAACGGGGATCGGTGCTCTGTGGCGTGATGAAGTACTCTCCATCCACCTGATTTTCGATAAAGAAATAACTGTTGCTCACATTGGCTGCCTGGCTAGAGAAGGAGACCAACATCAGCACCCCAGCCAACTGGCAAATATTACGCAGTTTCATGTCAAACCCTTTCCTCATCGTTGTGCCAGAATGGTCTGCACGTTGCACACCACATCGCCGACCCACTTCACGCCCTTGGCCTTGGCCAAATCCAGATCGACTTCGCAAATGCCATGATCTGGCATGGTCAATGACACGCTCGGGTAGCGTTTATCAACGTCCATCTGGAAGGCGCCCGTCGCATCCGTAATGGTTTTACCGATGTGGTTACGCACAGCGGCATTGGCTATCGCCCGTCCATTTTCCATGGTCATACGGCCAAACACCGTCACTAACTGTTTCACTTCCGGCTCATAAACGGCGACGTTGCCCGGATACAGCGTGACGTTGCGGGTGCGCCCCTTGACGATGTCAAAGCTGTCCATCGAGTTTTTATCGTTCATCAGTTCAACCTTGTAGCTCGAGTACGGCGGCAACGGGATAAAGTTATTCGCACCGCTCAGCGGATAGCTGCGGCCATCGATCTGAGCCGACAGCACCGCATCGTCGATGAAGCCGGTTTTTACCAACACCCCGGACTTCTCCTGAATACCGCTGGCGGCGAAGTTCTTATCGCTGTAGGCCACCGCACCGCGCGCAGTCAGGTTGCCATTGAGGCGATTGTTGTCCGGCCGTGAGAGCGACAAGGTGCCCGCGCTGTATTTGGTATCGAAGGCGGCATAGCCAGAGGCCGAATAAGCGCTGTCACCGTTGTGCTTATCCTTGACCAGCTTGGCCAGGTTGAAACCGGCAGAGGTAAACGCCGAGTCATCAAAGCTCTTGTTGCCCGCCAGGTTGGCCCGCACGTTGCCATTGTTGGAAGACACACCGGTGCTTAACCAGGCGGCCAGCGGCAAAGAGAAGTCCAGCGAGATATAGCGCTGGTTGGTGCTATTGGACTGGTAATCATAGCGATAACGCTGGATACCGGCGCGTAGGTTGACCGTGCCATAACGCCCGGAGAATAGTGACGTGGAGTATTCCAGGTTGTTAGAGGTGCTGCGATCACGCTTATCCACCGTGCGGCTCAGCGTAAGCTGCCCACCACGTTCAAAGAACCGGCTCAGGCTAAGGGTACCGCCATAGGAATAACTGTCAGACTCATAGACCGGCAACGCCTTACCGATATGGCTCTTCTCCCGGTTAGCCCACACGCTGCCGAAGCCTTTCGGTAGCATAAGGCTGGCGCTTAAAATATTGCGGTAACGCCCGCCCTGTGACAGCAACCCCTGCCAGCCCAAGCTCGCGAACTGGTTCACGTTGAGGTTGATCGAGGTTTCATTCACCACCTTCTTGTCGAAGGTATAGGTCGAGGTTTGCACCGCCAGGCCAAATATCGCCGGGACCGAGGCGATCTTGAGAATTTCCGGGATCGACATCGCCGCCGACGCCCCTGCCAGATAGGTTTCGTTGGTGGTACTGTCGTTGGTGCGGTTATTGCGGTTGTCGTAATTAACATATCCGCCATATAGCTGCCAGTTCAGTTCTTGCGCCATGCCATTATTGCCAGAGAAGGCTTTGTTGATCGTCTGACGCATACGCGAATGGGTTTTGCCGTCGATCACCACTTCGACATCAACGTCATAAATCCCATACGGCAGGCGGCTGGTATCGACCTCAAAGCTGCCCATCGGGAAATTCTGGATGTTCAACAGACGTCCCTGCCGGTAGATATGGACTTCACCCGCGCTAGGTAAGAATACGGTAATTGGCGTTAGCGAATATTGGGTATTCTGGATCTTGGTAGCAGACTTATTGCCATAGGTGACGCCATACACCTTGCTGGAGTTCAGTGCCGACAGGCTCCCCAACGATTGCAGGTTCCAGGTGTCAACCAAGCCAAATGCCAGGCGGCGTCCGCTCATGTCCCGTTCATACATGGCACGGTAAAGCTGAGAATCCTGCTGAGACTCCCCAATACCGTAAAACGAGCCGTTCACATTGAAATGATGCTCCGCGAAGCCGAAGGTGTTATCCAGGGTCAGATAGTTATTCGAGGTGTTCTCGCCCTTTTTTAACTGCGAGCGGTAAACACCGAGATCGTAATTCAGCACCGAACTGAAATTCGGCACCGAAGAGAGTCCCAGCAGACTCGTTCTTGGGATAATAGCGGTCCCTAAGCTTTTTTCACTCACGTCCAGCGTCAGTACAAATGAACGGATATTCAGGTTCAGATCGGCATCGGACGAAACGGCAATATGGGTATTTTGATCAAAGAAACGATCTTTCAGACCGCGGATCAATGTCTGGGTCGTTTCCGCCAACGTTGCCCCTTCAGACTCTTCCGCCAGCGTAATATCTCTTATCATCAGGCGGTCTTTTTCCAGCACCACCAGCGCATCCGCTACCTTTTGTTTTTCTTGTTGGTCGCCGCCTTTGTAACGTAGCAGTACAGGAATGGTCATACCTTCGGTCAGCGCCTGACCAAATACCCCCGGGATAAGATAATTTCCTAAACGAACATCCTGTAGGTTTCTGGCGTTAGCCTGCATAGACATCAGAGCCGCAGCAATACATAGCGCTACAGCCTTGGTTCTTGTCCTTAAGATGAAATTATTACCCATTTGCTTCCCCAAATAGCCTCCTAATCCACACCTGGAAAACATTCACGATGCAGGTAATGAGTAAAGAGGCTATTTCACGTTGATATAATCTTCGTTGTGCCAAATGCCAACGCTGAGTTTTTGATTATTGATATCAACAAATTTCAAATGCACGCCTAATCCCGGCATAACGTAATAACGCTCACGGCATCCTTTAGTTTTCTCGTCACTGGTCTGTGGCTGCTTACAGGGGCCAAATGCCACCACGCGGAAAGAACTGTTTCCGGTGTTATAAGCAACACCATCTCGGTATTGATAATCGAACTTATCCTTCCGTGGTGTAACGACCATAATGGTACTAATGGTTGCCGAGGTGGTTGCCGAAGCGGCTTTTTTGGTCTTTGACAGCCCCTCTTCGGTAACCGGATTATCATTCCAGATTAAACGGTAATAACGCTCCTTATCGTCCTTCGGCCCGGAATAGAAAACGCGGAAAACATCTTTACCCTTGCCGGGCAAAATCAGGTTGGATGGCGTGGCCATTATTTCCTGCTTGCTCTCCATTGGGATCACTTTGCCCCCTTCCATCGGGGAGGAAATACGCTCGACCCTCAGGCTGACCAGACGGGCATCATCCACGGTATTAATCACCTCCTTGGCGATAACGCTCTGGTCAGGGGAAATGATTGATGTAATCGCGCCAACGTTAATTGCACCGGCGTGAGTACAATAAAAGAGTGCTGAGCACATCAGCGTAGGAAACCATCTGTTCATCATGCGTTCCATAAGGACCGGGGCTATCCACCCCGATCCTGACTACGTTAAGACAACAAAATCACTTACAGCGTGGTGAAAGTACCGTCCCAAGTTGCTGTGAATTCAACGTTTACGTTGCCATCCCAGTAACCATCGGTCAGGTCTTTGAACGCAGTATCAGTACCCGCAACGGTCGCTTTCGCGATATCAAAGGCGAACACGCCCTGAGTGCTGGTACGGTTAGCACCAGCATAAGCACTTTCCATAGCCAGAGCAGACAGGCCAGCGCTGATGCCTGCAGAAGTATCGATCATCACCATCTCGCTGCTTTCAGACAGTGCTTTACCGTTCCACTTAACGCCAACGGTCAGCGCAGAGTCATCGCTGGTGCGGCTCAGGGTGTTGGAGATGATTTTAGAGGTCAGTTTGAAATCACTCGCGCCAGACTGGCCAGCGATGGTGATATCGAATGCACCGTCTTGAGAGTTAAAACGCTCCAGACCTTCTGCGTAATTAAAGGTCAGTGACTTTATCGGGGTAACAACCAGCATGCTGCTGGTATCTTTAATGGCTTTTGCATCCCAAGACGCTGTCGCGTTCGCAGTACGAGTGTCCGCATTAGCCAGATTAATTGTTCCCAACGCTGAAGCTGCAATCAAAGCCAGAGCTAACTTCTTCATAAAATTTCTTCCTTTATTTATATCAATTAATTTCCCGCCAATATTCACTGGCGTGGCACAATAAATGCGACACAAGGGCGCATTCGAAAACTAAATTTTCGAAAAGGTCCTACGGCAATTAAATAATAAAAACCCTGCGATATAAAAGCATCGCATATTTTATTTAGTTTCGATAACCCTATGACAACAGGTAGTTATAGCTTATCTGACAGAAAGATAGGCCCGCGTGAAAATATCACTCATTTTAGTCAACCCCATCTTGCCCAAAATATTATGACGCAGGGCATAAACTGTTTTAGGACTAAGCCGCAACCTGCTGGCAAGATCACCCACGGTGACACCATGGATCAGAGTACGTAATAAACATATCTCACGCGAAGACAGCCTGACTTGCGATGTTGAAGAAACCTGTTCCCCGGCAATAACATGATCGATTTTAGCAAAAATATCACTGGATGCCCCCGTTCTCTGGATCACAGAATCAACCTGCCGAAACATGCTCTTATAGTAATTGGCCAAGGGTAACAGGTAACTATCGGTTACCAGCACAACGCGATTACAAGCGGAATACATTAGCCAGTCCTGATCCAGGAAAAGGCGCAGGTTAGCCAATTGAAAGTCAATAAATACGACTTTGAGTTGCTCTGGGGAAGTATTAACTGAGTCACAGTAGCCTACGATACCTTCATGGAAATACTTATTGGTATCAGGCCAGGTTAAAGGTCTTTTTGAGCGAGTACCGCCCCGTGGGGGATACCCACCATCTACTATCTTTAGCATAAGACTCCCTTCCTTTCTTCTTCATTTACCAACTCCATTACGCCGTTGGACAAGCAGAATACTATTTTCAAAAACTAAGTTATTTCCTAACTTTCAAAACAATATTAATGGCGAAAAACAATTATTCAAAATCGGTTAAAACGATCGCATAAGTACATATTCATCGCCAATACCTATCAAGTTGTTATTATCTATTCAAGAAGTAGCGAGGATTAATGGTATATATTTCAGTTCAAATAACAAATTAGGAGGCTTATAGTAAACTAAGAATATTCTCTATTTTTATCCTGATTTTAAAATAAGTCTTTTCTTATCACCTACTGACACAGCGGTAGAAAAAGGGTATTAACAAGTAAATAACTCGGAAGGGTAATCAAGAATATTTCCATACTGGGAACGGTAAAACGAGCAGCTTGACTCATTAGCCAGAATAGTCTGTTCTCACCCCATTTAGCAGACACGAAAATGCAACATAATGGCAACGGAATGGCTATTTAATGAACGACTCTAGGGTTGTTATTTGTGATTAACATCACTTTTTCATTAAAAATAAATCATTTCTATCTCAAACAAGCCCGTTTGAAGGCCATTTCAAGGCCTCCAGCCGGATGGTGAGGCCTCACTTTTCGGCTATCGGTGAAGCTCAAGCTTCGGGTCACCGTGACAACAATCTATGGGGCAACGCATAGAGCAGGCTTGAGGTTACGCTTTAATTTTTTCTGCACGCCAGCATGGCAGACCTGTTCCACCCAATGATATCAACAGCCCGATTAGCGTCTTATAGCAGGCTGTAAACAGCAATAACGCGGACTCAATATGGTTATATTGAGGTCCCACAAGAGTTTTCCGTTAGAAAAACAGGCCCACAACTGATCAAATAATGATCAATTAATGGTGAGTGACCAACGCAGCCCTGAGTAACTACCTCAGATAATGCCAAGAATTAGGAGCAAGAATATCAATGCCGATGCCGTGCCACTGCAATGAACAACGTAAGCCAATACAAATCCTAGGCCGAATAATGGTGATAGACAGCCAAAATCCAGCATAGAGCGCTTGCCTCAACCAAGAAAATGGCTTTAAGATAATGGCAGTAAAAATTTCCCTGGTGTTGGCCAATGTGGCAACCTGACCCAACGAGGTCAGGTTTTTTTTGCTATTTTATCGAAACTAGCAGGCAAGCCAGTATATTATCTGGCGTTCAATAACGGTTAGGTTAGTAGTGTTATTATTTCATATTGAGGTAATTTTATGCCTACATTACTCTCTGCTAACCACGATAAAAAAAATGTATTTAAAACCATCTAGATAAACAAATAACGGAATTTGGCGATGCTGACGCTTAATGACAGCAAATCCATCGATATAGAGGGCCAAATACCCCCTAACAAAGCCCGTTTGCAGATGCTGTTGGCTAACATCCACGAAAGGATCACCACCCGGCACCGGGAAACCGCGCGAAATAATCGCTACAACTTCAGCGCAGAAAAATATCCCTTGTCAACGCGGGAGAACGAAGTGCTTTATTGGGCCAGCATGGGGAAAACCTACCAGGAAATTGCCATTATTTTAGACGTAAAGGCCCGTACTATAAAATTCCATATTGGCAATATTGTGAAAAAGATGGGCGTGACTAATGCCAAACACACCATCAGGCTGGGGGCCGAGTGGCAGCTTGTCAAACCGATTACCCGCTGAGGCAACCATTCCCGCTTAACCCACCCGATGCTCCCTTTAACGCCTAAACGACACCGTCACCCGCTGTAAGTGGCCAACCGGCTGTTTTGCAAACTGCCAGGTCCAGGCGGCGGCCAATGCGGCCTCATCATACAACGCAACGCCGCTGCTCGATGAGATCAGCACCAACTGCGGCTTCCCTTGGGCACTCACATCCAGGTCTATCACCACGGTTTTCTCCCCCGCCGCCTGTGGACCAACGTCCGGGAAGAACGGCAAGGTGCGCGTTGCTTGAGTGATACCGGCTTGTTCAAAGCTAACGCTGACTATGCCAGCAGAGTATTTCTTCTCCTGAGGCACTTCAGGCACCTGCAGTTCCAACGACCTAGGGAAAGGCATCGGCCTGATGGCGACCTTCTCAACCAACTGCGAGGATTGCTCTTGGGACATATATGCAGGTTGACTTGGGGCACCAGAGCCGGTTGAAATCATGTCCTGATAATTTTGGCTGACGCGCGCGCTCAGGATATCCAACCATCCGACGCGTTGATGCTGTAAATTCATCCCCAGCAGCAGCCGAAGCTTCAAAAACTCTAGCGCACGTTCCGATTGGCTCATAGTCTCAGAGTAGAGAGTAGACTGGGATGTCTCCGGTTGATGTAGCAGGCGCTGAGCATAAACCAGCGCCCCCACCAGCTTTTCCGGATCTTCATCGGCCCACGACAGCCCCCAACCGTACCAGGCATCTGCCCGCTTGGGATCCATAGCAATCGCTCGCCCAAAATTGCGCCGTGCATCCCACAGTAAATGTGCCCACGGGTTACTCACGCCAGAAGACGCGGCCTTCTGCTTTTCAGCACTCTTGAGACGCATGCCGTAACTGAAATACAGCATTTGCTGGCGGGCCAGCAACAGTAACAACTCCGGGCTTTGGTTATATTTACCGACCAGGCTGTCTATTTTATTAATGGTGGTCGTGAAATAGTCGTCATTCAGCGTTTTCGGCATCAGCATTTTATTCAGCTCATAGACCTCATCCCGCTTCAGGCCAAAATTCCGTTTCCCTACCCAAACCGTACCATTCAGCCTGCGGATCAACGCTTCTTGCTGGCGTAAACCGGCGTGGTCGTGGCGGGCTACCAGGTTCGCCAAGGTGGCGATATGTTGCTGCATAAGCTGTAAATACATGCTGGAGGTCAGCTCGGTATTCACAAAATCAAACGGTATAAAACGATGCTGAGGCTGATTGGAAGCAGGGAAACGCCAGCTGTACGCCAGCCTTATGGCGCTCAGATCCAGTTCGCGAGCGCCGCTGCTAACAAAGGGCAGGACAGAGACCGGTTCACCACGCTCATCGACATCAACGGATAACATCGTGGTGGCGTAATCTTTGTCTTTGCCGAAGACGCGTCGAACCCCGTCAGTCGACAGCCCGGCACGGCTGAATGGCGCCACGCTGGCAATGTGAATGGAGCTATCCGCAACAGGCTTACGGCCGCTCTCACCAGAAGACGCCGGTATCAGATTCTGATTGGCCAGCTCAACCACCGCCGGATCAAAAGGCTCTGCCGACCCCACCAGCAAGGTGGCTCGCGCCTGCAAGATATCCAGCTCACGTTTTTCTTTGGCTGGTAATGCGTCAATAAATTGCTTTAAGCGCCGATGGATGATTGGCTGATATTGCCCCTTCTTTTCCAACTGACCGGCGACTATCAACGCATTAGTCACCTGCTGGAGCCGCGGTGCAGGGGAGCCATATAGGGGGAGTTCGCTGTCGCCTACCAGCAGCGTGGCCAACGCCCAGCCCATCCAGGCATCCGCATCCCGAGGATTACTTTGAATAGCTGACTGAAAAATTTGGCTAATCGCACCAAACGACTCTGGCGCTATGCCTGACGTTGGCGTTATTGTCAGGCTAAACAACCCCGTGGCCAGCCACAATTCGGCCTGATCGGGCATCCAGAGGGTGGCGTCTTTCATCTTGCTCAATGCACTGATTTCGGCTTGAGTATCCGGTTGTGGCGATTGCAGGGCAGCGGTCCACAGTTTGGTGATGTGCTCACTGTCCTGTGGCGAATAGCCGAGAGGTGGGAACTTCTCTCTATTCTTTTCCAGCGCGTTTAATACCCGCCATTCATCCAACTGCCCGGGGAAGCTCTGTATCAGTTCATCAAACTGTTGCCCGCTGTAGGCCGTAGCCTCTTTCCATTCACTCTGCTCAAGCTGATGCCCAACCAACCAACGGCGTTCAGCCTCTGGCGTGAGCGGCATATTGAGATAGCTGAGCAGCAATAGCGATACTGCCGCCAGCGCCCCTCCGGCAGCATAGCTAAAGCTACGACGCCGGAACGCCACATACAGCATACCGCCCGTCATCAGGCTGCCAGCCAGCCATAAACCAGATAAGAAGCCGCGCTCGCGGCCATTTAATACCGCAGGCCAAAGCTGTGCGCCAATCCACTCAATCCCCTGCCATAACCCGGCAAGCGCGGCCATGATGAGCCAGGGGAGAAAGACCACCAGCAACACCAGCAACGTAATGACAAACTTGATAAAACCCGAAGACATCAGGGCTTACTCCGCACTATCGAGCTAAAAGCCCATTTGAATACCAACACTAGAACGAGGGCGATGCTGCAATAGATTATGCTCCTCACCCCCATAAACCACTGATCCTTCCAGGGCATGGATAAGAACGTTGAAAGCCCTATTTGTAAGCTGGTCAGGGAAGCAAACTGGCTGAACAACCAGGCGAACACCAACGGCAACAGCACGGCAAACGCGGTATGCAGCACAACGCCAGGGACAAACGCAGGCATCGTCAGTTTAAAACTGGGCGGTGGAGGTGTGGGTGCAGGGCGCGGAGGTGGCACATAAGCAGGCGCGACCTGGCGCTGCGGAGCCTGCCGCTTGGCCGAACGAGCCGCTTGTAGCGCTTTCTGCATCTGCTTTTTACGCGTGCATTCCGGGCAAGCCAGGCCAGCAAAATGCTGATGGCGCTTATTTGCCTTACAGACAACGATCTTCTTCTGCGCCGGCAAGGCATAGGGCCGCAGTACGCTAGCCCATTCCCGTGCAGAAGGCCGTGAAGCAGCCAGCGGGCCAAACGCCTTGTCAAACATCAGCCGCAGATCGTTCGGCAACAGGGTATGCATGCTTACTGGCGCAGGAGCCATTAATTTATTGGCGGTCAAGCCATAGGCATAACAGCCCGCGGCAATACGCCCAGGCAGATCGGTAGCAATCTTCGAGGACTGCGGGCGACCACTGTAGGGATGCAGCCCAAAGTTCAGCAACTGGAACAGGATCACCGCCAGCGCAAAACGGTCCTGCCACTCTTCCTGTTTCTCTGGCACCTTGCCGGTTTTCTGGAATTCAGGGGCCAGATACTCTGCGGTAAACTGCCCGGCAGGGAAGCGCTCGCCGCCCCCCTCAATGCTGAAACCATCGCAATCCAGCAGCGCAACGTACAGGCTTTCCCGATAAAAGCGCAGGTTAACCGGCTTCATATCGATAATGCGATGCTGCTGTTGATGCAACGCGGCAACCAGCGTGCAGAGGTTGGTGGCCAAGCTGACCTTCACCCCGATCCCGTCTGGTAATTTCGCCGCCTCAGCCTGCCGAGGCTGCAGGATATATTCCAATTCGATACTGCGTTTGACATCCAACTCAGGCATGACAAAACCAACGAACTCACCCCGAGTATTCAACAGCGGCGAGGTTGGCCAGGCCAGTTGCACCAGCGAATCCTCGGCCAGGGCTATTGGCGGAATATCGGGCACGTGCTGAAGCATTGCCTGGATTTTGCGCTGATAGAGCGCTTTATCGATGCTGTCGTGATAGATTTTTGCGACGCTGCCAGGCTGCGAGGCAAGGTGATAAACACTGCCCGCCCCACCGCTTTTGATCAATGCCCCTAGCTGCAATGGCTGGCGCTTTTCGTTGTAAAAGACCTGGGATTTATTTTGAGCCATGGAGATTAACTGCGTAGCGCTATGAGCAGCGTTTTATCGTCGCCGGTGATTTCACTGGTACGCGGATCGCCCAACGTGGCCTGTAAGGCGGAGCTGCCCGGCTCCTCTGCGGTCTGCTGTAAATAGCGGATGACCGGCCCCATAAACGGCTCAAACAGCGCCTGCCCCGACTTATCTAACGCAAAGGGCTGCACGCCGTCTGACATTAATATCAGCTGGTCTACCGGCAAGCTCACAAAGGTGATACGTAAATGTTCACGCCAGTTTTCGCTGGTTAAAAACCACGTCTGGTTGGCATATTCCCCATTTTCTGGCACGGACAGTTGCTCATCTCCGCTGGCGGTTCGCACCGCAGCCACCCCATCGCCAAGATGGATCAGACAAACCTGCTGCTCATCGATCCATGCCGCCACTAGCGTGCAGGCATAATCTTCCAGCTGGTTATTGGCCTCGGTCGCCAGAAAGTACAAATCCATGCGGATTTGTTCCAACATCTGCTGAATAAGCTCGGGCGTCAACGCCCCGGAGGGTTGCCATGATAGGCGCTCCACCAGTTGGCGAGAGACAAAGTCCGCCCCCGTTGCACTTTGGGATGCCGACCCCGCTCCATCACAAACGGCGGCGACCAGGCGCTCATCAACCACGGCCCAATGAAAAGCATCCTGGCACGGAATATCCCTTGCCAGATGTGCCGCACCGGTGGCCGATGCGGCATATACCTGCCATTTTTTCATATCACACCGGGACGTTGGACCAGCTATCGGTCGCTGGCAACTGTGCTTTTCCGCCCGGTACAGACTGGGAGACGACTTGCATGCTGGCGCTCAACCACAAGAACAGCTCGCGGAACTGCAAGCCACTCAGCCGTTTGACACCATTACTGCCATGCTGGCTAAAACGCCCCATGACTTCGGTTGAAGCATCTGCCACGCTAATCGGGAATACGGCGACTTTGTTGCTAGCCTCTGCCTGGCGGCACAGTTCGGCAACGCCTTCCCATTCATCGGTAGGCTGCCCGTCGGACATCAAGAATAACCAGGGGCGGGTATAGGAAATCCCGGCCTGCTTCAGGCGCTGTTTCTCTGCTTCGATCTCGTTCAATGCCAGCATGACCGCTTGCCCCATCGGAGTGGTGCCCCCGGCGGCCAGACGTGGCGCGACGAAATCCATGGCATCTGTCCAATCCCCGTGCAGTTTGCACTGGTCATAACCGCCGTATTCAATAATCAGCAGCCTGACCCGTTTGGCGGCAATCACATCGTCCTTCAATTCCTGCTCCAGCAGAGCAAGGCCTTGATTAAGCTGATCGATCGGCTCACCACCCATACTACCTGAGCAGTCGAGCACCAAAATTAAAGGGGTTCTTTGATCGCTGTTGTTAATAAAAGCCACATCAGGGATACCACGATCCATGTTAAATCCTTGTTTATCAAAAGCATAAAAAATACACAACGCAATAAACATACCATACCAGAAATAACCGAGAATGTGTCGTGGCTTTGGGCATTTAGGATTGTTACGTAGAGCTGTGCTCAATGCTGGCGGGCACGCTCTTCCCTATTTAATGAAATAACGAGGCTCTGTCTTGCCCAAGATATGTGTAGAAGCGATTGAATCCCTTCCCTTTTGCGAGCATGATCGCAATCACTTTCGCCGCCCGCCAGGATGCACCGATGAAAACCAGCCAGGAACTGCAAACCGCCATATCTCATCTGACCGTGTGGCGCAAAGGCGATCAGCGTGCACCACATAAGCCGTTACTGCTGCTGTACGTGCTATCCCAATATCAGCAAGGGCACGATCGGCTGTTCAATTACGGCGAAGAAATCCACGGCCCCTTGCTGGCATTACTCAACAGCTTTGGCCCACAGCGGCGTGACCATTACCCCACTATGCCGTTCTGGCGTTTACGCGGCGACGGGTTCTGGGAATTACAGAATGCGGAGCTTTGCAGCCCGCAGAAAGGCAGCAAAGAGCCGCCGAAGCGGGAAATTATCGAACATGGTGTCAGCGGTGGCTTCGACGAAGAGAGCTACCAGCTGTTATGCAGCCAACCCGCTCTAATAGACAAGCTTGCACAGCAAATTCTGTGTGAGCATTTCCCCGACAGCGTTCAAGAGTTGATAGCCAACCGCCTGGACTTTCGGCTTGATGGGATACGTAAAGCACGCGACCCAGCATTCCGGCAAACGATCTTACGCGCCTATAACTATCAATGCGCGGTGTGTGGCTATAACCTGCAGCACGACACTACGCCCGTTGGCTTAGAGGCGGCGCATATCAAATGGAAGCAACACGGCGGCCCCTGCACCGTGACCAACGGATTAGCGCTATGCTCGTTGCACCATTCCGCATTTGATATGGGAGCTATCGGGCTCGACGACAGCATGAAACTGTTGGTTTCAGCAGGTGTGAACGGTACCCATATGATCGACCAATTGTTCTGGGACTTTGCTGGGAAGACGATTCGGTTGCCAAAGATCGCCGAACATTATCCTTTGGATACGTTTGTGGAGTGGCATCGGGGGCAGGTGTTTAAGGGGTGAGGCACATATCAATAATTTAACATAAAAATCATAAGCTTAAAAATAGGACTATCGCTGTAACCGGAAATAGATACTAAAGAAATATTTATGTGTGTTAAAATAATTGCCAGCGATATCACATACATGATGCAAGATTCTTATTAGAATGCTGCTCAATTCGATACCGTTCAAAAAATGGAATGGCAAATTATTAAGGATGAAACGATAAGTGGCGATAATAATACCTACAATTAATAGTTGCAGCGGGAAAATAACTGCAGGGGAAAAGCGCCTGGCTCGCATTTTTGAAAGTAATCTAAGCGATGACGCAATATGTTGGTACGATATCCCAACAGGGGAGGCCCATCGCCACCCAGACTTCATAGTTTTCTCTCCCGAAATTGGTATATTCTTCATTGAGGTGAAGGATTGGTTTGCCAGCAGAATAAAATCCATTTGTAAAAGTCATCTGGTTTATGAAAGCCAGGACGGAGCTGTAACACACCAGAATCCGATTGAACAAGTCCGCCGCTACGCGTTTGAAACCACCAATAGCCTAAAAAAAGACCCTCAACTAATACAAGAAAAAGAAAGATACAAGGGTAACTTTTGCTTGCCTTATGGATATGGTATTTATCTCAGTAATATAACCCGCAAGCAATTTAATCAACTATTTCCTGATGAGACATCAAAAAGCGTTCTGCCTTCAGAGCTGGTCATATGTAAAGATGAACTGACAGAGTTCATGAATGCAGAGAAAATAATCGCCAGATTAAAACAATTAATACCACATTACTTTCCGTTTAGCATTACCTCTGAGCAAATCAATCGTATTCGCTGGATATTATACCCGGAAATACGCATAGGAAATGCCCCTCAAGATTCAACCGACGATACTGATGCGACATATAAATTATCGACACCGAGCATTATGAAAATAATGGATACCCAACAAGAATTGCTAGCTCGCAGCTTGGGGGAAGGACATCGTGTTATCCATGGTGTTGCAGGCTCTGGGAAAACATTAATTCTACTTTATCGATGCCAACATCTGCTAAAAAATAGTAATGTCAACCAAAAGCCAATACTTGTCATCTGCTACAACATTACTTTAGCAAGAAAGCTTTCAGCCTTAATCAGTAGCCAATTGCCAAATGCCAACGTTAAGGTTGTTCACTTCCATTTATGGTGCGTTCGACAGGTAAAACTTCATAATGTCCCGGTTAAAGAAAAGCTCGAGTTCCCAGAAAAATATGAATTAGCATTAAAAGAAGGGTTCCAAAGCGGGAAAATACCGTCTAAACAGTACAGCGCGGTGCTTATTGATGAAGGACATGACTTCGATTCGGAATGGTTGAACATTTTATCCAAGATGACAGCCCAAGAAACTAACTCGCTACTTTTCCTCTATGATGACGCACAGTCTATTTATAAGAAACGAAACGCACTGAGTTTCTCTTTGGCTAGCGTTGGTATTCAAGCTCAGGGGCGCACATCAATATTAAAGCTTAATTATCGTAATACCCAACAGATCCTCCATTTCGCTAGTGGCATTGCATTTAACTATCTAAATGCCCATTGCTCTGAAGAATTTCATTATGATAAGCCCGATGCAGGTGGCGACATAGGCCCTTATCCTATCGTCAAAAAGCTTAAAACTCACGAAGATGAAGTAAACTATGTTGCTCAATGGTTAACCAAAGAGCATCAAAATGGTATCGCTTGGCGTGATATGGCTATCTTATGCCCTTCAACAAAGTGCCTTCCTGACAATATCGTGAAGGTTCTAGAAAACAATGCCATTCCTTTTAACCTCATCATAAAACCTGATGACAAGAAGAAATATGATCCTCTTGAGAATAAAGTGTGCATTCTGCCCTTACCTAGCAGTAAAGGGCTGGAATTCCATTCGGTTGCCGTTATTGATAGTTGTAACTCATCCAGTAAAGAAGATGATTTAAGTGATGATATTAAAAAACTTTATGTTGGTTTCACCCGTGCAACACGCCACCTGCTAGTGACTTTCAATAGGGACAATAATCTCAGTGAACATATTCTTTCAACGTATGAGAAGATGACAGGCCAGCACCTGGTAAATTAGCGAGTGCCGAATGGCCGCATTGGTTGGGTGGCTGGATTAAAAAGAGGCTATAAGGGTGAATATACCATGGAGTGGTGCAGCCTGTAGCCCCAAGCGACCCTCACCCCAAATACCGATACCCCATCCCATGCACGGTGCGAATCAATAACGGACTATTCGCATCGAGCTCAATGGTCTTGCGCAGCTTGGAGATATGCTGATCCAACGTGCGGCTGTTAGGCAGAAAGTCATAGCCCCAGGCAGCATCGAACAGCATCTCGCGCGTGACAACCTTATTCTTGTGCTGATAGAGGCACTCCAGGATTTTCACCTCGCGCAGTGAAAGCTCCAACCTCGCCGTCTGGCGCAAAGCGCACAGCTCATTGGGGTACACGGTTAAATCACCAAAGCAAAAGCTGACATCTGGCTGCGCGGTTTTGCTACGCAGGCAACGCCTGGCGATAGTTTTGATCCTGGCGCGGATCTCGTGAATGCCAAACGGCTTGCTGATGTAATCATCTGCTCCCAGCTCTAACCCGACAACCCGGTCGATCTCTTCATCCTTGGCGGACAAAAAGATAATCGGGATCTGCTCATCCTGTTTGCGGATCTCTCGGCATACCGCGTAGCCATCCAGCTCCGGCATCATGATATCGAGGATGATAAAATCCGGTTTTTCCCGCTGATACATCTCCAGCGCCACTTTGCCATTCTCTGCGGCGATCAGGCTGTAACCCTCACGGGAGAGCGCTTCTACCAATCCCTGGCGAATGTTCGTATCGTCTTCAACGACCAGTATTTTCATTACGACTTCCTGTAGTTAATGCTATTAGCGGTGGCGATTACCGCCTGATGTGGGCGATATCATCGGCTACAGCGCTGTGTTTTCCCCTCACCCCAACCCTCTCCCCAAAAAGGAGAGGGAGCTAGAGCGCGGTTGTTGTCAGGTATAGAAGTCACTCTGCGGCACTTATCCAAAAACAGCGGCTACGGTGCTGTAATCAGGTTACGTGCCAGCCGCAAGGTGAAGCGCACCCCAGGCGACTGCTGAGCCACCAGGATCTCCCCGCCCAGGCTGTGCGCCAACTGCTGGGCAATCGTCAGGCCAATGCCGGTGCCTGATACGCCCTCGGTAATACCTGACTTCACCCGGTAAAAGGGCAGGAAAATCATCCTGAGCTCTTTCTCGGCGATACCGTCACCATAATCCCGCACGTGGATATCCACATTGTCCGCACTGCACTCCACCTGCACATCGACCTGTTTCCCGGCCGTGGCATACTTTTCCGCATTGCTCAGCAGGTTATTGATAATCTGCGTCAGGCGATCGATATCACTCTGCACCACCACGCTTTCGCCTAATGAGAGGGAAATCGTCATCCCCTTGGCCTGATATGACGGAGTGAAAGTCTGAGTAATCTTCGCCAGCAGCGGGTTGAGGTCAATGGGCTGAATGTGCAGCTTCGGCTCACGGGTAAAACTCAAAATGTTCTGGATCAGGCGCGATAGGCGCTGGCTCTCACCGATAATCACGTCCAGGTAACGCAGTCCTTCATTGTGCTGTTCATCCAGCTCTTCTTTCAGCAACTCTGCATACAGCGTGATATTAGTCAGCGGCGTTTTCAGCTCGTGGGACACCTGGCTGACAAAACCCACCTGCTGGCGCGCCAGCCGTGCCGTCTGGGTGTATTCCCGATAGAGGCGGAAAATGATCAAGCCCATGATGGCCAGCATTAGCAGGATAAACGCCCCGCCCCACAGGTAGACCGCCGTAGTACTGGCCGCTTTGCCGTAATAGCTCACCTGCCAACCTGTAAGCGGATAAGGCAGGCTCTGTTCGGCCAACGGCTGCAGGTTTCCCAGCTCGATATAAGGATTGCTTTGGTACAGCAGGCGTCCGTTCTCTACCAGCACCAGCGTGTCTTTGCCAAAATCGAAGTTGACCGCATTGATCACGTCCGACAGCAGTTTGATATAAGGAACCCGAAATCCGATGGTCTCGCTGCCGATAGTGCGCCAGTAGATCAACAGCGGCTCCTGCACCTCGCCGGTGATATACCAGCCGGATTGTGGGATAGCCATTTCGCTTTTTACGTTGTGGCCATACAGCAAGGAAGGATCGTTCACCAGCGGCGTGATGGCCTGAACCCAGGCGAGTTCTTTTTGGCTCAGCAGGCCGTTTTCGTTGGGATATAACAACCGATTTTTCTGCAGGACAAACACGCCATCAATGTCGTGATCCTTCTCAACCAGCTCCTTGAGCGCCTGTTCGTTGGGTTGAATGTAGTCGGTGATCGCGTCCAGCCGCGTCGCTTTCTGCCGCAGAATATCCATAACGCTGTCGCTGGCTTGCGTAACGCGCGTTTGCGCCATGTTCTGGGATTGGTAATGGCGTAGCAACACTTCGTGCTCGAGGGTGCGCACTCCCAGATAGGCGATCAGGCTGAAGACCGCCACGGTGATGATGATAAAAACCGTCAAACTTCTGGAAGTACGCTGGCTCATTTGGCTCCCTGCTACTGGTTCTTCTGGGTTTTGATATTGTAGTTCTGTTCTTTCACTGCCTTACGGGTCGATTCCTTGCTGTCGCTCTCCATTTTACCCATCAGGTCTTTGTTCTTCTGCGCGCTGGCTTCGGCTTTTTGTCTGGCTGGAGCGGCACTGACGGGTAGGCTTTCCAAGGCTGCCGCGTTAGCGCTAAACACCTGTTTGGCCTCTTCCATTTTGCCTGCATCCATCAACTCTACCGCACGCTCATTTTCAATTGCCGCCTTCTGAATGGCCGAGTCCACCAGCACTTCATCAACCTGCGCTGCGCTGACATCCTTAGCGGATTGGCTATAACGTACCGCCACCTTCTCATTGAAGGTATCCACCTGCTTGGTACTCAGGTTGGCGTAACGCACATTCACATCGGCCAGCGGTTTGCTCTGGGCGTTGCTGCCCTTGGCCGGTATCACTTCCAGCAGAACATATTTTTCCTGATTGGAATACAGCTGGTTCAGTTTTACGGTGACCGTATTGCCGCTGATGCTGCCATCACGCCCCAACAGACGAACCGGCGTAACCTTATCGGCGGTTTTGATCACCACCACCACATCCTGCGCCACCACGGACATGGCGTCGTTAAACTCGTGGGCGAAGGTCTTTTCCAGATCGCTGGATTGCTCAACAAAGGCATGGTTGCCATCGCTATAGCCAGCAATGGTGGTCATCAGATCTTCGTTATAACCATCACCAATGCCGATGGTGGTAATGGCGATACCTTTCTTGGCCGCCAGTTTAGCCAGCTCGGCCAGCTCACTGTTGGAGGTTGGCCCAACGTTAGCCTGCCCGTCGGAAAGCAACACAATACGGTTCACCTGCTCTTTATCCAGATGCTTGCTCACCTGATCGATACCCTTGCTCACCCCGGCAAACAGCGCCGTCATCCCACGCGGTTCAATACTTTTGTTAATTTTATTAATCAGTTCTTTTGTATCTTTGACCTTGGTCGCCGGGATCACCACCTCAACCCCGGAGTCATAGGCAACGACCGAAAGCGTGTCATTACTGTTGAGCATGTTAACAGCGGCGATCGCCGCCTTTCTGGCGTTTTCGATACGATCGCCACTCATTGAGGTGGAGCGGTCGATGACCAGCGCCAGATTGATCGGGCTGCGTTTTTCCTGCGGCAGCGGATAGCCCACCAACGAGATTTTCAGGTAGTTTTTATCCTGGGTATTTTCCAACACCACGGGCGAGGCAACTTCAGACTTTACGACGACCTTGGGGGCAGCCGGAGCGGCACTGGCACTCCAAGGCAGCACAGACAGGGTGAATAACGCAAAAATACATTTCAGATCCATGGTGAAGCTCCTTGTCAAAAGAATCGAATCCATTCTTGCCCGTATCGGCCGGCGAGTTGTCTGTTATCTGTATAAAGATGTAAAAAATAGGTAAAAGTTGCCGTTGCCGCTCCCTCGGGTTCGCACTCGGTAAGAAACATATCACTTTTAAGCCCAGAGTGTCGCCTAAAACGCCCCACCCAACACCGGCTAAAACCAGTTTATTCCTATAATAAGGTTAGCGTAAATCTATTAAAAAGCATTATCATTCCTTTGTACCGGCATGCTCTTAATGAAACTTCACTGATGTTACCGGATGAACTTATCTCTATATATTCATTCACAGGTGACATTATGTTTAATATTTACAGCGTTAACTATGCTTCAATGAGCAATGAGAAATCTGAAGATCTCTTTATGTTAAGAAAAAATACTTTTAAAGACAGACTGCAATGGGCAGTCGACTGTTCGGACGGCAAGGAGGTCGATCAGTTTGATAATGACAAGACCAACTATATTTTTGGCGTGGAGAACGGCATGATTATATGCGGAACCAGGATGATAGACATGAAATACCAAAATATGTTGAACAGTACATTCTCCTCATTCTTTAACAATGTCAACATTCCAGAAGGTAACTACATTGAATCCACGCGTTTCTTCGTGGATAAAGAAAGAACCCACTCGCTGTTAGGCCGTCAGTTTCCCGTCACTATGGCTTTGTTTCTCTCACTGATTAACTATGCGCAACAACATCATTATGATGGCATTCTTGCCGTTGCCAGCCATGCGATGATGCACATCATCAGAACCTCAGGTTGGAATGTCACCGTGTTGGAAACCGGTGTTTCCGAGAAAGATGAACCGGTCTATCTGTTGCTCGGCCATGTCGACTCTGAGAGCCAGAGGAAGCTAAAAGCCAAGATATTCAGCAAGTACAGCACAGCGGACGAAACCAGGCTGAACGACTGGCCGCTGGCGGCTGAGCCTTCTTTGTAATCAACTAACCGGTTTAATCAGTTGAAGTTCCACACCTAGACGTATTGCATGCCGGGCATTTGCGACTCCCAGCTTTTTGACGATGTTGGACATATGAAACTTGACCGTACGCGTAGTGATCCCCAGGATCATCCCCGTCTCCTGATAGGTTTTGCCCACGCTGGCCCAGTAGAGGATTTCGTTTTCCCGTTCGGTAAATTGGGCGCTCTTTTCCGAGCGAGAGGCGTTTTTTTCCGACAGCGAATTCAGGGTTAGATAGATCTCATGCACTGACGCCAGTAAAACAGAGATGTCACCTTTATTCTTGATCAGCGTTTGGGTTAATTCCGCTCTGGTTTCAGGGGCAAGAATAAAAGATAACGTGACCAGGTTATTATTATAATCATGCAATACAAACGTATAGCCATTATTCAGCCCAAATTTCCTGGCCCGCTCGAAGAGTTCGGAAAAATGAAACCCTCCGCCTGTCATTAGATTTTCATCCCAGGAAAAAGGCGTTAACCGGTTCAGCGCAGTGATCACCACCGGATCGGTATACTGTAAACCGTTGGCTTTATAATGCTCTACCCACTCACCAGGATAGTTGGTTACCCCAAAGATACAGGACATATCTTTTTTCGATAACACCACATACGCCCAGATAAATTCCCCGAGATCGTTTAATGTCGCTTCGAGGTGCGTTTTGATAATGTTACTAATATGTTCTTCGTTTTCCATTAACTGCTCGCCCCCGACAACATAAAATAATTCCACTAGGCCGAATATAGCAGATAAGGGCGCCAGGCAGAAGGCTCCTGGCTTTCTGCCCAGGAGCGGTCCCACTCATAGCCAATCATCTGTTATTCGAAGTACACCTCGGGGTTATCCGCGAGCGAGACGAAATTCTTGGTATTTTTGTCCAGTGTGCGGATCTCACCACTTTCGATGTCGTACACCCAGCCGTGCAGGCGTAGGGCGTTGTCACGCAGACCAACGGCAACGGACGGGTGAGTCTTAATATTATTTAGCTGGGCTATCACGTTCTCTTCAACCATAGCGTTAACTTTGTCGATTTCGCTATCCCAGGTTTTCTTCTCTACCACAGCTTTTGCCGCGTCCGCATAGTGCAGCCAGTGGGCAACAGCAGGCATTGGGTCAAGGCACTGGCAAGAAGCGATAGCCTTCATGGCGCCGCAGTTCGAGTGGCCGCAAATCACGATATCAGTAACGCCTAACGCCACAACCGCGTATTCGATGGTCGCCGACACCCCACCCGGCTCCGGGCCAAAGGAAGGGACGATGTTGCCTGCGTTACGGATAACGAAAAGCTGCCCCGGCTCTTGCTGGGTCACCAGCTCGGGTACCAGGCGGCTGTCAGAACACGAAATAAAAAGCGCTTTAGGGTTCTGGCTGGAGGCAAGGCTGCGAAAGAGCTCCTTACGCTGAGGGAAAATCTCTTTCTGGAAACTGAGGAAACCTTCAATAATATGTTGCATAGCACACTCTCTAGATCTGTAGTCTCGGTAGTATGATAATCCTTGCTGGCTGAGCTGGAAAGCGGGCCAAACCTTAAGCTAGACGCCCCAGAGGTTCAGCGGTGTGCTTTTAGTATGAGTAGGCTATCTGCAAGGAACATAAGAGCCCAGGTAACACAGACGTTGCATAAATGGACGATGCAGATACGGGGGTAGTGAATACGTACAAATCCCCTTCCCTCCTTCGAAGCAATTTCAAAAGTGCTAATATTCTGGCGTTTTAAACCATTTTTAGTAAAAATATTAGTATCACATGTCATCCCCTTGCTGCTTCATGTCAAAATTATGCTAATATTATGGCGTAATCTGTACTGAAAATATAAAACATTGACATTATGGCGAAAAAAACAGCACCATTACTTCCTATAACAAACCAGTTGCTGACTGATTTTGGTGAGCGTCTGAAACTTGCGCGTCTTCGGCGCAAACTAACGGCCAAACAGGTGGCAGAACGGGCTGGTATGTCGCCAATGACGCTACGTTCGCTTGAAGCCGGGGGTGCAGGCGTGACGATAGGTGCATATCTATCAGTCATGCAGGTGTTAGGGCTTGAAAGCGACCTGAATAAGTTGGCCGCCGAAGATCAACTAGGCCGCCAACTTCAGGATTCCCGGCTGATAAAGAACGAGATCGTTTTCACTTCCAAGGCAAAACCGAGTAAAGCACCAGCAGACAAAAAGCCGCGCCCTGAGGTTGCCCACAAGTACGAAGGATCAGATAAGCAGGCAGCTACAGCAACGAAAGCTGGCTCCGTAGCAAACAATACGGCCCGCAGCACAACGTCGGCCGATCTGGCTGCCCTGCTAAAACCATTGAAGAAGTCAATCAAAGGGAGTTAACGATGGCGATGATCGGGGTATATGCAGACTGGGATGGAATGCACGGGCCAAAGCGAATTGGCTTCCTGCATAGCCGACAAACTCGTACGCGAGAGTTATTTGAATTTCAGTATGACCCTCTAGCATTGGCCGATCCCGACCTCAATCGTTTGCAACTTGATCCAGAAATTCTTTTATTCGAAGGTGCCCAGTACCCCACTCACCCACGGGATAAATTCGGCATATTTGGCGACTCCAGTCCCGATCGCTGGGGCCGAATACTGATGAAGCGTCGCCTTGAGCGGGATATTCGTGCCGGTATCCAAGCTGAAGGAACCAGGCTATACGAATCAAATTATCTCTTGGGTGTACATGATCTTTATCGAGTAGGAGCCCTACGCTACAAGCTTAATGATGAAGGTGAATTTCTTGATAACCGAGCTGACGAAGCGGCTCCTCCCTTTACCGAAATTCACGCTTTAGAAAGGGCAAGCCGCGCACTGGAAGATGATCCAGACAATACATCCCTACAGGGTCAGGAATGGTTGCGGATGCTCATTGCGCCAGGTGGTTCTCTAGGTGGGGCAAGGCCCAAAGCAAGTGTCGTGGACAAGCATGGCCATCTCTATATCGCAAAATTTCCCAGCACCAAAGATGATTACGATGTTGGCGGCTGGGAGATGGTGGCCAATGCTCTCGCTGTTGGCTGCGGGCTGAACGTCGCAACAGCTGAAGCGCATAAATATGCCAGCGATTACCACTGCTTTATGGTCCGTCGGTTCGACCGTACAGGATCCGGCCAGCGCCTTCATTTTGCTTCTGCCATGACAATGACCAGACATCAAGATGGTGATGATGCCTCTAGCGGCGCCAGTTATCTTGAACTTGCAGACGTTCTGATAAGACATGGCGCACAAACAAAAACCGACCTGCAAGAGCTCTGGTCAAGGATTGTTTTTAATATTCTTGTCTCTAACACCGATGATCACCTACGCAATCATGGTTTCATTTTGGTCCCTGGCAAAGGCTGGCGGCTTTCTGAAGCCTACGATATGAACCCCGTTCCCTGGTCTGACGGCCTAAAGCTTAATATCACCGAAGCAGATAATGCACTAGATCTCGAACTGGCACGTGAAGTCGCTGAATATTTCCGTTTGAGCTTGGCGCAGGCCGATGAAATTATTGAAAACTTTATGGGGATCGTGGCTCAATGGAGGACGATTGCTGATGGTTTGGGACTACCTCCTCGGGAGCAGGAACGAATGTCTGAAGCGTTTAGAGTTGCGAACATTTAGTTCCAACCTTAGCACAACCCAAGAAAATTTATTGGCGATGCTAAGGTTATCGACGTTTTAAAACGATCTGTTCACAGTTATTGCTCTATCTTTTCAATGATAAAGCCATCACGCCGAACAAAGTCTAGCAATCGGTCAATATTTCCGATCCCCCACTGATTAGAGATGGCAACCAGTTCTCCTGATGGTAACTCAATCAAACAGTCTTCCTGCATGTGGAACCTGCTTTTTCTCTCTTCTGAGATTTGGTCTGCCAATGCAATCGTGCGGCTTCTTAGCACATCACCTAACTTGCGTTTAAGATCGTTAAAGTCTGCGGGATTATGCTTATTAATCCAATCGGTAAACAATTCAAGTGCCAATTTACGTTTATTATAGACTCTACCGTTGTATTGATATCCAGAGTAATCCTTCTCAGATTTTTGACTGCTTATTATCTGTTCGCTACGTTTTTCTCTGAACCTAACCTGGTACTCTTCAAGTTCTGGAACGGGTATAATCTGCTCGGCGTTAATTAATACGTCACCATTGAAGTTATAGGGTGTAAGCCTAACACATCTAATATCTACACCTTTATCTCTGAGCCATATCACCGTGGTCGTCAATTCTTTACCAAAGTCAGCCGAGGCAAGCACGATACGAATATCCTTACCAAAATCAACCAATTCCGTTTCATCAAGCTCGACAAAATCAAGAATTTTCTCTTTAGCATTAATATCTATATTATTTTCTTTCAAATACTTTTCATAGTATTCGCAGGCTTTAGCGAAGCTCATGGTTGAAATCATTGCGGCATACCTAAGGGCTTGCAACTCCATATGAGCGCCAACCTCATCTCGCTTGAGTTCAATAACCACCAGGTTTGCTTGTTTATCAATGGCTAGCAAATCAATTCTGCGCCTACTGTCTTCCCAGTCAGAGAACTCTTCGGAAATCACCAGACAATCCGGGGATAGAATTTCAATGTTTTTCTTGATAGCCTCCTGCAAATCATATCGTTCCTGCAATCCCTCCAGAGAAAATGATGTCTTTTTTAAGGCCGTAAGGTTTTTATCAAGAATATTATATAGTCCCATACGCGATTCCTTTTAGATTATATTTTAAAAAATTAAAACAGTATGAAATTAGCACAAATTAAATATAACTACCAGCCTAGCTGGTGGTTTATTTATTAGCTTTTATTTTATCTGAAAAGCTACGGATCATGCCCAGATTAAGCAGTGATTGTTCTATCTCAGGGATCCAATGTTCCGGACAGGGTTTAACCCATTTTGTAGGATCTTGGCGATTTGTTGATTGTCGAGTGGTCAACCCATACATCGATTTTACATGTGCTATCCAACACGAGTGGTGTATCGTTTTGCCTGTACGAGCTTTAACATCAGCAATAATTTCTTTGTAAGTCACCATAAATTCTGCCCCGCATCTTTGTCTACAATAAGCTCTGGAAAACTGACGCCTCTAACCGTCAGCGTCTCCATGCTCACAAAACCTGAGCTCAGTTTATCAGCATTCTGACCGCTACTCTTACAGAATTGGCGTCATTCGCGTTATCCATAAGCTCCCAGACCAAGACATCAAATCTCTGAAGTCCAGCCTATCCCTGATGCTTCCAAGAAAATTCGTGATGTAAGGGGCACTCTGCGTTCTAGTGTCGATAGTTCTATTTGGTATCCTGCTCATTTTGGCCATGGTTACCTGTCTCTACCCACAACAGAAAGTTGATGTAGATTGACTGAAAAAGCGAGGGATGCTTACGGATACTGGATTCCAGGCACAAAAAAAGCCGCTCGAAGCGCGACTTGATTTGCGTAATGACTAATGGTGCGAAGGCCGGACTCGCGCATAATCCATAACCTCATGATTTATTGTTAGTTAATATAAAAATCAAGACATTATACCAACACAGATATCAACGCTTGAAATTGTTAAATTTGTGACTCGAAGCCGCGCAGACATGATGTTGTCGGTAATGCTATTTTGGCAAGCCTTGGTGTACACCCCATGGCCCACTTCAGCAATAGAGATTCACTGACCATATAGCACTTGCCAACCTCGACTTAAAGTACACCGTGACCTGAGAGTCAAAGCCTGCATGATTCAATATGCTGGAGAATAACCTCTACGGCCTGATCGGGCGTTAACACTGAAGTATCTAGGGTGATATCAGTGGATAACCAAACTTCATACTGGCGAGTGATGACTTTCTGCCAGTCGGGCAATACATGCCCAGTAATGTCTGCGCTACGGTGCTCAACCCTCTCCTTATGCTGCGCTTTATCGGAACAGATAATTTCAATTTCCAACACAGGCACTGCATTTTTTGAATGCCACATCTCGCCAAGCCTGCCGAGTAATAGCGAGAGGATTTACCGAATCAGCAATGACGTTGTTAGCCAACTTAAGATTATCCGCGGCGATGGCATACCCGACCAGATATCCGGCAGGTCCCATATCAGACATTGTGATTTTTTCTGACCGAATCAGTGATTGTTCGATAGAGTCGATACGCACCCAGACCGCATTCAGCCTAGGTGCCAATAAACGGGCAATGGTTGATTTCCCAGTTCCCGGTAACCCACCAAAGATGATTAGCATGAGCGTCCTTTTATGACTTATGGCTATAAGCAGACCTGGATATTCAGCGATCTTCTCGGGTGTGCCAAAGATCGACAATATAAATAGTATCGTGCTGAATTTCATAGTGAACGTCATAATCATCAAACAAGATTTTTCTCACTTCTCGTGGTTCATATCTTGTCTGAGATACACCGATTCTTGGATGGTCGGCGAGCCCTGAGGTTCCGATGATCAAACGCTCTAACACATTGTCAGCATGTTGCCGACTGAACTGACAGGCAAACCTATAAATACGCTCCAAGTCATCCTGAGCCTTTTGGGTCCACTGTATTTCCATAGGTTATGATTTTTTCAGTTTGTTAGCGAAGTCAACCACATCCGCATGGCTAACCACCCTTCCCGCATCAACATCAGCAAGGCCTTTCAAAATCTGCTGATGCCGCCGCTCTCTCTCTTCAATCATGGCAGTCAATGCTTCCTTAATCACCCAGCTTTTGGATCTGTCCAGTTCAATAGCCAGGTTTTCAACCGCCGCAGCAAGCTCTGCGGGGATCTGAGCGCTGATCGTCTGTTTCGCGGGTTGTCCCATGAGTATCACCTTTTAATAACAGTTAATAACAGTTATTAAAATAGCATTGTTTTGTTAGCGTAACTACCTGTGGCGAAGACAACATTAGCCCCCCATCATCTCGATGGCCAACATTCCAGTTGGTAGATGTTCGTTGAAGTCGGTTGACCTTGAGAGAGCTAATATAGCGAGAAAGGTGGGTAACTGCTGGATTTCAGGCACAAAAAAAGCCGCTCGAAGGCGACTTGATTTGCGTACTGACTAATGGTGCGAAGGCCGGACTCGCCAAACAAACATAACCAACTAATTTAAAGGTAAATATTTATTTTTTAAAATAAAATGACCACCAATTTGACCACCACCCCCTTGCGTGAAGAAACTATCTAGCTAGTACCCACAACTCGAAATTTAAGTTGACAAAACATCAAAAAAGTGATAAATGGAATAAAACGGTAAACTTTAATGATGAAAAGATGTATAATATACCAATTGTAATTTTTTATCTTTATAATCAATAACTTGGTGGCCATATGAATGGTAAACTCATAGTACGGTTAGTTGAGGCCGCTCTAACGGGAAGGTCCGAGCAGGTGCGGATACTCGCTAATATAATCAGTAATGAGTTACGGAGCTATGATCCGGAAGCCAGCAAAGAGTTGGCTAAAATGTCACCTAACTCTTTGCGTGAAACCAGAGAACGAATTAATCCACATTTAATACAAAATAGTACTATAGAAAATAGCTATATTCTATCGGCTACACATCCCCCGAAAGTAGTTGAAAGCCCAGTGTTATCTGAAGAGAATAAAAATAAATTATCACAGTTAGTTAAAGAACACGCAAACATAAGAAAACTTCTTGATAATAATTTAGAACCAACTAAGACTTTGTTATTCACTGGCCCACCAGGCGTTGGGAAGACTATAACGGCAACATGGTTAGCAAACAAAATGAGCTTGCCATTAAAAGTCCTAGATTTAGCAACGGTTATGAGTAGCTTGCTAGGCAAGACCGGCAATAATCTAAAGAAAGTCATTGATGATGCATCTATGTCTCCTTGTGTTTTATTACTTGATGAATTCGATGCAATTGCAAAAAAAAGGGATGATGAGCGAGATATTGGTGAGTTAAAAAGATTGGTCACAGTATTATTGCAAGCCCTTGATAATTGGCCTAGCTCCTCGATATTAATTGCGGCAACAAATCATTCTGAACTTTTAGATCCTGCTATCTGGAGACGGTTTGAGTTAAAACTTGAATTTAAAAATCCAACAGACGAGCAAATAAAGGAATATTTAATTAACTTAACAGGCAGCAAGGAAATAATTGGTCTACACAAGTTTTTCAGTGGCATGTCTTTTAGCGAAATTAAGAATGAAATATTAAAAAACAAGAAGAAAAGTATAATAGAAAATCAAGATTTCATTAGTCAAATAGCATTTAGTTTTCTTAACTCAGGGAAAATAGATGAACTTAGCATCGACGATAAAAAAGCATTGGCGGTTAATTTAGTTACAGCTAAATTTTCACAAAGAAAAGTTGCTGACTTATTGAAAATATCAAGACCAACGGTTAAGAAAGCATTGGCAGAATAAGGAGATTTTGATGAAAAAGGTTATCTTGGGCAATGGTGAAAAGTATGCAGTCGATAATAGTTACCATGGTAGACCACCTGGTGACATACCGAATCCGTACCCTATAGAATTAGCAAAAAGGCGTATAACGGAAAAACTGTCAAACACATTGGCTTCACTGGAAAACTTTCCTATAGAGACAATGCCTGATAATGAAATAGTCACTAAGCTAACTCTTCACCCAAGTTTTCTTGCGAAGAGTTATTACCCATCTCGTTTACTTAATGAGTATTCTTTAGAGCCATTAGGGAGCAAAGAGGTTTTTGTAAAGCCTGATGTGGCTGTAAATAATGAGCAAAAAGAAAGGGCTGTATCAAGTTCTGTTTATTATGTTTCTGGAAAGAAAATTTCATTTGAAAGACTATTAAAAGACATAAGAGAAGATAGAATTAAAGACGAGACAGGCATTGAATTAGGCAGAATTGAAGAATTGTCACTTGTTAACCACACTGACAAACTAATCAACTTAAATAAAGATACTAATGAGAGTGGAACATTCGAAATAGTTCTTCACACTGCAATTAATGAGACATCTAAAATAAAAAAATTTATTGACTTCATCAAGATCCTTGATGGGGAAATAGATCAAAGTAAAATAAGAACTGTGGATGGGTTATCATTCTGTTTTGTAAAAATAAATAATAACAGAATAGCAGAGCTCGCTAAGTTCATGTTTGTTCGCGTCGTTAGGCCTGTACCAAAAATAAATTTATCCACTCTTTTTAGCGACGATGCTTACACACTATCAGAAAACAAACCATATCTATATGCTCTTAGTCAGTCTAATTCATTAGATGATTCTAATGTGGCTATTTTTGATGGTGGATTAATATCTGAAAAAATAAATACACCTTACTTAAGATACTTTGATCTTACTGGGAGTAATGATGCTGATTCAAATATTTATTCACATGGAGAGCTGGTTACCTCAGCCGTTATGTATGGGCAAATCAGCGAACTATCATCTAAGAACCACGAAACCGTGCCTGTAGACCATTATAAGGTTTTCTGTGAGGCTGATGATGAGGACATTGCATTAGTAAATGTTCTCGATAGAATATGCAGTATTTTATCACAAAAAAGATACAAAATTGCTAATATAAGCTTGGGTCCCAGTGTCCCTCGTCCTGATGATGAGCCTAGTTTATGGACCTCAACGCTGGATAAATTAGCAGAAGATGGTTCGGCCCTAATTATTATAGCCGCTGGAAATTCAGGTAGCATTTTAGAAATATGTCCAGACGACGAGGATTTAGCAAGGATTCAGCCTCCAGCTGATATGCTAAATGGCATGAGTATAGGTGCAGCCAACTCAGCTGAAGAAGATTGGAAGCGTGCCAATTATAGCAGCATCGGGCCAGGCCGTAGGCCTGGGTACGTTAAACCTGATGCAGTATTTTTTGGTGGTGAGGAAGAACCTTGCGGGGAAAAAATTCGTTTAATAGGCTTATATGATTATGAAGAAAAACACAAGCACGGAACAAGTTACGCAGCTCCGTTAGTCACACGCCTAGCCGCTCGTTTAGACCGAAAGACTTTCGGTACGCTAACCCCTGCAACTTTACGTGCCTTACTTATACATTCTGCAGATAATCTTGGTGATAAGAAAGGCTGCGGTTGGGGGCGAATTACCGATAATATAGAGGAAATTATTTATTGCGATGAAGATAGAGTTACTATTATTTATCAAGGAGAATTAAAGAAAAGCAGTGGTGTTCGCGCAGCTATTCCTTGCCCAACAGCCTTACTAAATACAAAAACAAAAGTTGAGTTGAATGCTACACTATGTTTTTTTACAGATATTGATCACAAACATCCAGTTAGTTATTCCAAAGCTGGAATTGAGATTGTTTTCAGACCTCATAATGATAAATTCTCAATTAATAAAGAGACAGGGGAACAATCACTAGAAGCCAAAAGCCGCACACTATTTAACAAAGCCAATATATTAGGAAATGAGCAAACTCTTAGGAAAGATCTTTTTAAATGGGAAACTTGCTATAAAGTGAACGATAGTTTTCTAACATCGTCAATAAAGTATCCAACTTTAGATATAAAATATTTGACACGTAACGAGGGCCGCCCTCTCTCACAAAAAGAAATGAAAGAATTGAAACCGTTATCTTACTCATTAGTTATAACATTGAGTTCAAATAAGAAATGCAATCTTTATGAAGAAGTGGTCAATGAATATGACCTTTTAGAACCGATATCACTTGATATAGAACAAAACATAACAATATAAACGTGGAGGATATATGAATATGAAAAAAAACACTATGAGCTATTCAACTTTACGTGATAGCGAGGCTAAGACACAGGTTAATTTCTATAATGATTTGGCTATAAAAACATTAAGATGTATTGGCATGCTTACATCATATGATTTAGACAAATTCACAACAATATCAAAAACAAAGTCAACAATGGGAATTAATTTCAATGCGCTAGCTAAAATAATTAGCGCCTTGAGATCAACTGAGTATGTAAGATTACATATTGACGATGATTTAAAAAACAATAAAAATAGAGAAATCGGACCTGATGATTTAAAGATATATTTAACAAATAATGGACTTCGCCTTATTTTAAAAGATTCTAATACGTCATTTGGGAAATAAAAAATGTCAAATGAAAAAATGGAAGAATTAAAGCTTAAACACCCTATTGCTTACAAGGTGTTTTTTTTCGTCTTCATGGTTATTATTTTTATTGTTATTGAACTGATAGCCTATAATTTCATCAATGGTAACAGGCACGTAAAGGACTATTTGTTTGTTTTCTTCATTGGGCTTATTCTTAGCGCAATCGAACTTGGCTCTAGATATAAAGATGAGCCTATATCAGTTATGCTGTGTACTCCTGGTGCGTTCTATTTAGTAGTTAATGGATTAATATGCTGTGTCGGATTATTTATAATCCAAACGTTTGGCATGCCGGATACAGAGAACGCGTCCTTTACACCGACCGATGCATTCGGCACGCGTGTATTACACGTCCTTTATGCTTCTTTAGGAAGCTTTTTTGTTATGCGCAGTTCATTCTTGAAACTTGGATCTGAGAACTCTCAATCCCAGATAGATTTAGGTCTAAATCTCATTCTAAAAAAATTAATTGATATGATTGATCGGCAGGTTGATAGAGACCAAGCAAGCAGACGTTCACGTGACATCACTAATTTATTGAAGAATGTTAGTTATAACTCTCTGTCTATTAGAATACACCCATTTTGTCTAAGAGTAATGCAAAATGTGCCGCCGGAAGAGATCGATGCATTCTTTACTGAGTTAAAATCTATCGAAACTTCTGATGACTGTGACGATACAAAAAAAATGGCTATAGGATTACAGATTTATAATATTGTGGGTCGTAAACTTTTTGAATCTGTTGTCCGTGATCTTCAATTGGAAGACAAACCTGACGAAGCTGGTCAAGATTCCCCACCAGAAACGGCAGAGGGAGAGGATTTTAACCATTCATTTGGCGAGATAGTAGATGAAATTCAAGTGACGAGTAGCCAGACATAAATAATGACAAAGTCATTGCGCGCGCCTGCGCGCAATGCTATCCCCGCCTCGCCTGCCCGCTTTATGTATCGCATTTCATGCAGTTGCATGCTTAGCTTGAAGCCGCGCCAGCACTGGGGCGAGGTAGGCTAAACACACGCATTTTACGCATGCAAAATCATGCACTCTATGCATGCACGCTCAGTTTGAGGAAGGCTAGCCAGAAAAAAGGCTGATTTCGGGAGAGCGGTGGAAAGCAAAAAACCGCATCCTGGTAAAAGATGCGGGGATGGTTAAATCAGTGCAGGTGATTATTGTTACCGTAACGGTTTAACGTTCGGCGTTCCGTTGGAGGCGGTGCCGGAATAGTTTCCGGTGGCGAGGGCCGTCGGATTACATGCTCAATACTTTCCCGCGTTTTAAAGGTGCTGGAACAATCGATATTCTGGCACTGGTAATACGCTTCTTTGGTCTGCTCGGTTAAATAACGGCTGGTGCGGGTATGTGAACCACTGCGGCAAAAGGGACAACGCATCATGATTTCATCCCTCGCTCCTTGAAGCGCTTGCGTTTTTCCGCCACTTCCGTCGCTATCCGCATGCGCTTGATCAAGTTAGTGCGCAGTTCCGGCAATACCCCTGTTTCCTCGGGCTGTGCCAGTCCGATTTCGCTCAGCAACGGGTGCTGTATATTCTTTTGCGCCATAGCTGCACTGACATGGGCATTCAGTCCCCCTAATATGCGCTGTTCAATGACGTCCATCGGGTTATCGTGATAAACACTGTAGGCTTTCTTTGCCAGAGAGCAGGCATTGACAACATCGGCGGTCAGAAGCACTTTCCCAAGCGCATCCGCTGCCTGGTTCATTGCGTACTCGGCAAATGCGTTCAAGGCTTCTCTATGAGCATCAACCAACAGGGGGGCCGTCGTTCCGCAACAGAGATGGAGGTACATTTTGTCCACCTCCATTTCTTCAATCAGGCCGTCAAACTCTTTGGTCAGTTCCCGCTTGGAGATCCGGCTGTGGTGCTGCGCTTGCAACTCCGGGGTCATTTCCCCACGCAGTTTGCGGAACAGGGTACGCCACTGGCTTTCCGCTTCGTGACTTTCTACCTCGGTGTCTTTCTTCTGTTGATGGCAACGGGCGATACCTGTTACGACCTCCGTTAACTCCTGGGCATTTTTGTCGTGGGCGGCGCGGGCATCACGCAGCGCTTGCAGCTTTTCAGTGATGGACTTGGGTAGCGTGGTACTCATTGTGGTGTCTCCGGTGTTCGTCAATGTGTCGCCATTCTGTTGATAACCGCACAACATCGCTATCAATGCCCGTTGGATCACCGGCAGGACAACACCCCGTGAAATTGCCCAGAAAACAACCACCGAGATTTTAGTTTTTATATAAACTATTCACTACTGTTCACTTTAATAAAAAATATAGTTAAATCAGTAAGTAAAGTAGTGAACAGTTACTGTAAAACTCATCACTCACTGTTCACTACTGTTCACTCTGCCCAAAATTGACCTTTTCCCTGGCTAGCCTTAAAAACCCTCTTTAATAATGTTTATTTATATTGTTAATCCACACTTAACCACTTCTAGCGGTTAATGTTTTTGCCTCTGTTTACCTTTAAGTTGCCAATGTTTGCCAATTCTTTAATTTGATTATTTTACAATCAGTTATAGCTCTCCACCACACAACAAGCCCTTGTTGCCATCATGAAAAATATTCACATAATAGGGCGCTACCACATGAGTCCATACAGTCCCGGTGAATCACCACCGGATACAAACGAGGTAGCATAACCATGCTTGCAGTTGCCACACCGTCCCGTTCTACCCCCGCGCCAACCCTGACCGAACCCACGTCCCGCGATCGCTTTATGCGCCTGCCTGAGGTGCTCTATACCACCGGCCTTTCCCGCTCCACCGTGTATGAAATGATTGGGCGTTCACAGTTCCCGAGCCAGATTTCCCTGGGCGGTAAGAATGTTGCCTGGCTTGAGTCTGAGGTGGAAGAATGGATGGCTGAACGTATCGCCAACCGTCACCCGGAGGCCGTAGCATGATGCTCCTGACGCTCGGCCAACAAACCTTCAGCTTGGATCAAAGTGATGCCCTGTTTGTGGCAGAAGCTATCCTGATGCTGCGCAAGAACCCTAAAATGGCCCTGTCTGAACGCCACAGCGCCAAGCATGGCGTAATTGCCCTTACTTGCCAGGGGCCATCAATTTACCACCGGCCCCAAGTGCGCCATGTACCGCTTTCCAACGCCGCCGACAGCTACAAAACCTCTGACCTGACAGACTGTTGATCACTATGCGATCGATTGAACATCCGTATGCGTTTTCTGGCTTGCCCTGGTGGCAAGCCCTACGCTATAGTCCTTGCGCTGTCGCAAAATCGACAGCCGGGCGTAGGAACCCGTGTTACTTCAAGGCGACACAACACGCGCCTAGCGTGTTTTTTTATGTCGTGGCCTTTGCGCGCTCATTTTTTGCACAGTGGTTTTTATGCTACTGTGGCTATCAAACAATGGTGGCTCAGGCGGGGCAGCCTTCGGGCTGGCCGGTTTCCTTGAAGGCCGGTATTCCTACCCCCGTCTGGGCTACCACCCATAAGCGTAGGAACTTCGGTGGTAGCAATAATCCATACTTCAAGGAGGCTGCCACCATGGCTACGACCCTCACCCCATTACACCCGCAATTTGTCTTCCTGTTTGCTGCCGTGCGCCGCAACACCACCACATTACAACCCTGCATGCTGCGCACCGTCGCCACCTGTGAGCACGCCGCCCGCCGCGCCCTGGTACGTGATTACGTGCTGTCCTTCGCGGGCCGTCTGCCCGTCGCGGAGGTGGCATGAATACCCTGGCCGCCCGTTTCTATAGCGATACCCACTACCCGATCCCGCACGCCGATTTCCTGCGCTTGCAGCATGCGCACTCTGTCGGGGTATTGTTCCTCGATATGCTCGATCAGATGAACTGCTGCGGCCAACGCCCGGACAGCTTTCAACAGGATGCTCTAGCTTCAGTGGTGGCGGTACTGACCGACCAACTCGGACAGGTGGTCACCACCTGCGAATCCCATATCAATCACAACCTGGAGGCGACCGCCGCATGAACACACTCAATCAATCCTGCCTGCCTATTGAAGTGCGTACAGCGGTGTATCGCCGTGCGGTGGCGCAAGCCTATCTCGATACCTGCGCCTTTTATGGGCTTAGCCTCGGTTACTCGCTGGATGAATTGCAGATGACCATCGCCATGCAGTTGGAAGGCTACTTTGTCGGTCAGCATGGCCCGGAAGACGGCATGGACATGGCGTGCGCCATGTTGGGTGATATGGTGCAACCGGATATCCTGGTGGCCCCTCCCCGCCTGACGCCGTTAGGGCAAAAGATGATGGATGAACTGTGCTGTGACCAGTTAACCGCCACCGCTAACACGACCGTGCATTGAGGGGGAGCGATGACACAATTAAACGTTTCACATACCTCACGTGTAGCAACCGGCCAATGGCCGGTATTACTCCCTGCCCTGGGCATTCACATCACCGCCGGGGGCCGGGCGCAGCCTTGCCCGGTATGCGGCGGTAAAGACCGTTTTCGCTTTGACAACCAGCAAGGGCGCGGAACCTGGTTCTGCAACCAGTGCGGCGGCGGGGATGGCCTGTCACTGGTCGAAAAAGCGCTGGCAGTGACCACCAAAGAGGCCGCCAGCAAGGTGGCCGGGGTATTGGGTAACACCTCATATGCCCCGTTACCGGTGCCGGATAACCAACAGGATAAAACTCAGGCCCGGCAACAGGCCGCCCAACAGGCCCGCCAACTGGTGGCCACCGCCACCCTCCAGGCAGGCAATGCCTACCTGATCCGCAAAGGCTGGCCGGATGTGTCCCCCCTGACCTTACAGGGTAAGCCCCTGCGCGTGGGCGGTATCACCTACCAACCCGGCGATCTGCTGTTACCGCTGACCAATGCCGCCGGGGAAGTAGTTAACGTCCAGTTGATCAACACCGCAGGCGACAAGCGCACCTTGGCCGGGGGACAGGTCAAAGATGCCTGCCATTCTCTGGCCGGGCCGGATCACGCGGTGATCTGGTTAACGGAAGGCTACGCCACCGGGCTGACCGTGCATCAACTGACCGGGGAAAGCGTCTGTGTTGCGCTCAGTGCTAATAACCTGCCCGCCCTGGCGCAACAGTTGCGCGCACAATACCCGGATGCACTGCTACTGCTGGCCGCCGACAATGACGAGAACGGCACCGGCCAAACCCGCGCCACCGAGGCAGCCCAACTGACCGGTGCTACACTGGCATTGCCGCCGATGATCGGTGACTGGAACGATCTCTATCAGCAACAGGGCAAACTCCTTACCCTGGCACAGTTGCAGGCGTTTAACCCACCGCAGCACCCAAGCCCGTTCGACACCCTCAGCGATGCCGACCTGAAAGCCATGAGCGCCAGTGAGAAAGCCGCACTGCTGGCCGAACATTACCAGCACTTGCTGGCCGTACCGCCTGTGGGGGAAGACTTGTGCCGCTACGAGAACGGCGCATGGCAGGTATTGCCTTACCGCGTACTCAGCCGGGAAATTGCCGCCCTGTTCCAGAAAATCCGCGCCCCGTTCTCGGCCTCCGGGATCGGCAGCGTCCTGGATACGCTTAAACTGATGGTGCCGCAGATGGGCACCCCGGCCCGCCAGTTGATCGGCTTTCGTAATGGGGTGTTTGATACCGTCACCGGCCAGTTTAGTGCCCACCAGAAAACCCACTGGCTGCGCACCGTGAACAGCGTGGACTACACCCCATCCAAGGCCGGGGAAAATCTCGCCGACCACGCGCCGCACTTCTGGCGCTGGCTGACGCGGGCCGCCGGGCAGCAACCCGACAAACGGGAACGTATCCTCGCGGCACTCTTTATGGTGCTGGCAAACCGCTATGACTGGCAGATGTTCCTGGAAGTGACCGGGCCGGGTGGCAGCGGGAAAAGCGTGATGGCCTCGATCGCCAGCCTGCTGGCCGGGAAAGACAACACCACCTCGGCCTCTATCGATACGCTCGAATCCTCGCGGGATCGGGCCTCGGTGGTCGGGTTCTCGCTTATTATCCTGCCTGACCAGGAAAAATGGAGCGGTGACGGGGCAGGCATCAAGGCGATCACCGGCGGTGATGCGGTCGCCATCGATCCGAAATACCGTGACGGCTACTCCACCCATATTCCGGCGGTGATCCTGGCGGTGAACAACAACCCGATGCAGTTCAGTGACCGCAGCGGGGGGGTATCCCGTCGCCGGGTGATCCTGCCGTTCCCCGAGGTGATACCGACCCATGAACGCGATCCGCAGCTCCTGACCAAAATCACCGGCGAACTGGCGGTGATTGTGCGGCACCTGATGCAACGTTTTGCCAATCCGAACGACGCCCGCGATCTGCTCCAGGCGCAGCAACATTCGGATGAAGCCCTGGAGATCAAACGCAGTGCCGATCCGCTGGTTGATTTTTGTGGCTACCTGCTGGAAGATAGTGAACCCCACGGCCTGTATATGGGAAACGCCAATATTGTGCCCGCCAACCCGCGTAAATATCTGTATCACGCTTACCTCTCTTATATGGAGGCCCGAGGACACAAATACCCGTTGAATCTGACGGCGTTCGGGCGGGCCATACCGCAGACCTTGCGCGAATACGAGATCACCTTGCTTAAGCGCAAGACCAACCAGGGGATACAGACCAACCTGGTACTGAGTGAAGATTGCGAGGCCGATTGGCTACCTAAGTGTGAAGCTCACTGAGTGAACGCGGTCACGATCGTTTTCACCGATCAATACGCGGCTATTGATCTGCCGAACCCATTGGACGCTGCCGCAGTGAGGCATTTATAGTCCCTTGTATAAACCGCATACAATCCAACACCAGGGAAAATGTATCGGTTATCCTTCCGGCCCGCTTGCAGGCCGTTCGTTCCCCTCTTTCACTACAACGGCAAAACCGGCTCCGGCCGGTTTTTTTGTGCTCACCGATCGCCACTGTTCACGCTGGAGTGAACAGTTGTGTACAGTTCCCAGATAACTCATCACCACTTAATGTAATGATTTATATAGATAAAATTAAAAAAGTGAACAGTGTGACCAGTTTTTCTATAAATCTTTTTTTTGTGGCAACGTTCCGGCTGGTTTTGTGTTCGCGGATCGGGACTGTTCACACTGGAGTGAAGAGTTGTGCACAGTTCCCGGAAAACTCATCACCCTTTAATACAATGATTTATATACAGAAAATTCAAAAGTGAACAGTGTGACTAGTTTTTCTATAAATCTTTTTTTTCTGGCTTAGTTTGCTGTGCCTGTTTTGTGATGTTTGCAAATGCATATGGCGTAATATGGCGTTCGCGATTCACATCCAAATAATCAGCCCACCACTGCACCATAAGGCGACGCTCTTCTAGATGCTCGGCTTTGTGAATGTATGCTGCTCTTACTCCGTTGCGCTCCTGGTGGCTCATCTGGCGCTCAACAGCGTCCCGCGACCACAATCCAGACTCAACTAAGGCACTGCAAGCCATAGCCCTGAAACCATGGCCGCATACTTCCGTTTGTGTATCGTAGCCAATGGAGCGCAGTGCTTTATTCACTGTATTTTCACTCATTGGCTTATGTGGATGATGATCGCCAGGAAAAACCAAGTCATTTCCCGCTGAAAGCTCAAGGATCTGCTCCAATAATTGTATTGCTTGCTTTGAAAGCGGCACTAAATGGACTGTACGCATTTTAGAACCACGGTGGGAATGCTTAACACCTTCAATAGCTTCACGCTCCGCTGGTATAGTCCAAAGCGCTTTCTTGAAATCTATCTCTCCCCAACGAGCAAAACGTAATTCACTGGAGCGGATGAAAACGCATAGGGTTAGCCTAACCGCTAGACCGGTTAGTATTCGGCCCTTATGGGTATCAAGGCGAGTAAGAAAGACAGGGAGGCGTTCTAGTGGTAATGCAGGTCGATGCACCGCTTTACGCGTTGCAATAGCACCCGCTAAATCCTGGGCGGGATTGCGGGGTATAAGCCCACTTTGTACCGCGAAACGCATGATGCCGGTGATTCTCTGCTGTAATCTGGAGGCAACCTCTAAGCGGCCACTTGCTTCAACCGCTCTCAGCGGCACAAGGAGATCCCTGGTTTCCAGGTCAGCGATATTACGCTTACCGATCACAGTGAAGACATTAAGCTCTAAGTCTCGCATCACTCGTAGGGCATGGCCTTCAGACCAACGCCTATTCGTGGCATGCCAATCGCGGGCAACCTTCTCAAAAGTGAGCGTTTCAGCCAAAGCTTGATCTTTGTCTGTCTCTCTTTGAGCGCTTGGGTTAATCCCATCAGCCAACAATGCTCTTGCTTCATCACGTTTTTCACGTGCTTTCGCCAGCGTCACAATCGGGTAGGCACCAAAGGCAATGCGGCTTTCTTTACCTTCGTGGCGGAATTTTAGATACCAGCGTTTTGAGCCGTTTGGTTTGACTAAAAGGTATAAACCGTGGGAGTCAGTGATTTTGTATTCTTTGTCGCGAGGCTTTGCTGTGCGGGCTGCTACGTCTGTTATTGCCATAAATTGGGGGTCAAACCTTTATCGAACCGAGCTGACCCCCATTGTGACCCCCAAAAGATCTGGATGTCAACGGATGTACTCGGACGTATTCAGACCAAAAAAAAAGCCTTTCGGCTTTAATTTTAGTAACTTACGGACTGTTACGGACGTTCTCGAACATACTAATGGTGCCGAAGGCCGGACTCGAACCGGCACGTATCTCTACGGTTGATTTTGAATCAACTGCGTCTACCGATTTCGCCACTTCGGCACTGAAGTAGTATGCGGAAAACGTGGGCATTATACCTTCCCACTTGCCTCGCGCAACACTTATCAAGCATTCAACGAGTTGAATGTTGAAAAAAACGTCATCCGTCGATTTTTTCGGCTTACTCTGCTTATTTATTACCCTGGGCTTACCCAGTCAACGCGGCTAGAAAGGTGTTGGAACAGTGGTGCAGGGCTCAAGCTATTAACGGGCGCAGCATGCAGCGCCCCTACGTTTTGCACCGTTGAAGTTTGTCAGCATGCTGTCCGAGCCCGGCAATCTCCTCACCACCAGCCTGCACTTTTTTGTTACACCTCACACTTTTCATCACAACCTTCTGTGACTCCCGACATCGCAAAATAAAAACACAATATATTGAATATAAATAATTTTATAACAATACATCCTGCCACTCCCCACCTCCCTTCTGTGACAACCCTCGTTTATTTGTTAAATCCAATGATTGAATATTAATAACATAACAAAAAATAACAGCTACCCAGCGGCACCATCGCTACCGACCAGGAGTTGAGCATGATCCCATCGGAACGCCGCGATTTTATCTATCGCTATGTACATGAGTATCAGTTGGTCACCATCGTGGCCCTGGCCGAGTTAATGAGCGTTTCACATATGACCGTCAGGCGCGATATCCATCAACTGGAAGAAGAAGGCAAGGTGATTAGCGTCAGTGGCGGCGTGCGCCTGAGTGACGCGCTACGCCAGGAGCTGGCCTACAAAGAGAAGGCCCAACTGCACCATCGGCAAAAACGGGCCATCGGCAAATATGCCGCCGAGCTGGTCGAAGATGGCCAGGTGGTCTATCTGGACGCAGGTACCACCAGCTTCGAGATCGCTCGCCAGCTGGCCGAGCGCTTCAACCTGACCGTGGTCACCAACGATTTTTCCATTATCCAGCACCTGATGAACCGCCCACAGCTCAACCTGTTTCACACCGGCGGGCGAATCGATCAACGTAACTATTCCTGCGTCGGCAGCTGCGCCGCCATGCTATTGCGCACCTTGAATATCGACGTGGCCTTTATCAGCACCAGTTCCTGGGATCTGGAACATGGTCTGTCTACCCCACACGAGGAGAAAGTGCTGGTGAAACAGGCGCTGCTGGACGTGGCCCGGCGCAAGGTGCTGGTCTCCGACAGCAGTAAATACGGCAAGTACGGCATGTTTCGCGTCTGCTCGCTGGCGGCGCTCGACGACATCATCTGCGATGCCGCCCTGCCGCAAGAAACGCAGCAACAACTCCAAGAGCGTGGCGTGCGGCTGCACAGCATCAACCTCTGATAACAACCCCTACAAAGGAATATAACCATGAAGGTCATCATTACTGGCGGAGCAGGATTTTTGGGTCAACGCTTGGCAACCGCGCTGCTGCAAGACAATACGCTACCTTTTGACGAACTGGTGCTGGCAGATATCCAACAACCTAACGCCCCGCTAGCCGATCCGCGAGTTCGCTGCCTGGCGCTCGATCTCACTCAACCCGATGCCGCCGATCGGCTGATCGACAGCGATTGCAGCGTGCTGTTTCACCTGGCCGCCATCGTCAGCAGCCATGCGGAAAGCGATTTCGATCTCGGGATGCAGGTGAACTTTGACGCCACTCGCCAACTGTTGGAAGCCGCGCGCCGGAATGCCCCGGCAATGAAGTTTATCTTCACCAGCTCGCTGGCGGTGTTTGGCGGCCAGCTTCCAGCCACCGTCACCGATGAGTGCGCCGTGCAGCCACAATCCTCCTACGGTGCACAAAAGGCTCTGTGTGAACTGTTGACCAATGATTACGCCCGCAAAGGATTTGTCGATGCGCGGGTGCTGCGTCTGCCCACCATCAGCGTGCGCCCCGGCAAGCCGAATAAGGCAGCGTCCTCCTTTGCCAGCGGCATCATCCGTGAACCATTGCACGGGGAGCCTTCAGTCTGCCCGGTCTCCCCAGAGTTGACGCTATGGCTGTCCAGCCCTGGCACCGTGGTACGCAACTTTATCCATGCCGCCACGTTGCCTGCCGCGCAGTTCGGCACCTCACGCATCGTCAACCTGCCCGGCATCAGCGTCACAGTAGAGCAGATGCTAGCCGCACTGGAGGAGGTGGCCGGTGAGCAGGCTCGCGCCAAGGTGAACTTTGTGCCGGACGAAGCCATCAATCGTATTGTCGCCAGTTGGCCGGGCAACTTCGATGTACAACGTGCATTGGCGTTGGGGTTCTGTGCCGATGAAAACTTCCAGCAGATCATCCGCGCCTTTATGCGCGATGAGATGCCACGGGCCGGGAGCTGATTATGGCACTTTATACTCCCATCATTGGTTTGGCGGTCGCCGTATTCGTGCTGGTGTGGCTGGTATTACGCACCCGGGTTCATGCGTTGATCGCCATGCTGGCAGCAGCCTCTATCGCCGGGATCAGCGGCGGGCTGAGCGCCATGCAGACGGTAGATACCATCTCCAAAGGGTTTGGCAGCACGCTCGGCAGTATCGGGATTGTTATTGGTCTGGGGGTGATGATGGGCCGCGTGCTGGAGGTTTCCGGCGCGGCGGAGCAGATCGCCTTCAGCTTTATCAAGTGGCTGGGTAAAAAGCGTGAGGAGTGGGCGTTGGCGATCACCGGCTATATCGTCAGCATCCCGATTTTTGTCGATTCGGCCTTCGTCATCCTTTATCCGCTGGTCAAGGCGCTGGCCAAGAAGGGCAAACGCAATCTTCTGACACTCGGCGTAGCCTTGGCAGGTGGCCTGATCATTACCCATCACGCAGTGCCCCCAACACCGGGTCCATTAGGGGTGGCGGGGATCTTCGGCGTGGATATCGGCGCTATGATGCTCGCCGGGCTGGTGTTAGCCATTCCCTGCGTGATCGGCATTGTGATCTATGCGCGCTGGCTCGGCACCTATTACCCGGATTTTACACCGGAAAACCAGGAAGATGAGCCGGAAGACCTACGGGCCGCCCACCAGCGCTATCTGGCTGAGAAAGAAGCCAAGGTGCTGCCAAGCTTAACGTTATCGCTGCTGCCAATCATCGCCCCCATCGTGCTGATTTTTATCAACGCGGTGAACAATATGCTGGCCAAGTCAGAAGGAATGGCCTGGCTGGGAGAAAGCCTGTGGGGGCAAACCTTTGCCTTCCTCGGCGCACCGGTGATTGCATTGGCCATCAGCGTGCTGCTGGCGGTTTACACCCTGATGCCGAAGGTCGACAAGCACGAAACGCTGGAGCGGCTGGAAGAAGGCTTGCAGGCCGCCGGGATTATCTTGCTGGTGACCGGTGCCGGTGGCGCGCTTGGGGCAGTATTACGTGAAAGTGGCACCGGCACCTTGCTGGCGCAGCACGTCGCCAATCTGCCGCTGTCCCCGGTATTGATCCCGTTCTTTATCGCTACGCTGGTGCGCTTGATACAAGGGTCGGGCACTGTCGCCATGATCACCGCAGCCTCTATCTCAGCCCCTATCGTCAGCCAGTTGCCCGGCGTCAATATGCTCGCTGCCGCGCAGGCCGCCACCATGGGCGCGCTGTTCTTCAGCTACTTTAACGACAGCATGTTCTGGGTAGTCAACAGGATGATGGGGATTAAGGACGTGAAGCAGCAGATGATGGTCTGGTCAGTGCCCACTACTATAGCCTGGGCGATCAGCCTGGTCGGTGTCCTGATACTGGATTGGTTGTTGTAAACGCCCCTCACCCTAGCCCTCTCCCACAAGGAGAGGGAACCGTCCGAGCCACTTGTCAGCCTTAACGCCCCAGTTAGCTCCCAACCCCGATTAAGCTAGTAAAAACTTTCCTAATTGATTGATAACTAAAATAGTTTGACCTACCTATCATTATTCAGGATTGGTCAGACCTTTAGGGTTAGCGGATTGACCTCGATCAAAAATGACATACCGGCTGGTCGGTATGATCGCCGCATGAATACCCATGTGCATCGCAAAAAAGACCCGGAACGGCTGCAAGAGCAGCTGCTGGAAGCCGCCAGTATCATCGCCGCTAAAGATGGGATTGCCGCGCTGTCGCTAAACGCCGTCGCCAAGCAGGCTGGGGTCAGCAAGGGCGGGCTGCTGCACCACTTTCCCGGCAGGCAGGAGCTGATACATGCGCTGTTTATTCGCCTGCTGGCCGTGATGGATCGCGGCATTATGGCGCTGATGGCCGTGGACGATAACCCACGTGGGCGCTTCTCCCGGGCCTATCTGATGTACCTGGCAGGCATCAGTGAAACCGACACCAGCCGTCAATTGGCCCTGCTGTCGCTGGCCATGCCGCATGAAATGGTGTTGCGTAAATGCTGGCGGGACTGGGTGCTGCAACATCTGGCCAACGCCGATGAACTGGATCGCAGCTACGTAGGTAATTTGGTGCGCTATGGTGCAGACGGCCTATGGCTTTCTGAACTTACGGAAGGAGTCACTATGACGCCGGAAGAGCGGCTTGCATTGGTGACGAGGCTGGCGGCAATGACCTTCGAGGAGCTTTAACCTCCGCGGTTTGCGGGCAGCCAATCACCCAGGGGCGATAATGAAATACAAAATTAATGCCTTTCTTATTTATGACGCCACCGAAGGTTCGCTAAAGCTGGACGATGGCGGCAAGTCAGATAGCCAGCTCACCATCACTGCCAACGCCCTGCTGTTCTTCATGATCCAGCATCCTGGCGTGATCAGCCGCGATACGGTAATGCAGCGGGTCTGGGACGACAACGGGCTAATGTCCTCCAACAGCAACCTGAATCAGTACCTGAGCATCCTGCGCAAAGCCTTTCGCCGTTATGGCATTGAGAACGTGATCGTCACCGTGGCCCGTGGCAGGTTGGAAATAAATCCAGAGCTGACGATCGAGGTAATCGATGACTCCTTGTTGCATCCGGTAATACATGCCAGCGAACAGGAACCCTCTGCCGAGGTAGCTCCAGAACCAACGCCGGTAGCGGCAGCCATCAACAGCAACGATCGTTACTGGGGTTATGCCGGGGCAATGATATCGCTGTTGGCCATCGCGCTGATCGGCTGGTCGTGGAGTAACAACGGCAGCCTGACCCCTCTCGTCTTCACCCCCGTCGCGCAGGAACCCATTGAGGTGTTATCCACCGACGCCATGATAAATCCAAGAATGCGCGAGAATTACCTGAAAAACTTTATTGCCGTCAAAGAAAAAAAGAACATAAAGTATGATAAAGACGAACGTTTTCTGTTCTTTTATGGTGATAAGCTGCAATCCAACGGGTTAGGCCGGACGTTTCTCGCACACTGCGCCAAACATCAAGATAATACATTCAGCTACTGCGATAACTATTTTTATTATTCATGGAAATAAATTATGAAAACAATGGGCTGGGGGAGAAGGCTATTTGCCGTCTCTATCATATTGCTACTGGTCTCACTATTTATCACCGTTAAGCATAATGTTATCCAGCGCGATGATGTTTTAAATTGCTCAACCAAAGCCATTATGCACTTTGAAGATACCGTTACCGAATCCGTTAACGTCAATATTCACTTTAACTTTAATGTCAAAGGTAAAGGTTCCATCGTGGTGGAAGGATATTCAGACTCGGAGGCAGGCTGGCTTTATTTACAACGCTACGTACAGTTTGATTATACCAGCAAGCGTGTTTCCCCCGGCGCCCGCTATTATCAGATCAACCGCTGGGTCTCCAGCAAGTCCTCTATCGATCAATCTCCCGACGTGATCTTTGATTACTTTATGCGGGAAATGTCAGACAGCCACTACGGCCTACAATTGGCGATGGAGAAAATCAATGCCGACACCGTGCTGCTCAGTTCTATCAACTCCCCACTGTTTATCTGCGCGTTGAAACCCGGCAGCCAGTTAGAGTAACGCCCGTTCCCCAGCAAAGCTGTTCCCCCTTGTCATAAGCCTCTGGCCTGCCTCTCATTCCCCCAAAAACCGCCCCTGATAGTCATAATGCCTGTCGGTTATTCGGCGATCGCTATTTCCCTTCACCCCAACCCTCTCCCCAAAAAGGAGAGGGAGCCAGTACGGAGCCGAAGTTAGGTACAGAGGCTAATCTGTGGCACGCTCAGTCCCCTCTCCCTACGGGAGAGGGGAGATTGCCGACCTTAACAACTGCCCCAAAAAATCTGCGCTACTCCACAGTCTGCAAGCCCCTCCGCTACCTAAAAAACCCATTTGAATACCATAGATTTAACATTATTTCCCGCCCTTAAGTGAATGCCAAAACCCGCCATTTCTTGCCAGGGAGCAGAACTATTATCGGGCTGATTATCAGAGCAAACAGATAAACAGAGGATAAATCGAAGCTTATTATCAGAACAAAAAACTAAATAGATATCGATTAATGAATTTATATTTTGAATAACCACCGGAGGGGTATAGTGCCCTTAGCCGTCGGAAACCTTGATCCCCTCATGGCCGAACGGCACAGCAGATGACAACTCATAAACCGGCTTTGTGGAGGAAACAACAATGGGTGATGCATTAGGCTTAATCGAAACCAAAGGGTTGGTGGCCTGTATTGAAGCGGCGGATGCCATGTGCAAGGCGGCCAACGTCGAACTGATCGGCTATGAAAACGTCGGTTCCGGCCTGGTCACCGCCATGGTGAAAGGTGACGTCGGTGCGGTAAAAGCCGCCGTCGATTCCGGCGTGGAATCCGCACAACGCGTGGGTGAAGTTGTGACTTCACTGGTTATCGCCCGCCCACACAACGACATCAACAAAATCGTGATTAAGCACAAAGCGTAAACAGCGCATCAAGGAGAAAGGATCATGGGTGACGCATTAGGATTGATTGAAACCAAAGGGCTGGTGGCCTGTATTGAAGCCGCCGATGCGATGTGCAAAGCGGCCAACGTGGAGCTGATCGGCTATGAGAACGTCGGTTCCGGCCTGGTTACCGCGATGGTGAAAGGCGACGTGGGCGCGGTCAAGGCGGCAGTGGATTCCGGTATCGAATCGGCCAAACGCGTGGGTGAAGTGGTTACCTCACTGGTCATTGCCCGCCCGCATAACGATATCCAGAAAATCATCTCGCAGTACAAAATCACCGAATAACAAGGAATTCACTGATGAAAGATGCACTCGGATTGATCGAAACCAAAGGGTTGGTGCCTGCTATCGAAGCCGCCGATGCCATGTGTAAGGCCGCCAATATTGAACTGATTGGTTATGAAAACGTCGGCTCCGGCCTGGTCACCGTAATGGTGAAAGGCGACGTGGGTGCCGTTAACGCAGCAGTGGAATCCGGTATTGAAGCCGCCAGCCGAATTGGCGAAGTGATTTCATCACGGGTTATTGCACGCCCACACAATGATATTGAGAAAATCGCCTCACAGCATAAGGCGTAATTCAGCCTGATTACCGGCGGTGGCAGATAAGTACTCTACCCGATTGCAGCAAGTAAAAAATTAAACTCCTATTCAGGGGAATAGACTAATGACCACATTAGATCCGGATTTACAATCCATTCAGCAGGCTCGCACGCTGATTAAAAATGCCAAACAGGCACAATTGCTGTTTGCCAAATATTCACAGGAAAAGATCGACGGCATTATTAAACATATTGCCAGCGAAGCGGCCAGGCACGCCGAAGAATTGGCGAAGATGGCCCATGAAGAAACCGGCTTCGGCAATTGGCAGGACAAGGTGTTAAAAAACATTTTCGCCTCTGAAAAAGTTTTTGAGCATATTAAAGATTTAAAAACCGTCGGTATTATTCGTGACGATCAGCAGAATAAAGTCATGGACGTGGGCGTCCCGTTAGGGGTGATTACCGCCCTGGTGCCGTCCACCAACCCAACCTCAACCATTTTCTATAAAACGCTGATCGCGCTGAAGGCCGGGAACGCCATTATTTTCTCCCCACACCCTAATGCGCGCCAGTGCAGCCAGCGGGCGATTGAGATCGTCAAGCAGGCCGCGCTCCAGGCAGGTGCCCCAGCGGGTATCGTTGACGGCCTGACCCAGCTGACGCTGGAAGCCACCAAAGCCCTGATGCACAGCAAAGACGTCGCGCTGATCCTGGCTACCGGCGGCGAAGGTATGGTTCGTGCGGCCTATAGCTCCGGCACACCAACCATCAGCGGTGGCCCAGGCAACGGCCCGGCGTTTATCGAACGCAGCGCCAATATCCAGCAGGCAGTGAAAGACATCATCACCAGCAAGACCTTCGATAATGGCGTGATCTGCGCCTCTGAGCAGTCGATCATCGTGGAAAAGTGCATCTATCAGGACGTACACCGCGAGTTGCTGGCCCAGGGCTGCTACTTCATGAACGACGATGAATCTGCCCGCCTGGCCAATATCCTGTTGCGCCCGAACGGCATGATTAATCCTGAAGTGGTGGGCAAGACCGCCATCTACCTCAGCGAGCGCGCCGGGTTCTGCGTACCTGCGACCACCAGAGTGCTGATTTCGTTGCAAAACAGCGTTTCGCGCAAAAACCCTTACGCCCGTGAAAAACTCTGCCCGGTGCTGGGGCTGTACATCGAAGAAGACTGGATGAGCGCCTGTGACCGTGTGGTAGAGCTACTCACCAACGAAGGCCTGGGGCATACGCTGGTCATCCACACCCAGAACCAACAGGTGATCCGCGAGTTTGCGCTGCAAAAACCGGTGCACCGCATCCTGATCAATACGCCCGCCGCGCTTGGAGGCATTGGCGCAACCACGAATCTTATACCTGCGTTAACGCTCGGTTGCGGTGCCGTTGGTGGCGGCTCCAGCTCGGACAACGTCGGCCCGATGAACCTGCTGAACGTACGTAAAGTCGGCTATGGCGTTCGTAGCATCGAGGATCTGCGCCAACCACAACCCGCAGCTCAAACGTGCAGTGCGCCAACCAGCCATAGCACCAGCATCTTCGACGATAACCGCTTTGCAGCGCCAACGGCGGCGGTAACCCCACAGGCCGCACCGGCACCGCTGTATGCCCAGGGCGACGATCGTTTCGGGGCGGTCACCCGCGCAGTGGTTAACGCCGCGGCCAATGACATCACCGAAGAGAACGTCGAACGGATCATTACGGAAGTGCTTGGGCGCCTGTCCCGGTAACACATCAACCAAGGGTGAAAACATGATCCTCGCAAAGGTAACCGGCCATGTGGTGGCCACGCAGAAAAGTGACGAACTACGCGGCAGCAACCTGCTGCTAGTCACAGCTCTGGGTGACGACCTGGAAGCCATCAAAGATCGTACCTACGTTGCCGTCGACAGTGTCGGTGCCGGTGAAAACGATCTGGTGTTGGTGGAAGAGTATTTCGCACTGAGTAAAGACCGCTACAAGGCCATGTCGATCGTTGCCATTGTCGAGAAGGTTCACCGGGAGCGTTAAGAGTAAGAGGAAGTAGGCATGAATGAGTTTCTGATTAAGCCAAAAATCCATTTCGGTGAGGATGCGCTGCTCGCGCTGAGCAGCTTGCCTGGACGCTCGGCGTTTTTGGTCACCGATCAGGCGATGGTGAAGTTTGGCTTGGCCGAGCGGGTGACCAGCCTGCTCCAACAGCAGCAGATCCGCTGTCGTCAGTATGACCAGGTGGCCTCAGACCCGGATATTTCCGCCATCGTCAGCGGCATGAAGCTGATGGATGACGACTACCCGGATCTGGTGATTGCCTTGGGTGGCGGCTCGGTCATCGATGCCGCCAAGGCGGTGATGTATGCGCTGTGGCATTGCCGTAAAGACAGCGGCCGTAGCAAGCCCTGTTTTGTCGCCATCCCCACCACCAGCGGCACCGGTTCCGAAGTCACCAGCTTCTCGGTGATCAAGTCCCGCAGCCAAAAGCTGGTGTTGGTGGACGAGTTCATGCTGCCCGACATCGCCATCCTCGATCCTCAGCTAGTGAAGTCGGTGCCGGCCAGCATTACCGCCGATACCGGGATGGATGTGCTGTGTCATGCCCTGGAGGCCTATGTCTCCCGCAAGGCCAGCGACTTCAGCGATGCGATGGCCGAAAAAGTGGTGCAGATGGTATTCGGCCACCTGCTGACCTGCTACCAACAGGGCAGCAATCTGCCTGCGCGGGAAAAAATGCATAACGCTTCATGCATGGCCGGGATGGCGTTCACCAACGCATCGTTGGGTATCACCCACAGCCTGGCGCACGCCCTCGGCGGCATGTTTGGCATCCCGCATGGCCGAGCCAATGCACTGCTGATGACATCGGTGGTCGCCTTCAATGCCGACGTTGACGGCAACTGCGACACCCCGGCCGCGCACAAGTATGCCGCCCTGGCACGCCTATTGGGGCTGCCAAGCACCTCGGTACGTGATGGCGTCAACAGCCTGTTGGTGGCGATCGAAACGCTGAAACAGGAAATGCAGCTACCGGCCAATCTGCAAGCAGCAGGGGTAGAGGAACACCGCTTCCAGGTTTGCCTTGGCGAACTGGCCACGCAGGCGTTGCACGACAGCTGCACGCCAACCAACCCGCGCGACGTTAACGCGGCAGATTTGGAGAAACTGTTCCGCCTCGCCTACAGCGGCGGCCCGGTACAGCTTCAATAACGCACTCATTACAGTCAACGGATTTTGCCAATTTGTGTGAAAGCCGCAGGACATCAGGAGAGATTTGAACATGGCCCATTATTCACTGACGCCACGCGTAAAACTGCTGGCAGAAAGACTCTTATCCCAAAACAGCACCATCAGCACCGAACGTGCCGCCATTCTGGAAACGCTGGGTGGCGATGTGGCCGGCATGCCGCAGTTGGTCAAGAATGCCAAGCTGTTCAATGAGCTGGTCAAGCAACTGCCCGGCTACATCGGCCCCGATGAGTTGATCATCGGCAGCCAATCCTCCACCCCGCGCGCCGCCGTGTTCCACAGCGAAAGCGAACTGCGCAGTCCTTCGGCCTTCACCGCATTTGGCCAGACCTCACCGGACTATCTGGCGGTGATCACCAAAGGGCTGTTCGCCATCGAAGCCGAAATGGAAGACCGCGCCAGAAGCATCGGCAGTGCCGTCAGCCGTTCTGGATTGGACGAAGTCAACCAATGCCGCGCCATGATCTACGCCTGCAATGCAGCGATGCATCTGGCGCAGAAACTGGCTAGCAAAGCCGAAAACATGGCTGCGGTAGAAAACCATCCGTACCGCAAGGCGGAGCTGCAGGAAGCGGCTGCCATGCTGAAAAAAGTCCCGGCTTACGGGGCCAGCAGCTTTAAAGAGGCTTGCCAGTCGTTCTACTTCTTCCAACTGGCACTGCACCTGGAAAACGGCAGCTACGCGGTTTACCCAGGCGGCTTCGACAAACTGCTGTACAGCTTCTATCAGCAAGACATCACCCGTGGCGTGCTGACGCCGGAGCAGGCTTATGAAATCGTCGAGTGCCTGTGGCTGAAGCTGTGTGAGCTTTCCGAAGTGCGCGCACCACGTGAGCTGGACGGCTACCCAATGTTTGACGCCATGCTGCACGGCGTGCGCCTCGACGATCCGGCATTGGTGATCAACGATCTGTCCGCCATGTTGCTGGCAGCCCGTAGCAACCTGATGACACTCAACAGCAACCTGCAGGTAAAACTGTTTGCTGGCCAGGCAGGTGCTCGCCCGCAGTACAGTGCGCCATCGGCCCCGTTCGTGGCGGCCTCTGCGCAAGACGTGGCAACGCACAAACTGATGGAAGGGCTGACGCCGCGCTTGCAACGCCTGCGTGACAACTACCTCGATGCTCGCCCTAGCGTTTCTATCTATCGCGCCATCACCTTTACCGAAATGGCAAAAAACAACCCAGGTCTGCCAACCATTCTGCTGCGCGCCAAGTCTTTCCGTGCTGCCTGTGAAACCGCGCCGATCCTGATCCAGAAAGATGAGCTGATCGTCGGCCATCCGTGCGGCAAACCGCGTGCCGGGGCGTTCTCACCAGATATCGCCTGGCGCTGGGTGCGTGACGAGCTGGATACCATGGGGACCCGTCCACAAGATCCATTCGTTATCTCCGAGGCCGACAAGAAGACGATCCGCGAAGAGATCGTGCCATTCTGGGAAGGCCGTTCGCTCGATGAGATCTGTGAAGCGCAGTACCGCGAAGCAGGCGTTTGGGCCTTCAGCGGCGAAACCTTTGTCAGCGACCTCTCCTACCACCAGATTAACGGCGGCGGCGACACCTGCCCAGGCTATGACATCCTGCTGTTCACCAAAGGGATGAACGGCATCAAGGCCGATGCCCAGCAGCACCTCGCGGCGCTGAGCATGGAAAACCCGGCGGATATCGACAAGATCTACTTCTACAAAGCGGCCATTGAAACCTGTGACGGCGTGGTGGCCTACGCCAAACGTATCGCCGACAAGGCCCGTGAACTGGCTGCCGTTGAGCAAGATCCGGCACGCCGTGCGGAACTGCTGACCATCGCAGAAACCAACGAGAACGTCCCTGCCAACCCACCGAAGACCCTGCAAGAAGCGCTGCAAAGCATCTGGACGGTAGAGTCGCTGTTTGAAGTGGAAGAGAACCAGACCGGGCTGTCGCTGGGCCGTCTGGATCAGTATTGCTACCCGATGTACCAGGCCGATATCGAATCTGGCCGCCTGACGCAGGAACAGGCGTTGGAACTGTTGCAGGCCTTCATCATCAAGTGTGCCGAACTGATGTGGATGTCCAGCGAACTGGGTGCCAAGTACTTCGCCGGTTACCAGCCGTTTATCAACCTGACCATCGGCGGGCAGAAACGCAGCGGTGGCGATGCTTGTAACGACCTGACCTATCTGATCATGGACGCCGTGCGCTTTGTCAAAGTGTACCAGCCGTCGCTGGCCTGCCGTATCCATAACCAGTCGCCACAGAAGTACATGGAGAAGATCGTCGACGTGGTGAAAGCGGGTATGGGCTTCCCGGCCTGCCACTTTGATGATTCCCACATCAAGATGATGCTGCGCAAGGGCTTTGACTTTGAAGATGCGCGCGACTACTGCCTGATGGGCTGCGTAGAGCCGCAAAAATCCGGCCGCATCTATCAGTGGACCTCCACCGGTTATACCCAGTGGCCGATCGCCATCGAGTTCGTGCTCAACCGTGGCCGCATGGTGCTGTTCGACAGCTATCAAGGCTTGGATACCGGTGAGCTGAGCACCCTGAAAACCTACGAAGAGTTCGACAATGCGGTGAAGGCGCAGATCGCGCACATCGTCAAACTGTCGGCTATCGGTACCGTGATCAGCCAGCGTGTGCACCGCGACGTAGCACCAAAACCGCTGATGTCGCTGCTGGTGGAAGGCTGTATGGAACAGGGTAAAGACGTGGCCGCCGGTGGCGCGGTGATCAACCACGGCCCAGGGCTGATCTTCTCCGGCCTGGCGACCTATGTCGATTCCATGGCCGCGATCCGCAAGCTGGTGTATCAGGATGGCAAATACACCCTGGAGCAGATCCGTGACGCGCTGCTGGCCAACTTTGAAGGCTTTGAACAGCTGCGCCGCGACTGTCTGAATGCGCCGAAGTACGGCAATGACGATGACACGGTCGATCAGTACGCGCTGGACATCACCGAGTGGACCGAGCGCGAGTGCCGCAAGTACAAGATGCTCTACTCCACGCTGAGCCACGGCACCCTGTCGATTTCCAACAACACGCCGATCGGTGAACTGACCGCCGCAACGCCAAACGGCCGCTTGGCCTGGATGCCACTCTCCGACGGGATCAGCCCGACGCAGGGCGCGGACAAACAGGGCCCAACCGCCATCATCAAGTCCGTCAGCAAGATGAACGTGGAAACCATGAACATCGGCATGGTGCACAACTTCAAGTTCCTCAAAGGGCTGCTCGATACCCCTGAAGGCAAGAACGGACTGATCACCCTGCTGCGTACCGCGTCCATTCTGGGCAACGGCCAGATGCAGTTCAGCTACGTGGATAACGAAGTGCTGAAACAGGCGCAGGTGGAACCAGAGAAATATCGCGACCTGATCGTCCGTGTGGCCGGTTACAGCGCCTACTTCGTCGAACTGTGTAAAGAAGTTCAGGACGAAATTATCAGCCGGACAGTGATCGAGAAGTTCTGACTTTAGTCTTGGGTAAGACAGGGATGTCTTACCCCATCAGCCTTCGAAGAAAGGGGAAAATAGTATGGATAACACGCTGGAGAAAAAGGGTCGGATTTTCAATATCCAGAAATACTCGATCTATGACGGAGACGGTATTCGCACCCTGATTTTTTTCAAAGGTTGTAACATCCTCTGCGCCTGGTGCGCCAACCCCGAGGGGCTCACCAGCAATTTCCAGGTGATGTATTCACATGATAAGTGCGTTGACTGTGGGCAATGTGTCAGCGTCTGCCCGGTGGGGATCCACTCCCAGATCCAGAATGCACAAGGCGATCTCAAGCACCATCTCGATCGCAACATAGACTGCATCGGTTGCCGCAAGTGCGAAGAGGTCTGCATCTCTGGCGCGCTGGACATCATGGGTAAGGACGTCACGGTGCAGGAGTTGATGGATATCATCCTGCAGGACGTCGATTTCTATCATGCCTCTGGCGGTGGCGTCACCCTGGGCGGTGGCGAGCTGAGCCTGCAAACCGACTTTGCGGCCGCGCTGCTGACCGAATGCAAAAAACAGATGATCAACACCGCCATCGAAACCAATGGCACCACCACTTTAGCCAATTATGAAAAGCTGGCGACCTGCACCGATATGTTCCTGTTCGATATCAAGCATATCGATAGCGCACGGCATAAAGCGTTGTTTGGCGTCGGCAACGAGGGGGTAAAAAGAAACCTGGAGCGCCTGGTGGAACTGGGCAGCCATATCGTGGTGCGCATGCCTTTGGTACGCGGCTATAACGATTCTTACGATGCCATCACCGGTGCCATTGACTATGTCATGGCCCTGGCACGCAAAGGCAATATCAGCCGCATCGACGTTTTGCCTTATCACCAACTGGGTAAAAACAAATACCAGCGGCTCGACATGATCTATCCGGTCAAAGACGACCCAAGTTACAGCAATGAAGAACTGGACCAACTGGCGGCTTTTTTCCAGCGCTTTGACTTTGATATCCGCCTGGTAAGGCACTAAGGAGATTGAGATGAACTTAAGCCTGGGAGTGATTGAAACCTATGGCCTGACCGCCGCGATCCACGCGGCCGATGCGGCCTGTAAATCCGCTGCGGTAACGGTGCTGGGGTACAAGAAGATTGGTTCCGGCCTGGTTAGCGTGTTCTTTGCCGGGGAAATCAGCGCGGTGAAAACCGCCATCGACAGCGGTGTGGCAGTGATCAAACAACCGGCGTTTATCAAAGGCCAGTTGGTGATTGCCCGCCCGGAAAAACAGGTTGTCGCGCTGCTGACAGGGCTGAAAGGCAAGGAGCTTACGCCGCCAGCGGCCAAAGTACAGCAAGAAACACCTGCGCCAGTAGCAGAGGTGGCCGCCCCGCAGGCAGAGGCCGCAGCACCGGTAGTCGAAGCCCCTGTTGCCGACAACAAACCCGCCCGCACCGGCGGCAAGAAAGAGTCTAAATAACCGTACAGCTTCTGAGATCGGGTAGGAATAACAGTATGTTTAATGAGTCGTTACTGGAAAGGATCCGCCATAACCTGGCAGAGAACTATTCTTCTCCCACCGGCATCGCCATCCCGGTTGGGGTTTCAAACCGGCATGTCCATCTGTCGCAGCAGGATATTGAAACGCTGTTTGGTGCCGGTTATCAGCTGACGCCATGCAAAGAGCTACGCCAGCCTGGGCAGTTCGCCGCGAAAGAGTGCGTGATGATCGTCGGCCCGAAAGGCTCGCTCTCCAAGGTGCGGGTGTTGGGGCCAGCACGTGATTGCACTCAGTTGGAAATCTCCAAGGCGGACTGCTTTACCCTGGGGCTGAAGGCTCCGGTACGCGAATCCGGTAATCTGAACGCCTCCGGTGACGCCATGCTGGCTGGCCCGGCGGGCTACGTTTCGCTGCATTCACAGGTGATTTGTGCCCAGCGCCATATCCATATGAACCCGCAGGATGCCGCCAGGTTGGGCGTGCAGAACGGGCAGAAGGTGCGGGTGAAAGCGGCAGGGGTGCGTGGGCTGATCTTTGACGAAGTCATCGTGCGGATCAAAGCCAGCTTTGCGCTGGAACTGCACATTGATACCGATGAAGCCAACGCCGCCGGGCTAGCTTCCGGTGACAACGTGGTTATCGTTCCCTAAGGCGGCAAATATGATGCAGCGTGAAGTCATCGACAAGTTGGTCAATGAAGTGCTCTCACGGATGCGGCCACGGGCGTTGGTGCTGTTAACCGCAGCGGATGGTTACCACGAAATTATCCGCGCGCGCTTACAGCACTGCCAGGCGTTCTCGCCAGTGATCCTGTTTAGCGATAATGCCCAGCAGTTTCACGCAGAAGCAGATTGGAGCCAACTAGGGCCAATTACTTCGCTGGCGGAAATCAGTCAAACCGGCGCACTGGATAATATTGAGCGGATATTAATTCCTTTTCTCGATTTCGCGACGGCGGCAGAAGTGGCCAACGGTTTATTACAGTCTGACGCTGCCCGGTTTATTCATCTGGCTCGCATGAGCGGCAGGCCAATAATGGCACTGGATTATAACTGCAACCCGACCAGCGAATTAAATCAGCTGAAAGGCCTGAGCCGCGCAGGGGAAAACGCCCCCCAGGCAGATTATCTGCCGAAGCTGGCGGCACAAGGCATTGAGCTCTGTACGTTGGATCGGATGTTATCGGCCCAGCCCGCAGCCACGGAGCCGTTGGCAGCGCCGCCACAGGCCTACGTAACGCTTAGCGAACTCAAGCGGCTCAATGGTCGCTCACCACCGGGAGCCAAGCTGACCGATTTGGCATTGGAATATAGCCGAGGGAAAAAATAACCAAGCTTCAAAATTTCACTTTATATCAATAATTATTAATCAGGAGCGAACTCTATGTCTACCAAGGCAAAAGCATGGGTATGGATGTTATTGGTCATCTTCTCCGAGACCTCGGCCACCTCAACCTTAAAAATGTTTGATAACAGCGAAGGTACCACCAAGACGTTATTACTCGGCTTGATCGTAGTGTTGTACTGCGTTTGTTATTACTCGTTATCCAACGCGGTGAAATACATTCCTGTCGGCCTGGCTTACGCCACCTGGTCAGGCACCGGGATTTTACTGGTCTCAAGCCTGGGTATGGTGTTTTACGGCCAGCACCCTGATATGCCAGCCATTATCGGCATGATCGTGATTGCCAGCGGCATCGTGATCATGAACCTCTTCTCCAAAATGGGCTCCTCCGAAGAATAAGGGTATCAACTATGTTTAATATTGGCTTCTTGTGGCTGGCTCTGTCGATCGGTTCAGAAATCACCGGGACCTCGATGATCAAAAAAACCAACAACTTTAAAAAGCTGGGGCCTTCGGTGCTGGTGATTAGCGCTTACTGCCTGTGCTATTTCGCCCTGACCAAGGCGATGGGGTTTATCCCGGTGGGCGTCGCCTACTCGCTGTGGTGCGGCTTTGGCATCGTCGGGGTGACCTTCGTTTCCATGCTGCTCTACAAGCAGAAACCGGATCTCCCTGCCATATTCGCCATGGCGCTGATCATCGGCGGTGGCGTCATTATGAACATCTTCTCGCAGATGTAAGCTTTCAGGCTCTACCAGATAAGGCGCAGCGGCAACGTTGCGCTTTTTTGTTGGCTGGGGAAATCGCCCTTCAAGCTCGCACCAATCTCCCTCCCCTCACCCCAACCCTCTCCCCAAAAAGGAGAGGGAGCCAGTCCTGAGTGCGTAGTTAGCCCGTGCAGCTTCGGAAAGTAAGGAGTAAGAACAAGAATGGCACGGTATTACGCAAAGCAATCAACGAACTCGATCGGTCCTTCTCCCTTTGGGAGAGGAAGCATTCAGGAGTTGTGTTCAGGTGCAGAGGTTGCTCTCCAGCAGGAGTGATTCTGAGGACGAATACCGTAGCCAAGTTATAGCACGGTCAGTCCCCCCTCTCCCTGTGAGAGCAATCCAGAGTGCGTAGTTAGCCCGTGCAGCTTCGGAAAGTTGGGAGTAAGAACACGAAAGGCAAGGTATTACACAAAGCAATCAACGAACTCGATCGGTCCCCTCTCCTTTTGGGAGAGGGTTAGGGTGAGGGGAACAGCCAGCTATTTCCGCTTCAGCAGCAGCACAAGGCTAATTAACAGGAACAACATGCTTGGCAACAGCGCCCCCAGAATTGGCGGCATGCTGTATACCAGGCTCAGCGGGCCGAAGATCTGATCCAGCACGTAGAACAGGAAGCCGAAGCTGATACCGATCACTACCCGCACACCCATCGGCACGCTACGCAGCGGGCCAAAGATAAACGACAGCGCCATCAGCATCATCACCGCCACCGACAGCGGCGAGAATATCTTGCTCCACATATTCAGCTGGTAACGGCTGGCCTCTTGGCCACTCTGCTTGAGGTACTTCACATAGTTGTGCAAGCCGCTGATGGAAAGCGAGTCCGGATCCAACGCCACCACGCCCAGCTTGTCCGGCGTCAGGTTGGTTTTCCACACCCCGGTTAGTGTCTGGGTACTGGTGACCTGATTCGGATTGGTCAAATCGGAGGTATCCACCTGCGAAAGTTGCCACGCGCCATCTTCAAAATCTGCGGTACCGGCATAGCGGACCGTCTCTAACCGGCGCTGATCGTTGAAGTGGTAAATGTTGACGCCAGCCAGCTCTTTTTCACCTGCCACCCGTTCGATGTAGATAAAGTCATTGCCGTCCTTCGCCCACAGGCCGCTCTTGGTAGAGAGCAGCGAGCCACCATACATCTGCTGCGCACGGTAGTTACGCGCCATCTGTTCGCCCTGCGGTGCCACCCATTCGCCGATTGCCATCGTCAGCAAGACCAGCGGAATGGCGGTTTTCATCACCGAACCGGCAATCTGCAGCCGGGTGAAGCCAGAAGCTTGCATCACCACCAGTTCGCTACGCGTAGCCAGGGTGCCCAAGCCGAGCAATGCCCCCAGCAGCGCCGCCATCGGGAAGAAGATCTCAATATCCTTTGGCACGCTGAGCAGGGTATACACCCCCGCACCCAGCGCCGAGTATTCACCCTGCCCGACTTTACGCAACTGATCGACAAATTTGATGATGCCGGAAAGCGAAACCAACATGAACAGCGTCATCATGATGGTGTTGAAAATCGTTCTACCGATATAACGGTCCAGTACACCAAACATCAGGCCGCTCCTCTCAGGCGTGCACGCAGTTTGCGCATCGGCACGGTATCCCACAGGTTAAGTGCCAGAGCAATCGCGAAGTACGCCAGGTTCACCAGCCACATCCACACCAGCGGATCCAGCTTGCCCTTACCGGCATTGGAACGCAGCGAAGTCTGCAGCAGGAAGAAGATCAGATACAGCAGCATCGCTGGCAACATGCTCAGCACACGGCCTTGGCGCGGGTTGACCACGCTAAGCGGCACCACCAGCAGCGCCATCAGCACCACGGAAACGACCAGCGTCAGACGCCAGTGGAATTCGGCGCGCGCATCCGGTTCATTCGATTCCCACAGCGTGCGCATCGACATCTGCTCAGACTGGGTATTATCGACAGTGACCGACTGATGGCCGATAACCGCTTTATAGTCGGTGAAGTCGGTAATGCGGAAATCACGCAGCAATGCGGTGCCTTCAAACCGGGTGCCTTTGTCCAGCGTGACGACCTGCGATCCATCGCGGCCCTGGTTGATCACCCCATGCTCGGCCACCACCACCGAAGGGCGTTGGTTGCCGCTCGGGCGTAGCTGCGCCAGGAACACGTCGTTGAAAGTGTTGCCCTTTACGCTGCCGACAAACAGCACGGCGTTACCATCCTGTGAGGGCTGGAACTGCCCTTCAGCCAGCCCGGCAATGCTGGGGTTGGCTTTGGCTTCAGCAATCACTTCGTCCTGATGGCTGGCCGCCCATGGCCCGACCCAGAAGACGTTTACCGCAGCCACTGCCGAGGTAAAGATCGCCAACACCATAGCGGCAATGATCAGGGTTCGTTTCCCCAGACCGCAGGCGTGCATAACGGTGATTTCGCTTTCGGTATACAACCGTCCAAGCGTCATCAAGAGGCCAAGAAACAGGCTTAAGGGCAAGATTAGCTGCGCCATCTTCGGCACACCCAATGCAAGCAGGGATAAGACTAAATTTGTCGGGATATTGCCGTCTACCGCATCACCTAACACCCTGACCAGGTTCTGACAAAAGAAGATCAGAAGCAGGATAAACAGGATGGCAATTTGGCTCTTCAGCGTTTCCCGTACCAGATATCTAATGATGATCACGCTTATTACGCCTGTGAAAACTTGTCTTTTTGCAGGAAAATCGATAGTTTCATCGCTAATCCGCCATTTTTTCTCATCATGTGGCAACCTTCACAGCTAAAATAGTATTAGAACATCAAGCTGTTTGGTCATCCTATAGGAACAGACCTATAGTAGCCAAAACAGAACGTTTACGCCGTTCAGGTTAACCTAGTTAGTTAACTCAATGACGGAAGATCTTGGCGGAGTAGGTCATTCTAGCCGTAGCTTTCGCCGTTGTCTTTAAGATTCAGGAGAGTGCATGGAGTTCAGTGTAAAAAGCGGTAGCCCGGAAAAACAGCGCAGCGCCTGTATTGTAGTAGGTGTTTTCGAACCACGCCGCCTGTCACCTATCGCAGAACAGCTCGACAAAATCAGTGATGGTTATATCAGCGCACTACTGCGCCGGGGCGAACTGGAAGGCAAAGTCGGGCAGACGTTACTGCTGCACCATGTGCCGAACATTCTCTCCGAACGCATCTTGCTGATTGGCTGTGGCAAAGAGCGCGAGCTCGATGAGCGCCAGTACAAGCAGGTGATCCAGAAAACCATCAATACCCTTAACGACACCGGTTCCATGGAGGCCGTCTGCTTCCTGACCGAACTGCACGTCAAAGGCCGCAATACTTACTGGAAAGTGCGCCAAGCGGTAGAAACGGCCAAAGAAACGCTCTACACCTTCGATCAGTTGAAGAGCAACAAGGTGGAGCCGCGTCGTCCGCTGCGTAAAATGGTGTTCAACGTGCCAACCCGCCGCGAGCTGACCAGCGGTGAACGTGCCATCCAGCACGGCCTGGCCGTGGCTTCCGGCATCAAGGCCGCCAAAGATCTCGGCAATATGCCACCGAACATTTGTAACGCCGGTTATCTGGCCTCACAGGCTCGTCAGTTGGCAGACGCCTTCAGCACCCATATCACCACTCGCGTCATCGGCGAACAGCAGATGAAAGAGCTGGGGATGAACGCCTATCTGGCGGTCGGTGCCGGTTCGCAAAATGAATCACTGATGTCGGTGATGGAATATAAGGGAAATCCTAACCCGGACGCTAAGCCGATCGTGCTGGTAGGTAAAGGGCTGACCTTCGACTCCGGCGGCATCTCGATCAAACCGGCCGACGGCATGGACGAGATGAAATACGACATGTGCGGTGCAGCAACCGTGTACGGCGTCATGCGTGTGGTAGCAGAACTGAACCTGCCACTGAACGTGATCGGCGTGCTGGCTGGCTGTGAAAACATGCCGGGCGGACGTGCCTATCGCCCAGGCGATGTGTTGACCACCATGTCGGGCCAGACGGTAGAAGTGCTGAACACCGACGCCGAAGGCCGTCTGGTACTGTGCGATACCCTCACCTACGTGGAACGTTTCGAGCCAGAGCTGGTGATTGATATCGCCACCCTGACCGGTGCCTGCGTGATCGCATTGGGCCACCACATCACCGGCCTGATGTCGAACCACAACCCGCTGGCTCACGAGCTGATCGGCGCTTCCGAGCAATCGGGTGACCGTGCGTGGCGCTTGCCGATGAGCGATGAGTATTACGAGCAGCTGGATTCCAACTTTGCGGATATGGCCAACATCGGCGGCCGCCCAGGTGGTGCCATCACCGCCGCGTGCTTCCTTTCACGCTTTACCCGCAAGTACAGCTGGGCGCACCTGGACATCGCAGGTACCGCCTGGCGCTCCGGCAAGGCCAAAGGGGCCACTGGCCGCCCGGTAGCCCTGCTGGCGCAGTTCCTGCTCAATCGTGCTGGTCTAAACGGCGACGATTAAATCCGCGCGGTAATTCAGGTATAATCACCGAGGGCACAGCACGCTGTGCCCTTACATTTTTTGGCCACGGTGAATTGAATCATGAAACAGGCAACGTTCTACCTTCTTGAACACGCAGAACCCGCTGGTGCGCTCAGTGCACACGAGGCTGTGGCCTGTGCCGTTGCCGCCGAAAGATGGCGCGCTGGCAAGCGGGTGCTGATCGCCTGTGAAAGCCAGGAGCAGGCCCAGCGGCTGGACGAAGCCCTGTGGCAACGTGAGCCACACCAATTTGTGCCGCATAATCTCGCAGGCGAAGGGCCAAACTTTGGCGCCCCGGTCGAGCTGTGCTGGCCAGGTAAACGCGGCAATGCCCCGCGCGATCTGCTGATCGCCCTGCTGCCGCAGTTTGCAGATTTTGCTACTGCTTTCCATGAAGTGGTAGACTTCGTCCCTTACGAAGACACCTTGAAACAGTTGGCGCGCGAACGTTACAAAGCCTATCGCAGCGTCGGCTTCCATTTGACCACGGCCACGCCGCCAACTAACTGAACCTTGAAATAAAAATGGAAAAGACCAACACCGATCTCGATACCGCCTATGACCCAACCCAGATCGAACAGAAGCTGTACGATCACTGGGAAAGCCAGGGCTATTTCAAACCGAATGGCGATACCAGCCAGGAAAGTTTCTGCATCATGATCCCGCCGCCGAACGTTACCGGCAGCCTGCATATGGGCCACGCGTTCCAGCAGACCATCATGGACACCATGACCCGCTACCAGCGCATGCAGGGTAAAAATACCCTGTGGCAAGCCGGTACCGACCATGCCGGTATCGCGACCCAGATGGTGGTTGAGCGCAAGATCGCCGCAGAAGAAAATAAAACTCGCCATGATTATGGCCGCGATGCGTTCATCGATAAAATCTGGCAGTGGAAGGACGAGTCCGGCGGCACCATCACCCGCCAGATGCGCCGTCTGGGCAACTCCGTGGATTGGGAGCGCGAGCGCTTCACCATGGATGAAGGCCTGTCCAACGCGGTTAAAGAAGTGTTTGTCCGCCTGTACAAAGAAGACCTGATCTACCGTGGCAAACGCCTGGTGAACTGGGATCCAAAACTGCGCACCGCCATCTCCGATCTGGAAGTGGAAAACCGCGAGTCCAAAGGTTCCATGTGGCACCTGCGCTATCCGCTGGCCGATGGGGCAAAAACGGCGGAAGGCAAAGACTACCTGGTGGTTGCCACCACCCGTCCGGAAACCGTGCTGGGTGATACCGGCGTAGCGGTAAACCCGGAAGATCCACGCTACAAGGATCTGATTGGCAAAGAGATCATTCTGCCATTGGTGGGCCGCCGCATCCGCATCGTGGGTGACGAGCACGCCGATATGGAGAAAGGCACCGGCTGCGTGAAAATCACCCCGGCGCACGACTTCAACGACTATGAGGTGGGTAAGCGTCACGGCCTGCCGATGATCAACATCCTGAGCTTCGACGGTGACATCCTCGAAGTGGCCGAGGTGTTCGACACCCTGGGCGAAGCCAGCACCGCCTACAGCGGCGAGCTGCCAGCGCAGTTCCGTGGCCTGGAGCGCTTTGCTGCGCGTAAAGCCGTGGTTGCCGCCTTTGACGAACTCGGCCTGCTGGAAGAGATCAAACCTCACGACCTGACCGTACCTTACGGCGACCGTGGCGGTGTGGTTATCGAGCCGATGCTGACCGACCAATGGTACGTGCGTACCGCACCGCTGGCGAAAGTCGCGGTTGAAGCGGTTGAGCAAGGTGAGATCCAGTTCGTGCCTAAGCAGTACGAAAACATGTACTTCAGCTGGATGCGCGATATCCAGGACTGGTGTATCTCCCGTCAGCTGTGGTGGGGTCACCGCATCCCGGCCTGGTACGACGCCGAAGGTAAAGTCTACGTTGGCCGCACCGAAGAAGAAGTGCGCCGCGAAAACAACCTGGGTGCCGACGTGGCACTGAACCAGGACGAAGACGTGCTGGACACCTGGTTCTCCTCCGGCCTGTGGACCTTCTCGACCCTGGGTTGGCCAGAGCAGACTCCAGATCTGAAGACCTTCCACCCGACCAGCGTGCTGGTCAGCGGCTTCGACATCATCTTCTTCTGGATTGCCCGCATGATCATGCTGACCATGCACTTCGTCAAAGATGAAAACGGCAAACCGCAGGTTCCGTTCAAGACCGTGTACATGACCGGCCTGATCCGCGACGACGAAGGGCAGAAGATGTCCAAGTCGAAGGGTAACGTCATCGATCCGCTGGATATGGTTGACGGTATCTCGCTGGAAGACCTGCTGGAGAAACGTACCGGCAACATGATGCAGCCGCAGCTGGCAGAGAAAATCCGCAAGCGCACCGAGAAGCAGTTCCCGAACGGTATCGAACCGCACGGCACCGACGCCCTGCGCTTCACCCTGGCAGCACTGGCCTCTACTGGCCGTGACATCAACTGGGACATGAAGCGCCTGGAAGGCTACCGCAACTTCTGTAACAAGCTGTGGAACGCCAGCCGCTTTGTACTGATGAACACCGAAGCACACGACTGCGGCTTCAACGGTGGCGAAATGCAGCTCTCCTTGGCCGACCGCTGGATCCTGGCCGAATTCAACCGCACGGTGAAAGCCTACCGTGAGGCGCTGGACACCTATCGCTTCGATATCGCGGCGGGCATCCTGTACGAATTCACCTGGAACCAGTTCTGCGACTGGTATCTGGAATTGACCAAACCGGTCGTGATCAACGGCAGCGAAGCGGAACAGCGTGGCACACGTAATACGCTGATCACCGTGCTGGAAGCGTTGCTGCGCCTGGCGCACCCAATCATTCCATTTATCACCGAAACCATCTGGCAGCGCGTCAAGCCTCTGACCGGTGAAACCGCAGACACCATCATGCTGCAGCCGTTCCCGGCCTTCGACGCCGCGCTGGAAGACCAGCAGGCACTGAACGATCTGGAGTGGATCAAGCAGGCGATCATCGCGGTGCGTAACATCCGTGCCGAGATGAACATTGCGCCAAGCAAACAGCTGGAAGTGCTGCTGCGTAACGCCAATGGTGATGCCCAACGCCGCGTACAAGAAAACCAGAGCTTTATCGAACGCCTGGCACGCCTGAGCTCTATCACCCTGCTGCCTGCGGGCGAGAAAGGCCCGGTTTCTGTCACCAAGCTGGTGGATGGTGCCGAACTGCTGATCCCGATGGCTGGCTTTATCGACAAGGATGCGGAAATCGCGCGCCTGTCGAAAGAGATGGGCAAGCTGGATGGTGAGATTGCGTCTATCGAAGGCAAGCTGTCCAACGAAGGCTTTGTGGCTCGCGCACCGGAAGCGGTCGTGGCCAAAGAGCGTGAGCGTCTGGCAGCCTGCAAAGAAGGTAAGCTGAAGCTGCAGGAACAGCAGGCGACTATCGCCGCACTGTAATTCTGCAAACTACCGATCAAAAACAGCGGGTGATTTTTCCCCGCTGTTTTTTTATCGGCATTGCCAAGAGCCAGGCTTAAGTGTTATTACAAAGTATTATTGATGCGGTGCATTCCGTAATAACAACGAAATTCCTGGTCCCCTCAGGTTCCCTTTGATGGTGAGTGTAAACATGACAACAGCCACCCCAGTGCGCCTTCTGGTACGCCCAATCACGGCCGACGATAATGCCGCTATTGCTCACGTCATTCGCGAAGTCTCCGCCGAGCATGGCCTGACCGCGGATAAAGGCTATACCGTTTCCGATCCCAATCTGGACGCCTTGTTCCAGCTCTATAGCCAACCGCGCAGTGCCTACTGGGTGGTGGAGATAGACGGTCAGATTGCCGGTGGTGGTGGCGTTGCGCCGCTGCAGGGCGGTGAGATCGACGTCTGCGAATTACAGAAAATGTATTTCCTGCCAGTGTTACGCGGTAAAGGCTTGGCAAAACGCCTGGCGCTGCAGGCGCTGGAGTTTGCCCGCCAACAGGGGTTCGGCCGTTGTTATCTGGAAACCACCGCCACGTTGCAGCAGGCAATTGGTCTGTATGAGCATCTTGGTTTTGAGCATATCGGCTATGCCATGGGTAATACTGGCCACGGTGATTGTGAAGTCACCATGCTGAAAGCGCTTTAACATTAGCATTCTACATACCCCCTCACCCTAACCCTCTCCCACAGGGAGAGGGGACCGAATGTGCCACAACTTA
>ENA-OFCE01000030-OFCE01000030.1-metagenomes-genome-assembly--contig:-NODE-30-length-109060-cov-7.034264_pt1 | contig 109060 bp, 100 predicted proteins | sample MGYA00153388_OFCE01 | MGnify analysis MGYA00153388
GCACCCCGAAGGTATCTTTGACACGACGCACCACGTCCAGATACGGCATCCCCGGCTTCACCATCACCATATCCGCGCCTTCCTGCAGATCCTGAGCAATCTCTTGCAGGGCTTCGTCGCCGTTGGCCGGATCCATCTGATAGGTTTTCTTGTTGCCGCCTTTCAGGTTACCGGTGGAGCCGAGCGCATCACGGAACGGGCCGTAATAGCATGAGGCATATTTGGCGGAATACGCCATGATCTGGGTATTCACCAGGCCTTGCAGCTCGAGTTGATCGCGGATAGCGCCGATGCGGCCATCCATCATATCGCTGGGAGCCACGATTTCGGCACCGGCTTCTGCATGAGATAGCGCCTGGCGAACCAGAATTTCTTTGCTGATGTCGTTGATCACGTAGCCATGCTCGTCGATCACGCCGTCCTGCCCATGGGTCGTATACGGGTCGAGCGCCACATCGGTCAGGATCCCCAGCTCCGGCACGGCATCTTTCAACGCACGCACGGTACGCTGCACCAAACCATCCGGGTTGTAGGCTTCCTCAGCATGTAGCGACTTCAGGCCAGACTCAATCACCGGGAACAGAGAGATCACCGGCACGCCGAGCTTGGCAATGGCTTCTGCCTCTTTGATCAGCAGATCGATGCTCATGCGCGATACGCCAGGCATCGAGGAAACGGCTTCCTGGCGGTTGCTGCCTTCCATAACAAAGACCGGGTAGATCAGGTCATTGACCGTTACCTGATTCTCGGCAACCAGACGGCGGCTGAAGTCATGACGGCGCACACGGCGCATACGGCGACCAGGGAAGGTGCCCGGAAATGCATAGCTCATAATTTTCTCCTAACTCAGACCAGCCGGAATAACCGGCGGGCATTCTCATCAGTTTTCTGGCCCAGCCACGCGGGATCTTCTTCGCGCCAGGTCGCAACCTGCCGAATGATATGGGGCAGAAAACAGGGTTCGTTGCGGCGAGATGCAGGTTTCGGGTGTAAATCCCGGGGCAACAAATAGGGGGCATCGGTTTCCAGCAGCAGGCGTTCGGCCGGGATTTGGGGTAACAAGGCACGCAGTTCCAAACCCCGGCGCTCATCACAAACCCAACCGGTGATACCAATCGACAGCCCCAGCGCCAGGCAGTCTTGTAACTCTTCGGCGCTGCCGGTGAAGCAATGCACGACTGCGGCGGGCAGTTTATCCAACCAAGGGGTCAGCAGTGCAACAAAACGTGCGTGTGCGTCGCGACAATGCAGGAATACCGGCATATTGAGCTCGGCGGCCAATGCCAGTTGAGCGTTGAAAGCCAGTTCCTGCTGTGCCGGAGTGGAAAAATTGCGGTTAAAATCCAGCCCACATTCGCCAATGGCTGCCACGAAGGGCTGCGATGCCAACCGGTGAATGTGCTGTGCGACCTCATCGTTCCAACTGCTGGCATCATGCGGATGCACGCCAGCCGTAGACCAGCAATAGCCACTATGCGCTCGGGCCAGGTGGCTGGCCGCCTCGCTTTGCTGTGCGTTGGTGCCGGTGATCAGCATCCCCGTTACACCTGCGGTTTTGGCTCGCTCAACCACCTGTGTGGCATCTTTGGCAAATTGGGAGCTGGTAAGGTTGACGCCAATATCAAACATGGTTTTTCCAAAGCAAAAGCCGCCCGATGGGCGGCTTAGGGACAGACGAGTATCAGGAGGCTGGTGGCTCTTCGCCTTCCTCTTCTTCCTCTACCGGCTTGCGCCGCTTCCCGACATAGAAACGGGCGAAGAATACCCCGACCTCAAACAGCAGGTACATCGGGATCGCCAACAGGGTTTGCGAGAACACGTCCGGCGGCGTCAACAGCATGCCGACCACGAAAGCACCAACCAGCACATACGGGCGTTTCTTACGCAGGTCATCTGGCGTAGTAACACCGCTCCAGCACAGCAAAATAATGGCAACCGGCACTTCAAAAGCCACGCCGAACGCCATAAACAGCGCCATGACGAAACTCAGGTAGTTGCTGATATCGGTCGCAATCGTGACGCCGATGGGTGCAGTTTTGGCAAAAAAGCCAAAGGCCAGCGGGAACACGACAAAGTAGGCAAACGCCATCCCCAGATAGAACAACAGGCTGCTGGAGACCAGCAACGGCATCATCAGGCGGCGTTCATGCTGGTACAGCGCAGGAGCGATAAAGGCCCAGACCTGATAGAGAATGAAAGGCGCGGCAACGATCACCGAAACCATCATCGTCAACTTGATCGGAGCAAAGAAGGGTGAAGCCACGTCGGTGGCGATCATGCTCGCCCCAGCAGGCAACTGATCGATCAGCGGTGCAGAAACGATCTGATAAATATCGTTAGCGAAAAACACCAACACAATAAAGATCGCCAGCACGCTGATGATCGAATTCAACAGCCGCTTACGCAGTTCAATCAGATGACTGATAAGCGGTTGGGTATCTTCAACGGCCATGTTTTAACGTTCGCCACTAGGTTGTTGAGACGCAGGGGATTTATCCGCCACAGGCTCTGGGATGGCCTGCTTTGCAGGGATTTGCTGATCCACGACCGTTGCCTGAGCCACGGGGGGCACCACCGGCTCGCTTTGCACGGCTGGCGCAGGTTCAGTGGGCTGCGGTGTGGCAACAGGTGCCGAAGCGGTAGTCGCCGCTTCCGCCGGAGTCACGCCGTCGTGAATGGCTTCAGGATCGGTGACCACTGGATTGTGAATGGTATGCGGCGGCTCGTCCTTATCGACGTGATAAGAACGTTTCAGCGACTCAGCCGCCTCTTTCAGCTCATCCATTGAAGCTTTGAGTTCCGGCGTTAAATTCTGCAAGCCCGCTTTCTCTGCCTTCTTCAGGCTTTCCTGCAGTTCTTGCAGCTTCAATTCCTGCGTCAGCTCATTCTGTACCGAAGCTGCCAGAGAGCGCAGCGCTCGGATCCAGCCCGCAACGGTTCTGACCGCCACTGGTAACCGTTCTGGCCCAAGTACCACCAGGCCAATCACCAGTACCAGCAGCAGTTCACCAAACCCAATGTCAAACACGGTTTATACCTGCTCTTTGTTCTTCGACTCTTCCGCTGCTTTCACTTCCGGCTGCTTATCGGTGATAGGCTTGGCCGCAAAGTCTGCATCGTGGTTGGTTTTTTCAGTCGTGTTGGTTGGCGCCGCGCTGTTGTCGTCGCCAATCGCTTTTTTGAAGCCCTTGATTGATGCACCGAGATCGGAACCCAGCGTACGCAGTTTGTTGGTACCAAACAGCAGCACCACGATCACCGCGATGATCAACAATTGCCAAATACTAATACCGCCCATTGTACTTACCTCTGGTTTAAAAAAGGGTCTATACCCGTTGTCTTTCAAGTTGCCGCATTATATACCCTTCATCTTTGTGTTGGATATGCCCCGTTTTTGCAGGGCTGCAGCGACAACGCTTAACCTGATGGTTAATTTATTCAGACGGTGCGTTTCCAACCGACGACCCAGGCCACTAGGCCTGCGGCCATCATCCAGGCAGGGAACACCTCTACGCCTCCCAGCAGTAAAATCGTACCACTGACTAACAGTGTAGCGCCAACCCCGAACAAATACCGTGATTGACCTTGCCGAACGCGTTGCGCCTGCATCTGACCGGTCAATTTATCGACGCTTTGTTGCAACAGTTTATGCTGTTGCAGACTGTCATAAAATAATTCAGGTAACTCCGGCAGTTTCTCGGCCCAAAACGGCGCTTTTTCTTTCAGCGCGCGGATCACCGCCGGAATGCCTACCTGATCCCGCAGCCAGCTTTCCAGGAACGGCTTCGCCGTGGTCCACAGATCCAGTTGCGGATAGAGCTGGCGGCCAAGGCCCTCAACGTACAGCAGCGTCTTTTGCAGTAATACCAGCTGCGGCTGCACTTCCATATTGAAGCGGCGTGCGGTGTTGAACAGGTTCAACAGCACGTTGCCGAACGAAATTTCCGCCAGCGGTTTTTCAAAAATCGGCTCACAGACGGTACGGATGGCAAACTCGAAATCTTCCACGTTGGTATCACGCGGTACCCAGCCAGAATCAACGTGCAGCTCCGCCACCTTACGGTAGTCGCGGTTGAAGAAGGCGATAAAGTTTTCCGCCAGATAGCGCTTGTCGTCTTTGTTCAGTGACCCCACGATACCGCAGTCGATGCCGATATAACACGGATCTTCCGGGTGCTCATAGCTAACGAAAATATTGCCTGGATGCATGTCGGCATGGAAGAAGCTGTCACGGAACACCTGGGTAAAGAACACCTGGACGCCACGCTCGGCCAGCAGTTTCATATTGGTGTTCTGCTGTTCCAGAGCCGCAATATCCGACACCGGGATGCCGTAAATCCGCTCCATCACCAACACGCTCTCACGGCAGTAATCGGAGTAAACCTCTGGCACGTAGAGCATCGGGCTACCGTCAAAGTTACGGCGCAGTTGGATGGCGTTGGCCGCTTCACGCAGCAGGTTCAGCTCATCGAGCAGGGTTTTCTCATATTCACGCACCACTTCGCGCGGGCGCAGACGGCGACCGTCCGGCATCAGCTTGGGTACCCAGCCTGCCAGGCGATACATCAGGCGCACATCGGCTTTGATAATCGGCCCAATGTCTGGGCGGATCACCTTCAGCACCACCTCTTGGCCGGTCGTTTTCAACCGGGCGGTATGCACCTGGGCAATCGAAGCCGACGCCAGCGCCTGCTGGTCAAAGTCATCGAACCAGGTTTCCAGCGGGCCGCCCATCGCCGACTCGATATGCTTACGTGCCAGCGCACCATCGAACGGTGCCACTCGGTCCTGCAACAGCGTCAGTTGGTCGGCAATATGGGGTGGGAACAGATCGCGGCGGGTCGACATCATCTGGCCGAACTTGATCCACACCGGACCCAGCTCTTGCAGCGCCAGGCGCAGGCGTTCGCCCAACGGCTGGTTTTTATGGCGGTTCGGCATCCAGAACAGCAGGCGACGGCCAATGCGCAGCGGCAGCGTCAAGCGCATCTTGGGGATCAGTTCATCCAGTCCATAGCTCAGGAAAACGCGCACGATCAAATACAGGCGGCAAATTTCGCCAGGGGTCATCGCTTACCCTCCAACTTGTCCAGACGAGCAATCAGTGCGTCCACACTGCGAACGGTGGCATCAACCTCTTCGTTAAACCACACCACTTCAAGCGGGCCGGGAGCCATACGCCACTCTTCGGTCAGCGTTTCGGCCACGTAGCGTTGCTGGCTCTGCAAACCGGATTTCAGCAGGCCTAAACCTTTACCTACGATCTGACTAACCCCTTGCGCGGCGATGTCGCCCACATAAGGTGCCAGCCATTCCGCCGGATCCCACTCTGCCAGATCGAGCAAACCGACCAGCTGTTGCACCACCTGAATATCGCCTTCGACAATCAGCTCGCCGCTACGCATCAGCGGGGAAAGTTGCTGACGATCACGCAATTTCAGCAGCACCGGTACGCGGGTTTGCACCGTACAGTCGGCACTATCTTCTGATTGGCCGAGCACATCCACGCGCTGTTCGCTGAACAGCAGAACCAACGGCGAAGAGAGTTCCTGTAGCTCGATACGTAACACTTTACCCGCCAGCCGTTGGCGGGCGGCTTTCATGCTACGATCGCGAAACAGCAGGCTATTGAGCGAGGTTTCCAGCACGCCGGTCAGTAACGGGGTTAGCAGCATCGGCATTTCCATATCAGAACTTGAAGCCCCGGTGCAGCGCCACGATGCCGCCGGTCAGGTTGAAGTAGTTGACGTTCTCGAAACCGGCCGCAGCCATCATACCCTTCAGGGTTTCCTGATCGGGGTGCATGCGGATCGATTCTGCCAGATAGCGGTAGCTGTCCGGATCTTTCACCACCAGCTCACCAATTTTTGGCAGCACGTGGAAGGAATAGGCGTCGTAAGCCTTGCTCAGCGGCTCCAGCAGCGGCTTGGAAAATTCCAGCACCAGCAGGCGGCCACCCGGTTTCAGCACACGGAACATCGAGCGCAGCGCTTTGTCTTTATCGGTGACGTTGCGCAGGCCAAAGGAGATGGTGATGCAGTCAAAATAATTATCTGGGAACGGCAGCGCTTCGGCGTTGGCCTGCACGTAGCTGATATTGCCAACAATGCCGTGGTCACGCAGCTTTTCGCGCCCCATCTTGAGCATGGAATCGTTGATATCCGCCAGCACCACCTGCCCCTGCTCACCCACCATGCGGGAGAACTTGGCAGCCAGATCGCCAGTACCACCGGCCAGATCCAGCACGCGCTGGCCGCGGCGCACGCCGCTGCAATCGATGGTAAAACGCTTCCAGATACGATGGATACCAAACGACATCAGGTCGTTCATCACGTCATATTTTGCCGCTACCGAGTGAAAAACGTTAGCCACCATGGCCTGCTTCTCGTCTCTTGCTACGGTACGAAAGCCAAAATCGGTGGTTTCCTGCGCTTGATCTGCCATTGTCCTGCCTGCCATTCAGTCAATTTAGTGTCGTGGAGTGTACCAGAAAGCCGCGTAATACCCCACCTTGCAACGGCATCATCCGTGCGATGCGCGATGTGGTTCTTCGTTGCTATCATCGTTCTCTTCCCCCGGTAGCGAGGCGATATCCTCGTCAGGCTCGGAGAGCAGCTCATCATCCTGTTGTTCCGATGCCTGCTGCGCCAAAAGCGGGTTGATGGGACGTTTAATTTCAACCCCAAGCGCGCGGAAGCCCTCAATGCGGCCGATAAGATTACCACGGCCTTCGCTCAGTTTATTCATCGCCTGGTGATAACTACCCTGCGCCCTATCCAGGCTCTGCCCCAGGGCCGACATATCGTCTACGAACAGACGCATCTTGTCATACAGCCGGGCGGCGCGATCGGCGATCCGCTGGGCGTTCTGGCTCTGGTGCTCATAGCGCCACAGGTTGGTAATGGTTCGCAGTGCCACCAGCAAGGTGGTTGGGCTGACCAGCATGATGTTATGTTGCAATGCCTCGCTAATCAGCTCCGGCTCACGATCGATGGCCAACAGGAAGGCCGGTTCCACCGGGATAAACATCAGCACATAATCCAGCGAACGCAGGCCAGGCAGTTGTTGATAATCCTTTCGGCCCAACACGCGAATGTGCCCGCGCAGCGAAGTGATATGTTCGGTCAACGCCGCTTCCCGTTCGAAGTCATCTTCACTGTTGAAATAACGCTCATAGGCCACCAGCGACATTTTGGCGTCGATCACCACGTCTTTACCCTGTGGCAAACGTACGATCACGTCTGGCTGCATACGGCTTTGGCTATCCAGCCGCACATTAACCTGTGTCTCATACTCATGCCCTTCGCGTAGGCCAGAGGCTTCCAACACGCGGCTCAGCACCACCTCGCCCCAGTTGCCCTGGGTTTTGTTATCGCCTTTTAGTGCCTTGGTCAGGTTGAGCGCCTCGCGAGCCATTTGCGCATTCAACTGTTGCAGATTACGGATTTCGTGCGTCAATGTATGGCGTTCGCGTGCTTCCTGGCCAAAACTATCCTGTACTTGACGGCGGAAACCGTCCAACTGCTCGCGTAACGGCAGCAACAGGCGATCCAGGCTTTGCTTATTTTGCTCATCCACCTTGCGGCCGCTGTTTTCGAAAATGCGGTTGGCCAGATTCTCAAACTGGGTGGTCAAACGTTGTTCACTGCTGATCAACAGCCGCTGTTTCTCTTCTGCGGCCATCCGGGTCTCTTCCAGGCGGATCGTTACCTCACGCAGTTCTGCTTCCTGAGCGCTGTTGACTTCCCGCTGCGCTCGTAGCTCCTGGTTCAGCAATTCACATTCATTGCGCCAATGGTTGAGCTGTTGCAGCCTCTCCTGCCCGGCGGCCAGTTGGCTATGCAGGGTGCGCAGTTCCAGATCGTTTTGCCGTAGCAGTTGTTCGTGGCTTTGCAGCGTCTCTTGGCGGGAGGCCGTTTCAAGCTGTGCCTGCTGTAAAGACTGTTCAAGCAGACGCAGGTCGGTTTCATGTTGCGCACCGTGCTGCTGCGCACGCAGGCTGGCGATCAGCCACCCCAGCAGTAAACCTATCGCCACACCACCAATACCGTAAATCAGACTGGTATCCACCCTGCCTCCTGTCATACATGCATGCGCTTGCGGCGCGTATTGCGCCCATTGCCTGTCACGTTAAAGGGAGCCTGTATGGATGTCCAGTCTGTTTTTATGTGGAAGTGAGCACGGTAACCAAGGCATTACCGTGCAGATAAGGCGGATTAAAACAGTTTGAAGCGATATTCGGCGATAAACTCACCGGACAGTGAGTGGGAGAGCTGGGAATGCCCATCCACCAGTATCGGCGTTTTATTGCTGTTCTTATAAGACCAGCCCGGCCCGGCCATGGCGAATACCGTCAGGTTTTTCAGCTTGGGATGGGAGGGAGCCCAGCGGCCAAAGACGTTGATCTCACCGGTACGCACCGCGGCACCTTGATAGCTGAACTGGCCCACGTTGCCCGCTAGCCCGGCGGTAAACTCAGGCGTGATGCGGTATTCGGCCATGGTGGCCAGCATGGTTTCGCCATCGCGCATATAGTCTTCACCGGCATAGGCCATGGAGGTAAAGGTACCGCGTGAGTTTTTGGACATATGTCGGGGATAGAAGCCAAGCTGACCGTCCCCCTTCGGTGCTCGCGTATGGGCGATGCCGACCTTGACGCTCCACAGCGGCTCCTGCCATTTGGCATCCAGCGCAAAATGGTTGGCGTTATGATCGAAGTTGCGCTTGCTCAGCGCCATCTGTTTGTACTCGTCCAGCGCCTGAGTGGTGTAAATCTGGCTGCCGAGGCTGAGTTTTTCATTGGCTTTGTAACCCACGCGTAGGATCTGGCGGCGTAAATAGTCCTGAGATTCCCCATAGGCCAGTTGCCCATTGAATTGCTTATTCTCATAGCTCAGCTCAGCGCTGGCGAGATGGTTGATATAGCGGCCATCGTTGGTCTGCAAACGCAGGCTGTCAGGGGAGTTACGATCCATAGAACGTTCAACATACGCGCCGCGCAAAGAGAGCCCGGCACCGGACACGCCACCGGACCAACCCAGGTAAGTCGTAGGCGACAGGCGAGTGGAGGTGGAAATCACGCCGTAGTTACGCAATACCTGCCAGCCCGCCTGCGCATTCAGCGCCGCGCCGCCCACGTCGCCTTTCAGCTTGATATAGCGTTGGCCCACCTTGCTGTAGCCAGCAGCATTCTCTTTGCTGTTGCCGGGACCGTTGTTATATAGCACCCCACGAGTATTGAAGTAGTCACTGGCGCCCAGCTTTACCGCGCTATAGTAATCGAGATTAACGCCGATAAAGTCCGCCAGATAGCCGGACTGATAGCCCAGTGCCAGCCCTTGCCCCCAGGCGTTATGCACCTCTTTTGGGTTGGCGGCATCTTCCTTGAGGTACTTCCAGTAGTTTTTCAGCGACAGTTCAGCATGGCTGTCGCTGAAAAAGGGCGAATTCAGGACGTCATCAACGCTGGCCTGTGCCGCGGTGGAGAATAGCGAAATAGCGACCAGACAGCTTAAAGCAGAACGTTTCATTATTGTTATCCCCGAAAAAGGTATAGAAAATCCCTGCCGAGGCGATATGCTATCGCCTCAGATAATATCCCCGAGCCAAAAGGGTGAGTTATTTTTATTGGGTAATAATCAAGGTGCTTTATTTAGTAACGCTTTCCCTTTAGCGACATAAGTCATATCGCCAATATCGGTTACGGTATATTTTCCGTCTTTATAAGTCATCTTGACGACTGCCGCATTAGTCAGTGGCTTATTTTTGTTCGGGTTATCGGTCATATCAGAAATCATCATCTGCATCGAGAGCCCGGAAGAGACCGCCAGGATGTTTTTATCCCCATTCTTTACGGCATTCTGCACCATGGTATGCAAGGCTTGTTGCATACGGGTTTTGACCTGCAGCGCGCTTTCCGCCTCTTGCTTATCATCGCTTTGCGTGATGGCATCCACCATCGGGATCAGGCTGATCTTGCCTTCGCCCATTTGCTTGAACATCTCGCCACCAGAGGCCAGGCCCAGCTTCTTGGCAGCAGCGTCGGCCATTTCTGCGTTAGCTCGCCCTTCAAAACCGCCGAAGAACATTTCGCGCAGGTCGGTCAGTTCCGTGACCTTGGCGTCCGACTTCCCCATTTCCTTGAGGATCACCTGCATCGTTTCACGCTGGCGGCCAGCGTCGCTGGTGTAGAAGCTATCGAAAGGGATCCCCTTCAACCCGGCACCCAGATAGCGCGCGGTTTCGATCCCGGCCGGTGTCAGCGGTGAGTCAGCCCAGCCCTGCACGCGATCGTAGGTATTGAGCAGCGTTTTACCGTGGCGAGCAAAATAGATATCGACGCTGTCGCTTTGCGCGGCAGTTACGTTGAAGGCCGCAGCAGAGGAAACGGCAAGTACGGAGGCCAGTAACCAGGTTTTAATTTTCATTAATTTTTCCTTAGTGAACAAAATAACGTCTATAGGTTAATTTTTTTAATCATCGGCAGATCATTTGCCAAAATAAGGGCGAAAAAAAACCCAAACCCATGACATTGGTTCGTCAACGGGTTTGGGTTTTGCCTGTTTATTCACAGTAACAATCCACTTATTGGGAAAGTAACACTGTTAAAAAAATAAGGGAATTAAAAAGCGCCAGATAAGGATAAATTCGTGATCGAATTCTCACTGTGACGCTGAATAATTAAAATACGAGGTTATTGGCAAGGCGCCGGTTCATGCCATCCACTGGGTAAACCATTTGATACCAAAGGCGCCTGGTGCCAGGATGCCGAAGGCCCAGACCATTGCCGAGGCCACATTAGCAATCTGGAATGCGGTTTGCGGCATGGCGCAGATGCCCCCCACCAGCGGCACCACGGCGCGCAACGGTCCGAAGAAGCGCCCAAAGAAGATACCCAGCACGCCCCAGCGCTCAAAAAACGCATGACCACGCACCAACAGCTGTGGATTGCGTGACAGCGGCCACATATGAGCGACACGCCCCTGATAGTGATAACCGACCCAATAGGAGAGCCAGTCACCAAAGAAGGCACCAGCAGCGGCGGCAGCCCAAATCGGCCAGAAGGCAATGCCGCTCTCGCCAATCAACGCCCCCAGCCCCAGCAGAATAACCGTGGCAGGCAACAACAACGAGAGGAAGGCCAGCGACTCGCCAAACGCCAGGAAGAAGACGATCGGGATCGCCCAGGCTTCATGCTGGCGCACTGTTTCGCTAACCCAGTTAATCACGTCATTGAGATTCATAGCCTGCTCCTTTTGAGAACGGATCCGGCCTCAAGGATACGCAGTACCCTACCTCACTGGCTAAACTCCGGTTAAACATGGCGCCGTTATTCCAGATAGAGCGCCTGCAACGTCTCGAGCTGGCTTTGCCCCAGCCCATATTCGGCCTCCAACCAACGGTTGGTGGAACCATATTGCTCATGAATGCAACCCAACGCAGTCGCCAGGAACTCTTCACGTGCACTGAGTACATAGGCAAACTGCGCCACCGAAGCATCGTTCAGGCGGCTGGAGATCTGCTCCAGCATGTGTTCACGATAGCTCGCCAACGTGGTTTCCGTCAGCAGATAATCTTCCATTACCGTAGCCTCATCCGCGCCCAGCGCCAGCAGCACCATTGCCGAACCAACGCCGGTACGGTCTTTACCTACCGCACAGTGCTGCACAATCGCACCGCCTTCAGGCTGAGCCAGCAGTTGCGCCAGTTGGCGATAGGCGGCGTTATTGAACGGCAGGCGGCGGTACAGCTCCAGCATAAAGACCCGGGCATCAAACTTGGCCAGCGTTTCGTCGGTGAGTTTTTCAAGGTTGGCATTCACTTCGCTGCTGAGCGGATTGGCCGGCACGTGGTAATAGTCGGCTCCCGACCATAGCACGTCAGGTTTGGCCTGCACTTCGTCGAAGTCGCGGTAATCCAGCACCGAACGCATTGGCATCTGAGCCAGATAGCTGCAGTCGTTTTCGCTCAACCGATCCAGTGCACCGGAACGAAACAGCAGCCCGCGTTTGACGCGGCGGCCATCGGCCACGCTGTTGCCGCCTAAATCGCGGAAGTTGATGCCACCGTCTAACGGCGCAAGTGAAGGATGGAGCAGGATCTGAGCGGTCATAAGACGTCCTTACATTGATTGTCTCGGGATATGCCGCCACATCAGCCGGCAATCGGCAAACACAGACAACAGAAGGCCAGCAGCATGACGCAGAGGGGGATAACCGTAACAGAAGGAGAAACGGGCCGTCAAACGGCCCGCTTTTAACGAGGATTTGGATTACAGCAGACGGCGAGCTGCCTCGACGACGATTTGCACCGCTTGGCTTTCGGTCTTCTTCATGGTTTCCGCATTCGGGATCTCTTGCTGGGTGCGGTTAACGATCACACCGGCAACCATTCCCGCACGCAGGCCCTGACTGGCGCACATGGTCAGCAGGGTGGCGGATTCCATTTCATAGTTCATCACGCCCATTGACTGCCACTCTTCCATCGAGCCCTTAAAGCGGCTGACTACACGGCCGGAATAGGTGTCGTAACGCTCCTGGCCTGGGTAGAAGGTATCGGAAGAGGCGGTTACGCCGATATGCGTGGTAGCACCGCAGGCCTTGGCGGCTTCAACCAGCGCAGTGGTACAGGCAAAGTCCGCCACTGCCGGGAATTCCATTGGGGCAAAGTGCAAGCTGGCACCGTCGAGGCGCACAGCTGCAGTTGTCACCAGCACGTCGCCCACGTTGATATTGGCCTGAATGGCACCGGTCGTGCCGATACGCAGGAAGGTACGGATGCCCAGCTGAGCCAACTCTTCAACGGCAATAGAGGTAGACGGGCCACCGATACCGGTTGAGCACACGATCACTGCCTTGCCATCCAGCTCTGCACGCCAAGAGGTAAATTCGCGGTGGGAAGCCAGGTGAACCGGGTTTTCCATCAGCTTGGCAATTTTCTCAACACGCTGCGGATCGCCAGGGACGATGGCCAATGTAGCGCCTTGCAGATCGTTTTTAGTGAGACCGAGGTGGAAAACGTCAGACTGAGACATGGGAGACTCCTCATGGATACGGTTTTTGGGAGGAACAAACAGAGATTCTACTGACAATCGTCATTAAATTTCGTGATGATCATCACTTTGAATAAAGAAACAGAAATTCATCTACATTATTTTTGTGATTTAAATCACATAAAAAACCCTAGCACGCTTAATCTCCACTCAGTTTATACCAATTTGCTACCTGAGCAGCCATTGCTATCCTGCGCGAAAATTCGCCATGCGGTGCTAATAAGCGCTAATCTGCCTATAGTTAACTGCCGCGCTTTTTCTCTAACGCATGGAGCCTGCAATCAATGAAAACAGAACAACAAATGACGTTAAAACAGGCCAAAGGGGGATTTACCCCGGCCGTCGCACCGTTGGCCACCTCAACCATTCTGACCGACGATCAGGATATTCATGTGGGGGAAACCACCATCCCTTCGCAGGGGGACGATCTGCCAGCCTATATCGCCAAACCGGCCCATCACCAAGGGCCGTTCCCAATTGTGCTGGTGGTGCAGGAAATCTTTGGCGTGCATGAACATATTCAGGATCTGTGCCGCCGCCTGGCGAAGCAGGGTTATCTGGCCATCGCTCCAGAACTCTATTTCCGCCAGGGCGATGCCAGAGAGTACAGCGAAATCAGCGAGCTGATGCAAAAGTTGGTCAGCAAGGTACCAGACAGCCAAGTATTGGCGGATCTGGATCACGCTGCGCACTGGGCAACGCGCCACGGCGGCGATGCCAGCAGGTTAGCGATCACCGGTTTCTGCTGGGGCGGCCGCATCACCTGGTTATATGCCGCGCATAATCCGCAGCTGAAAGCGGCAGTGGCCTGGTACGGCAAGCTGGTGGGGGAGAAAACCTTGAATTCGCCGAAGCATCCGGTTGATATCGCGACCGATCTTTCGGCGCCGGTGCTTGGGCTATACGGTGGCCAGGATGGCAGCATTCCGCAGGAAACGGTGGAAACCATGCGCAAGGCGATCCGTGCGGCCAATGCCGATGCGGAAATCGTGGTGTATCCAGAAGCGGGCCACGCTTTCCACGCCGATTACCGGCCAAGCTATAACGCGGAGGCTTCCGCCGACGGTTGGCAGCGCATGTTGGCCTGGTTCAGCCAGCATGGTGTGAAATAGATGGGCGCAGCATGCAGCGCCCCTACATGCCAAGTTGGGTGAGGAATATCAGGAGTTTCAGGGGCAGCGAGTGCCCCTGATGCTTGTCACCAATCTCCCCTCACCCCAACCCTCTCCCGATGTAAAGATCAGAGGCTTCTTGGACACGGATTCGGGGAGAGGGGGCCAGTTCGGTGCTGCGTTCAGGTACAAGAGTTAATCTGTGGCAGGATTGATGTCGAGGACGAATACCCTAATCAAATAGAGGCACTTTCGGTCCCCTCTCCCTGTGGGAGAGGGTTAGGGTGAGGGGCGTCTTATCTTAGCTCAGTGACAAAGTGCCAAACGCACCGTGCCAATCGTGCTCGAACTTTTCTACCGCCGCCTGCACCGCCGGGGCGCTGATAAACTGCTCTGCGACATCGACCGGTAAGGTAATAGCTTCACAACCTGCCAACAAGCACTCCAGCGCCTGACGCGGAGTCTTGAAGCTGGCAGCCAGTACCTTGGCCTGCGGAGCGTGCAGTTCTAACAAGTGCTGTAACTCCTGTACGGTAGTAATGCCATTGCCGCCCTGAGCATCCACGCGGTTGACATAAGGTGCCACATACTTCGCCCCTGCCAAGGCAGAAAGCAGCCCCTGTGCCGCCCCATACACCGCCGTCCCTAACGTTGGAATAGCCAAGCCGCTCAGGATTTTGATCGCCGCTAACCCTTCACCAGTCACCGGCACTTTCACCACCAGGCCAGGAACGCGCTGGTGAAGCATGACCGCCTCTTCAACCATCTGCTCGGCCGTGGCCGCCATCACTTGGGCAAACAATTTGCCTTCGCCACCGATGATATCGCGTAAAGCAGGCAGCACTTCCCATAGCGACGTGCGTGACGCAGCCAAAATGCTCGGGTTAGTTGTCACCCCTTGCAGCGGCAACACACGTGCCAGGCGTTTCACCGCATTGATGTCGGCAGTATCCAGATAGAGTTCCATAGTTGCTCCTCAAGGCTAAAAATGAAGGGCGCCGCAGCGCCCAAAAATGGATTACAGTTCAAGCTCTTGTTTCAGCAACGCTTCTACCTGTTGGGCAGACACTGCGTTCACCAGTGCGTCACGGAAACCTTCATGCATGATGCGCCGCGCCAGCTTGGAGAAAATACGCATATGCTGGTCCCCGGCGGCATGTTTATTAAGGGTCAGCATAATCACGAACTGCGCCTCTTCATCGCCCCAGACGACCGGCTGTGCCAGCTTGGCCACGCTGATGGTGGACTGTTCAATATGTTCAGATTTGGTATGCGGAATGGCAAAGCCGAAGCCCAGCCCGGTGGAGAATACCGCCTCACGCGCCCACAAATCGGCGGCAAGATTACGTGGGTAACGGCAACGCCCGGCCAGCAGCAGGTTATCCGCCATCCCTTTGATAACCTCTTCTTTGCTGCGCCAATCGGCCCCCAGGGCAATGCATTCCGGCGTGATCAGCGGCGCATCACTTTGCTCCATGCGGAACTGGGCCAACAGGTGCTCCACTTCCAGCGACGTACGGCAGGCCATGGCCCGGTTGAGCAGTAAACGGCATTCGCGGCTATCCAACTTGGCCAGGCGGGTTTTGGTGGCGGCAATGGAAGGCGCGCTCATGCTGATCTCATCCAGCCCCATCCCTACCAGCAACGGCAGCACCGAACCTTTCGCCCCCAGCTCTCCACACAGGCCGATCCATTTACCGTGGCGGTGCACTTCCCGCACTGCATGATCCAACCCACGCAGGAACGCCGGGTTCAGGCTGTTGTAGTGTTTGATGACCTTGGCATTATCACGATCCACCGCCAGCAGGTACTGCGTCAGATCGTTGCTGCCGATACTGAAGAAGTCGATCTCCTCACAGCACTGGTCGATGATAAACAGCACCGAAGGCACTTCTAGCATGATGCCGAGCGGGATTTTTTCGTCGAACGGGATCTGCCCGGCACGCAGCGATTGCTTCACTTCGGCCAGTTGATCTTTCACCCACAGGATCTCTTCCATCGAGGAGATCATCGGGATCATGATCTTCAGCGGACCGTGTGCCGAAGCGCGCAGGATCGAGCGCAACTGGGTACGAAATAGCGGCAGAAACTCCTGATAGATACGCACCGCCCGGTAGCCGAGGAACGGGTTGTTTTCGGCCGGGATGTTCAGATAATCCACCGGCTTGTCACCGCCGATATCCATGGTACGCACGATGATCGTCTTGCCTGCTGCGGCTTCCACCGCCTGGCAGTAAATGTTGTAAAGCTCATCTTCGGAAGGTGCTGTCAGGCGATCCATATACAGCATTTCGGTACGGAACAAACCCACTGCCTCCGCACCGTTACTGAAGGCCGCCTCTGCTTCTACCGCGTGGGCGATATTGGCGGCAACTTCCATCCGCACGCCGTCGGCCGTACGCCCCGGTTGATCGAGATAGGCGCTTTGTTGACTGCGGATCTGCTCGCTCAGCCACTGCTCCTGCTGATAGTAACGACGAACCGGCTCGCTGAGATCGCAGGCCACCAGCCCAAGATCGCCGTCGATCTGCACCGATTGATTCAAATACGGCAACATTGAGGCGGCATCGACGCCAACCAGGGTTGGGATGTTAAAGGAGCGCGCCAGGATCACCGTATGCGAGGTGCTACCGCCGCTGCCCAGCAGCAGGCCTTTCAAATAACGCTTGTCCAGCTCCAGGAATTGGCTCGGGGTCAGCTCATCGGTGATGCAAATGCTGTCTACACTTAGCGCCTGCTGCGCCGGGAAGCACTGCTCGCCATAAATTTGCTGTAATAGTTGGAAGCTGACATCACGAATATCCAGTTCGCGCTCGCGCAGATAGGCACTGGCAGACTGTGCCAGCTGCTGGCTGAAGTGGGCTGCGGTGGCCACAATGGCGGCGGCACAGCTTTCCCCTGCCAGCACGCCATCTAGCAGGTGTTGGCGGAATGCACCATCACGTAGCAATGAGCGATGGGCTTCCAGCACCGCCGTGGTGGTGCCGTTACCGCCCATCAGTTGCAGATCCAGTGCCTTGCCAAAGCGCGTCAACCCTTCGGCCAACTGCTGCTGCTCCTGTTCAACAGATTGCGTAGGCGGTAACGTCAGGGCGTTTAAATCCACCCGCGCCAGATGCACCAATTTCCCATTAGCGGTGCCTTGGTTGACGGAGCGAGCGCGCACCAGCGTTGGGTTCAGGTTAGCCAGAGACTGCGGGATAGGCTCCTGCTCTGCCTGGTCATCCACCTGTGGCAGCGCTTCGTCGCAATGCGGGAATTCATGTTGGATAAACTGGCTCAGGCGCTCAAACGCCGCCTGCTCATCTTCCCCTTCGATGGTGATGCGGCATTCATCACCCAGCAAAGTATCGGTACCAATCAGTGACAACACGCTTTTGCCGTCGCCACGCAGGCCGCTACGCGAGTTGTGCCATTCAAAGCGGGAACGGAAACCGTTGCACAGGGTTTCGATATGGCTGGCTGGGCGGGCATGCACCCCGTTGGGCAGCACGCAGGTAAACGTCACTATTTTCGCCATCACTCTTTCCTCATACCACAAGCAGCGGTGAACAACACCGGTTTGCCACAAGGATAAAAGCGCAGCGCGGCCCAGGGCTATCGGATAAAAATGTCAAACACTGGACAAATGTATCCTGACGGCATAAATGCGATGCCGCTCACAAAGCCCGTTTCCACAAGCCCGGTTTATTCTGTCGCACACTTTGAGTTAGATCGCACTTTTCTCCTGACAATACAAAAATCCAGTAAATGGCAATTTTATCCACTGTTGATAGTACCGCCAGATGCCTATTGTGATAGCCAACAACCTTTATCCATCAGGGGTCATTCCCCGGTGGTTTTATCTCAGAAGCACGCTGGTTGCGGCCAGGGAGTGAACGATGAAAGAGCTACTCAATATTCTAAGAAACACACGCCAGCACTTGATGACCGGCGTCTCCCATATGATCCCGTTTGTGGTCGCCGGCGGCATTTTGCTGGCCATCTCCGTGATGCTGTATGGCAAAGGGGCGGTACCCGACGCGGCGACCGATCCGAACCTGAAAAAACTGTTCGATATCGGCGTGGCCGGATTGACGTTGATGGTGCCTTTCCTGGCGGCCTATATCGGCTACTCCATCTCGGATCGCTCCGCGCTGGCTCCTTCTGCGATTGGTGCCTGGGTGGGCGCATCCTTCGGGGCTGGTTTCTTCGGGGCGATCATCGCTGGCCTGCTGGGCGGCATTATTGTGTTCTATCTCAAGAAGATCCCGGTACCGAAGATCCTGCGCTCGGTGATGCCGATCTTCGTGATCCCAATCATCGGCACCCTGCTTACCGCAGGCATCATGATGTGGGGCCTGGGTGAACCAGTTGGCGCGCTGACCAACGGCCTGACCCACTGGCTGCAAGGTATGCAGCAGGGCAGCATCGTAGTGCTGGCCATCATCATGGGCCTGATGTTGGCGTTTGACATGGGCGGCCCGGTTAACAAGGTGGCCTACGCCTTTATGCTGATCTGCGTCGCTCAGGGCGTGTACTCGGTGGTCGCCATCGCGGCCGTTGCCATCGCCACCCCGCCGCTTGGCCTGGGATTCGCCACGCTGATTGGCCGAAAATACTACACTCCGGAAGAGCGCGAAGCGGGTAAAGCCGCGCTGCTGATGGGCTGCGTCGGCGTTACCGAAGGGGCTATCCCGTTCGCCGCCGCCGATCCACTACGTGTGATCCCCTCCATCATGATCGGTTCTGCCTGCGCCGCCGTGACCGCCGCGTTGGTGGGTGCACAGTGCTACGCCGGTTGGGGTGGTCTGATTGTGCTGCCGGTAGTTGAAGGCAAGCTGGGTTACGTAGCCGCTCTGCTGGTGGGCATGGTGGTCACCGCCCTGCTGGTTAACCTGCTGAAAAGCTTTGCCGCCAAGAAACAGGCTACTAAAGTCGCCCAGGACGATCTGGACTTGGATTTCGAAATTAACTGAATAAATACGCCTGCAAGCTGCCGCTAATCACAGTGCAGCTTGCAAGACACGCATACCATTTTGAGGAGTTTTCCATGACTATGATTATCGCTGTAACCGCTTGCCCATCTGGCGTTGCCCATACCTACATGGCTGCCGAAGCCATCGAACGTTCCGCCAAAGCCCAAGGCTGGCAGTGCAAAGTTGAAACCCAGGGCTCCATCGGCCTGGAAAACGAACTGACGGCCGAAGACGTGGCCGCCGCCGACGTGGTGATCCTGACCAAGGATATCGGCATCAAGTTTGAAGAACGCTTTAAAGGGAAAACCGTGGTGCGCGTGGCCATCAGCGACGCGGTAAAACGTGCCGATGCCATCATGGAGAAAATTGCCGCCCACTTAGCGCAAAAGGCCTAACCGCACAGCCAGCCCGGCACGCCGTGCCGGGTTTTCCCGCCCCCATTACCGCACAAAAGGAAAATGTGATGCTCTCCCGGATCGAACGTCTAAAAGCCGCCTTGTTCTCCGCCCCGCGCGAAATTTCACTCGAACGCGCACTACTCTATACCGCCAGCCACCGGCAGACCGAGGGAGAACCGACCATCATCCGCCGTGCCAAGGCAACCGCCTATATTCTCGATCACGTAGCGATCACCCTGCGGGAGGATGAGCTGATTGCCGGTAACCGTACGGTGAAGCCGCGTGCCGGGATCGTGCCGCCAGAGATGGACCCTTACTGGCTGTTGAAAGAGCTGGATGCTTTCCCTACTCGTCCACAGGATCGCTTTGCCATTTCCGAAGCGGACAAACAGGTTTACCGCGAACAGCTTTACCCCTACTGGGAAAAACGTTCGATGAAGGATTTCATCAACGGCCAGATGTCAGAGGAGGTTAAAACCGCCACCCAGACCCAGATTTTCAGCGTCAACCAGACGGACAAGGGCCAGGGGCATATCATCATCGATTACCCACGCCTGCTGAATAACGGCCTGGATAATCTGCTAACCGAACTGCAAAGCCATGCCGAGCAGCAGCCAGATAACGCATTCTATGCCGCAGCTTTGTTGCTGCTACAAGCCTCACAGCGCCATATCCTGCGCTATGCCAGCCTGGCACGCCAAATGGCGGAGCAATGCAGCGATGAGACGCGCCGCGCCGAGCTGCTGCGCATCGCCGAGATCTCAAGCCACAACGCCCACGACAAGCCGCAGGATTTCTACCAGGCGTGCCAGCTGTTCTGGTATATGAACATCATTTTGCAGTATGAATCCAACGCCAGCTCGCTGTCGCTGGGCCGTTTCGATCAGTACATGCTGCCGTTTTATCAAGCCTCCCTCAATCAGGGGCAGGATCCGGCCTTCCTGAAGGAGCTGCTGGAAAGCCTGTGGGTGAAATGCAACGACATCGTGCTACTGCGCTCTACTTCCAGCGCCCGCTATTTTGCGGGTTTCCCTACCGGCTACACCATCTTGCTGGGCGGCCTGACGGAAACCGGCCGCAGCGCGGTCAACGTGCTGTCGTTCCTGTGCCTGGATGCCTACCAGAATATCCGCCTGCCACAGCCGAACCTGGGCGTGCGGGTCAATGAGTTTATCGATCGGTCATTCCTGCTGAAAACTGCCGAGACCATCCGCCTCGGCACCGGCATTCCGCAAATCTTCAACGATGAAGTGGTGGTGCCAGCGTTCCTGAACCGTGGCGTCTCACTGGAAGATGCGCGTGATTATGCGGTGGTGGGCTGTGTTGAGCTGTCGATCCCAGGGCGCACCTACGGCCTGCACGACATTGCCATGTTCAACCTGCTGAAAGTGATGGAGCTGACGCTGCTGGATAACGAAGGCAACGCCAGCCTCACCTATCCACAGTTGCTGGATCACATTCGCGAAAAGATCCGCCATTACGTCCGGCTGATGGCCGAAGGCAGCAACATCTGCGATATCGGCCACCGCGACTGGGCACCGGTGCCGCTGCTATCTTCCTTTATCGATGACTGCCTGCAACATGGCAAAGACATCACCGAAGGCGGCGCACGCTACAACTTCTCCGGGGTACAAGGCATCGGCATTGCCAACCTGAGCGATTCGCTGTTTGCCCTGAAAGGCCTGGTGTTCGATCAACAGCGCCTGAGCTTTGATGAGCTGCTGGCCACGCTGAAGGCCAACTTCGCCACGCCAGAAGGGGAAAAGATCCGCGCACGGTTAATCAACCGCTTCGATAAATACGGCAATGATATCGACGAAGTTGACCTGATTAGTGCCGATCTGCTGCGCTTTTACTGCAAAGAGGTGGAACAGTACCGTAACCCACGCGGCGGCCAATTTACCCCAGGCTCTTATACCGTTTCTGCCCACGTGCCATTGGGTGCGGTGGTGGGAGCCACGCCAGACGGGCGCTATGCGGGGGAACAGTTGGCGGACGGCGGGCTTTCGCCGATGCTCGGCCAGGATGGCCAGGGGCCGACGGCGGTGCTGAAATCGGTCAGCAAGCTGGATAACTACCTGCTCTCCAACGGTACGCTGCTAAACGTGAAGTTCACTCCAAGCACGCTGGAAGGTCAGCAAGGGCTGAACAAGCTGGCTGATTTCCTCGGGGCCTTTACCAAGCTCAAGCTACAGCACGTGCAGTTCAACGTGGTGAATGCCGAAACGCTGAAGGAAGCGCAGGCCAGGCCACAGGACTTCGCCGGGCTGGTGGTGCGTGTTGCCGGCTATAGCGCATTCTTCGTGGAGCTGTCGAAGGAGATCCAGGATGACATCATCCGCCGTACAGCGCATCAACTGTAACCTGATCACTCCCGGGTTTTCCCGGGCGACACCCGCAGAGCCGCAGGCCCGGATCTTCAATATTCAGCGTTATTCGCTGAACGACGGCCACGGCATCCGCACCGTGGTGTTTTTCAAAGGCTGCCCACATAGCTGCCCTTGGTGTGCCAACCCGGAGTCGATGTCGGGCAAGATCCACCGCGTACGCCGCGAGGCCAAATGCCTGCGCTGCCAACCCTGCCTGAACGACGCACAGGAATGCCCAAGCGGAGCGATGGAACTGATCGGGCAAAACATCACGCTGGAGGCGCTGTTACAGCAAATCCTTAAGGATGAGGTGTTTTATCGCACCTCTGGCGGCGGGGTGACGCTTTCCGGTGGTGAAGTGCTGATGCAGGCCGAGTTTGCCACCCAGCTGTTGCAGCGCTTGCGGGCGTTGGGCATCAATACCGCCGTCGAAACGGCCGGAGATGCCTCGCAGGCCCAAGTGCTGGCCCTGGCAGAACACTGCGATCAGATCCTGTTCGATCTGAAAATCATGGATGCCGATTCCGCCAAACATCAGTTGAACATCAACCTGCCACGGGTGCTGGCAAACTTTACTGCGCTGGTGCAGCGCGGAGTTAACCTGATCCCGCGTCTGCCGTTAATACCCGGCTACACTTTGAGCACGGAGAACATGGCACAGGTGCTGGTATTCCTGGCACCTTTTGGGCTACAAGAGATCCACCTGTTGCCTTTTCATCAGTATGGCGAGGCGAAATATACCCTGCTGGGGCGCGAATATGCCATGCGCGGGGTAGCGGCCCCAACAGAGCAGCAGATCGCTCCCTTGCAGGCGATGGCGCAACAGGCAGGTTACCGGGTGATCATTGGCGGTTGAACAGAAGATAGAGAGGCAGGTATGACGATAAAACTCGTAGCGGTAACGGCCTGTATCAGCGGGGTCGCCCATACCTACATGGCTGCCGAGCGGCTGGAAAAACTGTGCGCGCAAGAGAAATGGCCGGTCAAAGTAGAAACCCAGGGTGCTCTGGGGATTGAAAACTCGCTGACGGCGGACGATCTGGCGCAGGCCGACGTGGTGCTGTTGATCAGCGACATCCTGCTGGCGGAAAGCGAGCGTTTTGAGCACCACCGCTGCGTGCAGATCGGCATCAACACCTTTCTGCGTACGCCGGAGAAGGCGCTCAGTGCGGTACGCAAGGCCGCCGCATCACCCCAGGAAACGCATATCCGCGTGGTTTAACTGCTGTGTTAGCCCCCCTCACCCTAACCCTCTCCCCAAGGAGAGGGAACCGATCGAGAGTGCTTGAAATTGCAGTAACTCACCTTGGATGGAAAGGGACGATCGAGTATCTCTGAGATTTTAGTGATTCACCTTGGATGAGGGGACGATCGCGTTTGCTGCTATGGCCTCTTTACTTGCAAAAGAGCAAGGGCCATCAGCTCCCTCTCCCTGTGGGAGAGGGTTGGGGTGAGGGGCACAGCTCACTGTGGTATTGGCCGCGATACTCCGACGGGGAACGCTCGGTGTTCTTGCGAAACAGGCGGCAGAAATAGTTGCTGTCGACAAACCCGCAGGCGTGCGCCACCTCTTTCACCTTCATGTCATAGCGTTTGAGCAGGTGCTTCGCCTGCTCCAGCCGCACGTGATTGAGATATTCGTTAAACCCAACCCCACCGGCCTTCTGGAACAGATGAGAAAGGTAATTGGGCGAGATATAAAACGCCTGGGCCACCGACTCACGGGTGAGCGGTTCGCGATAATGCTCCTCCAGGTGACCCCGCACCGCATCAAACAACGCCTGGCTGCGGGAGGCGGTTCTCACTGAGGTGCCAAACAGATCGAGCGCATGGCTCAGCAAGCCCTTTACCAGGAAACGTGCGGTAGGCTGATCGCTCTGATGCCAGGAGAGTTCGTTAAGCGCCTGCAACATGAATGACCCCACACGCGGGCCACGGCGCGCCACGTTATCCTTACCCAACGGCAGCGTATTTTCCCCGTCCCAACCCAGCAGGCTATAGCCCAATTGCTGCTTGCCAAACAACAGGCTGAGCGTGGTCGTCGGTTGCTGCCAGTGCGGGCTGTTCCAGCCTTGCGCCGGAACAAACAGCACATCCCCCGGCAGCAAAATTTGTCGTTGCCGCGTTCCCTGGCTGCCCTCCCACTCCATTTCCTGTTCCCCGTCTACCACCAGTTCAAGGCGTGGAAAACCTACCTGATAAGCCAGCTCCGGTGCCGGATGTTGGTTACCGGCAAAATAAACCTGCCGGATCCCCTGCCCATCATCGAGCAGCGGAGCCAACACGGCCACCAGCGGGTGTTTCATCGGGAATAATCCTTCAAACCAAGTGAACAACGAGACTTGATAATAACCAATAGCGGCGAGGAAAACGCGGGAGTAGAACAAGAAAAGGGCGCCGAAGCGCCCTTGGTAAACGAGTTTGGATCAGACAACCTGGTCGCGCAGGCGCTGAGCCGCTAACACCATGTTGGCCAACGATTGGCGGGTTTCTGGCCAGCCACGGGTTTTCAGGCCGCAGTCCGGGTTCACCCACAGGCGTTCTGCCGGGATATTCTGTGCCGCTTTACGCAGCAGCGCTTCGATCCATTCTACGCTTGGCACGTTCGGCGAGTGGATGTCGTAAACGCCCGGCCCAATTTCATTTGGATAGTCGAACTCTTTGAAGGCTTCCAGCAGATCCATATCGGAACGTGAGGTTTCGATGGTGATCACGTCAGCATCCAGCGCCGCGATAGAATCCATGATGTCGTTGAACTCGCAATAACACATGTGGGTGTGGATCTGGGTATCGTCCTGCGCCACGGCGGCGTTCAGTTTGAAGGCATCCACCGCCCAGTCGAGGTACGCAGCCCAATCGGACTGGCGCAGCGGCAGGCCTTCGCGCAGTGCAGGCTCGTCGATCTGGATGATGCCGATACCGGCCTTCTCCAAGTCTTCCACTTCGTCACGCAGTGCCAACGCAATCTGCTTGGCGATCACTTCGCGGGTCACATCTTCACGCGGGAAGGACCAGCAAAGAATGGTCACCGGGCCGGTCAACATGCCTTTTACCGGCTTGTCGGTCAGCGACTGGGCAAACTTGGCCCACTCTACGGTGATGGCTTCCGGGCGGCTGATATCGCCAATAATCACCGGTGGTTTCACGCAGCGGGAGCCGTAGCTCTGTACCCAACCGTTTTGGGTAAACACGAAGCCGTCCAGGTTTTCGCCGAAGTATTCCACCATGTCGTTGCGCTCGGCTTCGCCGTGCACCAGCACGTCCAGCCCCAGGCGTTCCTGTTCAGCAATGGCCTGCTTGATATGTTCGCCGATGCTGGTGCGGTAGTTGCTCCCATCCAGGCGGCCCTGCTTGAAGTCCAGGCGCAGGCCGCGAATTTCGGTGGTCTGCGGGAAGGATCCGATGGTGGTCGTTGGCCAGGCAGGCAGGTTGAAGCGATCGCGCTGAGCCTGGGCACGTTGTTCATAAGGGCGCTGACGTTCGCTGTCTTTGGCAGTGATGGCCGCCAGGCGTTGCTCAACCTGCGCATTATGCACACGGCTGGATTGGCGACGGGCGCGGATTGGTGCGCTGTAGGCATCAAGTTTGGCTTGTTTATCTGCCCCTGGCGCATTCAGAGCTGAGCTCAACAACGCCAGCTCGGCACATTTTTGCAGTGCAAAGGCGAACCAGCTTTTCACTTCTTCGTCCAGGCGGCTTTCCACGCTCAGATCGATCGGGCTGTGCAGCAGCGAGCACGAGGTGCCAATCCACAGTGGGCGGCTCCCTACCAGCGGTTGCAAGCGTTCAAACCAGCTGCTCACATCGGCACGCCAGACGTTACGGCCATTGATCACCCCTAGCGACAGCACCCACTCTTTCGGCAATGCGTTGTTCAGGACAGCGGCATCATCTTTGCCTGCGACCAGATCCACATGCAGGCCCTGCACTGGCAGTTCGCGGATGGTGTCGAGGTTATGGCCAATGCTATCGAAATAGGTGGTCAGCAGTAGTTTGACCTGGCCTTGCAGCGCGGTATAAGCCGGTTTAAAGGCCTCCAACCACACTTTAGGCAATTCCAGCACCAGCGCAGGTTCGTCGATCTGTACCCACTCGATGCCGCGTTTGGCCAGCTCCGCCAGCACTTGCTGGTAGACCGGCAGGATATCGTTCAGCAGCGACAGGCGATCGAACTGCTCACCCTTCACCTTGCCCAGCCACAGATAGGTTACCGGGCCCAACAGCACCGGCTTGATTTTGTGGCCCAGCGCCAACGCTTCGTCAACTTCATCCAGCAGTTGGGTCCAGCCCAGTTTGAACTGCTGGCCTTTAGTAAACTCAGGCACCATGTAGTGATAGTTGGTGTTAAACCATTTGGTCATTTCCGCCGCCGCCGCAGGTTCACCGGTCGGTGCGCGGCCACGGCCAATACGGAACAGGGTATCGAGATCGATCGAGCCATCTTTATTTTGGTGACGCGCCGGGACGTTGCCCAGCAGCAGGCTGGTGGTCAGCACGTGATCGTACCAGGCGAAATCGCCAACCGGCACCAAATCCACCCCGGCCTGCTGTTGTTGTTGCCAGTGGCGAGCGCGCAGCTCGCGGCCAACCGCCAACAGCTCTTCCTGTGTTGAATTACCTGCCCAGTAACTTTCCTGCGCTTTTTTCAGTTCACGACGCAGACCAACGCGTGGAAAACCCAGTGTGTGATTTAGAATTGTCATCGTCATATTTCCCATTTAGCCGTCCAGATGTTTACACATCCATAATCCGCAGGTACTGTATGATCCACAAGCGCAATATTTTCACTGTCACTGTGAAGGACTCTCATGATCGAACTGAAACACTTACGGACCCTACAGGCTCTGCGTAATACCGGCTCCCTGGCCGCCGCTGCCGCACAGCTTCATCAGACACAGTCTGCCCTTTCGCATCAGTTCAGCGATCTGGAACAGCGTCTGGGCTTTAAGCTGTTTGTTCGTAAAAGCCAGCCGCTGCGCTTTACCGCTCAGGGGGAGATCCTGCTACAGCTGGCAGAGCAGGTATTGCCGCAGATCCAGCAGGCACTGCAGGCCTGCCACGAACCGCATCAAACCACGCTGCGCATCGCCATCGAATGCCACAGCTGTATTCAGTGGCTAACGCCGGCGTTGGACAACTTCCGCTCCTATTTCCCGCAGGTGGTGATGGATTTCAAATCCGGCGTGACGTTCGATCCGCAACCGGCCTTGCAGCAAGGAGAACTGGATCTGGCGCTGACCTCAGACATCCTGCCGCGCAGCGGGCTGCACTACTCGCCGATGTTCGACTTTGAAGTCCGGCTGATCCTGGCCCCCGATCACCCGTTGGCCAATAAGCCACACATTGAACCGGCAGACCTGAGTGATGAAGTGCTGATGATCTACCCGGTGCAGCGCCAACGGCTGGATATCTGGCGTCATTTCCTGCAACCGGCAGGCGTCAGCCCGGCGCTGAAAAACGTCGATAACACGCTTTTATTGATTCAAATGGTGTCAGCCCGGATGGGGATCGCCGCGTTACCGCACTGGGTGGTGGAGAGTTTTGAACGCCAGGGGCTGGTCGTCACCAAAACGCTCGGGGATGGCCTGTGGAGCCGGTTATATGCCGCCACCCGCGATGGCGAGCAGCGCCAGACTGTCACCGAAGCCTTTATCCGCTCGGCACGTCAGCACGCCTGCGATCACCTGCCGTTTGTGCGTGATGCCGCCAGGCCCAGCGCCAATATTGCAGGGGCCAAATCCTTAACGTCCTTGAGTTAACTGATTGGCGGACGGGGAGTCTAATTTTACACACACTCTGCACCATGCAAATTCGGCAAAAGCGGTTACAGTAATTTCATCGGGAACAATTCCCTCCTAGAAATTATCGGCTTTTCCGAGGCGCTTATGCGAACACTGCGTGGTTGTTATCAATGGTTCCTTCTCCTGGCGCTGTTAGCCAGCACAGCGTTATGGGCGGCCGAAAAGGTTGCTCCCTGGCCACACAGCGTGACCCTTTCCGGCACCTCCATGGAGCTGCACCAGCCGCAGCTCGACAGTTGGCAAGATAACCTGCTGAAAGGCCGCATGGTGGTCGCGGTGAAAACCGGCACCCTGACCGATGCCAAAGGTAAAAAACAGGACAAAATCAGCTACGGCGTCGCCTGGTTCAGCGCCCGCACTAGCACCGACAAGGAACAGCGGCAGGTCACGCTGGATAATCTCAAAGTTGAAAAGGTGAACTTCCCGACAGATAGCGCCAATCAACAGCATTATCTGGACCTATTGCGACAACTTCCGGCAAAAACCTTGCTGGTCAGTCTAGACCAACTGGAGTCCGATCTGGCCATTCAGGATCAGGCCCCACAGCAGGGCGTGAAGGTAAACAACGCACCGCCAAAAATCCTGTTCGCTTTCCAACCCGCCGCGCTGGTGTTACTTGATGGACAACCCGCCTGGCAGGCTAGCGGGCAATCGGGTGTGGAACGCGCCATCAATACCCGCTCATTGCTGCTGAAAAAAGACGGCACGCTGTATATCTACTTTGCCAATCAATGGTATACCGCACCAGGCCTTGGCGGACCTTGGGCGCAAAAACTCACGGTGCCGGTAGAGCTGACCCAGGCTATGCAGGCCGCAGTGAAAAGTAAGCTGGTCACCACCGGGCCGCAGGAAAAAACGTCGGTCACCAAGCCAGCGGAGATCACCGTCTCCACTGAGCCAGCAGAGTTGATCCAGATCGACGGCGACCCGCAGTTTATGCCGATTGACGGTACCCAGCTGTCTTACGTGGTCAATACGCCTTCAGACGTGTTTATCGATGCCCAGCAAAATAACAGCTGGTACGTACTGGTGTCTGGCCGCTGGTTCCGTGCCGATTCCACCAACGGCCCATGGCAGTATGTTGCCGGTAGCGCTCTGCCCGCAGACTTTAGCAATATCCCTTCCGACAGCCCAAAAAGCGCGGTACTGGCCTCGATCCCAGGAACGCCGGAGGCTCGCGAGGCGCTGATCGCCAACTCGGTACCACAGACCGCCAAAGTGTCACGCAGCAAAGCGGCGCTACAGGTCCGTTATGATGGCGGCAGCGCCAAATTCAGATCGATCGACGGTACGCCGCTGCAATATGCCTGGAACACCGATGTGCCGGTGATCAAGGTAGACGGTAAGAGCTTCTTCGCAGTGAAAAACGGCGTATGGTTTGCCGCCACCGCACCGCAAGGCCCGTGGGTGGTTGCCACCAACGTCCCGGCGGTGATCTACACCATTCCAGCCAATTCTCCTTTGCATTACGTGACCTATGTTCGCGTCTACGGCAGCACCAACGAGGAGGTATACGTCGGTTATACGCCGGGCTATTACGGCACCGTGGCCAGCAATGGCGTGGTAGTGTATGGCACCGGATACCCTTGCAACGCCTGGGTTGGCAACGTCTGGTACAGCTGCCCGGCTACCTACGGTTACGGTAGCAGCTTTGCCTGGGACCCGGCGATCGGCTGGAGCTTTGGCTTCATCAGCGGTTGGATCTGGGGCAGTGCCTGGAGCCAACCTTGGTGGGGCCCCTGGTACGGTTACTACCCGCCCTATCATCCTGGCTACTGGGGTGGCGGCGTGTCGGTGTATAACGTCTATAACCACTGGGGGAACACCGTGGCGCAAGGTGTGCGCGCCGACTGGAGCAATCCGTGGAACGGCCATTACGGCAGCAACGTGCGCGGCAGTTTCTATAATAACGCCACCGGCGGCCACGGAGCCGGTTACGCCTGGCGCGATACCAACGGCAATAACGGCATCACCCACGCCGGTGCAGGCGGCGTACGCTTCAATCCGCAGACCGGCCGAGCGGTGGCCGCCAACGGGGCCGGGGCTTATAACCCGAATACCGGCAACGGCATCGCTGGGGGAGAGCGCAACAGCGTGAACACCAAGACCGGGCGCGTGACCCACAGCCAAAGCATCAGTGGCACCACTCCGCAGGGGGCGGGTAAGGCAGGCAGCTTTACCACCGCCGGGAAAAATGGCGTGGCGCAAGGCTCAGGTTACGTGCATTACAACAAGGAAACCGGCCAGGTGACACATGGTGGCGTGGTTAACGGCCCCGATCACGTCTACGCCGGGCGCGATGGCAATATCTATCAATACAACAACGGCAGTTGGCAACAGATGAACGCCAGCGGCAAGTTTGTTAAAAGCCAGCCTCCGGCAGAGGTCAGCAGCGCCCAGCAGGCCCGCCAACGCGGCGATGAACGGCAGACCGAGCGGGCGCGAACCTTACAAACGCAACCGCGCCTGAGTCAGGGACAGCACCAGCAGGTCCAGCAACGGTTACAACAAAGAACCCCTGCCCAGCAGGCACAACCACGCATTAATCAGCAACAGCATCAGCAGGTACAGCAACGGTTGCAACAAAGAGCGCCGGAACAGCATCATCAGTTCGACCGCAGTAACTATGAACCGCGTTTCCATGGGGGCATGGGGGGAAGAAGGTAGTCGTAGAACTCACAAGGGGCGCTGCACGATAAGACATCCTGCGTTAATGGGTGCCTTTCGGCGCAACCCAGCGGCGATGGACCCATAGCGAAGCGACAATCACCGAGCCACCGATAATAAAGCTGGCCCAGTGCGGCTGCTGATGCCAAACAGCAAAATTAACCAGCAGGCCCGCGGGCACATGCATATTGTTCATGATGCCCAGCGTTCCGGCATCCACCTGTGTCGCCCCGTAATTCCACATAAAGTAGCCCAGCCCGGAAGCCACAACACCCAGCCAGACCAAAATGCCCCATTGCAGGTTGGTGGTTGGCAGTTGGTTCGGATTACCCCACAGGAACCAGGCGACCACCGCTACCGCCGCCGCGCCCAGATAGAACCAGGAAAATGCCGTATGCTGCGGCAACGGATGCACTTCCATCAGGCGTTTGTAACCCACCATGCCGATGGCGAAGCTGATATTCGCCGCCTGCACCAGCAGCAACCCCCACCAGAAGTGATCGCTCAATTGGTGGTAGCGGATAATCGCCGCCCCCAGCACGGCCAGCAACGCGCTGAACAGATAGCCCCAACGCAGACGGCGGCCGCTGATCAGATCGTAAATCAGCGTGATATACAGCGGCGTCAGCACCGTAAACAGCAGGAATTCCGACACGGTCAGATAGATAAAGGCACGGAAGCTGATCAGATACATGATGCCAAGCTGGAAGGCACCCACCAGCATATACAGCAGGATCACTTTCAGCTTGATATTGCGCCAGCGCAGGAACGGCAGAAACACCAGCGCCGCCAGCCCAACGCGCATCAGCACCGAGAACCAACTGTCGACATTGCCTGCCAGATATTCGCCGATCAGGCTAAAAGAAAATGCCCATAAAATGGTGGTAATAACCAGAAGCAGCACGACAAGTTCACCCTAAAAGATCCGAAAGGGCGATTGTAGCGGAAGCAGAACAACAATGTGGCGCAAAGGAGGTTTACATTTGAGTATAAAATAAACTATCGAGCAATTTTGCCTGACTACGTTAGGCTTAAAACTGTGAGACAAACGGAGGTAGAATATGAGACGTCAACTTATTATGGCCACCCTGCTGTGGCTGCCTTGCCTGGCTACGGCGGAAAACGGCGTCACTACGCTTAGCCAGCAACAGCAGTTTCTTAACCAGCGCGACCAGCAGGCACAGCAACAGCGCATGCTGGACAATCAGCAGATGGAGCAGCGCCAGCAGCAGGGTTATCCGCTCAAGGCCAACCAGCCCAAAATGCTGCCCTATAACGGCAATAACAACCCGATGCAGCCGCAGATGACCACTGGCAAGATGCTGCAAAACGGCAATCAGCCGGTTAATCCCTTTAACCAGACTGCTCCGGTAATACCACAGGCGCCGCTCCCGGCTACACCCTTACCCCCATAATGGTGAGGATTAACGGGGTGGTGATCGCCGCCAGCGCGGTGGACATCACCAGACTGGTGGCCGCCGGGCCAGTCAGCACATTAAATTGGCGTGACATCAGGTAGACGTTTACCCCCACGGCCATTGACCCCAGCAGTACCACCACGCGGGTCTCCATCGGGGGTAAATCCATTGACCAAGCCAGCAGCCAGACCACCATCGGCTGGACGATCAGCTTGAGGAAGCAGATGGCGCTGCTCAGTTGCCAGCCTTCGCTGATACGATATTCCGCCAACCCCATGCCGAGCACCACCAGCGACAACGGAGCCGCCACCTGGCCCAGCATGCTGACCGGTTGATCGACAAATACCGGCAGCGGCAGGCCAGTCAGGCTGAACAACGTGCCAGACAGGATGCCGATAATCAGCGGGTTGGTCAGCACGCTGCGCGCCGTTTTGATAAAGCCTTGCAGCGTGGGGGAGCCATTACGTGCCCATTCGATGGAGATGGTCACCAGCGTCCACAGAATCAGGCCGTTAAATACCAGCACCAGAGCCACCGATGGGATGGCCTCCTCTCCCAGCATCACCGTGGCGATTGGCAGGCCAAGCATGACGTTATTGGAGAAAATACCGCCCAGAGCAAATACCGAACCCGAAACACCGTCCAGCTTGAAGATCCGCCGTGCGGCAATGCGGCCGATGACGAAGACGATCAGGCAACTGCCGAAGAAGGCGATCAGCAGACGGGCATCCACCGCAGGACGCTGTGAGAAATCGCACATCATGCGAAACAGCATCGCGGGCAAGGCGAGGGAAAACACGAAACGTGTCATGCCATCGGTGATGGTCGCTGGCCACTGTCCCCAGCGGATAAGGCCATATCCCAGCACGATCAGCACAAATAACGGCAAAGACAGCACTATCTGGTGCCACAGCGAAACAATAAAGGCAGGCATCGTATCCCTTCCGATGGCGCGGCGGCAACGGGCTGACGTCGCTATGTTCTGGTTTAGTCAAAGTGAATGGCCCCTCACCCTAAACCTCTCCCACAGGGAGAGGGGACCGATCGAGCTCGCTGATTTTTCTGCGTAAGACCCTTACTCCCCACTTCCCGAAGCAGCACAACCTCATCAAATACTCCGGACTAGCTCCCTCGCCCTTAGGGAGAGGGTCGGGGTGAGGGGTAATCTTTATCTTATAAATTAATCGGTTAAAAATCCGGGCCGATCAAATCTATCCGGTCGGTGCAAATACAGTCAACGCCCCAATTCAACAATAAGCGCGCCCGCTCCGGCTTATTGACGGTATACACCAGAATACGCAGCCCAGCGTCTTTTAGCGCCGCGACACGCTCTGCGGTCAGTTCTTTATGATTAATATGCAGCGAGACACAGCCCAGACGCTCGGTCAGCTCACGCCAATTGTTATCCCACTTGTCCAGCAACAGGCCACGCGGCAGCTCTGGGGCGGTCTGCTGTGCCGCTGCCAGGGCTTCCACCGAGAACGAAGAAAGCAGCGGATCGGTTTGTCCTTGCCACAGCATGCTGGCAGCAAACGCCACCACGCGGCCGGTTTCTTCGTCGCTGCCGGTGGTTGGCTTGATTTCAATATTGGCCATCATGCCATGCTGCTTACAGCGCTCCGCCACATCCGACAGCAGCGGCAAACGCTCCCCTTTAAAGGCTGAGCTATACCAGTCACCGGCATCCAGTTCTACCAGCTTTTCCCATGGCAGTTCACCCGCCACACCCCAACCGTTGCTAGTGCGTTCGAGCGTGTCATCATGCAGCAGGAAGATCTGCCCGTCCTGCGCCAGTTTGGCGTCAAACTCAATCATCTTGTGGCCATGACGCGCGCCGACATCAATCGCCGCCAGGGTATTTTCCGGTGCCAGAGAACCGCCGCCGCGATGGGCGACAATATGGGGATAAGGCCAGGCTGTAGTCATCAATCCATCCGTGTTCCGCTGTGGGTAGCAAAAAAGTGCAGCGCCGACGCAGGCAGCTGTAAATACAGGGTGCTGCCCGCAGGTGGCAGGGTTTCATGGCTCAGGCGGACGATCACGCCTGAACTCCCCCATTGACCATGCGCTAGGTTATCGGCACCGAGCAGTTCCAGCGTTTGCAGTTCTAGCGGAATACCGCCCTGCTCGCGCGTACTCAGTTGAATATGCTCCGGTCGGATACCCAACGTCAACTCCTGTCCACCCCACTGTGGCCGAGGTTCTGGCAGATCTAGCGCCATGCCACCGGCCAATTGCAGTTGCTTGCCGTCCGCACTCAGCGTGCCAGGCAACAAGTTCATCGCCGGGGAGCCGATAAAGCTGGCGACAAACAGCGTCGCCGGGCGTTGATAAACCTCACTTGGCGTACCAATCTGCTCCGCCACGCCTTTATTCATCACGATCACCCGCTGCGCCAGCGTCATCGCTTCAACCTGATCGTGGGTAACATACAGGCTGGTAGTTTTCAGGCGGCGATGCAGCTGCTGCAATTCCAGGCGCATCTGGACACGCAATTTGGCGTCCAGGTTGGAGAGCGGTTCATCAAACAGAAACACCGCCGGTTCGCGCACAATCGCGCGCCCCATCGCCACCCGCTGGCGCTGACCACCGGAAAGCTCACGCGGTTTGCGTTGCAGCAGCGGTTCCAACTCCAGAATCCGCGCGGCCTCTTCTACCCGCTGGCGGATGTGCTGTTTGCCAAAGCCACGGATTTTCAGGCCATAGGCCATGTTGTCGTACACGCTCATATGGGGATACAGCGCGTAGTTCTGGAACACCATGGCGATGCCGCGATCTTTCGGTTCCAGATCGGTCACGCGCTGGCTATCGATATAGATATCACCGCTGGTGGTGCGCTCCAGCCCGGCCACCATCCGCAGCAGCGTCGATTTGCCACAGCCGGAGGGGCCAACCATCACAATAAATTCGCCGTCAGCCACGTCGAGATCGATCTGCTTGATCACCGGCGTTTTGCCGTCGTAAGACTTGGTGACCGCCTGTAGTTTTAAACCTGCCATATTCGTTACTTCTCGCTATCAACCAGACCGCGCACAAACCAGCGCTGCATCAGAAGAACCACCGCCAACGGCGGGATCAAAGTCAAAATCATTGCCGCCATCACCTGATTCCACTGGGTTGGCGCGCCGGAGGTAGAGATCATGCTGCGGATCCCCGCTACCGCCGTGCTCATTGAGGCGTCACTGGTGACCAGGATCGGCCACAGGTACTGGTTCCAGCCGTAGATGAAGGTGATGACAAACAGCGCCGCCAGATTGGTTTTCGACAGCGGCAACACTATGTCCCAAAAGAAGCGCATCGGCCCGGCTCCGTCGATACGGGCCGCCTCTAACAGTTCATCCGGCAGGGTCATAAAGAACTGACGCAGCAGGAAGGTGGCCGTGGCCGATGCCATCAGCGGCAGCGTGAGTCCGGTGTAGCTATCCAGCAGGTTGAGGTTGGAGATCACTTCCACCGTCGGGAAGATACGCACCTCGACCGGCAGCATCAGCGTCATGAAGATCAGCCAGAAGAACAGGCTACGCAGCGGAAAACGGAAATAGACGATGGCATAGGCGGAAAGCACCGAGACCACGATCTTGCCGCAGGTGATCGCCAGCGCCATGATCACGCTATTAAGCAGTAGCATCGAGAACGGCACCTTGAGGGTACCCACACCGCCCTGCCAGATATGGCGGATGTTGTCCCAAAGGTGCCCTCCGGGGACCAGCGTCATAGGCACCTGGAACACCTGCTGATCGTCCAGCGTGGCGGCCACAAAGGCCACATATAGCGGAAACAGCACCACCAGCACGCCAACAATCAGCATCGTATGGCTGAAGATATCCAGCCCGCGTCGGTTCTCAATCATTGGTAACGCACCTTACGTTCGACAAAGCGGAACTGGATCACCGTCAGGCCAATCACCAGCAGCATCAGCACCACCGACTGCGCCGCTGAACTGGACAGATCCAGACCGGCAAAACCTTCCCGATAGATTTTGTACACCAGCGTGGTGGTCGACTGCACCGGCCCACCGCCGGTAGCGGCGTCGATCACCGGGAAGGTGTCGAAGAAGGCATACACCAGGTTCACCACCAGCAGGAAGAAGCTCACCGGCGTGATCAGCGGCAGCACCAGATTGAAGAAACGCCGCACCGGGCCTGCCCCGTCGATCGCCGCAGCTTCCACTAGGGAGCGCGGGATAGATTGCAACGCGGCCAGGAAAAACAGGAAGTTATAGCTGATCTGCTGCCAAACCGATGCCAGCACCACCAGGAACATCGCCTGCCCGCTGTTTTGCGCATGGTTCCAGTCGTAGCCGAAACCGGCGAGCACATGGGTGATCAGGCCCATGCCGGGGCTGAACAGGAAGATCCACAGCACCGCCGCTACCGCAGGGGCAACCGCATAGGGCAGGATCATCAAGGTCTGATAGAAACGGCTGCCGCGCAGCACATAGTCCACCAGCGCGGCAAAGAACAGCGAGACCAGCAGGCCAACACCGGCCACCAGGAAGCTGAACAACAGCGTGGTGTAGAAAGAGTCCAGGTAATACGGGTCCTGGAACAGCTGTGTGAAGTTGTCCAACCCGACAAACTGGCTGGAAAGGCCAAACGGATCGACGCTTTGTACCGAGTACCACAGCGCCTGACCGGCAGGCCACAGGAAGAACACGACGGTGATCAGCAGTTGTGGCAGCACCAACACATAGGGCAGCCAGCTACAGCCGAAGCCGGGACAGGATGATGACATAGAGTTAACCGTTAAATGGGGATGAGGATCGGTAGCAGCCCCTCACCCCAGCCCTCTCCCAAAGGGAGAGGGAGTGGATCGATGTCGTTTGGCAAAAGAACGCCCAATCTGACGCTTACTTGGTGGAGGCCTCAAAGCGGCGCAGCAACACGTCACCGCGCTGTACGGCGGCATCCAGCGCCTGCTGTGGGGTTTTCTTATCGGTCCACACGCTTTCCAGCTCTTCATCCACCACGGTACGGATCTGCGGCATATTGCCCAGACGCAGCCCTTTGGTGAACGCCAACGGTGGTTTGTTCAGCATCTGGCGGGTGGCCACATCGGCCCCTGGGTTTTTGTCGTAGAAGCCCTGCTGCTTGGTCATTTCATAGGCGGCAGTGGTGATCGGCAAGTAGCCGGTCTTTTGATGCCATTCGGCGGCAATCTCTGGCTGGGCAAGATATTGCAGGAACTCCGCCACGCCTTTGTAGGTCGCCGCGTCTTTGCCGTTCATCACCCACAGGCTGGCCCCGCCGATAATAGCGTTCTGCGGTGCATTTTTGGCGTCAGCATCGTAAGGCATCATGCCCACGCCGAAATCAAACTTGGCGTATTTGCGGATACTGGCCAACGAGCCGGAAGACGCGGTCGCCATGGCGCAGTCGCCGTTGTAGAACTTCTCGGTAGGTTCGTCCTTGCGGCCGAAGTAGGTGAAGTCACCCTTCTTGTTCATGTCTTGCAGGAACTGAATATGTTTAACCTGCAGCGGCTGGTTGAACTCCAGCTTGGCATTGGTGCCACCAAAGCCGTTGTTTTCACTGGCGAACGGTACGCCATGCCAGGCGCTGAAGTTCTCCAGTTGGATCCAACCCAACCAACCGCTGGTGTAGCCGCACTTCATGCCAGCCGCGCGCAGTTTGGCGGCATCGGCCGCCAGTTCCTGCCAGGTTTTCGGTGGCTGATCCGGGTTCAAGCCCGCTTTCTTGAAGGCGTCTTTGTTGTAATACAGCACCGGGGTGGAGCTGTTGAAAGGCTGGGACAGCAGATGGCCGCTCTTGTTATCGGTGTAGTAACCGGCCACGGTCGGCACAAACACCGACTCATCGAACTTGATGCCCGACTCCTGGAACACCTGATACACCGGTTTGATCGCCTTGCTCGCCATCATGGTGGCGGTGCCCACTTCGTACACTTGCAGGATCGCCGGTGCTTTGCCGGAACGGTAAGCGGCGATTCCCGCCGCCAGGCTCTGTTCGTAGTTGCCTTTATAAACCGGGACGATCTTCACATCGCTGTGAGTTTGGTTGAAACGGTCTGCCAGAGAGTCGACTTCGGTACCCAATTCCCCTTCCATCGAATGCCAGAATGGGATCTCGGTGGCAGCTATTGCATGGCCGCTGACCGCCAGGGCCAAGGTAACGCACAACGTGGTTTTTTTAATCGCGTGAGCAAACATGCCTAACTCCTGAAAAAGCTGGTGTGATCAAAACGCGTGAGCGAAAAGAAACAGTTTTTGTTCGGATGCTAAACATGCCATGCGCGGATGACAGTAAAATAACTTTGGTGTGACAGCTAGATGACAGCGAGGTGAAGTGCAGATGGCGGTTTGATGTCGGCGGTAGGGAATTCACCCCACCGCCGCAGAGAGATTACAGCGAGCGACGCAGGCGGGCGACGGCCTCTTGCATCTGTTGTTCGGTTGCCGTGGCAAACGACAGACGGAAGGTAGAGCGATCCGGTTTGTCAGAGAAGAAGTATTCTCCCGGCACAAATACCACGCCCTGCTTCAGGGTAGTTTTCAGCCACTCGGTGGCATCAAATTGCTGACGGAAGCGCGCCCACAGGAACATGCCACCTTTCGGCATATCAAAGCTGATCACATCACCCAGCTCTTTTTCCACCAACCCGGCCAGGATCTCGCCTTTGTGCTTGTAGGCCGCGCGGATCTTTTCGATCTGCGCCGGTAAACGATCCAGCCCCAGGTAACATTCGACGATGCTCTGCGACAGCGCGCTGGCATGCAGATCCGCCGCCTGCTTGATGATCGCCACTTTATGCAGCAGGAATGGCGGCAGGATGGCCCAACCCAGGCGCAGGCCCGGAGCCAGGATCTTGGAGAAGGTGGAGGTATAGATAATGTTTTCGGTATGGCCCAGCACCTGCTGCGAAACCTGATACAGCGTAGCATTACGCTCTTCGGTGAAGCGCAGCTCGCCGTAGGGGTCATCCTCGATAATCAGGAAGTTATGCTCTACCGCCAGTTTCACTAACTGCTCACGGCGTGCAGCGCTCAGGGTCAGGCCGCTCGGGTTGCCGAAGTTCGGCACCACGTACACCCCTTTGATCTTCTGGGTTTTCAGCAGTTCAGCCAGTTCATCCACCACCATGCCATCGCTATCAGAAGAGACGGACATGACGTTGGCTTCCGCCAGTTCCAGCGTTTGCAGCGCCGCCAGATAGGTCGGGCGCTCTACCACAAACACATCACCAGGGTTAATCACCGCACGCATCACCAGATCTAACGCCTGCTGGGAGCCTGCGGTCACCACGATATCTTCCGGCTTGGCATTAACGCCACGCTGTGCGCATAGGGTACAGATGCCTTCACGCAGCAGTTCGCTGCCTTCGGTCAGCCCATATTGGAAAGCGCTTTTTGGTTGTTCGGTAATAGCCTGCTGGGTAGCAATGCTCAATCCTTCGAAGTCAAACAGCGCATCAGAGGGAATGCCACCCGCCAGCGAAATGACGTTTTCCATTTTGCTGTGCTTGAGCAATTCGCGGATTGCCGAGCTTTTGACCTTTACGATGCGCTGCGCGAGTAGTCCTTCTGTCTTCATTGCTTGTTCTCGTAATCGTTAAAATATGGGCGCAACACGTTCTGGTACACCCTGATAGGCAGCCGGGTCGAACATGTTCGATCCCTACCGATTCATCCGCCCAAATACGCCGACCGTACTGCTTCGTTTGCTAATAATGCGGCCCCCGTATCTTCCAACACCACGCGCCCGTTTTCCAGCACATAACCACGATCCGCCAGTTTTAGTGCCTGATTGGCGTTTTGTTCCACCAGGAAGATGGTCATCCCCTCTTCGCGCAGCTGTTGGATGATGTCGAAAATCTGCTGGATGATGATGGGGGCCAGCCCGAGTGAAGGCTCGTCCAACAGCAGCAACTTTGGCTGGCTCATCAGCGCACGGCCAATCGCCAGCATCTGCTGCTCACCACCGGACATGGTGCCAGAGCGCTGGCTGCGGCGCTCCAGCAGACGTGGAAACAGGGTAAATACCCGCTCGATACGTTGGTGATACTGCTCGCGATCGGCAAAGAAACCGCCCATCGCCAGGTTCTCTTCCACCGTCATGCGCGAGAACACCCGCCGCCCTTCCGGTACGATCGCCACGGCCTCACGCATGATGCGCGCTGTCTGCCACTGGGTGATGTCCTGATCCATCAAGGTGATGGACCCTTCGCTGGCCCTTGGGTCGCCGCATAGCGTGCCGAGCAGGGTGGTTTTACCGGCACCGTTGGCGCCGATCAGGGTGACAATCTCCCCCTGTTGAATGTTCAGGCTGACCTGGTGCAGCGCCTGAATTTTGCCGTAATGGGCGGAAACCTGATTAAATGACAACATATGCTTATTCGCCCAGATAGGCCCGGATCACGTCCGGGTTATTGCGGATTTCTGCCGGTGTGCCTTGCGCCAACGGCGTTCCCTGATTCACCACGTAGATGCGATCGGAAATCCCCATCACCAGTTTCATATCGTGCTCAATCAACAACACCGACACCTGGTGCTGGTCACGCAGCTCGACGATCAGATGATCCAGCTCATCGGTTTCTTTCGGGTTCAGGCCCGCCGCCGGTTCATCCAGCATCAATAGTTCCGGGCGCGTTACCATGCAGCGGGCAATCTCCAGCCGACGCTGCTGGCCATAGGCCAGATTACCCGCCGAACGGTTGGCCATGTCCAACAGACCCACACGTTCCAGCCACACCGCCGCACGCTCCAGCGCATCGGCCTCTGCACGGCGGAACGCCGGGGTTTTCAGCAAACCGGCAAACACGCCACTTTTCAGATGCTGGTGTTGGGCCACCAGCAGGTTTTCAATCACCGTCATTTCACGGAACAACCGCACGTGCTGGAAGGTACGCACCACGCCCATGCGGGCAATAGTCTGGCCGGAAAGCCCTTCCAGATGGCGATCGCGCAGTTTGATGGTACCACTGGTCGGGCGATAGAACCCGGTCAGGCAGTTGAACACCGTGGTCTTGCCTGCGCCGTTCGGGCCAATCAATGAAACAATCTCACCTTGATGCAGTTCCAGCGCGACGTTGTTTACCGCCAGCAAACCGCCAAAACGCATCGAAAGCCCGGCTACCGCCAGTAAAGGTTGAGTACTCATGCCTGCTCCCCCTTCACGGCTTTGATATCAGCCACTTTCAGCTTCAACTGCGGGCGTTTCATCGGCAGCAGCCCCTGTGGCCGCCAAATCATCATCAATACCATCAGCGCCCCCAGCAACAACATGCTGTATTCATTCAGATCGCGCATCATCTCACGGGACACTACCAGCAGGATCGCCGCCAGGATCACCGCAAACTGTGAGCCCATGCCACCCAACACCACGATCGCCAGCACAAAGGCCGACTCCACAAAGGTGAAGGATTCCGGGCTGACAAACCCCTGACGTGCGGCAAACAGCGTACCGGCGAAACCGGCAAAGGCGGCACTGATGGTGAAGGCGGTCAGTTTGATTTTGGTCGGGCTCAAGCCCAGTGAACGGCAGGCGATTTCATCTTCGCGCAACGCTTCCCAGGCACGGCCCAGCGGCATGCGTAGCAGGCGGTTAATCACAAACAGCGTCAATATCACCAGCAGCAGCGCTACCAGGTAGAGGAACACGATGCGGTCACTGGGATCGTATTTCAGGCCAAAGAAGTTATGGAAGGTATCCCAGCCGCCATCGCGAGCACTGCGGTTAAACTCCAGACCAAAAAAGGTAGGTTTCGGGATCTGGCTGATGCCGTTCGGCCCGCCGGTAATTTCGGTGTTGTTCAGCAGCAGAATACGGACGATTTCACCAAAGCCGAGCGTGACGATCGCCAGATAGTCTCCCCGCAGGCGTAATACCGGGAAACCAAGCAGGAAGCCGAAGATAGCGGTGACAATCCCCGCCAGCGGCAGGCTTTCCCAGAACCCCAGGCCGTAGTAATGGTTCAGCAATGCGTAGGTATAAGCACCGATGGCGTAAAAGCCGCCGTAACCCAGCACCAACAGGCCGGAAAGGCCGACCACCACGTTCAGGCCCAGCCCCAGCATCACGTAGATCAGCGTCAGGGTGGCAATATCCACCGTGCCGCGCGATACCAGGAACGGCCAGATGACGGCGGCAATGATGATCGCCGCTGCCAGCACCTTCTGGCGCATGGTGGAACCGTCAAAGCTGGGTAATACGAACGCCGGGCCGGAGATTTTCTTCATCCCGTGCTGCATCAGCGGACGCAGCAGTTGGAAGAAGAACACCACCACACAACCGATACCAATCCACATCCAGCGCACTTCGGCAGCACCGTGCACCACCAGCTTGGTACCGTCGAGGCTCAGTTGCATCCCCATCAGGAAGGAGGCCATGACAAACAGGACGAGCGTGGCAATACAGGCGTTAAGCAGACCGAGTTTCATACTTTCTCAACCTCCGGACGCCCAAGGATACCGGTTGGCATCACCAGCAACACCACAATCAGCAAGGCGAAGGACACCGCGTCTTTGTATTCGGTGCTCAGATAGGCCGAGGTGAGCGCTTCAGCCACGCCCAGCACCAGCCCACCGATCATCGCCCCAGGAATGCTACCAATCCCGCCCAGTACCGCCGCGGTGAAGGCTTTCATCCCGGCCATAAAGCCGATGTAAGGGTTGATCACGCCGTAGAACTGGCCAAGAAGTACGCCCGCCACCGCCGCCATCACCGCGCCGATCACGAAGGTGAGCGAAATCACCCGGTCGGTATTGATGCCCAGCAGGCTGGCCATCTTCAAATCTTCCGCACAGGCACGGCAGGCGCGGCCCATACGCGAATAACGGATAAACATCGTCAGTGCCAGCATCGCCAGGAAGGTGACCACCCAGATGATGAGCTGCATGGTGCTGATGGTCGCGGCAAAGCCGTTGCTCTCACCCAACACCCATTGGCCGGTGACTAGGCTTGGCAACGCCACATCACGCGAACCCTGCGTCAGGCTGACGTAGTTTTGCAGGAATATCGACATCCCGATGGCGGAGATCAGCGCAATCAGGCGCTTAGAGCTGCGCACCGGTTTGTAGGCCACCCGCTCGATGCTCCAGCCATAGGCGCTGGCAATCACGATCGACACCAGGAACGCTGCGCCGATCAGCAGCCAACCCACGTCGATGCCGATCATCATCAGGGCGGCGATCACGATAAAGGAGACATAGCTGCCGATCATATATACCTCGCCGTGGGCGAAGTTGATCATGCCGATAATGCCGTAGACCATGGTGTAACCGATGGCGATCAATGCATAGGTGCTGCCCAGCGTCACGCCGTTGAACATCTGCTGCAGAAAATAGAGAAACTGCTCTGACATACTCTGACCCTTGGCCACGTTTTTATATTGCAGCTTGGAATAAAAAATCAGGAACGATATACCCTATGAATTTCACGTTGCAGCTAGGCGGCAAACGGGTAAATCCCCAGGAGCTTAGTTAACTAAGTGACTGGGGTGCACCCGTGCAGCCAACAACGCTGCAACGTGAAAGGCGACGGGTATATTATTTAATCGGCGTTGATGAGCCGTCGGCATGCCACTCAAACACCCCGAACTCGAAGCCTTTCAGATCGCCTTTATCATCCCAGCTCAGTGGGCCCATGACGGTTGCCACCGGTTGGCCGGTTTTCAGATCTTTGACGATATCTGCCGGTTCCTGGCTACCGCTGCGCTCCATCCCGGTAACCAGCGATTGCAGTGCTGCATAGGTGGTCCAGACAAATGGCCCTGTCGGATCCAGCTTCTTGGCTTTTAATGCATCAACCACCGGCTGGTTGGCTGGCACCTGATCGTAACGTTTTGGCAGCGTCACCAGCATGCCTTCAGACGCGGCACCGGCGATGTTGGACAGCGAGGAGTTACCCACACCTTCTGGCCCCATGAAGCGAGTAGTCATGCCCGCCTGTTTGGCCTGACGCAGGATCTGCCCCATCTCCGGGTAGTAACCGCCGAAATAGACGAAATCGACGTTTTCTTTCTTCAGACGAGCTACCAAGGTAGAGAAATCTTTATCCCCAGCGGTGATACCTTCAAACAGCACTACGTCGGTACCCTGCTTTTTCAGGCTGTCACGCACTGAACGCGCCAGGCCTTCACCGTATTGCTGCTTGTCGTGGACCACAGCGATGCGCTTGGGCTTGATTTCGTTGAGGATGTAGCTGGCAGCCGTTGGGCCTTGATCGGAATCCAGGCCGGTGGTGCGCAGGATCATCTTGTAACCACGGGTGGTCAGATCGGCGTTGGTCGCCGCCGGGGTGATCATAATCACGCCTTCATCTTCATAGATGTCGGAGGCCGGCTGGGTCGAAGAAGAGCACAGGTGGCCGATCACGTAACGAATACCGTCATTGATGACCTTGTTGGCTACCGCTACCGCCTGTTTCGGGTCACAGGCATCGTCATACTCTACCGCCACCAGCTTATCGCCCTTGATCCCGCCTTTGGCGTTGATATCGGCAATCGCCTGACGCGCACCGGTGAACTCCATATCACCATACTGCGCCACCGGGCCGGACATGGCGCCCACTACGGCAATCTTGATGTCTTTTGCCACAGCGACATGGCCGATAGCCATCGCGATACAACCGGCCAGCAGCGCTTTACCCTTTGTTAATTTCATCCGCATATTCCCCATCTGTCGTTGTGAGTGTTGCTGTTGTATTTGTCACACCTAATCATTGTTTCTACCCGGCAGATTGCAAGTAACGGCCAACTGACTGTGGCTTGCAAAACGCCGGTAAATCGCTTTTATCTATAAGTAATAATGATTTAGGTAGATTCGCGACAATATTTTCTAATAAGACTTTATTTTTCATGCCATTAAACAGGAGTTTTCTTCTGCAAAGCAACTCACAGCACCAGAAACAAGCGGTGTAAACAGGATAAAATCCGGATTAAATCTGCGCCATTTAGCGCAAGGAACAGCGCGATGTGCTGGTTAACATGCCATTAACTAACCGTTTACTCGGAAAATGCCCGCAGCAAAAAACATTTCGCGCAGACCTCGTATAGAAAAACTTACACAACGCTCTGTGCAAGATCCATTACACTGTCGACATCCCTTATCGGTGCGGAAATCCGGCATGAAACTGACCATTGAACGCTTGACCAGCTTGTCCCCACAAGACCTTATCGACCTTGGTAAAATCTGGCCACATCAACAGCCTGAGCAGTGGCTAAGCTGGCTGGAGGAGGGTAAAGCACTGTTTGCCGCCCGCTTTAACGAGCGGCTGCTGGGGGCGGTAAAAATCGAGATAGCGGGCCAGAGCGCCCAATTGCACGATCTGCTGGTGCGCGAAGTGACACGCCGCCGTGGCGTGGGGCTGTATCTGATGGAAGATACCCAACGCCAATTGCCACAGGTGCAACATTGGCAACTGGATACTGCCGGGTTGGCCGCTCGTGAACGAGGCGAGGTCGGCAACTTTATGCGTGCCTGCGGCTTCCAAGCTCAGGGCGATTGCTGGCAAAAATGAAACGTTGGATAGCTCTGATCGTCATTATGCTGCTCGCAGTCATGGCCTGGTTTGTAGGGCGCTACCAGGCAATGAATCTTCATCAACCTTGGGATCAGCAGGCCTACGTTTGGCAAAGGGTGTGGACACCTCAGCATGCCGAGGCGTTGGATGCCAGCCGTGACCTGTTTACTACCCTGCGCGTGTTGGGTTTGCAGGTGCATCCTCGTGAGGGTTTCCGGGACATCACGGTCAATACCGCCCTGCTGAAACAAGATGGCCGCCCACTATGGCTGGTAGTGCGGGTAGACGGGCAACTGATGCAGTTGGATGAGGCCGCCATCTATGCACGTCTGCAGCAACAGCTGCAACGCTGGCAGGCGGCCGGTTTACCGGTGATTGGCGTGGAGATCGACCATGACGCCGCTACCGCACGGCTGCCCAAATATCAACAATTCCTGCGCCAACTGCGCCAACGGCTTCCCTCTTCATTACAGCTAGGCATCACCGCCCTGCCCGCCTGGATCGGCTCCCCAGCGCTGCCTGGCGTACTGCAACAGGTAGACAGCTCGGTGCTTCAGGTGCATGCGGTGCTCTCCCCCACACAAGGTTTATTCGACGGCCGGTTGGCGCAGGAGTGGACACGCCAGTACGCGCGCCTTAGCCCTAAACCCTTCCGTATCGCCCTGCCAGCCTACGGCATGGCTCTGCTAGGGTTCGATGCCCAGGGGGCTCTGGTTGAGAGTGAAGTCTCGCAGCGCGTGGCGGGCCAAATCCAGGAGCTGACCGTAGCACCGCAGCAGGTTGCCGATTTCTTGCAGCAGCTCGCACAACGCCCACTGCCACATCTGCGCGGCATTATCTGGTTCCGCCTGCCGCTGGAAAACGATCGGCGCGCCTGGTCGATGACTACGCTACGGGCAGTGATCCAACAGCAGCCATTGCTCGCCAACTGGCAGGTAAAATTTTTGCCGCAGCCTCAGCAAAATGGGCTGTATGATTTGATTATCGAGAATCAGGGACCGGTGGATGCCCCGTTACCGCGTGAGATCCACATTCAGGCCGAAGGTTGCCTGGCCGCCGACGCGGTAGGCCATTACCAGTTAGCAACGCCATCGGACCCCCAACGCTTTATCCGCATTAGCGGCGATCAGCTACGAGCAGGGCAATCACGCCCCTTGGGCTGGCTACGCTGCCAACAGATCACGCCAGGAGGCACCCATGTCATACCTTGATTTACACACAACAGGGCACCGTCGCCGTGCGCTCCCGTTAGCATCACTGATCGCTGCGGCATTGATGGTGCCGCTGAGCGGCCAGGCCTGTGGGCCAGACTTCCCCAATCGCCTGCTGGTTAACCGCAACGGCACCCTGCTGTATATGCCTGAGGGCAACTTCGCTTTCGAAGCCACCCGTCTGGTACCGGTAGACCCGCAGCTGCCACGCTGGCAGGCCCCGGCCCCGGCGACACCGCCAAAACCGATGCCCCTCTCGCCGGAACAGCAAGCCATTACCCAGATGCGGGCAACCCAGACCGTTGAAGAAGCCGACGCGGTGAATGCGCAAGGGCTATCTAATGCCGCGCGCTTATATACGCTGGGGGCAGTGGCTTTTGCCGCAGAAGATCCCCGGGCGTCGCAATATTTCCAGCAGGTGTTGGCGTTGCCAGCCGCCGAGCAGGAAGCATGGGGGTTACGGGCACAATACTCGCTTGGCCGCCTGCTGATGGGCGATCATGGCACGCCGGAAAACGAATCCGGTAGCGAGCCGGTGGTGAAACATCCGGAGAAAGCGCAGCTAGAGCAGGCCTTGGCCGCCTTCCAACAGGTGATCGACCAGGTGAAAAGTGGCACCGCCGATCCCGATCAACTGGCTCTGAGTAGCCTGGGCCAGCAAGCACGTATTCATTTGTGGCTCGGGGAAATCGCTCCGGCGGCACAGCTATATGCTCAGCAGGCCGCCCAAGGCGATCCCGATGGTGGTCTCTCGCTGCAGTATATCTCCACCTATCTGGTCAACCCGCAGCATGTGGAGGCGTTAAAACAGGCCATTCACGATCCGTTGGTGCAGCAGTTGGTCACCATTGAGCTGTTCGCCCGCAGCAGTAATCTGGAGATGTCCGGCATCATTAACGGTGAGACCGGCGTCAAACAGCTTGTCAATCAGACCCTGACGCTGCTGAATGACTCGGTTAAAAGTGGTTTCACCGGTAGCGACCGGCTGGCGGCGCTGGCCTATCGTTCCGGGCAATATGCCATGGCGGCCAACCTGCTGAAAAATGCGGGTGATGGCGGTTTAGCCTGGTGGTTACGTGCCAAAATGGCCTTGCGTGATGGTGATGTGAAAGCCGCCACTGCCGCCTATGCCAAAGCCGCAGCCGCATTCCCTACGGATGAAAGCTGGGGGGAGCAGCGTAACGAAGACTTCGCAGCCGAAATGATCGTGCCGGATTGCAGGGTTGCCGGCGAGCAGGCCATTCTGGCGCTGAACCGTGGTGACTATTTGCAAGCGATGGACCTGATGTATCGCGGTAAAGAAAACTACTGGGCAGACGTGGCGGATATCGCCGAGCGGGTGCTGACGGTCGATGAGCTGAAAGGCTTTGTGGATAAGCATGCACCAGCGCCCACCACGCCGGTCAAACCCGATGAATACAATGGCGAGCGGATCACCCAAGAGGTTCAACTGCGTGAATTGCTGGCACGGCGCATGATGCGCGCTGGCCGCTATGAGGAGGCGGTGAACTACTTTGCCATTCCGAACTACCGCCAAGCGGCGCAGGACTTTGCCAACCTGATGAAAGCGGCGAAGGATAAATCGGCAGATAAGAACGCACGCGCCAAAAGCTACTATCAGGCGGCGGCGCTGTTGCGCTCGCAGGGGTTGGATTTCACCGGTTACGAAATGACGCCGGATTACAATATTTATGGCGCGGGGTATTCCTATCTGGGGGATGCTTTCAACACCAAGGATATCAAAGACAAGAGTTGGATCAGCGCGGCAGAAGCGGCACGGGCCAAGAAATCGTTGCCAGATGCGGATAACCGTTTCCTGCATTACCGCTGGCAGGCGGTGGATCTGGCGCAAAAGGCCGCCGACCTGTTGCCACCGAAAAGCCAGGCCTACGCTGCCGTGCTGTGTAATGCCGCTGGTTGGGTGATAGCCCGCGACGCCAAGACCGGTCGGGCGCTGTATCAGCGGTATATCAAGAACGGCACCCAGTTTGAGTGGGGAACCAAGTTTGGCTACAACTGCCCGGCACCGGAGTTTGATACCGCAGCCAACTAGTGAACCGCCCCCTCACCCTACCCCTCTCCCACAGGGAGAGGGGACCGCCCGTGCCACAAATTAATCTCTGAGTTTGTTCTGCTGCCCCCTATCGCCCCCTTCCCCACAGAAGCAGGTATTAGCGTGCTACAAGTTATCTCCTGCATCTAACTGAGGCTCCGGGCTAGCTCCCTCTCCCCCACACAAGTGTTTATGACGCCCTCGGGCATACAGTGGGAGAGGGCTGGGGTGAGGGGTAAAGCCGTGTGACAAAAACAGAAAAGCCCGGCAAGCCGGGCTTTTCGAGCGTTAAGCGCTATCGGTATCAGGCTTCGATCGCCATCTTCAGTTTCTTCATGGCGTTCTTTTCCAGCTGGCGTACACGTTCGGCGGAAACGCCGTACTGATCGGCCAGCTCCTGCAGGGTGGACTTGTTGTCGTCGTCCAACCAGCGGGCGCGAATGATATGCTGGCTACGCTCGTCCAGACCTTCCAGCGCGTAGGCCAGTTTGTCTGCGGCGTTGCTTTCCCAGTTATCTTCTTCGATCCCTTCGGCAAAGTCCGAGCTTTTATCTTGCAGGTAGAGCATCGGGGCCATGGCATGACCGTCACGCCCTTCGTCTTCCGGCGTTGGGTCAAAGGTCATGTCCTGTGCCGCCATGCGCGACTCCATCTCACGCACGTCTTTGCTGGTAACACCCAGTTCACGTGCGACCAGCTCCACTTCATCCTGATTGAACCAGCCCAGACGCTGCTTGGTTTTACGCAGGTTGAAGAAAAGCTTGCGCTGCGCCTTGGTGGTCGCCACTTTGACGATACGCCAGTTGCGCAGCACGTATTCGTGAATTTCTGCCTTGATCCAATGCACCGCAAAGGACACCAGACGTACGCCAACCTCTGGGTTGAAGCGACGCACGGCCTTCATCAGGCCGATATTACCTTCCTGGATAAGATCTGCCACCGGCAAACCGTACCCTGAATAGTTACGGGCAATATGAGCGACAAAGCGCAGGTGAGACAGGATGAGCTGCTTAGCTGCTTCCAGATCGCCCTGATAATGCAGCCGTTCAGCCAGTTCCCGCTCTTCCTCTGCCGTCAGCATCGGATAGGTGTTGGCTGCCCGCAGGTAGGCTTCCAAGCTGCCCTGTGGGACTAAGGCTAAAGTGCGCATTTCTTTGGTCATTCAAAACCCTCTCTTGATAAAACTGGTCATGCAGGTGATTTCACGGCGGGGAGCTATTGATCTTGCGGCAGTTGCTGTTGCAAAAGCGGGTCCACACGCCGGGCACCTAAACATTTGCTGCAGATTTGGACCGTGCTCAACCCCAAAAGTTCACCGTTTTTCACACACAGTGCACACGACAATACGTCATGCAAGCTCAGGTTGATTGGGAATTTGTGCGTTTGAGAAGAGATCGGAGATGTTGAGGTCTGGCAGCTCTTCTCCCGCAGCACGGCAACCGGGCCGCAGCAGGAGAAGAGTATACCAAAAATTCACTATTGTGGTGTAAATCGGCGTAAATGTTGCACGGTGGCCAACCAGGCGGCAATCCAGCCGATCATCGCCGAAATCAGCAGCAGCAACAGCGCCTCATCCCAACCCAGGCCATGCAGGGTAAAGGTGGTGCCAAATACCTTCGCCACGTTGGTCACCACCGACTCCAGCTTCCACACCAGTGCGCCAGATAGAACCAGCGACAACAGCGCGCCGAAGAAGCCGAGCATTGCACCACCGTTGAGGAACGGCCGCAGGATAAAGCCGTCGGTAGCACCGATCAACTTCATCACGTTGATGGTATCGCGACGGCTGAAGATGCTCAGACGCACGCTGTTACCAATCACCAGGAACACCGCAACCACCATCAGTATGCCGATCATCAAGGCCACTTGGCCCACCAACCCGGTCAGCGCCGCCAGGCGGGCAAACCAGCTGTCGTCCATCCTGACTTCATCCACGCCCTGCACCGCCGCTACGCGATCGCGCAGGGTGGTGAGCGTATCGGAACTCTGGAAACTCATCTGCGGCGTGACAATCGCCACGGCTGGCAGTGGGTTTTCTTCCAGCATATCCAGCGCGCCACCAAAGCCAGACCAGTTGCGGAACTCGCCCCGCGCCTCTTCACGCGACAGGTAGTTCACCTTCTCCACCCCGGCCTCGGCCTTGATGGCATCCAGCACTTTGACCGCCGCATCATCGTCGAGGGATTTATCCAGATACACCGTCAGCTGTGGCGTTGGGTACCACTGTGTCGCCGCGGTACTGACGTTCTTCCAGACGATGTAGCAAACGCTCGGCAGCGTCAGAGAGATGGCGATGACCATCACGGTCAGCAGCGTTGCCAGCGGTTGGCGCAGCATATCGGCAATGGCGTTCATCCAGGCATAGCGCCACTGTTCACGCCAGCCACCGCGCAGTGCCTTGCTCTTGGCGGTTTTTGCATTATTCGCCATGCTGTGCCCCCCCTACCATACGGCCCTGGCTCAGCGTCAGGATGCGGTAATTGCGCCGGGCGATCAGCCCGGTGTCGTGGGTTGCCATCAGCACCGTCACCCCAACGCGGTTAAACTCTTCAAACAGGCGCAGGATCCCTTCCGACAGGGCGTCGTCCAGGTTACCGGTCGGTTCATCCGCCAACAGCACCGCTGGCTTGTTCACTACCGCGCGGGCAATGCCAACGCGTTGCTGCTCACCACCGGAAAGCTGAATGGGGAAGTTCTTCGCTTTATCCAGCAGCCCGACCTTGTCCAGCGCAGCCGAAACGCGGCGACGGATATCTTCGGTACTGGCTCCGGCGATGACCAGCGGCATCGCCACGTTGTCATACACCGTACGATCCAGCAGCAGATGGTGATCCTGGAAAATCATGCCGATCTGGCGGCGCAGGAAAGGCACCTCGCGGTTTTTCAACCGGCTGATGTCATGCCCGCCAAACCAGATATGACCGGCGCTTGGCCGCTCAATCCCACAAATCAGTTTCAGCAGGGTACTTTTCCCCGCGCCGGAATGGCCGGTCAGAAACGCCATCTCCGCCGGACGTAGATGAAAATCTACCCCCTGCAGGGCTTGCCGTCCGCCCAGATAAGCTTTACTGACCTGTTCAAAGCGAATCATCCGTATCAATCCTCTCGGGCAAAAAGTGCCTCAATAAAGTCATCAGCCTTAAACGGCCGCAAATCTTCGATGCCTTCACCAACGCCGATGTAACGGATCGGGATAGTAAACTGATCGGCGATGGAGAAGATCACCCCGCCTTTGGCGGTACCGTCCAGTTTAGTCAGCGTTATGCCGGTCAGGCCCACGGCTTCATTAAATAATTTCGCCTGGTTAACCGCATTTTGTCCGGTGCTGGCATCCAGAGTCAGCATAACCTCATGGGGGGCCTGCTCGTCCAGTTTTTTCATCACCCGCACGATCTTCTTCAGCTCTTCCATCAGGTGCGCCTTGTTCTGCAGGCGACCAGCGGTGTCGGCGATCAGCACATCGATATTGCGGGCTTTAGCCGCCTGCACCGCGTCGAAGATCACCGAAGCGGAGTCGGCACCGGTATGCTGAGCGATGACCGGAATGCGGTTACGTTCGCCCCAGACCTGCAACTGCTCAACCGCTGCGGCGCGGAAAGTGTCGCCTGCGGCCAGCATCACCGATTTACCTTCGGCCTGGAACTGACGCGCCAGCTTGCCGATGGTGGTAGTTTTACCCACGCCGTTGACGCCAACCATCAGGATCACGAACGGCGTTTTGCCACCGACATCCAGTGGCTGATCCACCTTGGCGAGAATTTCCGCCATCTCTTCTTTCAGTTTGCCATACAGCGATTCGGCGTCTTTCAGCTGCTTACGGCTGGCGTGCAGAGTAAGAGACTCAATGATTTTACGAGTGGTTTCTACACCAACGTCGGCGATTAACAGCTGTTCTTCCAGCTCTTCGAACAGATCGTCGTCGATCTTCTTGCCGCGGAACAGGCCGATAAAACCGGAGCCCAGGTTCTGTTTGGTTTTCAGCAGGCTGCGTTTAAGACGGGCGAAGAAGCCTTCTTTGCTAGGGCGCTCTTGTTCTTGCGTTACCGCCGGAGCCAGCAGCTCAGGCTGTTCAGGTTCCAGTTCTGGCTCGATAACCTCTTCAATCACCTCTGGCTCAGGCTCGATAATTTCGGCAGGCACTTCGATTACCGCTTCAATCACCTCTGGCTCAGGTTCGATAATCTCGGCAGGCGCTTCGATTACCGCTTCAATCACTTCCGGCTCTGGCTCGATAATCTCAGCAGGCACTTCGATAACCGCTTCAATCACTTCCGGCTCTGGCTCGATAATTTCTGCAGGCGCCTCGATAATCGCTTCAATCAGCTCTGGTTCTTCTGCTTGCAGCTCAGGCTGTTGCGCTACGGTAACTTCTTCGATCGCTACCGGCTCAGCGTGGTGTTCATCCAGCGGCAGGATATTTTCGGTGATAGGCTCGCCGCTCAGGCTGCTATCCCACTCCCCTGGGGTATCTTTGGTGGCGGCTGGTGCAGATTCCTGGGGAGGAAGCTTATCGTCCAGTTTGGGGGCAGCCGGGGTTTCTGCGGCCTGCTGTTCCGCCGGTTCTACGGCAGATTCAGGTTGTTGCTGCTCTTCTTCCTTCTGGCCGAAGCCCAGCCAGGAGAAAAACCCACGTTTTTTATCTTTTGCCATGTTCTGACCCTACTCCGTACCAATGGCTTGCAAATGCGAAAATTTAATTCGCCGAGTCTATCACTTTCCCTGGCACAGCAACACGCATCGGCAATGCTTTCATAGAGGTAGTTTTGCTGTCCCCCCCGGCCTACACTGCGCCCCATCGCCTACGGGCTGCAACTTATTAACGATTGGGTATAGAATAGCGGTAACTTTTCGTTAACCCCGCAACTGATTAAGACTCTTTATGGCAAAACAACCACCGCGCGGCGCGCTCAAAAAACCGCAGACGGCCTCCGCTGGCCAGATCCGCATCATCGGCGGCCAATGGCGCGGGCGCAAACTGCCGGTGCCAAACAGCGAAGGTCTGCGGCCAACCACCGACCGCGTACGCGAAACCTTGTTCAACTGGTTAGCCCCGGTGATCCGTGGGGCTCGCTGTCTGGACTGCTTCGCAGGTAGCGGTGCGTTGGGGTTGGAAGCCTTGTCGCGCTATGCAGAAAGCGCCACGCTGCTGGAATACGAACGATCAGTAGCCCAACAGCTGGGGAAAAACCTGGCGCTGTTGCAAGGCAATGGCAGCGTCGTGAATACCAATGCTTTGACCTGGCTGGCAGGCAACGGGCAACCTTTTGACGTGGTGTTTCTCGATCCCCCGTTCCGCAAAGGGTTGCTGGCCGATACCGTCACGCTGTTGGAACAACAGGGCTGGTTAGCGAACGAGGCCTGGATTTACGTCGAGGCCGAAGCCGAAAGCGCCGCCACCGATGTTCCTGCGACCTGGACACTACACCGCGAGAAGGTCGCCGGCCAGGTAGCCTACCGCCTTTATCTCCGCACTCTTGAAGAGAAAACCGAACATGCTGATTAATCTGGGCCGTCTGCTGATGCTGTGCGTGTGGGGCTTTCTGCTCACCAACCTGTTTCACCCGTACCCCAAGCCGCTAACCTACTTCATCAACGTAGCCTTGTTCTTTATGGTAGTGATGCACGGCCTACAGCTGGTGTTACTGAAATCCACCCAACCGAAAGATCAGCCCATCAGCCGCTGGCTGGAAACCAAGATCTTTATTTTTGGCGTGTTTGAGCTGTTGGACTGGCAGAAAAAACAGCCGCCGCTGAAGAAAAAATAGCCTTTTAACGGGCGCAGCATGCGGCGCCCCTACGACTTCTGCGCTGGGCGTAAGGAACGAATGATGGCATTACTGGGATTCGTTAGTGAACAGGAGTGTCGGCGCTGGCAAGGTGCCACGCCTTACCTTCCCACCTTCAGCTTTTATGAAAAGCATCAGTCCCCTCCCATTGATGCCTCGCCTGAAGCCATTATCCAGGCGGTGCTCGCTCTGGATATGGAAGAAGATCCCTTTATCCGGCGCTTGCTGATGCTGCGTCAATTACCCGGCAGGTTACGCCAACGCTACTTCGGCACCAGACAAACTCCCACGGCACCCTTTGGCTTCGACACTTTTACCCTGCTACAGCAAAATAGCCATGAAGTTTCTTTTGGGCTGGCTGGCCGATTCTGGCGCCCGGAATTGGGCGTGCGCAAGCTGGAAAGTGCCGACGAGTTTCACCATTTTACCGATCCCACGGCCGCCAAGCTGGTGCTGCGCTTTATGGTCGTGCCAGACAACACTGGGCATGCCAGGCTGCGAACGGAAACTTTCGTCTGCTGTCCTACGCCACGGGTCAAAGCGTTATTTGCCTGTTACTGGGCGCTGATTCGCCCCGCTAGCGGCTGGATAAGACGCCGCACCCTGCTCTCTGTGCAACGCAAACTGTCAGCAATCAGCAATTAACGCCCCTACGACTTCTGCGCCGTGAAGGAGATAAAGCGGGTGCCCTGCAGGCTCAGCGTACCCTGAGCGCCTTTATCTATCTGATTATATTGCTGCTGCGGCAACGGTATTTTGATCTCGCTGCCGCCCGTCAACGGACGGAAGTACACTTCGTAACGCATATCTTCCACCACGATATTTTCCCGCTGCCGCGAACGACGATTCGGCGAGGGGAACTCACGCTTGGCGCTGACCTCCACCTGCAATGTACGCACCGGCTGGCGGTCATTATCCGCATCCTGGCGGCGTTTATTGAGGTATTGGCGAGTCGCCAACACCGCAATCAGCGCGATCACGGCAACAAAGAACAACGGTGGCTTACTCATTGACGGTTTTCCTTTTTTTACCCGGCGAATTTCATTCACGCCTAAAACCGCGTAAACATAGCATTCAGAAGAAAGCATTGTCGAACCCACGCGCGCTGCTTACACTGAGAAAGTGACTACCTGGAGTTGGTTATCCCGGCTCCTATCATAAATAAGGAAGACATATGAGTTGGCCGTTCCTTGCCGTATTTTTTTCCGGTTGGTTGTTCGTTGATGCCTCCTACCGCGGCCCGCGCTGGCAGCGCTGGGTGTTTAAACCGGTCACCTTGCTGCTGTTGCTGTTATTGGCCTGGCAGGCTCCGGTATTGGGCCCTGCGGGTTACCTGATCGTTTTGGGCCTGTTGGCAACGCTGGCGGGTGACGCCTTGCTGCTGTTGCCACGTGAGCGGGTGCTTTACGCCATCGGCGCTTTCTTCCTCTCACACCTGCTGTATACCCTGAGCTTTGCCAGCCAGATGACCTTCAGCCTGTTCTGGCCCTTGCCGCTGGTGCTGCTGATAATTGGCGCGCTGCTGCTGGCCATCATCTGGAGCCGGTTGGAAGAGATGCGCTGGCCGATCGCCACGCTGGTCGCCATGACGCTGCTGATGGTGTGGCTGGCGGGGGAACAATATTTCCTGCGCAGTACCGACTTTGGCTTCTCGTTGCTAGCGGGTACCTCGCTGCTGCTGTTGGCCAATATCGTCTGGCTGCTGAACCGCTACCGCTTTACCTTCCGCGCGGCAGATGCCGTGGTCGCCTTCTGCTACTTCTCCGGGCATTTCCTCATCGTCCGCTCGCTATATCTGTAATGGCAGGCTACGGATTCGGGCAACCGGATCCGTAGCCCCCCTGCAATTAACAATAATTCTCATATCGCGCTTGACTCTGGAGTCAGCTCCAAGGTGTAGAGTGCTGGTTGAGATGATATTGGATTGCCTGAAGGGGGCGCTATGCAGACTCATAAATCACATAATCACCAAGAGCATCAGCATCAAGAACATAGTCACGATCACGGCTGTGGCTGTAGTCATGACCATGCCAAAACCCAGCATGGCTGTAGCACTGAAAAAACCCCAGTGGGAGCAACTGCTGCCCATGACCATCAAGCGGCCCATGAGCACGGCACCAGCTGTTGCAGTAGCGATGGCCCCGACGACCCGGATGAGGAAAGCGACAGGCTGGCTGCCGTTCCCCCTTCCGGCAGCCAGCGTTTCAGTTGGAAAGTCACCGGCATGGATTGCCCTAGTTGTGCCAAGAAAATCGAAAATGCCGTGACGTCGATCCCCGGCGTCGACAGCGCTCGCGTGCTGTTTGCCACGGAAAAACTGGTGGTGGATGCCCAATCCGACGTCAGCATGCGGATCCAGGACGCGGTAAAACAGGCTGGCTTTACCCTGTTGGGAACTACCCCGGCGGCACAAGGCGATGAGCCGGAAGCCTCCCGGTTTGGTGAATACGGCCCTCTGATACTGCTCTCCGCGCTGATGGTACTCAGTTGGGTTCTCGACTTCTTCAACCCACGGCTGGGCGAAATTGCCTTCATCGCCACCACCTTGGTCGGCCTGGTGCCGATTGCCAGCAAAGCCTTGCGGCTGATTCGGTCAGGCACTCCGTTCGCCATAGAAACCCTGATGAGCGTTGCCGCCATCGGTGCGCTGTTTATCGGTGCCACCGCCGAAGCGGCCATGGTACTGCTGTTGTTTATGGTGGGGGAACTGCTGGAATCCTACGCGGCCAATCGTGCACGCCGTGGCGTGAAGGCATTGATGGAGTTGGTGCCGGAAGATGCTCTGCTTATCCAGGGCAGCGTACGTAAACGCGTGCCGGTGGCCAGCCTGCGCCCCGGTGACGTGATAGAGATCGCGCCCGGTGGCCGCTTGCCTGCCGATGCCGAATTGCTAAACCCGTTCGCCAGCTTTGACGAGAGCGCTTTAACCGGTGAATCCGTGCCGGTAGAGCGCCAACAGGGTCAGAAAGTGGCCGCTGGCAGCCTGTCCGTCGATCAGGCCGCGCAGATGAAGGTCACTTCCGAGCCGGGCAAAAATGCCATTGACCGTATCCTGCAGCTGATTGAAGAGGCCGAAGAGCGTCGGGCACCGATTGAACGCTTCCTCGATCGCTTCAGCCGTTACTACACCCCGGCGATCATGCTGCTGGCCGTGGCGGTGATCCTGGTGCCACCGCTGCTGTTTGCCGAAGCTTGGGAGATGTGGATCTACCGGGGTCTGACCTTGCTGCTGATCGGTTGTCCGTGTGCCTTGGTGATCTCTACGCCAGCGGCCATTACCTCTGGCCTTGCGGCGGCCACACGCCGAGGTGCGCTGATTAAAGGCGGTGCGGCATTGGAACAGTTGGGCCAGGTGCAGACCATCGCGTTCGACAAAACCGGTACGCTGACCGAAGGCAAACCGACGGTGACCGACGTGCTGCCGGCAGCCGGCCTCAGCGAGCAGCAACTGCTGGCCATCGCAGCGGCTGTCGAAGCGGGTTCACACCACCCATTGGCACAGGCGATCGTCAACCGCGCATCGGAAAACGGCGCCGCATTGCCACTGGCCGAAGGCCGCCGTGCGCTGGCGGGTATTGGGGTCGAGGGGAAGGTTGACGGTAAAACTATCCTGATCAGCGCTCCGGGCAAGTTGACGGAAAGCCAGTTGAGCAGCGAATGGCGCAGCCAGGTAGAGACGCTGGAAACGGCGGGTAAAACCGCAGTGGTGGTGTTAGAGGACGGGCAGCCTATCGGTTTGCTGGCGTTGCGTGACACCTTGCGTAGCGACGCTAAGCAGGCGATTGCCGAGTTGGCCCAGTTAGGCGTTCGTGGCGTGATGCTCACGGGTGATAACCCACGCGCAGCGGCAGCCATTGCCAATGAATTGGGGATCGATTACCGCGCCGGGTTAATGCCGGAAGACAAAGTGAACGCGGTAACTGAGCTGAGCAAGTTGCAACCTACCGCCATGATCGGTGACGGTATCAACGATGCCCCGGCGATGAAGGCCGCCAGCATTGGCATTGCGATGGGGAGCGGCACCGACGTGGCGTTAGAAACGGCTGATGCCGCACTGACGCACAACCGGTTGACCGGCGTTGCCGAAATGATCCGCATCTCCCGCGCCACACACGCCAATATTCGCCAGAACATTACCATTGCGCTTGGGCTGAAAGCGATTTTCCTGGTCACCACCCTGCTGGGGATGACCGGCCTGTGGTTGGCCGTATTGGCAGACTCTGGGGCAACCGCGCTGGTGACCGCCAACGCCTTACGGCTGTTGAAAAAACGTCAGTAAGACCATTCTATCGTCAGGGCGCAACCCACTGTGCCCTGACGTTCTTACCTGAAAAATAGCACGACCAAGACGCACTTAATGCCCCTATAAGCCACAGGACTTTAATATATTCTCCAAGCACCTTTACACTACATACCTATAAATTCTATGAATTTATCAGGGTAATGGTCGAGTTAATGAAACCACTGCATTCTTATAACATCCTGAATCTGATCGTCGTTACCTTCATTCCTTCCCTGGCTCTGGCGCAACAGCCTGATGCCGCCGCTACCGCACAGCTCATTGATGAAGCAAAACGCCCACCCTTCACCCAAGGTGCGGCGATGCCAACCGCCCAACATAACGCACCAACGACAGTGCCCCAGCCAGAACATCGTATGTTGCCAATTTGGGGGGATGAGGCTCGAGCCCGCGGCTATGAGCTGCCAGAGCCGTTAGGTATTGGCGTCAACTACATGAACATACGGCAGAATATCGATGTCGAGAGTATCAATTTTTCCGGACTAGGCCTGGGTTCGCTCGCCATTCCGTCGGATTTGTTCAACATCGGCGTTGGCAAAACCCGCGAACAGAGCAAAACGGAAACCATGCGTCTGGACACCTGGCTGCTCCCGTTCCTCAACGTTTACGGCATTGTTGGCCATACCAAAGGCAGTTCGTTGTCTCAGGTCTCCGTGGACGCCGATCCCAGTAAATACAAAGGACTGGATCGTATCATCGCTTCTGCCGTGCACAGCCTGAACCAAAGCGGGCAACTGCGCGATCTGGACTTCAAGCTCGATTTTAAAGGCACCACTTACGGTGCAGGCGTCACGCTAGCCGGGGGCTATGAGAACTGGTTCACCACGCTCGATACCAACTATACCCGTACCAGCTTCAATATCCTTGACGGCCAAATTTCCGCGCTGACGGTGACACCCCGTGTCGGCTACCGCTTCCAGGTGCCCGGTATCCAAGGCCAAAGCAATCTGAACCTGTGGGTCGGCAGCATGTACCAGGATGTGCAGCAGGAGTTCAGAGGCAGCCTGTCTGATTTGCAGATGCCCGCAGCGCTTCAGCCCCTGATCGCCATCGCCAATCAGAAAGGAGAAGGCCGTTTCGACGTGAAGCAGCATCTGCAATCACCTTGGAATGTGCTGCTGGGTGCACAATATGAGATCACGCAGCATTTCAACCTGTTGACCGAATTTGGCTTTAGCCAACGCAACAGCTTTATGGTCTCAGGTGAATATCGCTTCTGATGGCGATACCGCTCCGCTACCTGACGCTGCCCCTGCTCGCTCTGCTGTCCTGCGCCCATGCCGCTTTGCTGTCACGTCAGCAAGTTGATGGGATGCTAGCCCCTCTGGGTTCAGACAATCATTTCGACAGCAGTAAAACCATCGATTGGGGTGTGTTGCCCGGCCCGTTTTATACCCCAGAACTCGGTCTTGGCATCGGCACCGCGGTCGTGGGCATGTACCGGCCAGACAGCCTTGATAGCGTCAGCCAAAATTCGACGCTGGCGCTAAAGGGCTTTTTCAGCAGTACCGGTGCCTTCGGCGTTGGCTTTGAAAACTACAGCTTTTTCGCTAACGACCAATGGCGCTTCTTTGCCAGCGGCTCCCTGAATAATATGCCCACCTATTTCTGGGGCACCGGTTATCAAGCCGGGCGTCACGACGGCAATAAGGAGAAATATACCCAGCAATCTTTCCAGATAGCGCCAGAGCTGCTGTATCGTATTGCCAATGCCACCTACGCGGGAGTTGGCTGGGATTTTTCTTCAACGCACGCCAGCGATCCCGATGGGGGAGAGAGCAGCCTGTTCAAAGCTCAAGCAGCGGGCACCTCATCGATCAGTTCAGGGATCAGTGGCTCGTTAAGCTACGATACGCGTGATTTCGTTTCTAATGCCAGCCGTGGCCAGTTTCTCAGCCTGAGCGACACCTATTTCGCGCCAGAATTGGGCGGCGATAGCCGCTTTAATACCCTTGAAGGCCAATACAACGCCTATTACAGTCTGAGTGAGAAGAGCGTATTGGCACTTGATGTCTACAGCCGTCTGACCACTGGCGATGTCCCCTGGGACAGATTATCTGAACTGGGTGACGACAAACGGATGCGGGGCTATTACCAAGGACGTTATCGCGACAGGAATACGTTCAGCGGCCAAGTTGAATATCGCCGCAAATTGAACTGGCGGCACGGTTATGTTCTTTGGGCAGGAGCCGGAACCCTAAGCCGCAAAAGCCGTGATCTAGGCCAAGGGCCTTGGTTGCCGACGGTGGGGGCTGGCTACCGTTTTGAATTCAAACCGCGGATGAACGTACGGCTCGATTTTGGGGTCGGGCGTGAAAGTAGCGGGTTTTATTTTCAGGTAGGAGAAGCTTTTTAATGCGTTTTGTTGCGCTGATATTTTTGCTGCTGCTTAGCCCCATACTGCCGGCCAAGGCTCTGGAAACGCTGATCGCCTCGCAACCAACCCGCCAGAGTCCTCTTGCCTGGCCGGTGACCAAACCACTCTCGCCACCGGATGGTTTGCGCCCTTGCTGCGCCTTTGGCTATAACCTCAAAGTACAGGCGTTAGGCATCCCGGTGCCGTTTTATCAATTGGGTAACGTCGTAGACGCCGATCGCCTTGGCGCACATCACTATAATGACAGCGCTTTCAATGCCGTCGGCAACTTGATGGGCTTGGGCAGTGAACAATTGGGATTGGTCTACACCTATCGTGGGGGATTTATCGACATCGCTCACGTTCGCGATACCGCCGACAATACCCTGTTCCTGTTCAGCCAGCTGTTGCCTAAGCTGGGCCAGCAATGGACACTCGATCTTGGCCCGGAATTGGCAAAGCGTCGTATACAGCTGAACGCCTTCACCCCACCGCAAGAGGCTGCCCAACGCTATACGTTAGCGGCTTATCTGGCCGGGGAACTCGCCTTCCAGATGGCGGCATGGCATGAAGTGGCACAGTGGTATGGCTACCAATCGGTGCCCGGATTTCCTGAAGAGATTTCTGCCTTTACGCCAGAGGATTTGTATTCCAACCTGCTAGGGGCAAGGTTGGCGATCGACGCTATCTTGCAAGGGCGCGCGGTATCCGTTGCCCGTTACAACAGCGCAATGGAGACACTGCTACCCGAGGCATTGCACCAGCTTGGCGCCGTTTCGATCACCGAAACCCAGCGGCAGTTTGACGGCATTGACGGCGACTGGTGGGACAGCCACCGCCGAGTACCGGAGAAATTTTTAGTCTTAAAACGGGATTACACCACCAGCAGCAATCGCCTGCCCAATCAGCCCCCCTTCGAGTATGCCGCTCCACAACGCCTGACGTTGCCGCTACAGATTGAAGGATTAACGCTGGCGAAACTGGCGGAGCTGCAACTCTGGCCAGGGGATTCCATGCACAACTTGCCTGCCCCAGCGCATTATTATCGCCCAGAGGATTTTAGTGGATTGGCGTTACACGCGAGCGCACAGGACGCACGGCAGATACTGCAGAAACGTTAAGCAACCGCTTGGTGATTAACTCTCGAGCCCTTTGCGCAGCAGATAGCGATACGGGGCCTGCTCGGTTTCCTGGGCCACCAGCGTATGTTCCATAAAGCGGCAAAAGCCCGGGATGTCGCGGGTGGTGGCCGGATCGTCGGCGATAATCAGCAAGGTTTTACCGTTATCCATATGGCGCACGGTTTTGCGCACCATCATGACCGGTTCCGGACAGCGCAGCCCCAGAGCGTCTAGCGTCTGGTCTGCCTGGGCAAAAATGTCAGTCATACATCTCTCTCGATCTAAAACGATCGGCGAACCCTCGCCGGATCTGATTACCCGCTAGTTTACGCCGGTAGTTTTTCTGCGCAAGATACGTTAACGTTTGCGTTAAATTTAACCATTGCATTGAATGCCCAAACGCGTACCATGTCGCCGCGCAGTTAACAATGGGTTCCCTCACCCCACACTCAAAAAGGCTACATTATGTATTCGTTTACCGATCGACAACGCTTAATCGCGTTGGTTTGGCTATCGCTATTCCACATCGCCATCATAACTTCCAGCAACTACCTGGTGCAGTTGCCGATCAGCATTTTCGGCTTTCACACCACCTGGGGTGCCTTCACTTTTCCGTTTATCTTCCTGGCCACTGACCTGACCGTGCGGATCTTCGGTGCCCCGCTGGCACGCAGGATTATCCTTGCCGTGATGGTCCCGGCGCTGTTTATCTCCTATGTGATCTCCACCGTCACTTTCCAGGGCGAGTGGCAGGGTTTTGCCGCCTTGACCAGCTTCAACCTGTTTGTGGCGCGTATCGCCGCCGCCAGCTTTATGGCCTACGTACTGGGCCAGATCCTGGACGTGCAGGTGTTCAACCGCCTACGCCAACGCAGCGCCTGGTGGGTTGCCCCCGCCGCGGCCATGTTCCTGGGCAATATCAGCGATACCCTGGCCTTCTTCTTTATCGCCTTCTACAAAAGCAGCGATCCCTTTATGGCCGCTAACTGGGTGGAAATCGCGCTGGTGGATTACAGCTTCAAAGTGCTGATCTGCCTGGTGTTCTTCCTGCCGATGTACGGGGTGCTGCTCAATATGCTGCTCAAACGCTTGGCAGAACGCCAACCCGCCAACCGGTTTCAACTGAGTTAACCCTGCTTCTCGGTTATTATGGGCAGCTTGATTTTACGGAGGCTGCCCATGCGCTTAACCACTCGCCAAGCTACACTTGAAGAGATCCACTCTCTTTACCTCTGCATTCCAGAATTTGGCAGCCTGCACAGCCTGAGCGATTTGCAGCAACGCATCGGGGATAACCCCTCTCACGGCTTGATTGCCGAAATTGATGGCCAGGCAGCCGGTTTTAAACTCGGCTATCAAACCACGCCTGGGGAGTTCTACAGCTGGCTGGGGGCAGTTTTACCTGCCTTTCGCCGCAAAGGGGTCGCCCAAGCCATGCTGGCGGAGCAGGAGCGTTGGGCGCGTTCGCAAGGCTATCAACAGCTGTGGGTAAAAACCCGCAACCAGTTCCGCGCCATGCTAATAATGCTCATTAGCCACGAATATCAGATTTTCACTCTAGAAAAGAAAGGCGAAGTAGACGAGTATCGTCTATTACTTAAAAAAAACCTGTGACATCTAGCCATACGGTCAACCAACTCTATCTGCAAAGGAATAAGGAACACCAGATGCGTAAAGTAACAAAATTGATGGGTATCGGCCTGTTAGTGCTTGGCCTGGCGGCCTGTGATAGCGCCACCAAAGACACTAATGCCCCCGCAGGCAGCGCAGCAGCCAGCGTCCCAACCGGGCAACAGGTGAGTTTATTGGATGGCAAGCTGACCTTCACCCTGCCTAACGGTTTGGCCGATCAGAGCGATAAGCTGACCAACCAGCCAACTAACGTGCACATCTATGCCGACAGCAGCAACCAGCGTGCGGTGATCGTAATCGTTGCCGACAAGGCTGCGGGCGATCTGGACACCCTGGCCAAGCGCATGGAAGAGCAGCAACACTCCCGCGATGCCAACCTGCAGGTCATTACCAATAAAGCGGTTGAAATCAACGGCACGCCAATGCGCCAACTGGATACCGTGATCACCGTGGCAGGCCAAAAAGCCTACTCTGGCGTACTGCTCGCTATGCTGCCAGACGGTAAGCAACTGACCCTGCAAATCACGCTGCCAGCGGATAACCAGCAGCAGTCTCAAAGCGTAGCGGCTGGCGTGTTCAATACGGTGAAGATCAAGCAGTAATCGAAGTGGGCCAGCATGCTGGCCCATTTTAATGCGTTACGCCAATGCCTGTGCTAACAGGGTGATCGGATGTTCACAGCGCTTGCTGGTGGACATCTCGATCTGCCATTTGCAGGTTTCACAGTCGGTGATCACCATATCCACTCCGCTGGCTTCAATCTGGCGAAATAGCGAGGCACCAATGCCTTGCGAGGTTTCATAGTTTTCCGACTTGAAGCCGTAAGTTCCGGCGATACCGCAGCACTGCGAGTCCAGCACCACCAGTTCCAGCCCAGGGATCTGCCGCAATAGCTCCAGCGTATAGGCCGTCCAGCCCATTTTCTCCATATGACACGGCGTGTGGTAAGCCACCCGCAGCGGCGTCTGTTTGAGCGGCAAGGTACGCCCTTGGCTGATCAGACGATAGAGATAACGCGTAGCCAGCTCAACTCGTTCACGTACCGCCGAGGTGTCCACGTCCAGCAAATGCGGATACTCATCACGCAGGGTGAAGGTGCAGCTCGACGAAGTAGCCACCACCGGTATGCCTTTGGTCAGGACCGCCTCATGCAGCGATTCCGCATTCACTTTGGCCTGCTTCTTCGCCTGCGCAATAAAGCCGTTGGCGATCAGCGGTACACCGCAGCATTTCTCACGCTTGAGCAGTTGCACGCCGATATCCATGGCGTTAAACACCTTGATCAGGTCTTTGCCAAGCTGCGGATGGTTGTAATTAACAAAGCAACCGTGGAAAAACGCCACCTGCTCGGCATAGCGCTGCTGCTGTTCCGCCTGCTGGCGATACCAACGGCGGAAGGTGCCAAACGAGTATTTCGGCAGCTCACGCCGATGGTCGATCTTCAGCGCCTTATCCAACAGCTTGCGCACCGGCTTCAGGCCGGTAGTGGCATTGACGATCGGCGCAAACGGCGTCGATAGGGTGCCCATGATGTCGGTGTGGCTGAGAATGGCATCGCGCAGCGTCGGTTTACTTTGGCTGAAGTTGGCCCGGGCGCGTTGGATAATATCGCCGATTTTAACGTCGGAAGGGCAAGCCACCTCACAGCGCTTGCAGTTGGTACAATACTTCAACGCTTCATCATAGAGCGCCGGATCTTTCAGCCGCAGGCGTTCCCCATCCGGCCCGGCCTGTTTTGGCCCCGGATAGAGCGGGTTGGCCTTGGCGACCGGGCAATAGGTGGTGCAGACGGTACATTTGATGCAGCTCTCGAAGCTGTTGTCTGGTAACAGGCTCATGCTGAAACCTCCTGGGCCAGGATCTGTTGGGCTACGTGCAGTGCACCGAGCAGCGAAACCCCGGCACCACATCCCTGCTGCAACGGATCGTAACCGCCAACCACGGCACCGATAGCATACAGATTGGTCATCGCCTCCCCCTGTTTTAACGCCCGCAGCGCGGTATCGGTCTGAACCCCAAATTGCAGGTACGGCTGCGGAGCAAACAGATTGGCATCGCTCCAGTCGGCACGTTCGGTTTTGCTGTACACGTCGAGGCCAAATACCGGCTCACGAATGCCGTCAAAAGCGGCCACCAGGCCGTTGCTGAAGAAGCTGCCGCTGGCCAGTATCACCTGCTGTGCCCGCAGCGGAATATCGGTGTGATTGCGGGTATACAGACCGGTGACGCGCTGCCCGTCGAAGCTGGCACGCAACACGCTATCCCCCGGCATAAATACCCCACCCAGCTGCTGCAAACGCTGGCGCAATGCCTGATGCAGCCGCATGCCGAGCACGGAAGGTGGCAGCGTGGGTAACAGATAAACAGGCTTACCGACCAACCGGCGCAACGTCATCAACGGTTCATCATCCTCTAACCCCAGGCAGGCTGGCAGCAAGATGGCCTCTGCCTCACCTGCCTGGCGTGTGATCTCTTCCGCCAGCAGAGCCAGATGTTCTGGCAGATCCAGTACGCGGGCGATATTCACCGCGCGGAACTCGCTGGGATTATTACGTAAGCGATCCAACACTGGCAGATGCAAAAATGCCACTTCTGCCTTGAGGCCCTGCTCCTGAATCAATGAGCTGGCCGCCATCTGCGGTTGGAAATCCAGAAAACCTTCAATCCCAAGCACGGCGATATTCTGCCACGGCAGCTTGCCGTCCAAGGGAGAAACAGGGATCGCCTGGGGGCTGAGCCAGGTGGCACTGCGGGTCCCAAGCGGGGTCACGCGTAGATGGTTTTGGCTGCTATCACCCTGCATCTGCCACCCGCAACGCTGTAGCAATTGCTCGGCTTGCGTTGCCAGCGCGGCCACCTGTGCGGCCCCCATCAGGCTATACGGATGCTGTGGAGCCTGTTGCGCCAGTTCGGACAAGGCAGACAGAGGCGACGCCACCGGCGAACCATCGGGCAGATTGGCCAGCAAATCGAGCGAGCCGGAAGAAAAATAGAGCGCGCTTTGGCCGGAACTGACTACCGCGCAGCGTTTGCCATGCTCGGCTAAACGGATAGCACAGCTCAACCCGGCCAAGCCACCACCAATCACCACCGCATCAAATTGCATCATCCGCCTCCTGCTTAGGGTCGCCTTGCGCATCTAACCCACATAACCCTTGATATACCCAACTGGTGAATTCGCTCTCCCGCAGGGCATCGCCCCAGGCGATAGGCCGCACGCCTTTCCAGCGTTCATTGAGGAAATGGGACAGTTGGGTGATGGATTGCTGCGGCGTCACCACGTTAAACCGCGTCAACAAGCCTGCGGCACGGCAGGCACACAGCTCACCCTGGCAGGTCCCCATCCCAACGCGGGTACGGCGGCGCAGATCGACCAGATTGTTGACGGTCAGAGAATCCACCGCATAACGTACCTCACCGGCAGTCACCGCTTCACACTCGCACACCAGGCTGTTGTCCAGCCGGTTGCCAGAAGGGACCAGGCTGGCGCGATCGCCGTGGCGATACACTGCCGAACCCCGGATGCTGGCAGGCAGTGAAACCACGCTGCGCACCGTTTCTTCGGCGCTCTGACGGGAACCGGGCAACGCCGCTTCCGCCGTGGTGCAAGGGCTGTCGATACCCAGTTTGGCGCAGACCAGGTCGGTGGTCCATTCGGCCATCAGCCGGTAAGTCATCAGCTTGCCGCCGGTAATGGTGATAAAGCCCTCCAACCCATCGCGTGCCGCATGGTCGAGCAACACGATGCCGCGGCTGACGTTGCGCCCAGAAGGGTCGTCGTCGCTGGCGACCAGTGGCCGCACGCCCGCATAGGCACGCAGAATGCGCGTTTGCGCCAGTTTCGGGGCCAGCAGCGTGCCTTCGCGGATTAATATATCCACTTCCTGCGGCGTCACGACCATGTTGTCGATCTGGTCGTAATCGATGTGTGTGGAGGTGGTGCCAATCAGCGAGATGGTGTCACCAGGCACCAGAATGTCGGCATCCGCTGGTTTGCGGCAGCGGTTAATCACCATGTTATTGATGCGATGGCCCAGGATCAGCAACGCCCCTTTAGCAGGGAACATACGGATGCGCAGATCGGCATACTCGGCAATTTGCTGGCCCCAGATCCCGGCGGCATTGACCACCACCTGAGCATGAATATCGTACTGCTGTGCGGCCTTGTGATCGAAAACGCGCACGCCCGTCACGCGATCGCCAGTACGTAACAAACTGGTAACCTGATGATAGGTCAGGATTTGTGCGCCATGTTCACGCGCGTCAAGCATGTTGGCCGCCGTTAAACGGAAAGGATCGACGGTGCCATCCGGCACCCGCACCGCGCCGATCAGGGCGGGGTTAGCCGCAGGCTCCAGGCGTAATGCCAGCGCGGGGTCAATGGCTTCGGCCTCAATGCCAGCGCTGCGACAAGCGGTAATAAACTGCTGCTGAAAGGCTAACGAGTCCTGAGGCAAGGTAATGAACAGGCCGTCGGTACGTTCGATGCAGTGGTGGGCAATACGCTTGAGGATGCGGTTTTCTTCAATACATTCGCGTGCCGATTCGCCGTCGGTGACCGAATAGCGCGCTCCGCTGTGCAACAACCCATGGTTGCGGCCAGTAGCGCCAGTGGCGATGTCATGCCTTTCCAGTAAAACGCAACGCAGACCGCGCCGCGCGCAGTCACGGGCAATCCCCGCGCCGGTAGCGCCGCCGCCAATGATGATCACGTCCGTTTCGGTGATTGGTGAGTTGTTGCTCATCACGCCCCCTGAGCCTGTAGTTATGGATTTATTTAGCCACAGTTAGTAGGGTTTTTGTTTGATAAGGAACAATAACGAACAGAAAACGAAAATAATATGGCCATAAAAAGCCATGAATGTGACCAATATCACGTATTTGTGCTATTTAGGCATTCCAAAATGTTAACCGATCACTCAAAATTCGCCACAGTTTCATAAAAGTGTAACAAATGCGCCATCCATCACGGTGTGACCGGGGGGTTTTCTCTAGCATTGCGCTCGTTATGGAACATTTAACAACACTTCAGGTATCCGCAAGCTCATCTTCAGGACAGCCGTTTCCTGTTGAGGCAATAAACAGATAAAGCCATCGGAGGCGCTCATGTTGAGTATTTTTAAGCCAGCCGCACACATTTCTCGTGTGCCAGTCGACAAGGTAGACCCGCTCTACCGTAAGCTGCGCTGGCAGATTTTTATGGGGATCTTTTTCGGTTACGCCGCCTACTATCTGGTGCGTAAAAACTTCACCCTGGCGATGCCGTACCTGATCGATCAGGGCTTCAGCCGTGGTGACCTGGGCTTTGCGCTGTCAGGGATTTCCATCGCCTACGGTTTCTCCAAGTTCATCATGGGCTCGGTTTCTGACCGTTCCAACCCGCGTGTATTCCTACCCGCTGGCCTGATCCTGGCCGCTGCCGTCATGCTGTTTATGGGCTTTGTGCCTTGGGCTACCTCCAGCATTGCCGTGATGTTCGTGCTGCTGTTCCTGTGTGGTTGGTTCCAGGGTATGGGTTGGCCGCCTTGTGGCCGTACCATGGTGCACTGGTGGTCACAGAAAGAACGTGGCGGTATCGTTTCGGTATGGAACTGTGCGCACAACGTCGGTGGTGGCCTGCCTCCACTGCTGTTCCTGCTGGGTATGGCCTGGTTTAACGACTGGCATGCGGCGCTGTATATGCCTGCCTTCGGTGCGATCCTGGTGGCCCTGATCGCCTTCGCCTTGATGCGTGACACCCCGCAATCTGTTGGTCTGCCACCGATTGAAGAATACAAAAACGACTATCCGGATGATTACAGCGAAGAAGCAGAAGAAGAACTGACAGCCAAGCAGATCTTCATGCAGTACGTGCTGCCAAACAAACTGCTGTGGTACATCGCGATCGCCAACGTGTTCGTGTATCTGCTGCGCTACGGCATCCTGGACTGGTCACCAACCTACCTGAAAGAAGTGAAACACTTCGCGCTGGATAAGTCCTCCTGGGCCTACTTCCTGTACGAATACGCCGGTATCCCAGGCACCCTGCTGTGCGGCTGGATGTCGGACAAGGTGTTTAAAGGCAACCGTGGTGCCACCGGGGTGTTCTTCATGGTTCTGGTGACCATCGCCACCATCGTTTACTGGCTGAACCCGGTGGGTAACCCTGGCATCGATATGGCCTGTATGATCACCATCGGCTTCCTGATCTATGGCCCAGTCATGCTGATCGGCCTGCACGCGCTGGAACTGGCACCGAAGAAAGCGGCAGGTACCGCCGCAGGCTTTACCGGTCTGTTCGGTTACCTGGGCGGTTCGGTCGCAGCCAGCGCCATCGTCGGCTATACCGTTGACTACTTCGGTTGGGACGGCGGCTTTATGGTGATGATCGGCGGCAGCATCGGTGCGGTGATCCTGCTGGTGCTGACCATGATCAGCGAGAAGAAACACCACGCAGAAATCGCGGCCAAACGCGGTTAAAAGCTAAGCGGGCGCAGCATGCAGCGCCCCTACCTACCCTTTCTCGTCAATCTAAGGCCGCACTGCGGCCTTTTTCTTACCTCTACAACATGGAGCAACACAGAATGCGGACTCAAACCAAAGCCCTGCTGACAGGGATCATTCTTGCCACTTCAATGCTCAGTGCCGCACAGGCTGCGGATAAAGTGGTTATCGCACACCGCGGTGCCAGCGGCTACCTGCCGGAGCATACGTTACCGGCCAAGGCGATGGCCTACGCGCAAGGGGCCGACTTCCTTGAGCAAGACCTGGTGATGACCAAAGATAACGAGCTGGTGGTGTTGCACGACCACTATCTGGATCGGGTCACCGACGTTGCCGAACGTTTCCCAGACCGGGCGCGTAAAGATGGCCGCTACTACGCTATCGACTTTACGCTGCCTGAGATCAAATCGCTGAAGTTCACCGAAGGCTTTGATATCAAAGACGGTAAGCAGGTACAAAGCTACCCTGGCCGCTTCCCGATGGGCAAATCCGACTTCCGCGTCCACACCTTCCAGGAAGAGATCGAGTTCGTGCAAGGTCTCAATCATTCAACCGGCAAGAACATCGGCCTCTACCCGGAAATCAAGGCCCCCTGGTTCCATCAGCAGGAAGGAAAAGACATCTCCACCAAGGTGCTGGAAGTCCTCAAGCAATACGGCTACACCAGCAAGAGCGACAACGTCTACCTGCAGTGTTTTGATGCCAACGAGCTGAAACGCATCAAGGATCAGCTGGAACCCAAGATGGGGATGGATCTGAAGCTGGTGCAGCTGATTGCCTACACCGATTGGAACGAAACCTACGAGCAGAAGGCCGACGGCAAGTGGGTCAACTATGACTACGACTGGATGTTCAAACCGGGCGCGATGAAAAAGATCGCCCAGTATGCCGACGGCATCGGGCCTGACTATCACATGCTGATCGTCGAAGAGAAGTCCAAACCGAACCAGATCGTGTTGACCGATATGGTCAAAGACGCTCATGCCAGCAATATGGCGGTGCACCCTTACACCATCCGTGCCGATAAGCTGCCGAAATACGTCACCGACGTGAACCAGCTGTTCGACGCAATTTACAATCAGGCGGGTGTTGACGGCGTGTTTACCGACTTCCCAGACAAGGGCGTCCAGTTCCTGCAAAAGCAGGGGCAACATAAGTAATCTTGGCCTTTTTCTCTAAGTGGGCGCAGCCGGTGAAGACTGCGCCCCAATCAGTTAAATCGAGTACATTTTACGCAGGTAATGAGGCACCGCGTCGTCAACGTTGGAGCCAATCACTTCCAGCTCCGGCAGCTTGTCTTTCAGACGCTGCTGGGCATCCTGCATGATGCAGCCTTTCCCCGCCATCGACAGCATTTCCAGATCGTTCATGCCGTCGCCAAAGGCGATGCACTCTTTGAGCGAATAGCCGATGATCTTGGCTACTTCTTCCAACGCATGGCCTTTCGAGACGCCACCTGCCATCACCTCCAGGCAGGTTGGGAACGAGAAGCTGACGTTGACCCGATCGCCCCAGCGCGCATTGATGGCATCTTCCAACGGCAGCAGTTTTTCATGATCGTCGCAGGTGAAATACACCTTGCACACGCCATCGGTTTCCAGCAAGCCCGGCTCAAACAGCTCATATTTAAAGATCGATTCCTGGAAAAACTCTTCCTGCTCCGGACTTTCACGGTTCATGAACCAGTCGTCGTTGCGGTAGACGTTGGTCAGGATATCCTGGTTATCGTGCATCATGTTGTACAGATCGCGGGCGATATCCTCATCCAGGTTGTGGCTGAAGATCAGCTCACCGGCGGTGTTATGTACCCGCGCACCGTTGGAGGTGATCATAAAAGCACTGATGCCGAGATTATCGCGGATCTGGGAAACGTCGATATGGTGGCGGCCGGTAGCGAAAACAAAGTGCACGCCCTGCTGCGTCAGCAGCTGCAGCGTTTCTTTGGCGTACGGTGTCAGGGTGTGCTCAGGGGACAGCAGAGTGCCATCTAAATCGGAAGCAACGACGTGATACATAGCGATATGTTCTAACCTCTAGTGGAATTTTCGGCGGCAGCAGTACCGCCTAAGTGCTGAGCAAAGAAACGCAGGATTACGTTCAGTGCCTCGGCGCGCATCGCGTCCCGTTCGAACAGGATCTCATGGCGAGCGCCTTTGATAACCCACGGTTTTCCCCCTTCACAAGGGTGTCCCGCGTCTGACAGTGCCTGACAAAAAGCGCGCTGGGAACGGTTGTCGACCACCCGATCCTCACCGGCCTGCAATAATAAAATCGGCGTAGTGATGTTAGCAGCCTGGGCAATGATCTGCTGCCCGGCCTGAATACTTTCTTTGACCCAGTGATAGGTTGGCCCACCTACCCGCAGCTCGGGATGATCGGCGTAATAACGCAGGTTGCGGCGATAACGCTCGCGGCTGTGGGTCAGCGTATTGACTACATAGGGCAATGGCCGCCACTGCCCGGTACCAACCGCATAATAGTCACGCAACCCTGGGCGCTTTTCCGTCCAATTCAAAATACCGTTGGCCATCCAGCCCGGCATCGGCAGATAAATGCCCAACATCGGCGCGCAGAGTGCTACGGCGGCAAACGACTGTGGCTCACGCGCCAAAAACTGCGCCAGTATCGCGCCCCCCATCGAGTGCGCCAGCGCGACGTGCTGCCGGTAACCCAAGGGTTTGACCTGCTGATGGTAAAACTGGGCGAAATCGTCCACGTAGTCGGCAAAGTTTACCACATGCCCTCGGTGAGTATCTGCCAGCATCCGCCCGGACAGCCCCTGACCACGATGATCGATGATCATCACGTCATAGCCGCTGTGAAACAGATCGTACGCCACTTCCGGGTACTTGATATAGCTTTCGATGCGCCCGGGGCTGATCACTACCACCCGCTGGTGCAGCGGGGAAGTAAAGCGTACAAAGCGGATGGGTACGCCCCCGACGCCGGTGAACTCCCCTTCCTCACGTCGCCGCCAAAAATCCAGCAGTGGCCCGGTCGCGAAGGCAGAGAACTGCTTTTCACGGTTTAACCATTCAGCTGGATCAAGGGTGATTGACGACATGGCCTACCTTTTAACGGGGGGTTACTCAGATAAAAATGTGATAAATACTACTATACCCTATGGATTTCGAGCTGTAGCTAGGCGACAAGCTATCTCATCCCCAGGAGCTTACTTTTAGTAAGTGACTGGGGTGAGATAGTGTAGGTAACAACGCTACAGCTTGAAAGACGACGGGTATAGCGTATTGTGGCATAAATTGGTGTTCTCAGGGAGCATTACGATGACCTTAGACTGGTGGTTAACCTATCTGCTGACAACCCTTATCCTCAGTCTTTCCCCCGGTTCCGGTGCCATCAACACCATGAGTACCGGCATCAGCCACGGCTATCGCGGAGCGGCAGCGTCGATTGCGGGTCTGCAAGTTGGCCTGAGCATCCATATCGTGCTGGTGGGTATTGGCCTCGGCGCGGTGGTTTCCCAGTCGCTGCTGGCCTTTGAATTACTGAAATGGTTTGGTGCGGGTTATCTGGTGTGGCTGGGTATCCAGCAGTGGCGTGCCGCAGGCGCGCTGGATCTGCACACTCTGGCAGGCACTATGCCACGCCGCCGTCTGTTTCGCCGCGCCGTCCTAGTAAATCTGACCAACCCCAAGAGCATCGTGTTTCTGGCAGCGCTGTTCCCGCAGTTCATCATGCCCAACCAGCCCCAGGCCGAGCAGTATGTCATTCTCGGCGTCACCACGGTGGTGATCGATATCCTGGTGATGATTGGTTACGCCACGCTGGCCACGCGCATTGCCGGTTGGTTAAAGACCCCGCGCCAAATGCACTTGCTGAACCGGATTTTTGGCTCGCTGTTTATTCTGGTGGCGGGATTACTGGCAACGGCAAGAAAGGCATGATCGATTGTAGGGGCGCCGCATGCTGCGCCCGAAAGCTGCATGCGGCACCCGAGATTAACGTGTAAAAATCAGGTGCAGACCAAAACCGGTGAACAACACCCCGGCCAGGCCATCGATCCATTTCGCCATCCGCTGATAGCCCCGGCGCATGGCGGGTAACGCGAAGATGATCGCCACCAGGGTAAACCAGATAAAGGTTTCACCGGTGATCAAGGCGAACAATCCCCAGCGCGCTCCGGCACCTACATCCTCGCCGACAAACAGCGAGAACACACTACCAAAGTAGATAACGGCCTTGGGATTGGAAAGGTTGGTGAGCAAGCCACGGATAAAGCTGCGGCCCGGCTTGGGTAACGCCACCTTCACCTCTGCTGCCGGAGCAGTTTGCGCATTCTGGCTACGGGCGGAGCGCAGCAGTTGCCAGCCCATCCAGCACAGATACAGACCACCGCCCACCATGATAATCTGGTGCAGCCAGGCCATCTTTTGCAGGATCAGGTTCAACCCCAGCAGCGCCACACCGGCCCAGACCATTACGCCAAGGGAGATCCCCACCACGCCCATCATCGCCTCGCGACGGGAACGGCTGGCTGCGGTTTGCGAGACAAAAAAGAAGTCCGGCCCCGGGCTCATCAGCGCAATCAAATGCACCATCGCCACCGTTAAAAACAACATCAGCATGAGTGATTATCCTTATTCGTCGTCACCGTCGAGGTGAGCGCGGATCATCGCCATAAATGGCGCACCAAAACGTTCCAGCTTACGCTGCCCCACCCCGTTGACGCTCAACAACTCGCTGGCTCTGATCGGCATCTGTTCGGCCATCTCCAGCAGGGTTGCGTCGTTGAACACCACGTACGGTGGGATGTTCTCTTCGTCGGCAATCGATTTACGCAGCTTGCGCAGTTTGGCAAACAGCTTGCGATCGTAATTGCCGCCGTAGGATTTCTGGTTGGCGCTGCTGCGTACCTTGAAGCTCTGAATACGCGGCACCGCCAGTTGTAGCACCACTTCGCCACGCAGCACCGGGCGCGCGGCCTCGGTCAGTTGCAGCGCCGAATGCATCGCTATGTTCTGGGTGATAAAGCCCAGATGGATCAGTTGGCGCAGCACGCTGGTCCAGTGTTCGGTGGTCTGATCGCGGCCAATGCCGTACACCGGCAGCTTTTCATGACCAAACTCGCGGATACGCTGGTTATTGGAGCCGCGCAGCACCTCTACCACATAGCCAATGCCGAAACGTTGCCCAACGCGGCCAATCGCCGACAGTGCCTTGCGGGCATCCTCCAAGCCGTCATAACGCTTGGGAGGGTCGAGGCAGATATCGCAGTTGCCACAGGCCTGCTGCTTACCTTCACCGAAGTAGTTCAGCAGCACCAGGCGGCGGCAGGTTTGCGCTTCGGCAAATGCCCCCATGGCGTTGAGCTTATGGCGTTCGATATCCAACTGCTGCCCCGCCGGTTTCTCTTCCAGGCAACGGCGTAACCAAGCCATATCCGCCGGGTCATACAGCAAGATCGCTTCCGCTGGCAGGCCATCACGCCCTGCTCGGCCAGTCTCCTGATAATAGGACTCTATGTTGCGCGGAATATCGAAGTGCACCACAAAACGCACGTTGGGTTTGTTGATGCCCATGCCGAAGGCGACGGTAGCTACCACCACCTGCAAATCATCACGCTGGAAAGCCTCCTGCACCTGGGAGCGGCGTTCGTTGTCCAGCCCGGCGTGATAAGCCCCTACGCTCAATCCACGGCTTTGCAGACGTGCGGTGGTGTCTTCGACCTTGGCGCGGCTGTTGCAGTAAATAATGCCGCTTTTGCCGCGCTGGTCCTGCACGAAGCGCCAAAGTTGGTCGAGCGGCTTAAACTTCTCCACCAGCGTGTAACGGATATTGGGGCGGTCGAAGCTGCTGATCTGGATCAGCGGCTCGTCTAGCGCCAACAGGCGAACGATATCCCCCCGCGTGGCTTCATCGGCGGTGGCCGTCAATGCCACTACCGGCATGGTCGGGAAACGTTGCTTCAACTGGCCCAGGGCGCGGTATTCCGGGCGGAAATCGTGGCCCCACTGGGAAATACAGTGCGCCTCATCCACCGCCAGCATCACCGGCGGACAGTGATCCAACAGTTCGAGGAAGCTGTCCATCATCAGCCGTTCGGGGGCGATATACAGCATCTTGATCTGGCCGCTGCGGCAACCTGCCATCACCTCCAGCTGCTGCTCGCGCGTTTGCGTCGAGTTATAGCAGGCGGCGGAAACGCCATAGGCCAAGAGCTGATCGACCTGATCTTTCATCAAGGAAATCAGTGGGGATACCACCAGCGTCAGTCCATCCATCACCAGCGCCGGGATTTGATAGCACAGCGATTTACCCCCGCCGGTCGGCATCACCACCAGGCAATCCTGGCCGCCGATAATTGCGTTGATAATCGTTTGTTGACCCGGACGGAACTGCTGGTAGCCGAAGGTATCGCGTAATACCTGCTCTGCCAGCAACTCTCTGTTTATCACTGCTGCGGTTGACACACACTTCCCCATTTATCGCTATCACGGTGCCTGACTGACACCGTTATTACCTAAACTACATAATATCGTTAAGCATGACACCAACACCCAGCCGTGTCTGCTTGAAGTTGTAATCAATCATCGATTCGCCGTAGCCGCTGAACACCTGGGTATAGAAACGCACATGGCTGGTAATTGGGTAGCTCCAGCCCACCTGCGCGCCGCCATAACCGCTATTCCAGTTGTACTGGCCTTCGGCACTGAACACGCTTTCTCCCAAGGCATAGCCCACCGTCAGGCGGTAATAGCCCATATATTTGGTGATATCCGGGTTATCGTCGTTGCTGTCGCTTTCCGAGAAGCGGAACCAGGGTTTGACCTCGACCTGCCAGTCGCCGTTCTGCGCCATCAGGCGTGCATAACCACGGTTCCAGCTGCGTGAGGTAGGATCTTCACGGCCGTTGGACTCATGATTCAGACCCACTTCGATATCACGCAGTGTCCAGCCGGCAAACTTATACGCCGTGGCCCAGCCGACAAAAATTTGCGGTTCGTAGTTGGTTTCACGGAACGGTGAGGATTCGTCGTGGTTGGAGAGCTGCCACCAGGACCGTTGGGTATAAGATGCCCCCAAGACCGAGTTCTCACCGGCAATACCACGCCAAATCGGGAAGGCCAGGCTGAGCTGGAACTTTACCTCATCCTTGCGGGCATTTTCCGCCCAGCTATAGGATTTGATCGCTTCTTTGTTCAGATCGCTGGTATCGGTATAGATCAGGTAGTTCGTTTCATAAGGATACAGAGTGAACGGATTATCATAGTGTTGCAGCATGTTGCCGATGATGCTGCCACGAACCGCCGGTTTATTCAGATTCTTTTGCTCGGTGGCCTCATTGGCCTGCACCACTACTGGCGCAAACAGCATCGCCATCACAATCCCAGACAGAACGCGCATAATTTTGTTCACTCTCGAAAGATAAGGAAAAACCCGGAAATAAAAGCAGGCTATTTTACACACATTGCTGGTTTTACCGCACTAGTGAATACATTTATCTGCCAGGCCTGGAAAGCAACAAAAGATAAGCATAAAATCCACAAGTCATTAACCTGGACTGACCAGTACATCGGCTGGCCGAACTCAAATGAAGAAAGGAACTATGTCACACACAACTTTGACCCTCGAGGCCGCCCGCCAGAAGATTGGCGAAATCTTCGTCTATCACATGCCGTTTAACCGTGAATTGGGGCTGGAGCTACGCCGCTTTGAGGACGACTACGTTGAATTGAGCTTTACCAATCAACCTAAGCTGGTGGGTAATACCGCCCAGAAAATCCTGCATGGCGGCGTGATCGCCTCCGTACTGGATGTTGCCGCCGGGCTAGCGTGCGTGGGCAGCGTGCTGATGCGTCAGGACCCGCTGATCGAAGAAGAGCTGGCGTCCCGTTTATCGCGCATGGGGACAATCGATCTGCGCGTCGACTATCTGCGCCCAGGCCGCGGCGAGCATTTTGTTGCTTCCGCCAGCGTACTACGCAGCGGTAATAAAGTGGCGGTAGCTCGCGTTGAGCTGCACAACCACGATGGCTTACACATCGCCAGCGCCACCGCCACCTACCTGGTGGGCTAAGGGTGCCAGCCGGTTGTGATCCCTAAACCACACAATTGTGGGACACGGCCGGTTATCTTCAGTAAAATCACCGCATCTCCTTTTCCCACCCGGTAACCGTCATGGACGCACAACAAACGCGGCAGGGCATTTTCTTTGCTCTGGCCGCCTATTTTATTTGGGGTATCGCCCCCGCCTATTTCAAGCTGATCCAACAAGTCCCTGCCGATGAAATCCTCACCCACCGGGTGATCTGGTCGTTCTTCTTTATGCTGGGGCTGGTGTCATTGGGCCGCAACTGGCCGCAGGTGCGGGCCGCCTGTAAAAACCGCAAGCGGCTACTGCTGCTGGCCGTCACCGCGCTGTTGGTGGGAGGGAACTGGCTGCTGTTTATCTGGGCGGTGAATAACCACCATATGCTGGAGGCGAGCCTGGGCTACTTCATCAATCCGCTGGTGAACGTGCTGCTGGGGATGCTGTTCCTGGGTGAGCGTTTCCGCCGTATGCAGTGGGTGGCCGTAGCCTTGGCCTTTACCGGGGTGTTGGTGCAGCTGTGGCAGTTTGGTTCGCTGCCGATCATCGGGCTTGGCCTGGCCTTCAGCTTTGCCTTCTACGGCCTGCTGCGCAAGAAGATTGCCATTGATGCACAAACCGGCATGTTGATCGAAACCCTATGGCTGCTGCCGGTGGCCGCCATCTACCTGTTCCTGATTGCCGATAGCCCAACCAGCCATCTGAGCGCCAACCCCTGGTCGCTGAATTTACTGCTGGTTGCCGCCGGGGTGGTCACCACGGTTCCACTGTTGTTCTTTACCGCAGCGGCCACCCGTCTGCGCCTGTCAACGCTCGGGTTCTTCCAATATCTCGGGCCAACGCTGATGTTCCTGCTGGCGGTCACCTTCTACGGTGAGACCATCGGCCAGGATAAGCTGGTGACCTTTGGCTTTATCTGGGCGGCGTTGGTGTTGTTCCTGTTGGATGCCTTATACCAGCAACGAAAGCTACGTTGATTGCACAGGCTGGGCGTGGTTAGAGATGAATCTGGCCATCGCCGGGCCGGTCAGCAAAATAGTAAACAGCCGCAGCGTCTGCATCGCCATCACAAAGGTCATATCAACCCGGCTGCCTGCGGCGATGATCGCCACGGTATCCAATCCGCCGGGGCTGGTAGCCAGATAGGCCGTCAGCAGATCGACCGGCAGGAACTGGGTCAACATCCACCCCAGCCCGCCGCAAAACAGCATCAGCGCAACAATCGATACCACCATCTGCGGCAAGGTGCGCAACGCCAGCAGGAAGATGGCCCGGGTAAAACGCAGCCCGACGCTCCAGCCAATCAACGTGTAGGCCAACGCCAGCAGCCATTCGGGCACCTGTAATGCCATGATGCCAGTGGAATGTAATGCTGCCCCCGCGATCATTGGCAACATCAGCGCTCCGGAAGGAATGCGCAGACGCGGTCCTAACCAGGAGCCGATAACGGCCACGCCCAAGGTGCCAGCAAAGCGCCAGTCGAGGGCGGGGAACCACTCCAGAGCGGCACTCCCATGCCCAGCTTCATCTCCCAGGCCGATACGCGCCACGACCGCTGCCGCCGTCGCGACAAACAGCACGCGCAGATACTGCATAAACGCCACCAGCCGCACATCTGCACCGAAATCTCCCGCCATCGCTACCATCGCCGATGCGCCGCCAGGGGAAGATCCCCAGGCACCGGTAGGGCCGGGCAGACCACTGAAACGCACCAGGCACCAGCCGGAAACACCGCTCGCCAACAGCGTCGCGATCAGCACCAGCAACACCAGCGGCCAGTCATCCAGCAAGGGGGTAAGAATATTGGGCGAAAGGCTCTGGGCGATCATGCAGCCCAGGATCGCCTGTGCCGCAATAAATAAGGGGCCAGGGATGCGCACCGAAGCGCCAAGCAGCCCCATCGCGACGCCGACAATCATCGGCCCCAGCAGCAAGGCGGCAGGAACATGAAAGGCCTGTAGACTAAACCCCAACACCAGCGAAGCCAGCAGCAGGATCAGCCATTGAATGACGCGCGGGAACTTCTCCATTGAGACGCATGCCTTACGAGCCGATAAGCAGTGGGGATATTCTACCCCGGTTTAACGGGCGGAGAAGGGATCATTGAAGATAAAATGGGGCGGTGGTGTAGACCACCACCCGAAGCGTACGAGAGCCGGATTTAAAGCCAGTTCTTGCGTTTGAAGTAGAGATAAGGGGCCAGCCCCGCCACGATCATCAATGCAATCGCCCCCGGGTAGCCGAACGACCAACGCAGCTCAGGCATAAACTCAAAGTTCATCCCGTAGCTTGAGGCCACCAACGTCGGCGGCAGGAACACTACCGAGACCACCGAGAAGATCTTGATGATGCGGTTCTGTTCGATGTTGATAAAGCCCATCGCCGCCTGCATCAGGAAGTTGACCTTCTGGAACAGCGATTCGTTATGCGGCAGCAGGGATTCGATATCGCGCAGTACTTCCCGCGCCTGTTCCAGCTGGCTGGTTGGCAAACGCGCCTTGCGCACCAGGAAATTCAGCGCGCGTTGGGTATCCATCAGACACAGGCGCACCTTCCAGCCGATATCTTCCAGCTCGGCCAGCGTGGACAGCGCTTCATCATATTCGTCGCCCTGGTGCCCTTCCATAATCACCCGGCTGAGCTTTTCCAGATCGCTGTAGACGTTTTCAATCTCGTCGGCCAACTGCTCAATTTTGGTTTCAAACAGATCCAGCAGCAGCTCGTAGGCGTTGCCGTCCACCATTCTGATACTGCGCGCACGCATCCGGTAAAGCCGGAAAGCGGGCAGTTCGCGTTCACGCAGGGTATACAGGCGGCCATCGCGGATGGTGAATGCCACGGTAGAGTTGCCCGCGTGATCTTCGGCGTCTTCGTAGTAGAAAAAGGAGTGGATATGCAGGCCGTCATCGTCTTCGAAGAAACGGGCCGAGGCTTCGATATCATCCAGTTCGGGGCGTGTCGCCAGGCTTTGGCCCAACTCATTTTGCACGCGCTCGCGTTCGCCCTCCTCCGGCTCGACCAGGTCAACCCACAGCGACGAGGTCAAATCATCTGAATCATCCAACTCCAGACGGGATAAGCGGCTGTTATCTAATTTAAAAGCGCTTAGCATGTGCCAAAACTCCCTAATGGTAACGGGGTAGACAACGCATTGAAGCACAGAAAGCGAGGGAAGTATGCAATACCGGCTCGTTCCAGACCATGAAGAGATCTGACTCGGAGCGACGCTGGGGAGGGTCGCCGACAACCACGAAGGGTATCAGCGCAATGGGATAGCCTTAGAAGTTGTACCTGGTGTCCAGGTCTGTGAGCCAGTATCTACTGGGTGTGTCCAAGGCGTGTGTCCTCATTGATATTCGTGCGCGCATGTTACGCCGAGAAGAAAAAGCCTGTCAACCGGTTAGGGTGGATAATCGCGCAACAATTCAGCACGCTCGCGGCCGGTTTGTAACACTCCCGCAACCTTGACCACGCCTGAAGGAAAACCGCGTCGCGATCTCTGACCGCAGCCACGAATCTTGCTAAGATTAGCGCACAGAAATATTGCGGATTGACGACATGAAACAGATTACCGCCCACGACTTGACGACCATGAGCGAACAGGCAGCCACACTGCCACGCCTGCGTGCCCACCGTACCTTACATGAAGAGTTGAGCGATCCGGTGCAACGCCTGGCAATTGCCATGGAGCCTGGCACCTATATTCGCCCACACCGCCACCCGCAGACCTGGGAGTTACTCACTCCGCTGCGTGGCCGTTTCGTGGTGCTGCAGTTCAATGACGAAGGCGTGGTCACCCAACGCACCCTGCTAGGCGAAGAAACCAAGGTGCTGGAGATGCCGGCGTTTACCTGGCATGCCGTGCTGTCTGTCGATCCGGGTGGCGTGGTGTTTGAAGTGAAGCAGGGCCCTTATCAGGCGCTCAGCGAAGAAGACTGTATGCATTGGGCTCCACCAGAAGGTGGCGAGGGGATCGAAGCGGTGATGCGCTGGTATGCCACTGCCAAAGTGGGCGATCGTTTCGCACACTGACCCCCTCACCCTAACCCTCTCCCCAAAAAGGAGAGGGAGCTAGTACGGCGCCGTAATTCCGCTACCGTGTTCAGGTAAGTTTCGGCAATTGATAGCTAACTCGATCGGTCCCCTCGCCCTTTGGGAGAGGGTTAGGGTGAGGGAGATAGCGACGCTATTTTCACCTGTAAGAGCCCCGTTATACCGTTTCCAGCTTGGCGTAGGCTGCTACCAGCCACTTGATGCCTTCACCCTGAAACGCGATCTGCAACCGGCTGTGCTCACCGCTGCCTTCCAGGTTGACGATGGTGCCCTCACCAAACTTGGCATGGCGCACGCGCTGCCCAAGCTTGTAACCAGTGTCGTTTTCACTGATCGGCGTCCCCATCCGGCGGTGGCTCACCGAGCGGGAGACGCTGGCACGCAGGCGCACCTCTTCCACACAGTCTTCCGGGATCTCACCGATAAAGCGTGATGGCCGGTGATACACCTCTTTGCCATACAGGCGGCGGGTTTCCGCATAGGTCAGCGTCAATTTTTGCATTGCACGGGTCAGGCCAACATAGGCCAGGCGGCGCTCCTCTTCCAGGCGGCCACCTTCGTCCAGCGACATCTGGCTTGGGAACATACCCTCTTCCATGCCGACGATAAACACCTGGCGGAACTCCAACCCTTTGGCCGAGTGCAGGGTCATCAGCTGCACCGCGTCCTGATAGGCATCTGCCTGCCCTTCGCCCGCTTCCAACGCGGCATGGGACAGGAAGGCCTGCAACGGCATCAGATCCTGATCTTCATCCTGGTAGCTGTATTGGCGCGTGGCCGTGACCAGTTCCTCAAGGTTTTCGATACGCGCCTGGCCCTTCTCGCCCTTTTCCTGCTCATACATGATAAACAGCCCGGAATCGCGGATCACCCGGTCGGTTTGCACATGCAACGGCATTTCGGCGGTTTCGTGGGCCAGTGAGTCCACCAGCTCCAGAAAACGCTGCAGGGAGGACGCTGCACGGCCCGCCAGCACCTTATCTTGCAGCAGCGCACGGGTAGCCTGCCACAGCGTCAGTTGACGGTCTCGTGCCGCCTGGCGCACTACGTCGAGGGTGCGATCGCCAATGCCGCGCGTTGGGGTATTCACGACACGCTCAAAGGCCGCATCATCGTTACGGTTGGCGATCAGCCGTAAATAGGCCAGAGCATCCTTGATCTCCTGGCGTTCGAAGAAGCGCATGCCGCCGTAAATGCGGTATGGCATGGCAGTTTGCAACAAGGCCTCTTCCAGCACGCGCGATTGGGCGTTGCTGCGATACAGGATGGCGCAGTCGTTCAGCGCGCCGCCGTTGTCCTGCCAGGCCTTGATGCGGTTAACCACAAAGCGGGCTTCATCCAGCTCGTTGAACGCGCAGTAAATCGAGATCGGCTCGCCTTCGGCCCCTTCGGTCCACAGGTTTTTGCCCATGCGCCCGTCGTTATTGGCGATCAGGGTGTTGGCAGCCTTCAGGATGGTGCTGGTCGAACGGTAGTTCTGCTCCAGACGCACCGTCTCTGCACCGGGGAAATCCTTCAGGAAACGCTGGATGTTTTCCACCTGCGCACCACGCCAGCCGTAGATCGACTGGTCATCATCCCCCACGATCATCACGTTGGCCTTGCCCCCGGCCAGCATGTGGATCCAGGCGTATTGGATGCGGTTGGTGTCCTGGAATTCGTCCACCAGGATATTGGTGAAGCGCTCACGATAATGATTGAGGATATGCGGCTTGTTCAGCCACAGCTCATGGGCGCGCAACAGCAATTCGGCAAAATCGACCAGCCCTGCACGATCGCAAGCCTCCTGATAAGCCTGATAGATCCGCAGCCAGGTGGCTTCCACCGGGTTGCCATAGCTTTCGATATGCTGCGGGCGTAGGCCATCATCTTTCTTGCCGTTGATGTACCACATCGCCTGGCGCGGCGGCCATTGCTTCTCGTCAATGTTCAGCGCCCGCACGATGCGTTTCAGCAGGCGCAGCTGATCTTCACTATCCAGGATCTGGAAGTCCTGCGGCAGGTTGGCGTCCATATGATGAGCGCGCAGCAGGCGGTGCGCCAAGCCGTGGAAGGTGCCGATCCACATACCTCCCTGGCTGGTGCCAATCAGGTGTTCGATACGGTGGCGCATCTCTGCCGCCGCCTTGTTGGTGAAAGTCACCGCCATGATGGAGTACGGCGAGCAGTTCTCTACCGCCAGTAGCCAGGCAATGCGATGCACCAGCACCCGGGTTTTGCCGCTGCCTGCACCGGCCAGCACCAACAGGTTGCTGCGTGGCGCAGCCACGGCTTCACGTTGTTTATCATTCATGCTGTCGAGCAGGTCGGAAACGTCCATAGGCACCATTGATTGGTAAAGGGAAAACCCGCTTCCACGCGCTTTCCACTGGGAATTTATACAGAGTTCTGCTGGGATTATAACAATGCTGTCAGCGATGCCAACTGCGAAATCTCAATATGAGGTAGCAGGCGGCTGTCAGCTACCTGCATCAGGCTCCGCTGACGGTCGTTGATCCAGCAGGCCTGCAGGCCCGAACGCAGCGCCCCGGCAACGTCGGTGGTCAGGTCATCCCCGACGTGCAGGATTTGTTCTGGCGCCACGCCCAACCTTTCGACCGCCAGTTGATACATATCCTGATACGGCTTGGCGCGGCCATCTGGCCCGGAGCGCAGCACAAACTGGAAGTATTGCTCCAACCCGCACTGGGCCGGATCGGCATTGCCATTAGTGATCGCCACCAGCGGATAACGTTGCCCCAGCGCCCGCAAGGTAGCGTGAGTGGCTTTCGGCACATCGATCCGGCTACGCCACAGGGCAAAGTTCTGCATGGCGGCATCGGCACCGATGGACGCTTCAGCATCGCGCAGCCCCTGACGGCTCAACGCCAGGTGGACCGCCCGCCAGCGCCATTGGGTAACGTCGTGGTAAATCTCCGGATCCTGTTCACGCAGTTCCTGCCGCAAACGGTGGAAGTCCGCCGACTGAAAATGGCTCAATCCCGGATGGTAGTTCTGCAAAAAGGCCACCGACTCATGCTCGGTCTGCTTGATCACCGGACGGTTGTCATACAGCGTATCGTCCAGATCGAAAGTCAGCGCGGCCAGTGGGCGTAACGGACGGTAAAAATGCATCAGGATTTCCCTCGTTTGGCGCGTGGATGCGCGGCATCGTACACGTTCGCCAGATGTTGAAAGTCGAGGTGGGTATAAATTTGCGTGGTGGTCAGGTTGGCGTGCCCCAGCAGCTCCTGCACCGCGCGCAGATCGCCGCTCGATTCCAGCATATGAGTGGCAAAGGAGTGGCGCAGCTTGTGCGGGTGGATATGGCTGTTGACGCCCTGCTTGACGCCCCACTCGGCAAAACGTTTTTGTACGTTGCGCGCCGAGATGCGCTTGCCTTGATTGGAGAGGAACATGGCATCATCCTGCGGCGCAAACAGATCGCGCAGCGCCAGCCAGTGTTCCAGCCAAGTGACCGCCGTACGGCCTATCGGCAATTTACGTTCTTTGCTGCCTTTCCCCAGCACCCAGATCTCACCGCCGCCCAGATCGACATGGCGGCAATCCAGCCCCACCAGTTCAGCCAGACGCAGCCCGGCCCCGTACATCACTTCCAGCATCGCACGATCGCGAACCGCCAGCGGATCGTTGAGATCGATGTTCAGCAGCTGGTTCATTTCATCGACGTCGATATTCTTCGGTAAATGACGGCCACTACGCGGTGTGCGGATGCCTTTGGCGGGGTTAGCGCTTATCACGCCCTGGCCGACCAGCCAGTCCAGAAAACTGCGCAATGCAGAGAGGCGCAGCGCCAGGCTGGAAGACTGTAACCCGGCGCGCTTACTGCGGGCTGCCAGCTGACGCACTCTGGCGGCATCCAGCATCGTCCATTCGCTGACGCCCAGCTCGCTTGCCATGGCGATCAACGCCTGCAGCTGGCGCGAATAGCTGATCTGAGTCAGTGGGCTGAGTTGCCGCTCCACCTTTAAATAACGCAGGAAAGCGTCCACCGGCGGTTGCAGGTTGGCCGCTACGCCGGTCATGCGCGTTCTATCCAGCGTTCCAACAGTTTTGGCAACATACGCGCCAATTGGCCGAGCATCACGGTGCCCATCCCCTGTTGATAATGTTGAGTATCGCGGCTGCTGAAGATCACCATGCCGAGATCGCCCTGCTCCCCCAGCAATGACAGCGCCACGGAGCCAACCTGTTTGGCCTGCGGCAGCAACAGCAGCAGTTCGGGGCCATTAAGGTTGCCGAGGTAGTGATAGCGATCGCCAAGGCGTTGAATTCGCAGCGGCTCAAACGCCGAGCGCGTCAGGCCAAGATGGGTGAAATCCGACGGCGCGCCAATATTCCAGCGATCGGCAAACAGGCGGATATTCGCCCCTGCCAGTCCAAACCCGCGCGCCCAACGCTGCAAGCGGTTGAGCATATCCTGCAGGCTGCTGGCGGTGGCCAGGTCGGCCTGTAGATGCAGCAGGCTGCCAAACAGCGATTCGTTGGCACTGGCCTGCTCCATCAGCAAGGTGATCTCTTCTTCCAACTGGGTGATTTGGTTACGCTGACGCGCCAGATGCCACTCCACCAACGATACCGTGCCCCGCACCGGGTGAGGCACTCGCATCTGTTCCACCAGCCGTGCATTGCGCATAAAGAAGTCCGGATTCTGCATCAGAAATTGCATCACCGTGTCATCATCAAGCTCAACGCCCGTGGCTATCCGATCGTCAACCTGCTTCATAAGTGAATAAATCCGTCATAAACATGGGTGGCCGGGCCGGTCATAAATAACGGCTCCCCTGGCCCTTTCCAGCGGATATGCAGGCTACCGCCGGGCAGTTCGACATGCACTTCTTCCGCCAGCAGTTCTTGCTGAATGCCCACCGCCACGGCGGCACAGGCACCACTGCCACAGGCCTGCGTTTCACCGGCACCGCGCTCATAAACCCGCAGTTTGATGTGCTCACGGCTCACCACCTGCATAAAGCCGATGTTGGCGCGTTCCGGGAAGCGATCGTGCCCTTCCAGTACCGGCCCCAGCAGCTCCACCTTGGCGGTTTTCACGTCGTCCACCTGCAACACACAGTGTGGGTTACCCATCGAGACCACACCGCACAGCACCGTATGTTCCGCCGCGCGCATAATGTAGGTTTTTTCAGCTTTGGTGGCGCGAAACGGCACGATCTGCGGATCGAAATTCGGTTCACCCATATTGACGCACACCAGGTCATCATCGGTGACGCTCAGGATCATGCGCCCGGTCTGGGTGCTGACGCGGATATCACGTTTGTTGGTCAAGCCTTTCAAGCGCACAAAGCGGGCAAAACAGCGGGCGCCGTTGCCACACTGGGCCACTTCACTACCGTCAGCATTGAAAATGCGGTAATGGAAATCGAGCTCGGGATCGTACGGTGGTTCTACCACCAGCATCTGGTCAAAACCCACGCCCAAATGCCGGTCGGCCAGGCGGCGGATCAGCTCAGGTGAAAAATAGACGTTCTGTGTAACGGCATCGACCACCATAAAGTCGTTGCCTAAACCGTGCATTTTGGAGAACTGCATATCATACTCCGCTATCTGGACGACGTACCGTCTGATATTTATGGTGGCATCAACCACCATAAAGGCTCATTACTGATTGCTCATCGACGGTTGCTGCTGAGTGCCAGCGGGTTCTTGTTGGTTCTTGCTAACGGTACCAGCACTGGTTACCGGTTGCTCTGCCGGTTTGTCCTTCGGTGGAAAATACAGCGGGCCCTTCAGGCCACAGCCAGAGAGCCCGACCAGCAAAACGGCCATCAGCGCATAGCGTAGTTGTTTTTTCATTTGCATTAATGCCTGTAATTCATGCGTCCAAGCTCACTATAATCGCAGGTGGATCATGAAAAGCAATAGGAATCGATTATGAACGATAGCGAGTTTCACCAGTTGGCCGACCAACTGATGCTGAATATTGAACAGACCCTGGACGATTTTGACGGTGATGCGGATATCGATTACGAAACCAACGGCGGGGTGATGACGCTAAGCTTCGAAAACGGCAGCAAGATTGTGATCAACCGTCAGGAGCCGTTGCACCAGGTGTGGCTGGCCACCAAGGCCGGTGGCTATCACTTTACCTATCGTGACGAGAGCTGGCAGTGCGATCGCAGCGGCCGGGAATTTTATGAGTTGCTGAGCGAAGCGGCCAGCACACAGTCCGGCGAGACGGTCAGCTTTAGCTGAGTTTTGCAGAGGGGCGCAAGCTACCGCGCCCTCAAGCATTAATGCAGCTGGAACTGTTGCTTCAGAGGCTGTGCGGCATTGCCGTCGGCGACCGTGATACACAGGTTCGACAGCGCATTGCTGCGGAATGGGATCACCTGGGTACGGCCATCGATATGGACGATCTGATAGAACTGCGGCAGGTTGAAGTTGATAAAGCTGGAGCCGTAGGTAAAGCGATCGTGTGAGGAGGAATAGAAGCGGCTGACATCGCGCACCAACTCCTCTTTGCTCCCTTCACAATGGTGATACACCTCAACCCGGTTCGACTCATCCAGAATGTAAATGTTGAAGCCTTTATCATCCGTAGTGTCTTCAAAGAAGAACTGGATAATCCCCTCACTGGCAAAACCATCAACCACCGGTGGCAAATGCACCTGATCGGTTTCCACCTTGATCGACAGGCCATGCAGTTTGTTGTTGGAGATCGCCCCGTAGAACTCCACGGCGTTTTCCAGCTTCTGCACCGACACGCTCAGGCGTTCGAAGAACAGGCCCCAGGTTTGCCCGGCCACACGCACCGCTTTAAACCGGCCCGGCTCCAGGCGAGTGCTGGAAAGACGCAGCTCGATACACTCGGAAACCAGCTGTTGAATGCGGGTACGGATCAGGCCACGCAGGTGCTGGCTGTAACAGAACACCTCCACCGATTCCGGCGGTGCGGCATCCTGATGCATCTTGCCCAGAATGGTCTTCAACGCTTCAAGCACCGACTGCTCACCGCTGAAATGCAAGGTGCGCACTTCGTTCCATGAGTTGCGATACAGCAGATCGATACTGCCAACCAGGCATTGTTGCTGCTGGCCAAAGCTGAATACGTCCAGCTTGCGGAAATCGAAATGCACCACCTGATTACGGAAGGCCGCCGTCGGGTCGTTTTCCAGGTTGACGATAATCGCCAGATGGCGGATTTCGCACGGGCTGTAGAGCGCTTTCGGCGTCGGAGCGGCCAAGCGCAGCGGGAAATGGTGCGAAACGTCGGTAACCAGTTCCTGCAGCTTGGCGGTATCACAGATATTGCCGCTCTTGATATGCAAGCGGGTGCGTGAAGTGAGCAGGCCATTGAAATAGGCCCAGGCCACCAGCTTGTTGAGATAGCGGTTATATTCCAGCGGTTGATGGCTGACGATCGAGCTCATCTCCGGTGCCTGGTTATACAGGTACCAGCCGGTGCGGTTGGCGCGGCCAATCGGCACGTGAATAAAGGTCAGGTCGTTTTCTGACAGGTCTGGTGAAATTTGCGGGTTCACCAGCGTCACCTTACCCGGCAGTGCCTCAAAGGCCGCGTACAGTTTGCGGGTCAACACCCCGATATCCTGCGGGCTGGCACTGACGCTGAGATTGTTGCGGCGAGCAAAACGGATCAGGTTGCGATAGCTTTGCATCATCGCATCCAGCAGTTCGTTATGGGCTTCGCGCACCCGTTCGATCTTCCAGTTAGCCCGGTTATCGAGGATCTCCAACCGCTCTTCGTCCCAGCCCCACTCACTGACCAGTTGGCTGAGGATTTCCCGCCGCCAACCGATAGTGGCATTGTTGGATTGCGACAGCTTCTCACAGACCTTCAGATAGAAGCAGCGGCGAACCAGGTCAAGGCGGGTGGTATCGTTGATTTCAGTCAGGTAGTGGGTGACGCGCTCCAGCATCATGCAATAGGCATCAAGGCCGAAGCAGACGATCTCCCCCTGGTGCAGACGATGTTTGATCCCCATCGCCAGCAACTGAGTTTTCGGGTATTCCCATGAATAGGCTTCGAGCAGCAGCGTTTTCAGCACCGCCTTGTAGGGCGAATCGATGCTCTTATACAGCTGCCATAGGCTGGCACCGAAGTACTCTTCGGCAGAGAGCGTGCTCAATCCGCCGAGATCCAGCCACTCATTTGGGGTTAATACCCCCTGGGAATAGAGCGAAAGCACATATTCATCGTAATGCGCTTCCTCTTCGCCCGGCACCATGTTCCACAGGATACGTTTCCCTGCCAGGCGCACGGCCGTGCGGTAGAACTCATCAAGCAACAGAATATGTTGGGTTGAGCCGCAGTCTTCACCGCCCAGGCTGCCGCTTTCATTATGGCGGAAGCGGTTTTCGTCGATCAGGAAGAAGCTGACTTCCACCCCCATCGAGGCCGCCCATTTCTCCAGCAGGCTGCATTTTTGCTGCAGGCGGCTGCGTTCTTCGTTGTCTAACCAGGATTGGTGGCAAACCCAGATATCCAGATCCGAGGTGCAGCTCTGGCCGATCGAGGAGGTGCTGCCCATGGAATAAAGCGCCGTAATCGGCAGTTCGCCCGTGGCCATTTTTTCAAACGGGCTGCCCCATTTGTCTTCTAAATCATTGAGATAAGCTTGTTGGGTTTCATCAGGCGTGTAGATACAGATGCCATGGGGAACGTTACCGTTGAGGTAGCCCGGCATCAGTGGATGATGGTGGTGCAATAAGGTAGGCAGCAGACTGTAGACCCGTTGGAACGCGGGCTTCATGGCCGCCAGGGCACGATCGACACGTAGTTGGTTGATCGCATCCAGTCTTTGTTTCAGTGTCTCGATGTAGAGGTACAAGACGTCTCGCCTGATTATCCCGATGCTTGAAAAAAACCCGTATTCCCGCTGCGTCTTTAGTTTAGAAGAATTTTTGACGACTTATTGCTGGAAACGTGATCAATCTAACACCTTGCTGATTGACCGTAAAGGAGGTAAAGCGACACACTTATCCTAGCGCTTCTATAAATGATTTACCCGCAGTGTGAACTGCCACCAACTTCCCCTCACGCCCCTTTGATTCCGTTGTCCTTTCTCCGCCTGTGGCTTCTTGCACTGACAGTTTTGATCCTCAGTGGTAGGATGGACGGCGAATTATAAAAACGGTAACCAGCATGTTAGACAAAATTATTCGAATTGCCACCCGTCAGAGCCCACTTGCCCTATGGCAAGCACACTATGTTCAGCAGCGTCTGATGGCTAGCCATCCGGGCCTGCAGGTGGAACTGGTGCCTATGGTCACGCGCGGCGACATCATTCTGGATACGCCGCTGGCCAAGGTTGGCGGTAAGGGCCTGTTCGTCAAAGAGCTTGAGCTGGCTCTGCTGGAAGGCCGGGCAGACATTGCCGTGCACTCGATGAAAGACGTCCCCGTCGACTTCCCCGCAGGCTTGGGGCTGGTCACCATCTGTGAACGTGACGACCCGCGTGACGCTTTCGTCTCCAATCACTTTGCCTCGCTCGATCAACTGCCGCAAGGCAGCGTGGTCGGCACCTCCAGCCTGCGCCGTCAATGCCAGCTGCGTCGCCGTCGCCCGGATCTGATCGTGCGCGATCTACGAGGCAACGTCGGCACAAGATTGGGTAAGCTGGATAACGGCGATTACGACGCCATTATTCTGGCCGTGGCCGGGTTAAAACGTCTGGGCCTGGAACAGCGTATCCGCTGCCCGCTGAGCGCCGAAGAATCCTTGCCCGCCGTCGGCCAGGGCGCGGTCGGTATCGAATGCCGCCTTGACGATGACGTCACCCGCGCTTTGCTGGCCCCTCTCAACCATCGCGAAACCGAAATTCGTGTCCGCGCCGAACGGGCGATGAACACCCGGCTGGAAGGGGGCTGCCAGGTTCCCATCGGCAGCTATGCCGAACTGGTAGGTGATGAACTGTGGTTACGTGCGCTGGTAGGTGCCCCCGACGGCAGCCAGATGGTATGCGGTGAACGCCGTGGCCCATCGGCACAAGCTGAGCAAATGGGTGTAGAACTGGCAGAAGAACTGTTGGCTGCCGGTGCCCGTGAGATCCTGCATGACGTTTATCAGGGAAATCCTCCTGCATGACTATTCTGGTAACCCGCCCTTCTCCCGCCGGGGAGCAACTGGTGAGCCGCCTGCGCGCACTTGGCCGGGTTGCCTTTCACGCGCCGCTGATCGACTTCGCCCCCGGTAACGATCTTGTCCGCTTACCTCAGGGGCTGGCAGAGTTGCAGGCGGGCGATCTGGTGTTTGCCCTGTCGCAGCACGCCGTCAGCTATGCCAGTTCGGTCATCAATCGTGCCGGGCTTCAATGGCCTGGCCAGTTGTCCTATTATGCTATTGGCCGTACCACCGCACTGGCAATGCATCGTATCAGCAGCCTGCCGGTAGACTATCCGCGTGAACGGGAAATCAGCGAAATGCTTTTGCTGCTGCCCGCGTTGCAACAGCTCACCGGTAAACGGGCGTTGATCATGCGGGGCAACGGCGGCCGCGAGCTGCTAGGCGAGACGCTGGCTGAGCGAGGGGCAGCGGTAAGCTATTATGAATGTTATCAACGCAGCCCGGTGCATTATGATGGCAGTGAGCAAAGCGCCCACTGGCAACGTGCCGGTATCAATACGCTGGTAGTGACCAGCGGCGAAATGTTACAACAGCTCTATACTTTAGTTCCTGATTACTATCGCTCTTCGTGGCTGTTACGTTGCCGCCTGATAGTCGTCAGTGAACGTCTTGCTACCCTTGCCCAGGAGCTGGGTTGGAGCACGATTCGGGTAGCTGAAAATGCAGATAATGACGCGCTGATCCGCGCGCTACAATAACCTGACTATGGGATGTGCCACTATGACGGAACAAAACACTCCATCCGCCGCGGTTGAAGAATCAAACCCAGCGGTTGAGAGCCCCCAGCAGCCAGCCGCTGACCACCGGAAAGGTAAGAACACCGGCCCGGTATTGGGTGCGATTGCCATCGTGCTGGTCATCGCTCTGGGTGCTGGCGGCTATTATCACACGCACCAGCAGGCGCAGACATTGATCGCCGCCAACCAGGCCTTGCAGCAACAGTTGGCAGAGCTTAAGCAGAGCCAGCAGCAGGAAAAGAGCGCGCTGGAAGGCTTGCTGCAACAGCAGGGTAAGACGCTGGAGGCCACCGATCGCGAGCAAACCTCGCTGGTGCGTCAGCTCAATGAACTGCAAGATAAGGTTGCCACCATTTCCGGCAGCGATGCCAAAACCTGGCTGCTGGCACAGGCGGACTTCCTGGTGAAAATGGCAGGCCGCAAACTGTGGAGCGATCAGGATGTCACCACCGCGGCTGCGCTGCTGAAAAGCGCCGACGCCAGCCTGGCAGAAATGAACGATCCGAGCCTGATCGATATTCGCCGCGCCATCACCGAAGATGTCGGCACCCTCTCCGCCGTGGCGCAGATAGATTTTGACGGCATCATCCTGAAGGTCAACCAGCTGTCCAATCAGGTCGACGACCTGCGTCTGGCGGATAACAACCGTGACGAACGACCAATGGATGAAGACGACGGCGAGCTGTCCAGTTCGTTGAGCGAATGGCGTCAAAACCTGACCAAGAGCTGGCACAACTTTATGGCGGACTTTATTACCGTCCGCCGTCGCGATAGCAGTGCCGAACCGCTGCTGGCGCCGAATCAGGATGTCTACCTGCGTGAGAATATCCGTTCGCGCCTGCTGGTTGCCGCACAGGCGATCCCTCGTCATCAGAATGAAGTGTATAAACAGTCGCTGGAAACGGTTTCGACCTGGGTACGTGCCTACTTCGATACCACCGATCCGGCTACCAAGGCGTTCCTGGAAGAGTTGGACAACCTGAGCCAGCAATCGATCTCCATGGACGTACCGGGCCAGCTGAAAAGCCAGCCGATGCTGGAAAAACTGATGCAGACCCGGGTGCGTAATCTGTTGGCCCAGGCCCCTGCCACTCACCAGGAGGGATAAGCCATGTTACGCGTGTTATTCCTGTTTCTGGTGCTGATTGCCAGCCTGGTGCTGGGGCCGATGCTGGCCGGGCACCAAGGCTATGTGCTGATCCAGACCGACAATTACAACGTCGAAACCAGCGTCACCGGTCTGGTGATTATGGCGGTGCTGCTGTTCCTGGCGCTGTTTGTCATCGAGTGGATCCTGCGCCGCGTCTTCCGCACTGGCGCGCGCACCCGTGGCTGGTTCCTTGGCCGCAAACGCAGCCGCGCCCGTAAGCAAACCAAAGCGGCGCTGATCAAACTGGCGGAAGGGGATTACAAGCAGGTAGAGAAACTGCTGACCCGCAATGCCGATCATGCCGAGCAACCGGTGGTGAACTACCTGCTGGCGGCGGAAGCTGCGCAACAACGTGGCGATGGCTTCCGCACCAATCAGTATCTGGAGCGTGCCGCAGAGGCTGCCGATACCGATCAGTTGCCGGTAGACATTACCCGCGTGCGTATTCAGTTGGCTCAGGGTGAAGCCCATGCGGCACGGCACGGCGTCGATAGCTTGCTGAACCAGGCACCGCGTCACCCGGAAGTGCTGCGGCTGGCGGAGCAGGCCTATCTGCGCACCGGAGCTTATGCCTCACTGCTGGAAATTCTGCCTTCGATGAGCAAAATCAACCTGCACAGCGAAGAAGAGCTACAGGCTTTACAGCAGCAGGCCTATATCGGCCTGATGAACCAGGCCATGGCCGATGAAGGCAGTGAAGGGTTGAAGCGCTGGTGGAAAGATCAGAGCCGTAAAATCCGCCACGAAATCCCGCTACAGGTAGCGATGGTGGAACATCTTATTGAGTGTAATGACCATGAACTGGCACAAAGCATTGTGCTCGACGGTCTGAAGCGCCAATACGACGAACGGTTGGTGTTGTTGATCCCACGTATCAAGTCTGGCAACCCGAAACAGTTGGAAAAAGCGTTACGCCAACAGATCAAGCAGCATGGCGCGACGCCGTTGCTTAACAGCACGCTGGGTCAGTTACTGATGAAGCACGGTGAATGGCAGCAAGCCAGTGATGCGTTCCATGCAGCACTGCAACAGCGGCCAGATGCCTACGACTACGCCTGGTTGGCAGATGCGTTGGATAAGCTGCACCGCAGCGACGAAGCCACACAGATGCGCCGTGAAGGGCTGATGTTAACGCTTAAGCAAAACGGCGAGTAACCTCCCCGGTTGGCTTGTCAGGGCTCAGCATGCCGTGCTGGGCCCTTTTTTTGCCTGAAACTTTCCTTGGGGCAAAAAAAAACACTTGCCGCGAGACAAGTGTATAAAAGAAGCAATCAGGTCTAGGACAACTGGGGTGGTGCCTCACTCAACGTTTTGCCCGGAGTGTGATGAAGCCGTTGCAAGCAACCCTTTCATCGTTCAGGTGGGCAATAGGCACCCTAAAATCGGCTCTGCATCATTCCTGGGTTTATGAGGCCTAAGGCGAACATAAGAAGTGGAATGAGCATCTACGATAGAGATATTGCACTTGGCGTGCCAACTTTTGACTACTGAGTGCCAACAAGCAAAAAATAAAATCATCATATTGAATTTAAACGATTTAAAATTATCTTCATTAACCCCTCTGATTTTTCCCGCCTGTTCGCTGCTATTTGCCCCTCTACGGATCCTGTCGCCTTAAAACGACGGGTTAATGAGAAGTCTTTTTTATTGATTAAAATCATTAGGTTAAATGTCTCAAACTGACGACAACAGGCATGCCCATAAAGGACAAAAGGAGACAGGTTGAAATTTCGTAGGGTTTGCCAAGATAAAGCCGCTCGATAAAACGACTCACGGTAAAATAAAACGTCGGTTTAATATTTTTGTGAGATGCATCACAAAATACTTGATCGATTTGCCGGCCAGGTGTAGCCTGTTTGTGTGACGTGAATCACACTATTAATCACTCTCTGGGGACTGCCACTATGAAACTGATCAACAAAATCATCACCGCTTTCAACAACGTAGACTTCTCATTCGGCACCATCAATCTCTGATTGCCGACGTAACGCCTGCCTGAAATAAAACGACTGTTATCTGGGGCAAGAACGGCATGATGCCGATATGCTCCAGAAGTCGTGGCGTTGTTTATCCTCCATTTTTGCACCCTGCCATTTTTCCAGCGCTTATCTCTGCTTCCTTCTGATCATTCCCTTGTAAGGCCAGCTCTAAAGTTGTCTGCTTCCCCTCACCCCAACCCTCTCCCAAAGGGCGAGGGGGCTGCCCTGAGCCCTTGATTAGCTCGTGCGGCTTCGGAAAGTGATGTAAGAAGGAGAAAGGCAAGGTATTCAACGAACTCGATCGTGCGGCTTCGGAAAGTAATGTAAGAAGGAGAAAGGCAAGGTATTCAACGAACTAGATCGTACCGCTTCGGAAAGTGATAAGAAGAAAGTCCGGGTAATACGCAGAGAAATCAACGAGCTCGATCGGTCCCCTCTCCCTGTGGGAGAGGGTTAGGGTGAGGGGCCAGCACGATATCTCAGGTATCGAACGCCCACCCTTTCCGCCAGTATAAAAAGCAAAAAACCCGCTCATTGCTGAACGGGTTGCTGAACGGGCGCGGCATGTAGCGCCCCTACAATAGACGTAAAAAAGCCCGCTTTTAAAGCGGGCTTTCTTGAAATTGGTCGGCGAGAGAGGATTCGAACCTCCGACCCACTGGTCCCAAACCAGTTGCGCTACCAAGCTGCGCTACTCGCCGATGCGGGGCGCATCTTACTGCTGGGCCGTATACGCGTCAATCTCTTTTTCACCCCCGCAGACCAAGTGGCGCTAAAAGCGCCAAACAGGCCAGTATCTGAGCGGATACGGCCTTTCTGGCTCGGTTTACAGCGCCTTGGCGTCCGCTTTACTCTGCGGAAGGTGACACCAGTTATTGCTCTCAACAATACCACCGTCCGGCGAGGTATAACCCAGGCAGCCGAGGATAGAGTCAAACAGCTCTACGTGACGGTGCGGCTGGCCAACCCGCTGTTGGGTCTGTAACTGCTCAAACGCACTCTTATGCTGCGGGTCTTCGAGGTATTTATCGGAAGCCCAGACGATCATCGGCACACGGAACTGCTCCGGCGGGGCCATTTCACGCGGCGTACCATGCAGATGCGAGTTTTCACCAATGGATTCGCCATGGTCGGCCGCGTAAAACACGATAGCCTTCTTATCGCGCACCTGGTCAATCACGCTGTCGATAAAGGTATCGGTGTACAGCACCGAGTTGTCATAGGCGTTAATCAAGCGCTCTTTGGAGCAGAACTCATCCACGCCCATGCATTCCGGCTGATAACGAGCAAAGCTGCGCGGGTAGCGCTGTGAATAGAGGTAATGCGACCCTTTGGTATGCAGGATCACCAGATGCTTGCCGTCGGGATGGCGAGCCAGCGACTCTTTCATCTCATCCACCAACAGCATATCGTCCACCGATTTACCGTCGTTACGCTTCTCTGAGGCGATCATTTCACGGAATGAGTAGTTATCCACATCGGTATTATTGTAGAACCACACCTCGCTCTGCATCGCGAACAGCTCGGAACTGAAGCCCAGCTCTTTCAATACGGCAAAGATATTCTGCTCTTTCAGGGTTCGCTGCGGGTTATCCGAGGTGCCATGCTCACGCACAAACATACAGCGTAACGAAAGCTTGGTGGAGGTATCACAAGATTCACCCCGGAACGCCACCAGGTTTTTCTCCTGCGACAGCTTAGGCGTGGTATCACGCTCATAGCCCAGAATGCCCATATGATCCCAGCGGGTGGTTTCACCGATGATAAACACCACGTAGGTGTCATCGATGCCCTCTGGGGCAACATAGGTAAAGTTCTTGCTGGGATCGAACATGTTGGCTGCGTCCGAGCTTTCATCATAACGGGTGTAGGCAAACAGCCCCAGCGCCGAAAGCCAGTTGGAAGGCAGATAAGAGTGCGCAACCACCCCACCATAGCTCGGCAGATCGATATTGGTGATCTTTTCCTGGGCGCTTTGCTCTTTATCCAGGGTACGCAACGGCAGCCACACCAGCGCAACCACCGCCAACATGATCAGCAGTGGCTTAATCCGCTGCCCTGGCGTTTTCATTTGTTCGATCAGGGTGTCGCGCAGGTTATTGCTCCAGATGCACAGCAGCGGTAAAGCGCTGACTACAATCATCCACAGCACAAAATTCAGCCCGACCACCTCTTTGGAGAGATCGATATCAGTGGTCATCACCGAAACGATAATCCCATAGCCAATCACCACGTTGAAGAACGTCATGTAGTAACTGGCAGCGACGGAGATCAATACCAGCAAAGAGGCTACGATGCGGTAAAACAGCCGTCCTCCCAGGGATACCAACCGCATGATAAAGAAGGTGAACAGGACAATGGCGATGACTTCCGTCAGCGCAGAAACCACCTTGATCCCCTGAATGCCGTGCGCAAAGGAATCAAAACGACGATAGAAAACGGAAAGGTTTAAAAAGATGCCGATATAGATCGCTAACAATAACGATAAATTCTGCTGTGATAGCGATTTAACTTTGTTCATGTAACGCAGTGGCTCCGTCCGGGCTTCAAGTTCTGAAACCATCAGACAGTCGATATGCCCTCAGGTTCAGCCGATGGGCAATAAGCATCATTCTGCAGAACAGAATCAAGAAAAATCGCACCAAACGAGCATTTTTTGCCAATTTTGTGAGAAAAACAGCGGGGAGACAGGACTTGTGAATGGGGGAGCATTGTCCCCCTCTTTCACCGGTTTTTGGCAGGAAACATTATTTAATGTTAAGGGTTACATCGATATTGCCGCGCGTGGCATTGGAATAGGGGCAGACCACATGGGCTTTCTTCACCAAGTCTTCCGCGACGCTACGCTCAACGCCCGGCAGGCTGATATCCAGCTGAACCTCAATGCCAAAACCGTTGGGGATCTCACCGATACCGACGGTGCCCTCGATGGAGGCTTCAGCAGGGATTTTCACTTTTTCGTTCGAAGCGACAAACTTCAGTGCCCCAAGGAAACAGGCCGAATAGCCCGCGGCAAACAGTTGCTCAGGGTTGGTAACCTCCCCACCGGCTCCGCCCATCTCTTTCGGCACGCCTAATTTCACGTCCAACACGCCGTCGGATGAGGTTGCACGGCCGTCTCGGCCACCGGTTGCCTTGGCATGGGCGCGATAAACCACTTTCTCAATAGACATAGATCGTTCCTTTTCGGGTTGGTGACCCGATCCAGTGTAGACCATTCTGCGCGGAGCCCAGGCTCGCACAACTGACGTTAAGCACGGTATGCTAAGTTCTATCTATCGGATGCCGCAGGGAAATCAAAGCATGACTGACACATTGGCCGAACGCGCCCGCCGCTATGCCACCAAAGCGCATGGAGCGATCGATCAGCGCCGCAAATATACGAACGACCCGTATATTGTGCATCCACAGGCAGTAATGGAGATTGTCAGCAGCGTGCCGCACAGCGAAGAGATGCTGGCTGCGGCCTGGCTGCATGACACCGTGGAAGATACCCCCTCTACGCTGGCCGATATCGAAAGCCATTTTGGCCCACAGGTTGCCAGCCTGGTCGCCATGCTGACCAACGTCAGCGTCGGCAGCGCGGAAAATCGCTATCAACGCAAGAACCGCGATCGTCGCCACAGCGCCAATGCTTCCCCACAGGCCAAAACCATCAAGCTGGCCGATTTGATCGACAACACCCGTTCCCTGCTGCAATACGATAGTCACTTCGCCAAAACCTACCTGGTGGAAAAACAGCGCCTGCTGGAAGTGCTGACCGAAGGCGATCCACAGCTGTGGAAGCAGGCTAGCTATATCATCGAACAGGGTTTGCAGGCGTTGCAACTGCCACCGCATAACGTCCCGGCCCGTTGGTTTGACCATGCCCGGCAGCGATATCAGGCAAACGAGGTGGCATAAGCTTGAGATAGGAGGGAGACATAAGCACTGTGATGGCCCCTTACCCTAGCCCTCTCCCACAGGGCTGAGGAATCCCCACTAATTTTTTCTTAGTGGTTTCAGAGAATTAGAGCGAGTGTTTTACGATCAATCCGTTCCATTTTGTTCGTAAATTGGCTGTGAGAGAATGACGAACCACTTCTTCTCGTCTGCTTGAGGCTATTTTTTAGTCCGTTTTTGGGCAAAAAACAGCCTATTTCTCGTCTCAATTTTTCTGGGGATTCCTCAGCCCACAGGGAGAGGGGACCGATCGAGCTAGCTATCAGTTACAGAAATTACCTGGCCATTGCACCCAATCAGCTCCCTTTTAGGCAGGACAAAGCGATCGCAGTACCCGACCGCAACACCGGGGCAGCTCCCTCTCCCTGTGGGAGAGGGTTGGGGTGAGGGGTCTGTTTTCCTGAGTAATTACTTGATCTTCAAGCTGCTGCCGTTGCTATGGATCACATCGCGATACCAGTAGAAACTCTTCTTGCGGCGGCGCTCCAGACTGCCGTTACCTGCGTCATCGCGATCGACATAAATAAAGCCGTAGCGCTTCGCCATCTCCGCTTTGGAAGCGCTGACCAGATCGATCGGCCCCCAACTGGTATAACCCATAACCTCAACCCCATCGTCGATCGCTTCCGCAACCTGCACCAGATGGTCGTTGATATAGTCAATGCGGTAATCGTCGTTGATGCTGCCGTCGGCATCGATGCGGTCTTTCGCCCCCAGGCCGTTCTCGACGATAAACAGCGGTTTCTGATAGCGGTCATACAGCACGTTGAGCAGATAGCGCAGCCCCACCGGGTCAATTTGCCAGCCCCATTCCGAGCTTGCCAGATGCGGGTTAGGCACCATGTTGAGGATATTGGCCCGGGCGGTCTGGTTCTTTTCTTCGTCGGTGGTCACGCAGCCACTCATATAGTAACTGAACGAGATAAAGTCGACGGTTTCGCGCAGCGCCTGCTTATCTTCCTCGGTGATCGTTACCTGAATGCCGTTCTCACGGAAGAAGCGCTTCATATAGGCCGGGTACGCACCGCGCACCTGTACATCACCGAAGAACATCCAGTCGCGGTTCTGGCGCTGGGTTTCCAACAGGTCTTCCGGCTTGCAGCTCAGCGGATAAAGAATACCGCCCAGCAACATATTGCCGATCTTACCGTCCGGCACGATCTCATGGCAGGCTTTTACCGCCTTGGCGCTGGCTACCAGCTGATGGTGGATCGCCTGGTAAATCTCGCTTTTGCTGCTGTCTTCCGGCAGACCCACGCCGGTGAACGGCGCATGCAGCGACATGTTGATCTCATTGAAGGTCAGCCAGTGTTTAACCTTATGCTTGTAACGCTCGAACACCGTGCGGGCATAACGCTCGAAGAACTCAATAAGTTGGCGATTGCCCCAACCGCCATACTTTTGCGTCAATGCATAGGGCATTTCGTAATGCGACAAGGTGATCAATGGCTGAATGCCGTATTTGGCCATCTCGTCGAACAGCCGATCGTAAAATGCCAACCCGGCTTCATTCGGCACTTCTTCGTCCCCTTGCGGAAAGATACGCGTCCAGGCGATCGAGGTACGCAGGCACTTGAAGCCCATCTCGGCAAACAACGCGATATCTTCAGGGTAACGGTGGTAGAAATCGATCGCCACATCCTTGATACCGCTGTCTCCGGCAACGCGCGGCGTCAGCCCGCCAAAGATCCCTTGGGGTTGCAGATCTGACGTCGAAAGGCCTTTGCCATCTTCCAGATACGCGCCTTCTACCTGATTTGCCGCGACCGCGCCGCCCCATAGAAAATGCTGTGGAAATTTGCAACTCATCGCTTTCTCCTCAATAAACCTGATTAACGTAATAGTGTCAGCAACGGTGCCTGTTCCTGCACCGGGCTTTGGCCGCTGGTAAGCACATCGACATAGTCGTCGCTATTGCTGATGATGATCGGTGTGGTGGTATCAAAGCCCGCGGCACGGATCGCCTCTTGGTCAAACTCGATCAGCAGATCGCCCTGTTTAACGCGATCGCCCTCTTTGATGTGGGCGGTAAAATGCAGGCCGTTAAGCTTGACGGTATCGATACCCACGTGGATGAGCACCTCGGCGCCCTCATCCGATTCAATGCCGATGGCGTGCTTGGTTTTGAACAGCGATACCACACAGCCATTGACTGGGGCCACCACACGGCCCTGGTGCGGCATAATGGCCACGCCTTTACCCAGCAGGCCGCTGGCAAAGGTGGCATCCTGAACCTGTTCCAACGGGATGATGTCGCCAGCAATCGGGCTGGTCACCTGCTGCTTACGGTTGAGCGATGCCTGTGGAGCTGGGGCTGGTGCCGCTTCAGCCGGTTGTTCCGCTGGCGGTACGATGCCGAACAGATAGCTGGCAATGGCCGCAAACACAAACGACACCAAGGTACCGGCAATCGCCCCCAGGACCGTCGCATCAAAGCCGCCCGCCGGAATGATCTGGGCAAAGGTGAAAATACTGACCAAACCAAACGAGTAGGTTGCCGTGTGGAAGTAACCGATCACCGCACCACCCAACGCCCCGCCGATACAGCCGAAAATAAATGGCCGTTTGTTTGGCAGCGTGACCCCGTACACCGCAGGCTCGGTAATACCGAAGATACCGGCGGTCACGGCAGAACCCGCCATCACCCGCAGCTTGGCATCGCGGGTACGCAGCATCACACCCAATGTGGCCCCCACTTGCCCCATCACCGCAGGCAGCAGCAGTGGAGACAGGGTGTCACGGCCAAACACGCTCATATTGTTGAGCATCAGCGGTATCAGCCCCCAATGCAGGCCGAAGATGACACAGACCTGCCAGGCCGCGCCCATAAAGGCACCGGCCACGATCGGGTTGAAGGCATAGATCGCCTGATAGCCGTTGGCCAGCATCAGGCTCAGCCAGGTAGCCGCCGGGCCAATCAGCAGGAAGGTAAGCGGCACGGTGATCACCAGGCACAGCAACGGCGTCACGAAATTACGCAATGCACTGTGCAACACGCGGTTAAATAGCGGCTCCAGGCGGCAGGACACCCAGGCAGCGAAAATGATCGGAATAACCGACGAGCTGTAGTTGATAAAGGTGATAGGGATACCGAGGAAATACTCCGGCTGAGCCCCCGGAAGCTGAGCCGCCTCAAAAGCCCCCATCATCAACGGATGCGTCAACGCCCCACCAATAGCCATGGTGACAAAAACGTTACCGCCAAATTTCTTACCAGCGGTGTAACCCAGCATGATCGGTAAGAAATAGAACAGCGCGTCACTCGACGCAAACAGCAGCTTGTAGGTGCCACTACTCTCCAACAGCCAACCACAGGCCAAGCTCAACGCCAGAAAGCCTTTGAGGATCCCCGAAGCCGCCATCACCCCGAGCAACGGAGTAAAAATGCCGGAAACCACGTCGATAAAGCGGCTGAGCAGATTTTCCTTTTTTTCTTCTTGTGCGTTGGCAGGCGTTTCCTCACCCGCGCCAAGCTGCGCATTCAAGGCGTTATAAACCTCCCCGACGTGGTTACCTACCACCACCTGAAACTGGCCACCGCTTTCCACGACCATGATGACGCCCGGGTTTTTCTTCAGCGCATCCGCATCCGCCTTACCGTGTTCTTGCAGCTTAAAACGCAGACGGGTGGCGCAATGCACCAGGCTTTTCACATTGTCGCGGCCACCGACGCCGGCCAAGATCTCACTGGCTAATTCCTGATATTTCATGGTTGCATCCTTAACGCTTAACCTTGCTGCTCCCCAGCCACGGCGATGGCCAATCGTCGTGGAGGAATTCAGCGCAAAAAAAAACCTAAACCTCGCGGCCTCTGATCCCAACGTGGGGAAACAGAAACTCGAGGTTTAGGTTTTGCCTGCCAAAGCAGTGACAACCCTAAATCGGTTGAGCTATGACGGTAACATTCTGTTTTTCAGTGCGGCAAGGCTTTCCGCCACAAAGTTGCCGAAGTGTGATCCAGTAGACAAAATTCCCTGCCGCGCTCCAACGTTTTTGTGTCGGTAACAAGACCCAAAAAACATTATAAATACTTACCTATTTCTGTAATGTAATTTACAGTAAAGGTATGTTCTGATACGCAAACAAACATAACCAATCAAGACTAAAATCATTAAATAACATTGAATTACGATTTTATTTCGACCTGTTTGTTTCACTGAATTTATGATTGCACTCCTTTTTGAGTAGTGAGAAACCCTCCTTAAAACCCCGCAAAATGCCAAGCATAATCTTAGTTTAGCCAAAAAATACATCAGGAAAATTAACTAAAAGATGGACAAAAATAGTTCAGAGTATTATTACTAGTCTCCAGAAAATTTGTTTTAGGGAAAGCAGTAGCCATGGCATTACGTACAGAACTTGGGCGGGTGTTAATTACCGGTGCCGGTGGCCGAGTGGCGACCGCGTTCAGGCAGTTTTCTGGCCACCGTTACGATTTTCGTCTGGCGGAAAAAGAAGCTGGCCTGATCTCTCATTTGCGGCCCAATGACGAGGTACTGACATTCGATATCACCGATATCGAGGCTTGCCGGGCAGCCTGCGCCAACATCGATACCGTGCTGCATTTGGCCGCCGATCCTTCTGCGGATGCCGATTTTTGTTCTTCACTGATGAACAACAACATCCTTGGTACATTCAACATCTTCCGCGCGGCGAAAGACGCAGGCTGCCAACGCGTGGTGTTTGCCAGCAGTGCACAAGCGGTAGAAGGTTATCCGTTGGATTATCAGGTGCGCCCGGACGATGCGCCGAAGCCAAAGAATATGTACGGGGCCAGCAAGGCATTTGGCGAAGGGATCGCCGCCTATTTTGCCCATCAGGAGGGGCTTTCTGCACTGTCGGTACGGATTGCCAACTTCACGACGTTGGAAGCGGGCCAGCAGATCAGCGCGCGGGATATGAGCGCCTTCCTGAGCCACCGGGATGCCGCCGATCTGCTCGATCGCTGCATCCGCGTTAACCACGTGCAGCATGCGGTGGTGCATGGCATCTCTAACAACCGCTATAAGCGACTGTCGTTAGAGGAGACCACGCGACTGCTGGATTACTACCCCGAGGACGATGCGTTTACCCTGCTCGGGTTTAGCTGAGCGGGCGCAGCACGCTGCGCCCCTACGCTACCAGCCCCGTGAGGGAAGGTCTGCCGTTCACCACATTACGGCTTTTCAGCAATCTTGCGCAGATACTCGTTATTTTTGAAGGCGATGATCACCATTTCAAAACCGACACGGGTAAAGACACCGCCAATGATGATACCCAGCAAACCACGGAAAAACTCGCCATAGAACATCGACCCGATCCCACCGACCAGGATGCCCAGCAGGCAAAGCCAATAAACACCGGTGATGATTTTCGGCGTTAGCATCGCATCAAAAAAGAAAATGTTTTTCATTGTGTATCCCTTCATTCGTTAAGGTTGACCGTTCCTGAGCGGCAAAGCGCCCTCAAGCTGGAATTAAGTATACTGGCCAAAGATGACAAAAGGTAAGAGGATATGATGGATTGTTATCTCTACGTTTAGGGACGTTGCGATGCTGAAGTCTGCTCTAGCCCGGGAATAACTCCCAAGTTAGAGCAGATAGCCTGACCTACCCCTTCTGAATGCTGATCTGCCAGCGGGCATCACCGGTCTGCTGGAAATCCGTCACGCTGTGCCCTGCTTCAACCGCCCAGCGCGGCAGGTTTTCCGTGGCCTGGGCGCAGTCATATTCAATCACCAGCAGGTCGCCAGAACCCAATTGCTCAATGTGCTTTTTGGCTTCCATCAGCGGGAACGGGCAAAGTTTACCGGTGGTATCCAGAGTGATCGTTTTCATAGCCCTCAAGCCTCTTTTGTTTTAATCGATTGATTCGGAAGAATAATAGTGAAATAACTGACCACCCAACTGCCCAACAGGATGCACGGAATAAACAGCCAGCCCTGCCAGGAGAACCAGGCGGTATTGACGATGGTATTACCCAGCATACAGCCCCCAGCCAGCCCGCTGCCGATCCCCATCAACCCTCCCCCAAACAGACTTTTGATCATTGTCGGGAGGCCGGGTGAACGTAGCCGCAACTCCTGACTTCCCCAAGCAGCCACCAGCGCCCCGGAAAAAATCCCGATCAGCAGATAACCCGCCCAACCGAAGAAGCCGGTTTTACCCTCGGTAATTAACGAGAACAGCTGCGCACTGGGGCCGCTGATGCCTAAACCGCCAACCCGACCCGATTCCAAGCTGGAAGGCCATGCCAGCAGCGCGATCACGCCGATCAGTACGGCACTGACGAAGGGATGCCAGCGTGCTTCGAACAGCCAGTGGGCAATGCCCTGTTTGCGCGGTTTGGGTTGCGGAACGGGAAAGGATTTACGTTTCAGGTGGCGCCAGACCAGCACGACCGTCAGCACGGTTAACAGCGCTACCGCAGGCCAGGGAGACATGCCGAATGTCTGCATCAACGAAGCATCCGGTAAGGCCGGGGCGTTGATGGGGGTAAACAGCTGCTTGCCGCCCGGCTGGCGGATAACCCAGCTAGCGACCACAAAACCGACCACGGCAATCATGCTGCCAGCCAGCCCCTCAGCAGCGCGGTAGTAAGCACCTGTGGAGCAGGAGCCTGCCAGCCCCATGCCGATACCGAAGGTAACGCCACCGACCAGCGTCGCCAGCCAGCGGAAATCCCCACCGGGGAGCTTGGCCCAGCCGAGGTCAACGAAGGCGAACAGACCGATGCTTTGCAGGGTGATGATAATGAGGATAGCGAGGGTCATGCGCCCGTCGCGGAACAGATAGAGGTCTCTCAGACCGCCGGCCATACAAAAGCGCCCGCGTTGCATGATAAATCCAAGAAGGAACCCCAGAAACAGACCTGTCATAAGGGAAGACTCCTTTTTATGGCTATGCCATATCCAGATTGTAAACAACTTGCCCTGGGTAGGGCGCAGGCATTTTACTCGCTAGAAACGGAGAAGTCATACAAACAGGAGGGATATTGCGGGCGTGATCGAATTGTTGGGTTTTAGATCCTAATGCTCTACCACTGCGTGTATAGCGTTTTTGCATACACAGTGTATAATTGTATATCACTTTACTACACAGGCACGACAATGAAACCTGAAACCAGAGAAGCCCCGATCAATATTCGGGCAAAAGCGTCTCAACGCGACCTGATCGATATGGCAGCAAGTCTCTTGTCGAAGTCGCGTACCGATTTTATGCTTGAAGTGGCTTGCCGCGAGGCGCAGGACATCCTACTGGACCAGCGTTTGTTTATTTTAGACGACGAACAATATGATGCGTTTCTGACCGAGCTGGATGCACCTATCACCGCTGAACGCCAGGCCCGTATTAACGACCTGATGAGCCGCAAATCGCCATGGGAATGAAAGCTCCCGAGCCCTTGTCATCCGGGCATAACCTCGCTGACTTTTGCAGTTCAGAGCCGATGCTTAATGAGTGGCTGAGAAAGAAAGCGCTTAAAAATCATAGCGCAGGAATTTCCCGCGTTTATGTTATTTGCGCAGAGGAAACCCAAAGGGTCATTGGATACTATTGCCTAGCAACTGGTAGCGTTCAGAGGAATACCGCCCCCGGAGCTTACAGACGCAATGCGCCAGAGTCACTTCCAGTTATCGTTCTTGGCAGACTTGCTATCGATCAGGCGTACTCAGGTAAGGGTCTAGGGGTCGCATTGTTAAAAGACGCGATATTTCGGACAAAGAATATTGCTCAACAAGTTGGCGTGAGAGCGTTAATCGTTCATGCATTGAATGAAGAGGTGCAAAACTTCTACATCAAGTTCGCCTTCTCCCCCTCCCCTGAACACCCACTGATGCTGTTTTACCCAATAAAGCTTTAGTGCCCAAATACCTTTATCGGCATCATTCGTATAGCTTTTGGATTCTATAGTCTAACGTTGGCAAAAATTCAGCCTGCGGGGGAGTTCTGCTATCATCCTCCAGATTGGGAGAACGCCCGGTATTGCACAGTAGAGGTATGATTTAAAAATGGATACAGAGGCAAGTCGTACAACGCAAGTGTTGTCGGTTTTTGATTTTGACGGAACGCTGACTCACCACGACAGTTTTATCCCATTTCTGCGTTTCGCTTTTGGGCGGCGTGTCTTTGCACGGCGCTTGTTGCAGCTGGCACAGCCTGCGTTTAAGCATATGCGCAAAAAACTCACCCGCGACGAGCTAAAAGAAACCCTGATTAAGGTTTTCCTGACCGGGGTAGATGAGCACTGGTTCCGTCAGCAGGCGGAAGCTTTTTGTTCGGCCTATTGGACCAAGCTGATGCGCCCTTCCGGGCTGATTGCGGTTGCCATGGAGGTCAGCTCCGGCGCTGAAGTGACGATTTGTTCCGCTTCACCGGCCCTGGTGCTACAGCCGTTTGCCGATCGTTTGGGCATCAAGCTGATTGGTACTCAGTTGGAAGTGGTCGACGGGAAGCTCACCGGGCGCATCACCGGCCATAACTGCCGCTGTGGGCAGAAGGTTGAACGCCTGGAAAGTATTTATGGCCCGATGGGGAACTATCATCTCAGAGCCTGGGGCGATACCCGCGGGGACTACGAACTGTTGGCGGCGGCCCAGGATGCTCACTGGCGGCATTTCCATCCGGCCTGGTCAAAGCGCCGCTCTGCGGTCAAAAGGCTGCGCGTGGCGGAGCCAAACGTTATCAGCAAGACCGATCAGTAAACGTAAGAATTCCCAGCTCCAGCGATCCCTATTTGCCCCTCACCCCAACCCACTCCCACAGGGCTGAGGAATCCCCAGAAAAATTGAGACGAGAAATAGGCTGTTTTTTACCCAAAACCGGACTAAAAAATAGCCTCAAGCAGACGAGAAGAAGTGGTTCGTCATTCTCTCAC
>ENA-OFCE01000031-OFCE01000031.1-metagenomes-genome-assembly--contig:-NODE-31-length-106203-cov-7.129753_pt1 | contig 106203 bp, 88 predicted proteins | sample MGYA00153388_OFCE01 | MGnify analysis MGYA00153388
GGGGGGTTGGGGGGGTAAACCACCTCGAAACGAAGTCTAGTGGACTTGTGTATACACCTTAGCCTCGGCGGGGTGGGTTAGCTCTCCGCCACCCACCATTTTCCAATCATTTTAACGCCCCAAACCGATATAATCCTGCAACGCTTTGACCTCCATCGGCTGAGATTGGAGCGACTTAATCGCCGCTGTGGTGGCTTTGGCACCCGCGATCGTCGTGACCATCCCGATCTTGTAGACTAGAGCCGTGCGGCGAATCAATTTACCATCGGCTTGCGCTTCCTCACCGGATGGGGTGTTGATAATCAGTTGGATTTGTCCGTTTTTGATGATGTCTACTACATGGGGACGACCTTCATGGAGTTTGAGCACTGACTCAACCGCCAAGCCATGTTCTTCTAATACTTTTTGAGTACCAGAAGTCGCGATAATCTTGAACCCCAGATCGATCAAATCCCGAACTACAGGGACAACTGCTAGTTTATCGCGATCGCTCATCGATACAAACACATTGCCAGTTAAGGGTAACTTCTGTGCCGCTGCGAGTTCGGCTTTAGCATAAGCGCGGCCAAAATCGATATCGATGCCCATGACTTCGCCAGTCGATCGCATTTCGGGGCCTAAAATAGTATCGGTACCAGGGAACTTATCAAAGGGTAGAACAGCTTCCTTGACGGCGATGTGGGTAGGAATCACTTCCTCGGTATAATCTAAGCCCGCGAGTGTTTCCCCAGACATGATGCGGGCTGCATAGCCAGCCAGAGGTACGCCCGTCGCTTTCGCTACAAATGGCACCGTGCGGGAAGCGCGGGGATTTGCTTCGATGATGTATACCTGCTCGCCTTGCACGGCAAATTGGATATTCATCAAGCCGATGACCTTGAGAGCTTGAGCTAGTTGGATTGTCCACTCCCGAATCGTGGCTACCGTCGCATCTGTCAACGATACATAGGGGAGCGAACAAGCCGAATCCCCAGAGTGAATCCCCGCTTGCTCGATATGCTCCATAATACCGCCGATAACTACCATCCCAGATGCGTCCGCGATCGCGTCTACATCGACCTCGATCGCATTCTCTAGGAACTTATCGATCAAAATGGGGTGATCCGGCTCCACCAGTACCGCATAGGTCATATAGCGTTCCAGCTCGGTATCCGAATAGACGATTTCCATCGCCCGCCCGCCCAGTACATACGAGGGACGTACCACCACCGGATACCCGATCCGATTAGCCACATGTAGCGCATCCAGATAACTCCGCGCCATCCCATTCTCCGGCTGTCGAATCCCCAACTGGCGCAATACCAACTCAAACCGCTCCCGATCCTCCGCCATATCGATCGAATCAGGACTAGTTCCCCAAATCTTCGTCGTTATGCTCTTCTCCGCGCTCTGTACGTCCAAATACTCCTGCAACGGTACTGCCAACTTCAACGGAGTCTGTCCACCAAATTGAATGATAATCCCCTCTGGCTGCTCGGCTTCGATGATATTGAGTACATCTTCCTTGGTCAGCGGCTCAAAGTACAAGCGATCGCTAGTATCATAATCGGTCGAGACGGTTTCAGGATTGGAATTGACCATGATCGTCTCAAATCCCTGCTTACTCAGCGCGTAAGCAGCGTGACAGCAACAGTAGTCAAATTCTATCCCCTGACCGATCCGATTTGGGCCACCGCCTAGAATCATTACCTTCCGGCGATCGGAGGGGATGACTTCGGTTTCTTCCTCGTAGGTAGAATAGTAGTAAGGCGTTTCGGCTTCAAATTCGGCGGCGCAGGTATCGACTAATTTGTAAGCGGGAATTACGCCGAGTGATTTGCGATAAGTGCGGACGATATCTTCGTGAGTTTTAGTTGCATAGGCAATCTGCCGATCGCTAAATCCTTGCCGTTTGACATCCCATAATCGCTCTTTAGTTAGGGCTGTTAATTGTTGGGTTTTGAGGAAGGATTCGGTGGTTAATATCTCCTGCATTTTATCTAGAAACCACGGATCGACACCTGTGAGATCGTAGATATCTTCGAGGGACATCTTGAGCTGCATCGCATGGCGGATACTAAAGATCCGCTCAGGGGTAGGAATCCGCAGCAGCGAACGGACTTGCTCGATCGAGGGTAAGGATTCATCGCGATCGCAACCCCAGCCAAACCGACCGATTTCGAGCGATCGCAATGCTTTTTGGAATGACTCTTGGAAGGTGCGACCGATCGCCATTGCTTCGCCGACTGACTTCATTTGGGTAGTCAGTGTTTGGGAAGAACCAGGAAATTTTTCAAAGGCAAACCGAGGAATTTTGGTAACTACATAATCGATCGTCGGTTCAAAGGAAGCTGGCGTTTTTTTAGTAATATCATTGGGAATCTCATCGAGAGTGTAACCCACTGCTAGTTTCGCGGCAAATTTAGCGATCGGGAATCCCGTTGCTTTGGAAGCTAACGCCGAACTCCGACTGACGCGCGGATTCATTTCGATGACGATAAATTCGCCTGTATCGGGATGTACCGCAAACTGAATATTAGAACCCCCCGTCTCTACCCCAATCTCGCGAATGATTTTAATCGACGCATCTCGCAACCGCTGATACTCTTTATCCGTCAGCGTTTGGGCGGGAGCTACCGTGATCGAATCTCCAGTATGAATCCCCATCGGATCGATATTCTCGATCGAGCAAATAATCACCACATTATCAGCTAGATCCCGCATCACCTCTAGCTCATACTCCTTCCATCCGAGCAGAGATTTCTCGACCAAAATCTGATCCACAGGCGAAGCTTCGAGTCCGGTTTGAACGATCGCTTCAAATTCTTCTTGATTGTAAGCGATCCCCCCTCCGGCACCTCCCAGGGTATAGGCGGGACGAATAATCAGTGGGTAGTTCCCGATCTGTTTAGCGACTTCCCGTGCCTCTACAGGGGTGGTAGCGATGCCTGACGGACAAACTGGTACGCCGATCCGCGCCATCGCCTCTTTAAATAACAGCCGATCTTCGGCCATTTCGATCGCAGGTAATTTCGCACCAATTAATTCGACCCCATATTTCTCCAATACTCCAGATTTTGCCAGACTCACCGCGATATTTAGAGCCGTCTGTCCCCCCATCGTCGGGAGCATGGCATCGGGACGTTCTTTGATAATTACTTTTTCGACAAACTCTGGCGTTAGCGGTTCGATATAAGTGCGATCTGCGGTGTCTGGGTCGGTCATAATGGTCGCAGGATTGGAATTGACCAAAATGACGTAATAACCTTCCTCACGCAGTGCTTTACAAGCCTGGGTGCCAGAATAGTCAAATTCACACCCTTGACCGATCGCAATTGGCCCAGAACCTAAGAGTAAGATTTTGTGTATGTCAGTCCGGCGAGGCATAGGGTTAGGGGGTAAAGGGTAGGAAGGCTTTAGGCTTTAGGCTTTAGGCTTTAGGCTTTAGGCTTTAGGGGTAGGAAGGCTTTAGAGGGAAATGATGAATTCCGATCTATCTTACGGGGTTTGGGGTACTTGGTGAGAAATTTTTTGAGTTTGAAATGGGTTGGAGTTGTATCAATGGGGTTTAAATAGGGAACTATAGCAGAGGATAGAAGCTAGGTCTTGTAAATAGTACACTGTTGTGCTGACCTAGCCACTCGTCGATTTAGATTTGACTGCATCTCCACCTCAACTTCAATTTTGCGATTTAGCGTTAATTTAGTCGGGTGTTAATCGCCCCGCCGCCATTCTCTCACCCCCAAATCCCGATTTATGACAACTATCAACCAACAATTAGATTCTCCCCAGCAGCTCGATCCAGTCAGCGCGACTACAATAGTTGACTCGGCTCTCGTGAGCAAGATTGGACAGGAGCGACTCAGCCAACAACTGGCGCAATCTGTCCATCAAACTCTGGCTAATCATCAGCAACAACTTCAGCTCGAACAAGATCAGATTAAGTATTTGACACAACTGTTGAACTCCTGTTCTAGTTCGGGTTTAGATGTTCACTGTGTCAGTGCGATCGCGCGTTTGACTGAGTTACTCGATCGCCATCAGCAATCTGCTACTCAAGTTTATAACGTTCTCAACACACTCACACAATCTAAAGATGCTCAGTATCTAACTCTCGATAGTCAAGGCGAAATCGCCACCTGTCTTAAATTAGATCTGGTTGAATTAGCAAAACGATTGGGCATCGCTGCGAGCAATAATTTATTAACTGCGGCTAATAATGCTCAGGCGTGGTCGAAGTTGATGAGTACATATCCCGATCCTGATGGTTATCAATGGCAGTTCCCAAGCTCCAAGCGCGGTTTCTTTCATAAAACACATTTACACGCAGTTGGGACTAAAACTGTCACCCTTGTAACGGGTTCATCACTAAATTAGCGATTGGGGAGTCAAATCACAGATCTTTCCTATTCTCTCACCCCGATTGAACTGAGTAACTTAGTAATTTTCCTTAACAACTGTTCGGGATTTACTTGGAGCCACAGATAGTCATCTACATATTGCTGACTAATTGGATTAATAGTATCCTCTTTAGTGGCGATCGCGAGAATTTTGATTTCGCTAATTTTACTCGACTTGCGGATATTGCCAATTAAGCGATCGACAACATCCGCATGTTGTGTCAGATCGACAATTAATAAATCTGGTTCAAACATCGATATCTGTCTAAATGAGGATTCGGCAGATAATAACCAAGTTACTTGATACCTCGCAGCAGTAAGAATATCACAGATAAAGTTAGCCAAATCTTCATCCTGTTCGATCAACACAATTCGGGTTGGAATTGGATTGAGTTCGGGATCTCGAAACACCAATTGACGATCCATCTGCACCCAATCATTAGTGGGTAATTGCAGTGGTTGTGCAGCCAAGCGGACTGTAAATGTCGAACCCGAACCCATAATCGAATCAACTTCGATCGATCCACCATGTAGCTCGACTAATTGTTGAGTAATTGCTAATCCTAAACCCATCCCGCCATAATCTCGATCGTGTTCAGAATTTAGTTGTTGAAACTTTTTGAATAGACGCGGGATTTGCTCGGCTTCGATACCGATACCACTATCTTCAACCTCAAATACGGCGGTGGAATCCTCTAGCCAAGTGCGGATAATTACCGATCCATGCTCTGGTGTGAATTTAATTGCATTAGTCAAGATATTTAATAAGATCTGACGTACCCGTTTAGGATCGCCACGGAAGCGTAAGTCACGACCATTAATTTGTGAAATATTGCCATTGCTAATGGTTTGAACTTCTAGGGCGATTTTTCCATATTCTGCTTTCTCCCTAACAATTTCAACTACTTGCTCGACCAGTTTTGCTAGTGAGAATTCACTAACTTTTAGAAAGGTCTTTCCGACTTCTAGCTTGTAAAAATCTAAGATATCATCAATTAATTCTGATAGATGTTCGCCACTATTATGAATTATATGGAGATACTTTTGTTGTCGATCGGTTAAGTTAGCTAGTGGTAATCTTAAAAGCGTAGCCGACAATCCTAAAATACTAGTTAGTGGCGTTCTTAATTCATGACTCAAGAGTGCAAGAAATTCAGTTTTAGATTGATTTGCCGTTTGAGCTACAATCACCGCGTCGCGCAACTCTCGCGTCCGTTCATTGACTCGCTGTTCGAGATTTTGAGTATACCAAAGACTAGCTGAATACAACTCAGATTGATTAATTGCCAGAGCTAAATGCTCGGCAACTTTTTGGAGAAATTGAGTTTCTCGAACTTGCCACTCGCGCGGAGATTGACACTGATGAGCGATTAATAAACCCCATAACTCTGAATTAACCACAATCGGCACTACTAATTTAGACTCGATCTGCGATCGCTTCATCAAATCCAGCATACATTGATTTCGCGCATACTCTAGATCGACTCGATCGATCGATTTAGTCATCCCATCTTGATAATTGTGCCACAATTGTCGATCGTCAAAACAATCTTGATGCTCTTTCACATCTAAAACAGATTGAAGATTGGCAATCCCAATCGATTCATAGGCAACTCTCCCCACGCCATTATAAGCATCAAAACCTTTACCGCTAGCTTTACCATCAATTTTGGCAAACTCAAATTGATAGATAATTAGTCGATCTGCATGTAAAAATGTCTGAACCTGCTCGACTGCGGCTTGAAGAATAATTGGTAAATCCAATGTTTGATGGATTTGGGTAATGATATAGTTGAGTAAGTGGGCTTGAGCTACTTGTTGTTGTAAATCCAGTTCTTGTGGCGACTTTTCTATTGGCGCAACATTTGCATGATTTTGTTCGGCGGCGATGCTGCGCGTGGCGGGTAATCCATCATCACAGAGGAGCGGCTGCGCCAAAGCGTTTAACAATAGTTGCGTAAAATAGCTCTGTAGATGGCTATCGTTAGCAAAATCAGGAGCGGCAATTAATTGTACTGTTGAGGGTAAGTAGGGAATTAGCGGCTGAACAAATCGATCGATCTCTACGGCTACAAAGGTAATTTCGATCGCCATTTGCTGCGAATTGGCGGGGCTGGCGACACTCCCAGTTAATAATGCTTGAAACTTGTCCGATTGTAATAGTGAGAATTGTGGTAAATGCTCTAGTGTGGCTACTGGAGGAGCGAACTTCCCAGCTCCAGCATATGCCTGGATAAAATCCGCATTCGTCACTACTCGCACATTTTGGTTGGGATAGCCCATCCTGTCGCGAATCTCCGCCGCCATTTGGTGCCACAAATCTCGGACAGTCTTAAATGTATTCAGGGGATAATAACCCCGGATAGTTGAAGTCAAATTAGACATTTGCGAAGACGGTTCAGATTAAGATTAATCTCGGAGTACTGCGATGTAAACACTAAGAAATTGTTAAATTATCGGTCGATCGGACACGCGAGGATAAATAATTCTTCACTCGAAAAGTAGTTAAACCACTCGTCCATAACTCCTGCCATTAATAGGTGCGATCTGCAACAGTAATTGACTTTGGTTTTAGTATAGTTGACTAATTACTAGTTTAGTCTGATTTGCATTGTTTTGAAGCAATTCCTAATTTGGCGGGTGAGACTGCGGCAAGTTAAGACAGCGGAGATATGTTTAGTTGCACCAGCAGGTAGATATTGGTAACAGTGCAGGGTAAGATAAGTCAGCGATTGTGGAGGACAAAGCCTTTGAGTATGCGAGTTATTATTTTACGGCACGGACAGAGTACTTATAACAGTCAGGGGCGCATCCAAGGGCGCAGCGATTTATCAGTTCTGACCGATCGAGGTCGAGAAGATGCTAGGCTGACAAGTGCAGCATTTCAAGGCTTAGAATTTGATGCAGCCTACGCTAGCCCCTTGCAACGAGCGCAGCAGACAGCAACTACCGTCCTCTCTGGATTGGAGCAACAAGATCGCCTCCAGACAGACGATCGCTTATTGGAAATCGATCTCCCACTGTGGGAAACCATGTTCAATCAGGAAGTCCGCGAAAAATACGCAGCCGAATATCAAACCTGGAAAGAACGTCCCCACAAATTAAAAATGTTGCGTCCTCAAGCTGATGGTACTCAGCAAGAGTTTTTTCCAGTCTTAGCCCTATACGAACAAGCGACTACTTTTTGGCAAGGAATCTTACCCCAGCATCAGGGACAAACGATCCTCATTGTCGCCCACAATGGCATCAACCGTGCGCTGATTAGTACGGCACTGGGCATCCAGCCCGCGATGTACCACAGCATCCAGCAGTCAAATTGTGGTGTTACCGTGCTTAATTTTAGTGGTGGTTGGGGCGATAGCGTCCAGTTAGAATCACTCAATCAAACCAGTCACCTCGGACAAAAATTACCAACATTGCGCCCCCAAAATCAAGGACCGCGATTTCTGCTCGTCCGTCATGGCGAAACTGACTGGAATCGGGCGGGTAAATTTCAAGGACAAATTGATGTCCCACTCAACGAATACGGACGCAATCAAGCCAGTCTAGCCGCTGAATTTTTAAAAACCACCGAAATTGACTTTGGATTTACTAGTTCGATGTTACGTCCGAAGGAAACAGCCGAAATTATTCTCAAGGGTCGGACTGGGCTAGTATTGAATGAAGATCCAGATTTGCGCGAGATCGGGCATGGACTCTGGGAAGGTAAATTTGAATCCGAAATTGAAGCTGAGTATCCAGGGCAATTAGAACGGTGGCATACTCACCCAGAATCAGTCCAAATGCCTGAAGGCGAAAATCTTCAGGATGTCTGGGAGCGGGCGACGGCTGCATGGGGTAGAATGCTCGTCCAAGTGGGCGATCGATCGCAAACAGGAATAGTCGTCGCTCATGATGCGACCAATAAGGTGTTATTGTGTTATCTGCTAGGACTAGGTTTGGCAGATATCTGGAAGATCAAGCAGGGTAATGGTGCGGTAACGGCGATCGATTATCCAGACGGTATTGAGGGTCAACCTGTGATTCAAGCTCTGAATATTACCAGTCACTTGTCTGGCGGAATCTTGGATAAAACGGCGGCTGGTGCGTTGTAGTAAATGCCTTTGCCCTCTCCAAACACTTGACAAGTCTGTTTGAATTGCTGCGAAGGCTTTTACCCCACCCCAACCCTCCCCTTATAAAGGGGAGGGAGCAAGAAAAGTCCTCCTCTTGATAAGAGGAGGGAGTAAGAAAAGCCCCCCCTTTATAAGGGGGGGTTGGGGGGGTAAATCAACCTAAACAGAAGTCTAGCCGAATTGTCTGTACACAGTAGACACAGGGGAGAGGGCAAATCGCTTCAATATAAGAAATGATGAATCAATTATTCCAACAGATTAGAATATTAGACCCGATTGTTGCCATCGATCGCATAGGATCGGAAAGAGTAGCAGATATATTAGTCATCGACGGCGTAATTGAGGAAGTCTCGCAGACAACCCAACTCCCAGCGGATCTAAATATTATCCCTGCACAACACCTAATTCTGGCACCAGGATTGGTAGATCTATATAGTCATAGTGGCACACCAGGGCATGAGGAGCGAGAAACGATCGGATCTTTACTCGCCGCCGCCACAGCAGGGGGATTTGTCAGGCTCAATATTTTACCCGATACATTACCCGCACTCGATCGAGCTAGTAGCATTGTCAGTCTCGATCGAGAGTATCACCAAATCGCCGCCCAAATCCCCAATTGTCCCCAGCTTGGCTACTGGGGCGCACTTACCGAGGGAGTAGAAGGCAAGACGATGACAGAATTGGCAGAACTAGCTACTACTAATATTAGCGGCTGGGCGGATGGACACTCGATCGCCAATCCAGCCTTAATCCGCCGTCTGCTCGAATATCTCCAACCATTCAACCGCCCGATCGGATTATACGCGCTCGATCGGCAGTTGCGCGGTAATGGGATTGCTAGAGCGGGAGTCGCCGCACTCAAATATGGCTTACCTGTCGATCCTGTCAGTAGCGAAGCGGCGGCTCTAGCTGCAACAATCGAAATCATCGCCCAGATTGGTACTCCCGTCCACCTGATGCGGATTTCTACCCGTCGGGGCGTAGAAATAATTGCTGCGGCTAAACAACGCGGCGTACCAATTACCGCTAGTACCACCTGGCTACATCTAGTCGCCAATACCACCGCTTTAGCAACTTACGACCCCAATTTCAAGCTCGACCCTCCTTTGGGCACTCCAGATGACCAAAGTGCCCTGATTGAGGGGATAAAAATGGGAGTACTAGATGCGATCGCCATCGATCATAGTCCTTATACTTATGAAGAGAAAACCGTTGCTTTTGGCGAAGCTCCTCCAGGCGCGATCGGTTTAGAATTGGCATTACCTTTACTCTGGCAAAATCTAGTCGTTCCAGGTAAGCTGTCAGCCCTCGAATTATGGGCAGCCCTGAGCACCAAACCAGCTCAGTGTCTCCACCAATCTCCACCCACTCAGCTCATCCTCTTCGATCCTCAAAAAACTTGGTCGGTTACTAGTCACAATCTCAAATCTCTCGCTCACAATACCGCATGGCTAGGTCGAGAAATCATGGGTAAAGTCAACTGCCAATACTCTCGATCGACTTATGTATAGGTACTTAAACAAGACCTATACATACATATAGCTCGAAATCGGCAAGTAGGGTTGTAAAGTAGAGATGTTCAGAAATATAGCCAATGGCTGAATCGATCGGCAAATGCTAGACTATTTTTATCACATCCAATTTTGTTGTGGTTTGAGGAGTTGAGTCTAGAACAATGTTAAAAAAATCTGTTTCATTAGTGCTGATAACGCTATCTTTAGGTAGTTTAGCTAGTTGTGGTAAAAAGGTAGCCGAGCGACCTGTAGATACTGTCAAACCAGCTACGACAGGAGCCATGACGACTACAGGTAATAAACCAGTAACTACTGGTACGGGAAGTTTAGCAGTAGTTCCGGCGGGAGTAACGATCGATACCGATCTCCAGCAAGAACTCTCCAGTGGCAAAAATCGTAACAATGAAACATTTACGATTAAAGTCAAAAATGGTTCTGTTGGTAAATATCCAGCTCTAAAAGATGCGACGATCGAAGGACATGTAGAAAATGTCACTAAAGCAGCCAAAGGTAAGAAAGCTTTGATGAACTTATCATTTGATGGTATTAAACTCAAAAATGGCGATCTTTTGCCGATCGATGCTGCCTTGGTTAATACTAAAGTTGAAAGTAAAACAAAAGGGCAATTCCTCAAAAATACCGGAATTATTTTAGGTGGCACGATCGCCGGAAACTTCATCGGCAACAAGGCTAAATTTAAAAATGGTAAACTAGCAGGAGCAGCAGCAGCCACAGCATTTGTCCTCTCAAGTCCTGGTGGTGAAGTAGTCTTGAAAAAAGGTACAGACCTCCAATTGAAACTCAAGTCTAATCTCAACCCAAATTAACTTGTCATAGTTTTTTAAAATCCTAATCGCCTTCGTGGTTGCTATATCTGTGCATTGAAAGATGTGAGCGGATACGTCCACTTTGCTATAATGCCATGTACAGTCGTTGGCGTAACCACTTGAGCTGGAGCATCGCAACTCCAGGGGTTCCCAACCAACTAATGTCAATCTGATGATATTGGTTGGCAAATGTAGAGGTTGAGACTAGATTTTGGGTATGGGCATAGGCTAGAGTATTTATTATGGTTTACGAAGCAGATCTGAACTTCCTAGAGGATGACACCGATCTAGATAGTCATCTTGACGATCTGGATACTTTAGCTGTACTGGATGCCCATCCAGAACCCCTCAGACCAGATCCAGAGGAGATGTTGCAATTACTCACTCATCCAGTTACCGCCCAACGGATGTTAGCCGCACGGGCTTTTTGTGAGATTCAAGATCCGCGAGCCATCCCCCACTTAATCGCCCTATTAACCGATCCTTGCCCTTTGGTGAGGGTTGCTGCTACCTACGGTTTAGGGCGCAATCCCAGCCACAATGCTGTCGAACCGCTGATCTTGCAACTCGATCGAGATTGGAATGGTTATGTCCGTAAGGGGATTGTTTGGGCACTGGGCAACTGTCGCGATCTTCGCGCTCTCAAGCCACTATTACGCTCTCTCAAGCTGGATATTTCGGCGGTCAGGCTCTGGGCGGCTAGTGCCCTCGGTCAAGCCGCAGACCTCAGTTATGAGGCGGTCATCGCCACCATACCACCGATGATTGAAGCATTAATTAACGATCCATTAGCGGCTGTGCGAAGTAATTGCGCTTGGTCATTAGGGCGATTGTGTCGGGAATTGCCATCCAATGTTGTCTATGCTACTGCTGTCGATGCACTGATTCAAGTCCTCGAAGAAGATGACGATATTGGTGTTAGAGATGATGCCAAAGCAGCTCTACTCAAGCTCGGAGATCCACGCGGGATTCAGTCTATCGAAAATCTAGAGTCAGAATTAGAGCTACCACTTTGAATCAACTCTCAACTACTTCCCCTGCGCTTCTAAAGCAACCTGCTCGACATCATCAGTTGCTAAAATTGCCAAAGCTTTAGCTGCTGATTCGCCGCCCAATGTCCGTAAAGATCGAGCCAGTTGGTAGCGAATTTGCCAGTCAGGATGAGTGACAAACGGGATGATACTCTCGATCCCAGTGGGATCGCCTAATTCCCCAATCGCCCCAATCGCCGCAGTTTGAACGAGGGTGGTTTCATTAGTCAGAGCAGTTTGTAATAATTTTAAGCCCCGCGCGTCTCCCAACTCACCCAATGCAGCGACAATACTAAACTGCACCAACCACTCAGGCGTAGTCTCATAGAGATTTTGGAGATCGTCAAAAGCATCAGTTAGTTTGAGCGCACCGATAGCATCTGCGGCTGCGGCTTGAACATCGGGTTCGGTATCATTGACGAGTCGATCGCGTAAGATAGTAAAACTCTCTGCCAGATCTTCGGTTCCTAATGTCGCCATTTGACTCACGGCCGCGTAGCGGACGCGAGTATTTTTGTCTGTCACCAATTGTTTGATATAACCAAAAGCAATGGCTGGTTCGAGTTCTCTGATCGTGTTTAAGGCTTTGATTCGATCGCCTTTATTTTCTGAGTTAATTAGTGCAGTAATATCAGTCATGTAAATACAAATAGGGGAGTAAAACTTTAAAGATCGATAAAATTTAGATTGACAATCTACATCTTATCGATCTTATCATCACTCCTCGCAATTTTAGGCAGAATTCCTACTCACACCTCGACGAAACAATCTAATTGATGAGCTTCAGTCAGATCGGGGATTTCTAATCGATCGCGATAACGATGGATAACTGCGGTAGGTACTGGTGTTTTGCGGCTGCGATTTTGCTGTAATAGTCGATCGATCGGGACTTCTAGATAGACGACCCGAATTCGCGCACGATAGCCAGCAAATAGGCGAATTAAGCCCGATCGAATCGGTTTGACGATATTAGTCGCATTCCAGACAAAAGGTGTCTCAGATTGCAGATATCCTCTGGCTAAATCTCTACCTGCTCGAACTATCGATCCTTGCTCATCTGTATGTGAAATCTTCATCTCTTGACATAATTTGTCGAGTGATATTACAGCTAAGTCTGGATATTTTTGGGCGATCCGATAATCTTTGCCAGTACCTGGTAATCCACACATTAAAATCACTTCAAAGCGAGTATCATCATAAGCTGAATAAGATGGATCGCCATCTTCTTTATGAAAGTAAATAAATCGACTTAGATCGGAAGCAAATAGATAAGCTCGCTCGAAACAATCATGCTCTCGACAGAACTCTCTAAAAAACTCAATCGTTGCTAATAACTTATCTCGATCTGCACAAATTCGCCCGCGTACATCTGCCTCCGCCATCAAAGCTAGCCAATCACACCGAACTAATTGACTAGCTTTAATAATCGATCTTAATGGTTGTGGTTTATCCCAAAACCACAACGGCAAACTTTCGTATTTTACAATAGCTACTATTGTCTCTCGAATCGCAAATGGTGTCTGCAAATCCTGTAAAATTTGCCTCACCATTCGCGCACCCAAGTTAACATGTCCCTTTGCGGTAATGTTACCATCTTCAGCTATTTGCGTCGCCATTGGCTTGGCAATATCATGAAACAAAGCGGCTGCAAATAAGATCGATCGATCCTGTGAATTCATCGCTTGCCAATCAGGTAGAGATATTAATGCTTCACATACTAATTGGGTATGAATCCAGACATTTCCTTCGGCATGGTAAATAGGGTTCTGTTCGCAGCTAGCTAGGGATTTCAGACATGGAAATGTTGCTAATATTTCTGTCCAGTTGATTTGAAGATTCGTAGCTGGACAACCAGGAAATGTCCAGAGTAAATCTCGTTCAATCTCTATATTCATCATAATTTTACTTATTGTCTATTATTTCATCCCAAATAGATCGACATCAGGCTGTAATTGATTAGGGATAATCGGACGATTTAACCAGTGACTTTCAGACTGTAAAATTGTCGTCAAAAAGTCTGCTCGGACATACTTATATCTCGCAATAGTCAGCTCTGGTGTCTCAACTTTGATATACAACCCTTCCATCAATGAACTCTTGTTGGTTTGTTGAATTGCCAGATCTACATTCAAACCCTGCTCTAGACAAAGTTCGCGCAATCTGTCGATGTGCCCAGAGCTAATAAAATGAGATTGTTGTAATAGACTAACTAACTGTTGATGCGATCGCAATTTACCCTCTAGTAGCACTGGTACCGAGGCTAAAGCTAATCCTTGCAGCAACTGTCGCCGCGCCGACGTACTCAGAAATTGATTACTCGATCGATCGAGTAGATCGTATTCCAAGAAGTAGTGAGGTAGCCTGTCATAAAATACCGTATGCTTGGCATAAAGCCATTCACCATACAGGATATATCGATCGCCCAAAACATCCCACAGGGCAGCATAATGACTGTGTGCCCACTGTTTGAATAGATTAAAATGGCGTTCGCGAGAGCCACCGGTGAGATAGTGTCCGCGACTTTGCAATAGCAATTGCCCTTGAGCATCAAAGCTAATTGCGGCATTTGCACCATCGACTTTTTCTTCTATTACTACATACTCATCAGCGATCGCACTAAATGGTATGCTGTCTAAATCTTCATCCCCAGGCTGTTGTCTAGAACCCTCAATATGTGGGGTTCTTGGATATTTTTGCATCAGCATTTTGCAGTTCCCCTCTCAAGGCAACATTGAATAATTCTGTAAGTTGTAATTAATATTCCGCTTTAGAAGATTGGCAGCCGCCAAAATTGCCACTAATGATGGCTGAGGCGACATGCTGCTAAGAATGATTAATTACTGGCTAAATGTGGAGAGGCGGAGGACTACATGAGAAAGCTGATGAACTTAGAGATAGTTTTAATTTAGTCTATGTATTATCGAATGTCAAGAGCTATAGCGATCGTAAATTATCGGCTTAACCCTTGGAGAGCGGAGATGAATCTGAGCAATCCTACAAGTTAACGTTACCAATGTAGCGATCCTAAATTAGATTCTTGGTATCAACTACTGGTGCTCATGCGGCAGCAGCCCAACACACCTAGGGGAATAGCTCGATCTCATAAATCTCACGAATCATTGAGGATTGCTGTAAATCGAAATATTTAAAACAGCAGAGATATAAATAACAAAACTATCTTGAAACGAATTGACTTTCCAAGATAGTTTTATAGAGTAATTAACGATCTAAATTATTTGAAGCTTGCACCTTTTACACAGCGGCGATCGCACGAACTATGTCACTTTCAGTGATAATCCCGATTGGATGACGCTCCGCATCAACTACAGCTAGACGGTGAATTTTTTTATCGTGCATGATTCGGGCAGCTTCTGGGAGCGGTAGATTGGCAGAAATTGAGATCGCGTGAGGAGTCATCACTTCTCCAACTGTTTGTCCTAAAGCTTTATGTAAATCTCGATCGGCTGTTAATGGATTTTGGAAATAAATTATGCCACCTAAAAATAGCATATATGGTGGTTGGTCGGGGCCTTTTTCCCGCCACATCAAGTCAGAATCAGAAATTGTGCCGACAAGTTTGTTCTCATCATCTATGACAAGTAAACCGCTAATTTTGCGATCGACTAACAACTTGACAGCATCCGCGATCGGGGTGCTAGGCTTGACAGTAATCAGTTCGCAATTCATCCAATCTGCAACAGTTTGGGACATGATTTACCTCCTCTATAGATATAAGATTAGTTGGGATCGAGCGAAGGGTTTGGCTAATAATTACCAACAGGTCAGGTAAATATCCTCGATGTATTTACGATATTCAGCGAATAATAACGATCGAATGTTGCGTCTTCACTTGTTTAAGTCCGATCTCATCGCTGGAGATGAGCGAACACCTCCAGCGATGGGAGCTAAAAACTATGCAGGAATAAACTTCATCGATATTCCGTTCATACAGTAACGTAGTCCGGTAGGTTTTGGCCCATCTTCAAATACGTGCCCTAAATGTCCGCCACAGCGACGACAATGAACTTCTGTCCGAGTCGAAAATAATGACTTATCAACTGAAGTCTCGATCGCGCCTGGGATCGGATCGTTGAAACTCGGCCAGCCAGTACGACTATCAAACTTTGTCTCGGAGACAAATAGGGGTAACTCGCAAGCAGCACAGACAAATTGACCATTACCATACTCTTTGTCTAGAATACTGGTGCCAGCGCGTTCGGTACCGTGTTTCCGCAATACATTAAACTGTTCGGGAGTGAGGATCTTGCGCCACTCATCGTCAGTCTTGGTGATTTCAAATTCGCCTTGTGTCTTTGCCATTGGGGGTGTCTTTGAGGATAAAAAATAAAGTCCGCCAGCAGCACCGATCGGTACTAGCGCAGCCGATAATAGAGTTCGTCTTTGCATTTTGTCAGGCTCGTCGAGATCTTCAAAAAATACCTCGGTCGTAACCTACGCTGAGAAATTTTGGATTACCTCTATTTTAACAATTATCGAAACATTAGCTCAGTTCGGTTGAGCGCACTTTCCTATTCACCATCCTTGAGATCGATCCTATGCAATTCCCTGATTTAAACCAACTTTCCCTCGCTCAACAAGTAGCCCAAATGGTGGTAGTCAGAGCCTCCAGCCATTTATTCGATCGTCAGATCCAGTACCCTGAATTTGGCGAACGGGATCGAGCCACACTCAAACATTGGATCGCCGATCTCGGTGTCGGTGGGGTCATCTTCTGGGGTGGAAATGCGGGAGAATTGACACTGAGAATCCAGCAGTTGCAAGCCTGGGCAACATATCCCCTTCTAATTGCCGCAGATATCGAGGAAGGGGTAGGGCAACGGTTTACGGGGGGTACTTGGTTTGCACCACCAATGGCTCTAAATGCGATCGCGCGGACAGATTTACCCAAAGCGATCGAGTATGCCCGTCAAATGGGCGAGATTACCGCGACTGAGGCCCTGGCGGTGGGCATAAATTGGATTTTGGCTCCAGTTGTCGATGTCAACAATAACCCTGCCAATCCCGTCATTAATATTCGTGCTTTTGGGGAGACTCCCGAAATTGTCAGTCAGTTGGCTACAGCTTATATCCACGGAGCGGCTGATTATCCGGTGCTCACCTGTGCTAAACATTTTCCAGGACATGGGGATACAGGGGTGGATTCACACTGGGCACTGCCCATAATTACCCACGATCGGGCGCGATTGGAATCGATCGAGTTGCCCCCATTTCGAGCGGCAATTGCGGCGGGTGTAGATAGTGTCATGAGTGCCCATTTGCTAATTCCCGCACTCGATCCCGAATTCCCCGCGACGCTTTCCCCCAGGATTTTAACTGAGGAATTACGGCATAATTTGGGCTTTGAGGGGTTAATTAGTACCGATGCCTTGGTGATGGGAGCAATTACCGATCGCTATGGAGCGGATGATGCGCCAGTTATGGCTGTATCGGCTGGTTCGGACATTATTTTGATGCCTGTAGATCCCGCAATTGCGATCCAGGCTGTGTGTCATGCAGTAGAGTCAGGGCTGATTAGTGCGGAACGGATTAAAGAGAGCGTCGGGCGGATTTGGCGATCCAAGCAGAAGTTATTTAAGGAGTGGGATGGTGTCACCCTCACGCAATCGCCAGTCAACAGTCAACCAGCCCCATTGATGACACTCGCTCAACCAAAATCGATCGCTATTGCCGATCGGATCTTACAAGACTCGCTGATTACTCAGGGCGTATTCCCACTCAAGCCTCGCCCTGGCAAAAATATAGTCGTGCTAGAAGAGATTTTAGATTCTACTTTCCTTAGCCGTAGTACTCCCGCTGTTACCATCCCCACGAAACTCGGTTATCAACTCCGACTAATTAACCGTCATAGCCCAACAATTAGCATTGAACCTGACGAACTAGTCATACTGCAACTTTTTATTCGTACCAGTCCATTTTCGGGCGGGCTGGGAATTACATCTGTAGCCAAACAGTTGTTTCAGCAATTATTAGCTAATCATCAATTACAGGGATTAGTGATTTATGGCAGTCCTTATTTAATGGCTGATTTTGCCCTACACTTACCACCAGAAATACCTTGTGTGTTCTGTTATGGACAAATGGCTGCGGCACAATCGATCGCCTTAGAGCAGTTATTTGGAGTTCAATGTTAAACAGTTGGCACTTGAGCTATGTTCATCTAAATTACTTCTCGATATTTCCAGCTTTTCCCCCAAGGAGGTGTGCCCAATCTTTTCCAAAAAGCGATCGCGAGTCTTTGATTTAGCTCATCTAATAGTGATTACGCAAAAAAAGAATACAATAAACTTAGTAAAGCAGCAGAGAATTGTTTTGTGCCATATTTATTCGATCGCATCCTTGATGTTACTCGCTCGATATTAACACGCTCGATTAATGTTTATGGTTACTCGCTCGCTATTTGTTCGATCGTCTCTGGTATGATACCCGATCGATGATTTCAACATAGATCGAGCGTTAATTTTGACCCAACCAAACTTCCAAGCCTGTCATGGAAGTAAAATCCAATAGAGCTTCTCCCAAGGATTCCACTCGATCGACAGATAAAGCTGAAACCCTTGCCTGAACTTGTGGTGAGAGATTTCCCAATTTTCGATTTAGTTGCATGAGCACTAATGCTCTTTCCTGCTGTATTCCAACTTCCAGACCCTCAGCTCTGCCCTCAGCCTTCGCTTCCTGATAAACTCGCGTCTGTGCCAATTCAATTCCTAACATCACATCCACCTCATCCCTAGTTAAACTACTAAACTTGTAAACCATAATTGTCGAGATTAAATCGATTATAGCTCGTTCCCCCCGCGCCCGTTCAATTAAACCCCTCGCCTCAGTTTTCGCCTCATCGCCCTCCAAAGTTGTCAACACCATCAAACTCAAGCCAGTCGGTAACTCCTCCACCTCACCCAATTCATCTAAATATATCCGCTCAATTCGCCCACTCGCCAACATCTCTCTCACCATATCGGTACGGGATTGTTCTAGACTTCGACTCGGATAAATTACCACTGCTTGCCAATCGCTAAAGCGTTCGCGCTGGCGATAAGTATAAATCGAAATCTCACTGAGCATCCGTTCGTAGAGCAATTCATCCAGTTGAAATTGTACTTCGCAGAAATACACCATCCCAAATGGATTTGGCGGCACGAATACTCCATCCATCCGAAACGAAGTTTCCTTAACTTCTACCGAATCAAAACTATAGCGATCGGCATCGATCGGCGGTTGAGAAATTAGCTCAAATAATAGAGTAGGTGACTGTCTAAATAATTGATAGAAAATTGTATCGCGACGCATAAATATCAATATATATTGTCGAATATCTTATCATTAAAAGGTATTTATCGCGAGTAAAAACTGCTATTTGTATCACACGATCGTTATTATTCGATCGATCGCTTTTTAATCACAAGAGCGACTAAAGATAGCAGCCAAATTAATGCGCCTAAACCAGCAATTCCAAATAGACCTAAAGACCATAATGGATAGGCACTTAATAATAATGCCGCGAGCGCACTAAATCCAGTCAAGCACAAGTAGCCAAGATTATAGATGACTAAATAAAGCCGCCTAATTAAGCTGTTTGCGGTTTGCGATCGGATCGAAATTTCAATTTCTTTTTGCTCCAATCGTTGCTCTAGTTGTTGGATTAGTAACGCCTTAGCACTAGGCTTAGTTAATTTATGTTTGAGATAACTAATTGCTTGTTTGCTGAGTTTACTAATGATATTACCACGTTCAGAAATGGCGACGTTTCTAATAAAAGGTTGTGCTGCGACAACTAAATTGTACTCTGGATCTAATGTCCGAGCGATCCCGTCGAGTGTAGATAAAGCTTTAATAATAAAGCTCATTTCTGGGGACATCTTAAATGGTTGCTGCACAAAAAGTGTGGTAATTTCACTCTTGATCCGATCGAATTCGCGGATATCGACTGGTCGATCGGTAAAACGTTCGAGGATGAATTCGATCGTGCGTTTAATCGGGCGCATATCCTCAACTTCTTCGATCAATCCTAGCTCGATTAAGTTATCCGTCACAGCAACACCATCTTTTTGGATTATCGCCCAAAATGTGTCAATCATCCGATCGGTAGAGATGTGTTTTAACTCTGCCATCATTCCAAAATCATAGACAACTAATCTACCGTCAGCCATAATTGCCATATTACCAGGATGCGGATCGGCTTGAAAAAATCCATCTACTAGTAATTGTTTGAGATAGCAACAGATGCCTAATTGATTAATTTGTTTGGGGTTAAAACCACAGGCTTCTAAGGTAATGCGATCGTCAATTTTTATCCCTGGTAGGTAGCTCATTGTCAATACCTTACCCGTCGTATACTTCCAATAAATTTCTGGTGCAGTAACTAGTTTATCTGCTTTAAAATTTGCTCTAAATCGCTCGGCATTCTGACCTTCTTTGGTGTATTCTATTTCTTGAAACAGGAGTGTAAAAAATTCTAGATAGATCGCTCTGAGTTCGATCGATCTCTTCTTTGGGAGGACTCGATCGACCCACCACAATAATTTCTCAATTACTTCAAAATCTAGTTCAAATAATCGCTGCAAACCTGGACGTTGCACCTTAATTACAACATCTGTACCCGCTGGTAATCTGGCTCTATGTACCTGTCCCAAACTTGCAGCCGCGATCGGAATTTGGTCGAATTCGGCAAACAATATGTCGAGTGGAGCACCGAGTTCTGTTTCAATAATCCCGATGGCTTCGGCGACGCTAAAAGCAGGTACTCGATCTTGTAATTGACTCAGTGCTTCAGTATAAATCGGTGGAAAAAAGTCAACTCTTGTAGACAGAGATTGACCGATTTTAATAAAAGTTGGCCCCAATCCGATCGCGGTATTGACTAATTTCTGAGCGCGGCGGCGGTGATATCGCGCGTTTGTAGTAGGGAAGATCGCATCTCGCAGCAGATCTAGCCCCAGTCCAATTGCAGCGGTAAAAATATCATATTGTCTAGCTAGGGGTGAATATTTAGCCTTCTGCCACCGAAACCTGTGCGGAAATTGGATCTGACTGGTAGCGACTACCGAGCTGGGCAAATCTGGCAATCTTTGCCGTCGCGATCCGAATCTCCACATAGCGGATTGCTTCCTCAATCTAATGACGTTCGAGTACTGTTGGGATGGTAACAGTGAAGCAGGTTTTGGCGATATTCGTGCCGCTGGCAACGCGTCTACCTGTGCCTAAGGGCAAGTTATCGCCAACACCCTGAGGTGTCAACAATTGTACTACAGGTTCGCTCGTCACGGTAATAGTACCTTGGATGTGTTCTACCATCGATTTTACCAGTGCTAAACCTAATCCAGTCCCCGCGATCGCTTGTTGAGTAGTACCAGTACCGCGCCGGAATCGCTCAAATAGACTGAGTAGATCTTCGCTAGAAATTGGTTGGCTGAGATTGGCAATCTTGAAAATCGCTTGTTGTGGATCGATCGTCAGCCAAACTTCTACCATCGTCTTTGGAATGGCAAACTTACCTGCATTTACTAGTAATTCCTCCAAAATATGTTTGAGACTATCAGCATCAGTTTGGATTTTGGGGGAGATCTGAGGTAGATGGAGAGACAGTTTTAGGGATCTACTTTGTTGCCATCGATCGGCTACAATTGTCGCTTGCTCGGTGATAAACTGATTGAGAGCCATCTGCTGGGGTCGAAATTCTAGTTGTCTCGATTCCAACTGTTGCAGTTTGAGGATATCGTTAACTAGCTTGATTTCGCGCTGACACTGCTCGTCCAAAATATCTAGATACTGCTGCCGTCGCTCTGGATCGACATCGGTTTGGCGCAACATTTTGATGGCTAGAGACATACTCGTGAGTGGTGTCCGTAACTCATGACTGATGTTACTAATAAACTCATCTTTAAGTTCGTTAGCTTGACTTAATTTTTCCATGCGTTTGCGGCCGACATCATGTAATTTAGCCTGAAGCTGTAGACTGGTTTGAACTTGGGATGTGCGATTGGCGATCGCTGTACGAGCTTGTTGCAGAGTTTTTCGCTGGAGTCTAGCTAGGGCAATTTGATAAACCTGGCACTGGAGCAATTTTAATTCGACTGGATGCCAATGACGAGATCGATCGTGTTGGAGTACCAACCAACCCCAGATCGCCGCAGTGGGTTCGCGATCGGGAATTGTGGCTCCCATCAACGGGATCATCGCAATACTTGGGAGCCTGTCGTCTTGAAAGATTGCTCGATCGGTTGGAGTACTCTGGATATTACCATCGAAAATAGTTGGATTCGGTGCATTCGCCAATGCTGTTTGGCACAAGTAAGAATCCTCTAATAGAAAGGATGACGGTAATGGTGGGAGAAGAGCTTTTTTCCGCACATCGATCGTCGTCACAATCTGAATCTGGGTAGCAGTTTTGGCAGATGCTACCGTGGGTTCAGGCGATGGTGAGCTGGGCTGTGGTGTCAGTGGACGATCCCACTCGTCGATTTCTTGCGATGATTCATCCTCAGTCTTGATGACAGTAGTTGGTGGTTTGGGCAGAAGATCGCTAGTTTTGAGAGTCAACACCAGTCCGCGTTTTAGCTGTAATGCTTCTACCATGTCCGATACAGCAAGTTCAAATAGTCGATCGATCTGTTGATTTTCGACAATTGCCTGAGTCAGTCGATGATGTAATTTAGGGTAAATCTGCGAGATCTGCGCCTGCATCTGAAGATCTGCCTCAATTAAAGCTACCCCAACGTAGTCAGCCACAATTTGGAATACCAACTTTGTTTCGCGGTACCATTCCACACCCTTTGTCGCCACTACCAAGCAACCAGTTACCTCCCCTTGGTTGCGAGTTTCTACCAACATCACCTGATAATCAGGGAGTAATGGCATCCGCCACTGAGTTGGTGTCGGTGCGAGGGGAATCTTCTGATGAGCTAATTGACTCGAAATCGAGTTGGTACGATGGCTGACACAGGCACTAGCAGCAATCCGCACCACCCCTGGGGATACATATTGCAATACCCAGCAGCCATCCGCTGCGAAGTTATTAGCTACCGATTGAGCTAATAGAGGTAGCACCTGTGTTCGATCTTCACTAGCCGCCAAGGGCTGGACGATCTGGAGAATGCGTTGTCCGAAATAATCAATTTCGCGGGAATCCTGCATGAGTAGTCCATCAGATGAGCGGCGGGTGTAGATACTAGATCTACCCATTTATTGTGCCATACTGCTCGATCGCAGTTAATGGTCTAAGTGAGGATCTATCTATCTACACTAAGTATGCCCAGAGATCGAGGCATTGTTGATTATTTCTAGATCTTCATCTGTAACTTTTTATTACACATTGCTAGAGATCGGCTTGGCGGAGGGTTTTGACCCATTTTAGCCGTTTGGGAAAAATTGCCATCCGCGCGATCGCCAACGGCATCACCACCAGCCAGTGGAGAATAAACAGCGAGCCTACCGCAGTTTGGCTCAATAGTCTGGCGATACTCACCGTCCGATTGGCTTGCTGATAACTCCGTCGCAATCCCACCCAAGTTGCCCACAGGGGGAGAGCCACACCCAGCGAAGCCGTCATCGGTAGCAACAGGGGGGGATGTTTGAGCCACAATGCCATCAGGAAATCGGGGATACCTGCGGGTGGAAGGAGATATTGAATCGATAGGAAGGAGAGCAGATCGAGCGTTTTTTTCGTGCCCATGCGATTGCTGGCGATCGCGTCCCAGTAGTCGAGATAGCGTTGAAATCCGCCTTCCGCCCAGCGGTTACGTTGATGCCAGAGAGCTTTGAAGGTAGTTACGCCCTCCTCACCCACAGGCGGATAGGGCATCAATTCGATGTCCCATCCAGTCAGATGGAGCCGAATTGTCAGATCTAGATCGTCAGTGATCGTCTGTTCATTCCAGCCGTCACAACTATCTAACGCTGTACGGCGGACAAATTGACCGTTACCGCGTAGTTCACCAATGCCACCGCCACTTGTACGTTGCTGTTGAAGATAGGCATCTAGAGCCATTTCTGCCCGCTGTCCGCGCGTGAGAAAATTTGTGTCGCTATTGACGATCGCTTTGCGGAGTTGGATCGCGCCGACGGTTTCGGATTGGAAGTAGGCGAGGACTTGGTACAGAAAATCAGGAGTAACTTGGGCATCAGCATCAAAAACGCCGATAATCTCGCCCTGCATCAGCGATAGGACTTGATTGAGGGCACCAGATTTACCACCTGTAGCCTGCTCGGTGCGGTGGAGTACTTGCAGTTGGGGATACTTTTGGGCGAGTCGATCTAATATTTCTGGAGTGCGATCGGAACTACGATCGTCGATCGCCCACACTTCATAGCGATCGATGGGATAATCCAGACTACACAAACTCTCTACCAAACTAGTAATCACTGCTGCTTCATTTTTGGCAGCAATCGCTAGGGAAATAAATGGATAAGTCTGAGGTGGAATAAATAATGGCGGTGGAGCTACTTTGGTAGCGACTAGTTTTAGTGCCCGCAGACAAAAGATACTCGCGATCGCCCATGCTAAGATATAGCCCCAACTAATCAGATGTAACGCCACAACTCCCACCCACACACTCCCCAGTATCGTCGCTGCTTTGAGTCGTCGATAACCCATCCCTACAGACCAATCGATCGTTGGTTCGGTCAGATTTTCAATGGTCAACTGTAAGCTGCGATCGGTCATGTTGAGCGGGATAAAAGTTGGTAAATATGAGCGAGCACGAAATTACGATCGACCAAACCTTACATAGTCTGGTTCTCATTCGCCTATTTACACATCTTAACCCGACTGGGCATGACTGCGCTCATTAACAGTTGAAAGTTGACAGTTGACAGTTGACAGCGAAAAGTGCGTTCTTGGGGCGCGAAGCTCTAGGGGGGAAGCTTCCCCCCTAGAGCTTCGCTTCTTTGCCCAAGTGAAGCACCTTTTCAAGACAGCGATTCGCCGCACGTAGGGTTCCATAATCACAATCCGCCTAAAGACCGGAAGCTCTAAACTCCTGCTTTTCGGTAAATTTCAACACTATTTATTACAGCTAGCCGAGTGCAGGGAGCTGAGTTAGGATCGCGCTCGAATGGCTATAGATGGCGATCGGATTTTACCGCATCTACTCCCGATCGATCTGTCGAGCATAGATTCTAGATGTCTATGGCTGATGCGGGATCTAATTCCCAGCGATCGAGATCGCGCCGTTCGAGCATTTCCTCAGTATCCAGCGGCGAATCATCATCGACGGCAATTCCCGCCGCCTTAGCTAATTGTTCGGTGTCATTTTGATTGGTAACTGCGGTTGTCCCACCAACGGCTTCGTCGCCATTAACCTCTGCTCGATAAGCATCATCGGCATCATCTTCTGGATCTGCACCGATTAATGAATTCGATCGTGGATCGTTCATACACTTCTTCCCTTAATTCAAAATTGACACAACCCACCACCAACTCAGGTCTAGAGCATCCAAAATTGATGATTTCCTCTACTTTATCTAAAACTCTAGGTACAGCTATCTTCCTTTAGGAAGAACCTGTCTCAAACAATCTTACTAGGAGACTTCGCTGTCAACTGTCAACTGTTTAACCCACAGTCAGCGAATCGGTACTAAGCTTGGGACTAGGTGGAGCTGGTTGCTTGGTACCAGCTTTGAGCGTATAGCTAAAAGCCAATAGGCGCAACCATAGGCGTGGAGATGTAGATTCAAGCCAGGGTTGGATTTGAGTAGCTAGAGCTGGAATCCAACCGCTAAACAGGAAATTGACGATCGCATCTAAACCAAAAATTATATAGCTACCCAACCACCGGAAAATATCCTTAGCACCAGCGATTTTCCAGATCCACCAGAGTAGAGCGGGATTCTGACTAGCAGCTTTGAGTGCAAGTCGATTGAAAGTCACCCAATCGGTACGATCCTTGATAAAGGTATCGGCGACTGCTGGCGGTTCATTTGCCAACAATCCGAAGAAAGTATTGAGCGTCGCATTAATTCGCGCTGGTGGTAACGACATTCCCGTCGGTACCATCATCCCCTTAGAAAATAGCCACGTCACCGCGACATTGCTCTGATAAGCGCGGATCTGGTTGAGCGCAGATCGATCGAGTAAATCGTGCTTGAGTGCGGTATCGAGCAGGTGAGTCAATCGGGGGAGATTGCGAACTAAAGAACCAAATCCAGTGAAAACTAGCGGTGATTGGAGTGAGGCGGCATCGCCGATGGCAATCAAGCGATCGAATGCTACCACTCGATCGCTACTACTGACCGTAAAGTGTCCGGGGATATAGCCAAATGTCGGCTTCCGCCAGACTAGTTTATCGAGATCGCACCGCCGATACTCCGGCAAAATCGTGAAGAAATCCTCATACATTTCCAACAATGAGCCAGGATTTTCGGGATTTACCTGATGGTAGTGGAATAAATAAACCACGATCTCTTCCCCCGCACCTGGAAATAACTCCCAAATTAATTGTCGTCCCCGCGAGATATCCCCGTGACTGAATAACACATCCCCATATTTGGCATCCCACACTTGAGGCTCGAACCCACTAGCGATCGCCGCCCCCACTGTAGGACATACACTATCAAAAGCGTGGACACCATTCAACTGCCACGCGATCGGCGAAGCCGTACCCATCGCATCTACCAGCAGTCTGCCGCGTGCTATTCTCGTTTCCCCAGTCGGTAAATGCTGGCTAGTCACGACCGTTTCCTGCGCCGACACATCAGCGCGGCTAAATTCAGTCTCATCCCAGATTTCCCCACCTGCTTGACGCAATTTATCCCCACACACGCGCAATAATGCTTCGGAATCTAGACAAATATTCAGCACTGTCGGAGTAGACAATACCTTCGCCTGACAATTTGGGGGATTATTAGCATCAAAAAACTTACTAAACCCATCCACATATTCCCGCGCAATTACCCCTTCAAACTCAGCCGGAGTAAATAAATCTAAATCTATCAGCCGTTGAAATTCATCGCGAGAAATATTCCACTCCCGATTCATCCGCCCAAATGGTAGGCGTTCGAGCAACAACACCCGATAACCCAATCTCGCCATCACCGCCGCATGGATGACACCCAATGCACCACCAATGTAGATGAGATCGTATTTAGGAGTAGATAGCGGCGTTAAATTTGACTCATTCCGAAATAATACCTGCTTGGGCTGCTGAGGATTTTTGACCCCTTCTCGCCAACGTTTTTCCCACCAATATACCCGCTGAAGATCCGCCTCCCCATTGGGCATCTTCCGAAAATATTTAACCGTCGTCGGGTAATATGGTGCCAACGCCTCAAAAATTGACTGGTGAGGATCTATCTCTGGTGGCGCGGGATGAGTTGTGGGAAATTCTTGACGGACTTTTGTAGTCAAATCTCGCAGGATCTCACCTTCGCCAGCAATCGCTCGATCTGCCCAGCGAAATACTTTCAGATATGTAGTCCGTTGCAATGACCACACAAAAATTGATAATTCGGGGCTGGGCGTTATTGCTGTAGCTGCTGGAAATTGCAACCTCAACCCTTGAGGGGTAATCACCGATACTCCTAGATTTGGCTGCCATTCTTGCTGCAACCACGATCGCACTCGATCTGTATCGGGTGTAGGTATTTCAATATAAAGCAGTTCCATCAGTACGGGAGTATATAGGGAGTGTAGGAGTGTGGGGGCGGGTGTTGTAGAAAATGAAAGATTATTCAATTTGAAACCAGTTCGATCGCATCAACTTCCAACTAAAATCTAAAGTAGACGGACACCCCAAACATATTCGCAGAACACCAGTTAGTTAGATATTCGATCGACCACCCATCTCTCCAAGGAATGCCAAAGGGGTCGATCGATCTTGGCTTCACCAGTTATTCTATTGTACTAAATAAACTCGCTCGTTTCGCTCAAATCCCATGCACTTAATTCTCTATAGCAAAATCGGCTGCCATCTGTGTGAAGGCTTACAAGAAAAACTAGCACAAATTACCGATCTTGACATTCAGCTTGAAATCCGCGAAATTACTACCAATCCCGACTGGTTCGATCGCTATCAATACGAGATCCCTGTATTATGTTTACAAGCTGAGGGCACCGAACGACCTATTCCCCGTTTTTCGCCCCGCGCTGGTGTCCCTCAAGTGCAGCAAATGTTGCAGAAATACTTGGCATCAGTTGATAGTTGATAGTTGATAGTTGACAGTTGACAGTTGACAGTTGATAGTTGACAGAACGCTTAGGACACTCTAAATCGAGTCCGCTCGGGACTTTGCATCGGCGACGACGATTTGCGGCTTGCGCTCCGTCTTCGACGGGTTTAGCGACAAGACACAATCGTTGTGTCCTAATAGCCTTGGCGATTGCCATTACAGTTGTTTTGAGGATATTCATTTACCATCACTTATGAAACTACGCGAACTTCTGACTCAAAGCCAAATCAGCTACTCCAGCGAACATCCAAATCTAGAACTAGAAGTAACTGGCTTAAAAACTAACTCCCATGCCTGTACCGCTGGAGACTTGTTTATTGGGATGCCAGGTACTAGAGTTGATGGCGGTGAATTTTGGCAAGGTGCGATCGCCTCAGGAGCCATCGGAGCCGTAGTTTCACCCACCGCCGCCGCCGTACATCCCCCCAGCAGTTCCGAAAATGTCATCGTCGCCGTAGACATGGTAGCGGCTTGTGCGGCTCTAGCTAGTAACTTTTACGATCGTCCCGCCAATACCCTCAAAATGGTCGGTGTCACTGGGACAAATGGCAAAACCACTACCACCCACATCATCGAATATTTACTCGCCCAGGCGCAGATACCCACAGCCCTGATCGGTACCCTTTATACTCGCTGGCAAGGCTATCAAAAAACGGCGAGTCACACCACCCCCTTCGCTGTCGATCTCCAACAGCAATTAGCCCAAGCTCTCAGGGCGGGGAGTCAAGTAGCACTGATGGAAGTCAGTTCTCACGCATTAGATCAGGGGCGGGTGATGGGTTGTCCGTTCGATGTGGGAGTATTTACCAATCTCACTCAGGATCACTTGGATTATCACCAGAATCTAGAGAATTATTTCCAAGCCAAGGCACTATTATTTAGCGATAAATATCTGACTGGACGAGCGATCGTCAATCTCGATGATGAGTATGGTAAAAGATTGATTAGTCAGCTCCCCGCCGCACGAGTCTGGAGCTACAGTACCACCGATTCATCTGCCGATCTCTGGACGAGTGAGCTGGAATATCAACAAACCGGAGTCAAAGGCAAACTCCATACACCCCAGGGTGAAATCACCTTCAGCTCCCCGCTCGTTGGCGACTACAACCTCGAAAACTTCCTAGCTGCGGTGGGGACAAGTTTACACCTGGGGATGGGATTAGAGCGGATCGTCGCAGCAATGGAGGACTTTCCAGGTGTACCCGGACGGATGGAAAGAGTCCAAGTCTCACCCCAACAAAATATCACCGCGATCGTGGATTATGCCCACACGCCCGATAGTTTGGAAAGTCTGCTCACAGCCGCACGTCCCTTCATTCATGGTAAGGTGATCTGTGTATTTGGTTGTGGCGGCGATCGCGATCGCACCAAACGCCCCCAAATGGGTAAAATTGCCGCCGAACTTGCCGATCTAGTAGTCGTCACATCCGATAATCCACGTACCGAAGATCCCGCTCGCATCCTCGCGGATGTCGTAGCCGGAATTCACCGCACAGCAGGTATCGAAGTCATTGCCGATCGATCGCTGGCAATTGCTCGCGCCATTTCGATCGCCGAAGCTGGTGATGGAGTCCTAATTGCTGGCAAAGGACATGAAGATTATCAAATCCTCGGCACTGAAAAAATCCATTTTGACGATCGCGAACAAGCCCGTGCTGCTCTTACTAAAAAATTTGGTTAATGGAAAAACCCCCTACTTTAGAACTCAGCTTAGGTGACTTGAAAGATGAATTAATCGAGCACCTAATGCAAGAGTTGTGTACGCCATTAACTAATATTAAAACAGCTCTCAAATTACTCGAATCTCCAGTCCTCAAGCAACCACAACGGCAAAGATATCTGGGACTAATTCGCGGTGAATGCGATCGCCAAAACTCGCTAATTAACGGTGTAACTAGACTCATAGCACTCGATCGAATATTGTCAACAGAGTCTGCACCAACGGATCGGGCTGGTATAGTCTCAATTGAGCTGTCTCAAATTATTCCAGGAATAGTCAGTACCTATCAACCATTGGCAGCAGAAAAAGGGATTAGATTGGGTTATACTGTACCTGACAATTTACCTTCAGCGATCTTTGTAGAAACGTGGTTGCGACAAGTTGCGATCGACTTAATACACAATAGCATCAAATATACACCCAGCGGTGGACAAGTTTTTGTACAAGCTTCCGTGCAAGGTGAATATGTTCAATTAGAGTTTCGCGATACAGGGATCGGGATTCCACCAGCAGAGATTCCTAAAATTTTTAATCGCTTTTATCGCATCCGTAGTTCAGCAGATCCAGACAATAATGGTGCAGGTTTAGGTTTGACGATCGTCCAAAATATTCTCCTCCGTTGTGGCGGCTCGATCTCAGTTACCAGTCAAGTCGGTGTGGGATCTAAGTTTCGGGTACTATTGCCGACTAGGAGTTAGGGCGGGAATCGGGAGTGAGGGTGTCTCAAAAGTTCTGAGCCTAAAAACTTAAACCTAACGTCTAAAACCTAACTGCTAATATCTCAGCCCTAATCCCTCAAGCTTAATCCCTCGTGCGTATACCTAAATTCAGATTCTTCTTAGTCCGATCGATTAGAATCCTCTTGATGGGTTGTGTCCTCGTATTCCTGGGTAGTATTTACGTCCACAAAATCGAACCCAATTGGCTTGAAGTTACCCAAATTGAGATTAAGTTACCTAAATTAGACCGAGTATTTGATGGTTATCGGATCGTTCAAATTACCGATCTCCATGCTGGCGATGGGATCGATCGTGCCCAGCTAGAGCGAGTTGTTGATGCTGTCAATGCCCAAAACCCAGACTTGGTAGTCATCACGGGCGATCACGTCAGTCGATTGCCCAGACAACATGTAGAGTTATTAGACACTTTAGCCAAATTAGATCCTCGCGATCGCACCCTTTCGATCATGGGTAATCATGATGTGTATAACGATCCTACACCGATCCGCACCGCGATCGCCCAAGCAGGAATTACGTTGCTCGAAAATACCATTTATACTGTCAAACGCGATCGCGCGACACTGCATATTGCTGGCGTTGGTGATGTCTTTGCCCAACAAGCCAAACTCGATCGCGTCCTCGCCCAATTACCCCCCACTGGAGCCGCAATTATGCTGGCTCACGAACCAGATTTCGCCGATGACACCGCCGCAACTGGGCGATTTGGGCTACAACTATCTGGACACTCTCACGGCGGACAGATCCGCATCCCCTTCTACGGCGGCTACCTGCCTGAATACGCTCGAAAATATCCCTTGGGACGCTACCAGGTGGGAGACATGATTCAGTACACCAGCAGGGGGATTGGGATGATTAAAATTTACGGTCGGTTTAACTGTCGTCCAGAGATTTCAGTGTTTACACTAGTGGCTAGTCGTCGATCGACAGAATAATGTTAATAATGTGTTAACAGTGACAAATAAATTGTTAGTTTACCGAAGCGCAGGGGTTTAGAGTCTCCCACCTAAAGGTGGATTGTTTTTAGGCTGGGGATTGCCCAGCCTAAAAACTTCGCTGTCAACTGTCAACTGTTAAAGTCAACTGTCAACTGTTAAAGTCAATCCTCTCAGTTAAATGAGGAGAATACAGATTTTAAGATGCGGATAAAAGGACTTGAACCTTCACTTCTTGCGAAACCAGAACCTAAATCTGGCGCGTCTACCAATTCCGCCATATCCGCAGGCATCTTAAAATATAGCATAAGTAGTCCACAAAGTAAAATGATTTAGGCATAATCAGCCCACGCGCCCCAAAGAATCTGGCGATGGAGATCTCAACTCATCGATCGAATAAATCTTCTAATGCCGCAGCTACAACCTGAAGATCTGTATCCTGTCGGAGTTCGATCAGAGCTGACTGTGCTTGGGGTTCATCAAATTTTTGGAGCGCGTGGGCAACTCTGGTGCGTAACCGAGGCGATTGGGCACCAGCGAGGGTCAGCAGTCGATCGAGGACATCTGCATGGTGACTCGAATCAGCCAGCGAAGCTAAAGAATCGATCGCGGCTTCTTGAACGGTCAAATCCTCTCCGGTGAGTGCTTCGGTACAGACTTCAACTAGCTCTTGGGGACAATCTAACTCTTCTAGAGCCGCGAGGATACTCCGGCGGACTAACCAATGATCGTCTTGACAAAATACCGAAACTAGGTGAGAAATTGACACTTGCCCAAATAGTGAGAGCGAATTAGCAGCTTCAGCACGGACATTTGGGGTATCGTCAAATTTGGTCATCTCCAACAGTGCGGCAAAAGATGCTGCTGTCTGTTGCGTTCCCAAGCCTCTAGCGACAAACGATCGCACCAGAAATTCGGGGTCTTTGAGTGTAGCGATTAAAATAGGGACAGCAGTATCAGGATCGTAAGCTTTGAGAGCGGAGATAGCTTTGAGACGATATTGAAAATCAGGATTACTCAATGCAGTTTCAATTTCCGGTAATTTCATCACAACACCATACAGATCTTTACTCACTCTAATCAAAAGCTGTACCACTTGGTAACGGGATCTGCGAAGATTTAACTTAGTGGACAAAATCGTCCCCAAATTACTAGTTTCTGACTCTCAACTTTTAAAACTCATCAAATATTAACTTTTAGGAAATTTATAAAAATGTCATCAGAGCGAACGACTACAACCGCAGAAATTAGCGCGATCGAACTCGAAGAAATCATCACCGAACTCCAGAAATATCGCGATCGACTGGTGCATGACACTACCGAAGCAATCCACAAAGCAAGACTACCCAAAGCCAAAGCCTTGGCGCAAATGGAACCCGAACTGATGAAAATCGATGCGATGATGCAAGAGGTTCGCGATCGTCATGCTGCGCTACTCGCTAGTAATTAAATATGAAATTTGAAGATATTCCGGTAGTTGCGCTCGATCCGGCTGAGACTGATGCTTTGATGCGATCGATTACCGCACAGATCGATCTCGATACGTTCGATGTGGATGACATTCCCTTACTCAAACAGATGATTGAGTGTTTGGGAGACTCACGCGGATTGGTGCGGCTGCGGTTTGCCCAAACATTGGGGGACATCGGCGCAACTGCGACTCCATTATTGGTTGATGCACTCTTAAACCATCCCAATCCAGTCGTGCGCCGTGCTGCTGGTAAAACTCTAGCTCTGATCGTCGATCCTACTACTGTCCCCAGCTTACTCCACGCCCTCCTCAATGACGAAGACACGGTAGTCAAAGGCTCCGCCGTCGGTGCTTTAGCGAAGATGGGCGCAGCTTCAGTGCCAGCATTATTGGAGATCTTAGCCGATCCGCTCCGATCCGAAAGTACCAAGGGTCATGCCGCTTGGGCATTGGGTTTTATTGGAGCTGAGGCGGCTCCCTTTCTAGAAGATGCGATTAAATCAGATTCGATCGATGTTCGCTGTGCGGCGGTAAATGCGATCGCGCATTTAGTTCAAGAACGTGGCGATGAGAGAGCAGCCCAACTCCTGATCGAGACTCTCAGCGATATCGATCCAAATGTGCGATCGGAAACAGCCTCCGCGATCGGTAAAATGGCATATTTACCAGCACTACCCGATCTAATTACGGCATTACGCGACCCCGATGGCGAAGTCCGGCGGACAGCAGCAGTATCATTGGGCAAATTAGGCGATCGAACAGCCATCCTACCGCTAACAGTTCTCCTCACCGACAAACTAGAGCCAGTGCGGATTCTAGCTAAACTGGCGATCGCCAAAATTGAAAATCGGGATGAAAAATGAGGTTTTAGGCTTTAAACAATCCCTCAGATAATTAACTCCCATCTCCCAACCCCCATTAACAAATCATGAAATCCCAATGGGAGTGCGTCCTCGAAAATCTGGGTGAATGGGTAGGTTCCTTTACCGCCGTCACCGCTGAAGGGGAATCCATCGAAGATATTCCCAGCATCATCAAGCTCGAAGGTATCCGCGATAACCAAGCAATTCATCTAGTCTTAAACCGCTTTTACCCTTTACCTGGTAGTACCGAACGATCTGCCAAAGAAGTCGTATGGGACTTTAGTACCCCGCCTGGAATCGGTGCTATCTACTTTGAGACAGGCGCATTTAGTTCTGGCGCACTAGCTGTCACTGCGGGAGTAAAAACCATTGCCGAATTTTCGTCGATCGAGATCGATCGTCGCTTTCGGATGATTCAAACATTCGATGCTAACCAAAGACTGGAGCGAGTCACCTTCGTGCGGGAATACCGTCAAGGAACGACCGCACCAGAGCGTCCCCATTTGACCATTGCCGACTTGTTAGGCAGGTGGACAGGTACTGCAACAGCGTTTTATCCCCCCGAGCGATCGCCGATGATTACGAATACTGAATCTACCTTAATCGAGATCGATTCGGGCTATCGGCTAGTTGAAGCTCATCACTCTATGAACCTGACAGTGAGTAGCGATCTAACCCTCCAATTTGCTAACACTCAGGATGGTCAATCGTATCAAATGCTGCTACTCCCTGATGGTGGCTACGCTACTACACCCACCCAGATTAGGCTAGGACATCCCTTTTACCTGGAAGTTGGTTGGGTGTATCAATCCGGCAAGCGTCAGCGGTTGGTGCGTCGATATGACAGTACTGGGAAATGGGAAAGTGCAACATTTATTAGAGATGAGATCGACCTTTGTCAATCCGATCTCTTTCTCAGCAGGATCGATCGTGGCAAGCCAGCAATTTAGTTAAATTAGGGCAAGTCATGAAGCTGATAAGTACAAATACTCACGTTCAAAGCTTTATCTAGTCAGCGATCTAGTTCTTTGATGATTTTCTCTGGCAGTTGGTTATTTGCGTTAAAAGTGGGTAATATAAAGAAAAGATTAAATTTTCTCAGAAATGCTCACAATCCAAAATATGCCCATTAATCCCTCTGTATTACGTCTACTTTGGAAGGCAGTGTCGGAGATTAACTACCAAACACTACTTTCCCTTCCCGATCGAGACCTATCCCAAGTCATCACTCAAAAAGTCAGAGATCGAGTCGTCCTCGATTCTGAAGAAGCGCAGAAACTAGATGTTTACCTAACATCCAGACTTTTACTAATCAGAGATTTAGCTGATGCCATCTAATCGGACTCACCCAAAAATTAAGCCCAAAGTCCGCCTAGACTGGCTTTGTCAGCGATTAACCCATGCTCAACCCATCAGTGACACCGCCACAAGATTTGTACATATCAGTCAATGGGATCGATACTCGTTATTGGCAGATGGGACGCGGAAGTACAATTATCTTGCTACATGGCGGCAATGGCTCGATCGAGTTTTGGCTATATAATATTGCAACTCTCGCCCAACACCACCAGGTTTATGCCTTTGATATGGTAGGTTCTGGGAAGTCAGATTTTCCAGATGGCTCTTATTCTCTGGGCGAGCAAGCAAAATTTCTACATGGCTTTATGGCTGCACTAAATATCGATACTGCTACTTTGATCGGCAACTCGATGGGTGGTGGAGTTGCTTTAGAATTTACTCGATCTTATCCCGCTCGAGTAGATAAATTAGTATTAGTTGATAGTATGGGATTGGGTAAAGAGATTAGTCTCGGAATTCGCCTGATTACGTTACCTGCGATCGTCAATTTGCTGCGTCCGGGGCGATGGATGATTCCAGCAATGTTAAAATCTAATTTCTATAATAGCAAGCAATTACCGCCAGAATGGATCGAATTTCGCTACCCGATCTTTGCTCTGCCTGGGCGAAATCGAGTGATTCTCAGGCTCGGACAAAGTAATTTTAATCTGGCTGGGGTTCGGGCACAAGTCTATCAACCGATTCTTGATAGTCTAGCTAAAATAACCCAAAAAACATTAATTATTTGGGGAGACTGCGATCGGATCATCCCTGTTAAACATGCTTATGTCGCCGCAGCAGGTCTACCCAATAGCCAGTTACATATCTTTCCTAACTGCGGACATCATCCCTATCTGGAATATCCAGAAAAGTTCGATCGATTAGTCTTAGAATTTCTGACAGCATAGAATCTAAAGATCGTAATTAAACAACCTTCGCTGTCAACTATCAACTATCAACTATCAACTATCAACTATCAACTATAGCAATCGCTCACGAGCGGTTAAGACATGCAAAAATCCTTGAAACCCAGATCCCCGACTTCTTAGAGAAGTCGGGGATCTGTCCGCAGCGATATGACAACAGCTATAGATCCTGACTGCGTAACATTTAGTAATATTATCGATCGAAACCCACATTTAGTCCGATCGGTCGATTACTCAAAGCACCTTTGTCGATCGCACAGATCGACAAAGGTTTTTGGAGCGTGTCGCTCGACATAAAAAAGATCGAGTACCAACCTGATGGTTAATACTCGATCGTGCGAAAAACTTAAACTATTGACTAATTTCAATGGCTTCGATTTTGCTGGCTGTGGCTTTTTTCTGTGTACCGCCGAGTGTTGGTAGATCTGCAAGTGTGAGAGTTTGAATACGCGACTGTTGAAGTGCTGCTTCTCTCTCAGCGACAGTGTTGTAGCCCCATTCAGCTAGGTACAATTTGACTGATTCTAGTTCTGGTTGAGTCGCAATTTTTGTTAAAGTACTCAGGCGATCTTCTACAAACCAAACAGTCGGCGATTTCTTTACTCCTCGATCGAGAATTTGTTTGAGACTGTCAATCTTACTACGTTTGAGTTCTTTTCCCCAGATAAATTCACTTGCTAGTTCGATGCCTTGCTCTTGCAATAGCTGAGTAACAAATCTACTTTCTTTAGTAGTAATGATAATTGGCTGAATCTTCCGGCTGGGAAGTTCTTTGAGCATATCGATTACGCCTGGATAAAACTGATGCAATCGCAGCCAGCTTGCAGGATCTTGTTGAATCCAACTATCCCTGACAGAATCCAGTTGCTGGCTGACTTTCACCCCACTGAGCCGACCATCAGCCAAGATCCGATCGCGAATCTTTTGCCAAGAACTCTGCATTCGCTCTGTAGAAATACCCAAGCTTAACGCCCTAATCAGTACGGGCATTTCCCACCCTACTTCAATCAATGGGCGCAGTTCCCGAAATTTTTCAGCAACACCTGGCGATGGCTCCAACCGATCGAGTTGCCACACTTGTGTGTAAGTTCGCCATGCCGTCTGCCAATACTCTGCCATCCCATCGCAGATTACCCCGTCGAAATCGAGGGCGAGAATTCGCGCAGCATTCATACCGTTGTTATTCCTTTAACTAACATGACAATCAGCCAGAGTAGAGTTGACTATACTCTGACTGAGCTATTTTGGTTGTGAGTTTAACTGGGGTGCAAGGATTCGAACCTCGGAATGTCTGGACCAAAACCAGATGCCTTACCACTTGGCGACACCCCATTGCAATAACATCTACAAATATACCATAAATATCTGGGTAGTTGTCAAGGGGAATAGCAATATTTTTTGGAAATTGGCTCAGAGGGTGCAGAATGCGGGCAGAACGCCACAGAGATTTTTGGCGATAGTTGTGTCTATGAGTGCGATCGGGCGATTTGACCCGAGCTTGTGCCTAGATGGAGTTGTATTTTTCGATATCATCCTTTTGGTAGTTCCAAGTTAATTAGTGGACATGGTTAGCTATTAGAGAGCAAACGAACGAGTCACAACAGATGTGGAGACAAAGTACTTTATTTTTACCCCGATCTTGCTTACTCCAATTGGAGTCAGATGTAATTCTTAGCGGCGGCGACTGCACCGCTAGGGAGTTGGTATTAAATATCACTTTTTTTGACAAGGCTGAAGCAAATATATGGGCATAAATATCCAGTCAATCAGTATCAACTTTGAAAAAGATATGTCACTCAAGCTACATTATCAGTCGGATCTAAGCGATGCCTGATGCGATTTTGAAGTAATTTTTCTAAATTATTAAATTATAAAGATTTTATTAAGATAAATGAGATACTCGAAAATCAGTGCTTAAAATTAGAATAACTTTGTGAAAAAGCATGAAGCTAAACACTGTGAATTAGAGCAGTCCAGAGATAGGCTGGGAAAAGCTTTCAAGGCTTCGATCTCAATTTATTAAAGATATTTTCGCGAATTATTAATGCTGAATAGGTAGCTTTCGATCGCTGAAAGTAGGAGTATTTAATCTAATTAGATTTAATCAATTTCACAACTCCGATCGCGAGTAGCCTCATATATTCCAGGAGAATTATAATGAGAATTGCCCAGATTGCACCACTATGGGAAAGAGTTCCACCACCAGCATATGGAGGCATAGAACTGATCGTGGGACTATTAACAGATGAGCTAGTTGCTAGGGGACATGAGGTGACACTATTTGCTTCGGGGGACTCGATCGTCTCTGCCAAATTAGAGTCAATCCACCCTCAAGCACTGCGGTTAGATCCTACTATCAGAGAATATGGGATTTACGAGATGCTCCAATTAGCCCAGGTATATGAGCGGGCGGGAGAATTCGATCTGATTCACTCTCACATCGGCTGCGGTGCGCTACCGTACAGCAAGTTGACTCAGACACCAACAGTTCACACATTGCACGGAATTTTCACTCCTGACAATGAAAAAATGTTTTCCCATGCCAAAGCACAACCTTATGTAAGCATTTCTAATGCCCAGCGGGAAGATAGATTGGGGCTAAATCATGTAGCAACTGTATACAACAGTATCGACGTGAGTACGCATCATTTTTTCCCTGAGACGGATCGATTGCCTTACCTAGCATTTTTAGGGAGAATATCACCAGAAAAAGGGCCTCACCTAGCGATCGAGATTGCTAAAGCCACAGGTATTCCCCTGAAGATGGCGGGAAAAGTCGATCCGGTAGACGTAGAATACTTCGAGCGGGAAATTAAACCGCAGATCGATGGCATCCAGATTCAGTTTTTGGGTGAAGCCGATCATTTCATGAAAAATGACTTGATGGGGCGAGCAATTGCCACTTTATTTCCGATTACCTGGCGGGAACCATTTGGGTTGGTGATGATTGAATCGATGGCAGCAGGTACTCCGGTAATTGCCATGAATCTTGGCTCGGTGCCAGAAGTTATTGCTGATGGGGTAAGTGGATATATCTGTAATACAGTAGCTGAATGTGTTGCGGCGGTGTCCAAAATTTCGGCTCTTTCGAGATTTACTTGCCGTGAATATGTAGCCAACCGATTTGGAGTCGAGCAAATGGCTACAGGTTATGAAGCCGTCTATCAACAAATCCTGAACGAGAAATTTGCTCTAAATGGACATCCAGCCACGGCGAATCTTCATTAATCGCTTGAGGACTAGCAACGAGTTTTGAATTGTAGTGGCAATTGCTACTTCGATCTCACCCCGATTGTAATTCTGGATTTGTTCAATTGCCAAGATTTCTCTGTCCATCGACTGAATCTAATCACGATCGTCCCAGTGATAATCATGATTATAAGCTCTAATAGCTACCAAGTAGCCGACCGCAATAGCCAGCAATTCGAGCATTACACAGGCTGTAGCCCTTTGGAGTAGTTACTTCAAACTCTACATCTTGACTCGAACCATAGGTTAGAACATCTGAGGCGATGCCGCAAAGCGGACGCTTCTCTTCTGTCCGAAAGGCTCCACCAACCAGAGGCTTTCGGACAACGCGATCGATATCAATTTTTTACCGAGGTACAGATATGCTAACAGGAAAACTCCCCACAACTATTGGTAGTAATTCACCAGTGACACAGCCGCAACCACCATTTGCATCGGCTCGGACGATAGTTCCGACTCGCCAAGCGATTGCTTTGATCTCCGAGCATGGAGATCCCGCCGCAGAAATTGGGAAAGACGCAGCAGGCGGTCAAAATGTGTATGTTCGCAAAGTGGGTGAAGCTCTGGCTAAACTCGGTTGGCAAGTAGATATGTTTACGCGCAAAAGTAGCCCTGATGATGCGACGATCGTCCAGCATACACCTCATTGTCGGACGATTCGGCTCAGTGCTGGGCCACAGACTTATATCCCTCGCGACGAATTGTTTCAATACATGCCCGAATTTGTGACAGCATTGCAGAAGTTCCAGCAAAAAGAGGGGACAAATTACCCCTTAGCTCATACTAACTACTGGATGTCTGGTTGGGTGGGAATGGAACTCCAACGCCGCCAAAATATTCAATTGATCCATACTTACCACTCCCTCGGTGCAATCAAGTATAAAGCAGTTGATGAAATACCGCCAATCGCTCTAACTCGATTAGCCGTCGAAAAACAAATTCTCGAACAGGCTCATTGTGTCGTCGCCACTAGTCCTCAAGAAATGGACGATCTGGAAACTTTAGTATCCCGCCTCGGCAAGATCGACGTGATTCCCTGCGGTACTGATGTGAGTATCTTTCGGCCGATCTCCAAAGTTGATGCCAGGAAGCAGTTGGGCATCAGTACTAAAGAGAAAGTGGTACTATACGTCGGTCGCTTTGATAAACGCAAAGGAATTGAAACTCTAATCCGCGCTACGAGCCAATTGCGATCGCAATTGGCTCAAGGTGAAGAAATCGATCCCCAACACTTAAAATTATTAGTTGTTGGTGGTAGCGATCCGCATGAGGCAGATGGGATCGAACGTCGCCGGATTGAGGAGATCGTCACAGAATTAGACTTAACTGCTAATACAGATTTTGTCGGTATGGTCGGACACGATCGATTGGCACTATATTACACGGCTGCTGATGTCTGCGTGATTCCCAGTCACTACGAACCCTTTGGTTTGGTCGCGATCGAAGCAATGGCTTGTGGTACGCCTGTAGTCGCTTCTGCGGTTGGCGGTTTGAAATTCACAGTCATTTCTGAGGAAACAGGACTACTGGTACCACCTCATGATGTCAGTAAATTTGCCGAAGCGATCGAACGAATTTTGACCGATGATATCTGGGCGCGGAAGATTCGCAAGCAAGCCTCCACACGAGTTCAACAAAACTTTAGTTGGACGGGAGTAGCAATTCAACTGAGCGACCTCTATCGGCGTTTATTAGCTCAATCCTTATTAAGTCCTGGGATGGGACGAGGATCGAGTGCTACTTCGACACTCTCACCCAAGCAAATCGTCAAAGCCTCGTAGATAGTTGATAGTTGATAGTTGACAGTTGACAGTTGACCGATCGATCCTAAATTACACACTAGACGTTTATGTCTAGTGTGTGATGTTTTGTTGTTTGTTAAAATATAGAGCGTTGCTGAATTAGGGTATGAAACAGAACAGACAATCTTTGTAGGGGTGCCCCTACAGAAAAATCATACCTAAAATCAGCAACGCCAAATATAGCAACTGCCAAGCTGGTTGCCAAGCTGGGAATCTAGCAGTAATGGTCAAAATATCTGAACCGCTCTAGCGATTGCTATAACCTCAATTATCAATTATCAATTAATTTAAGACACACCAAATGAGCAAAAATCCTTTGAGCTGGGATGAACTAACAGAACTTGCAAAATCGCAATATGAGCCAATCGATGCCATTAATGGAGCCACTAATGCTCAAGCTAGATTGCGCCTATTCGGACAAGCCGAATCTGAGGTGCGGGTGACTCTATACCGCGACAATCATGCGTGGTGCCCTTACTGTCAGAAAATCTGGCTGTGGCTAGAGGAAAAACAAATCCCCTATCGGATCGAAAAAGTCACGATGTTTTGCTATGGGGAAAAAGAGAGTTGGTACAAGCGGAAGGTACCATCGGGGATGCTCCCAGCAGTTGAATTGGATGGGCGGATGATTACAGAAAGCGATGATATTTTGTTCGCTTTAGAGAAGGCTTTTGGTGCTGTGGGTGTTGGGATGAAAGATCCTTTAGTGCTGCCGTTGCGACAATTAGAGCGGCTACTATTTCGAGCCTGGTGTGGTTGGTTGTGTCGTCCGGCAAATTCAGTGCGAGAGGAACAGCACAATCGATCGCAATTTGTCAGTGTGGTAGCGATGGTTGAGGAAGCACTAGCAAGTACACCAGGAGCTTACTTTCTAGAAAAGTTTAGTACTGCTGACATTATCTTTACACCCTATGTCGAACGGATGAATGCTAGCCTGTTCTATTACAAAGGCTATTCCCTGCGCGAGGATAATCCGCGTGTTGCAGCTTGGTTTGACGCGATGGAAAGCCGAGCGACTTATCGCGGTACTCAAAGCGACTTTCACACCCACGTCCACGATTTACCACCCCAGATGGGCGGCTGCTATGAGAATGGCGAAGCTCAGATGCTAATCAATAAAGCACGGGTAGATAATGGATCTTGGGATGGATTGCCGGATGCAACTTTTCCAGAGCCGGAACATTCGCGGGCGGAAGCTCTCCACCGCACGATTAAGCATCATGCCAATGTGATTCGCGCTAATCCTGCCGAAGATCGACTCATCGACGAAGCTTTGCGGTGTGCGCTGACACAGATGATGACGGATGTAGATTGTATCCCACCGCAGGGATCTGACGCTGCGCTGCGCTATGTACGCGATCGCATCAATGTCCCGCGCGATATGTCGATTTATGCAGCCAAGCGGCTGAGAACTGCTCTAGAAAAAACTGCTGCCCTAGTTGGCGATGCTCAAGGTACGCCCATTCCCTTCAATCATCGACGCGACCAAAATCCGGCTGATTTTGCGAAGACTTAGGTTATTTAACCCAAGTTGCTACCAACAATCCCATCGGCACCAATCCAAATCTCATTCTGAGAGGCTATGCCAACGAAATCAATCCGTGCGGAACCACACCAATTGAAATCAATCCATGCGGCGATACCCCAATTGAAAAAATGCCATCATGGGGAGAAATTTTAATGGATAAAAGCTTGAGTTTTTGGTGGCGATGCTCTAGAGGAGACGCTACGCGATCGCGATCGTTAGTCATTCGACTTGATACCAGTTTGAGGTGAGGTTGAATAGTGCCGCATACACAAATAGCGCATTTAGTCGGGATCGGTCAAATGACAGCGTGTAAAACACCTCGATGCTCCAGAGGAGAGGCTCTCGGAAACGAATTCTTGCGATAATGTAAGACTAAAGATCTAACTAAAATTTTATGGTTCCGCTACCCCACAGCCGCCCCAGGCAACTCTCGCTTGGGCCACTCGAACGAGAAATCCTCGAAATTGTCTGGGAACTAGGTATAGTCACAGTCAAAGATATTCACGATCGGATTTTGAGCGATCCAGATCGCGAATTAGCCTATGCTTCTGTCGCCACGATCCTCAATCGACTGACACAGAAAAAATGGCTCACCTGCAATAAACAAGAACGCACTTATCTTTGGCAAGCAGCGATAAGTGCGACTGAAGCACAAACTCTTCAGGCTTACGAACATCTCAACCAATTTTTGGCGGTGGGAAATCCTGATATCGTCGCCGCCTTTGCGGACGATCTCGATCGATCTAGTCTCGAACAGCTAGAAGCCATCGCCCAAAGACTGCAAGCCATTCGCACCGCTAAGGAGAAACAGTAATGCACCTAATTGTATCGATCGCTATTCTAGCTCTGGCTTGGAGACTGCGGTACACTTGGTCGGAAACTGGTGCTAGTTGGAGCCAGCGGTGGGATCGGACACTAGCAATATTCTTATTACCACCACTATTATTATTTACGAGTGCGATCGCCATCATTTTGATGGGGCCTCACGGACGAATGGTTTGGATGGTGAATGACTGGTTGAGTTATAACCTCGCGATCGGCTTTTTGGGCTTGGCAGTATTTTATTGGCTCAAACTAGCTGGATCTGGTTGGCGGATGCTCCAGCAGGTGCGGACTTATCCGACAACCCAACTGAATGGTAAAAGCGTTCGTCTGCTGGATCTACCGACTCCATATAGTGCCCAAATTGGCTTCTGGGAGCCAGAATTAGTCATTACACAGGTGTTATTAGATAGCTTAGGTACAAAGCATTTAGAAGCTGTTTTAGCCCACGAACAGGCGCATTATCATTACCGTGATACCTACTGTTTTTTCTGGTTGGGATGGGTGCGGCAGATTACTGCTTGGCTGCCGCAGACTGAAGCAATGTGGCAGGAATTATTGGTTTTACGGGAACTCCGTGCCGATCGATGGGCAGCCGATCGCACCGATCCATTATTAGTAGCCGAAGCTTTACTTTTAGTCGTTCAAAATACATCCACCTTTACTGAAAACTTCTGTGCAGCTTTTAGTCAAATTGCTCCAGCAGATCGTCTCAACCAACGTATTGACGCACTTTTAGAGAGCTTAGAACCTGCCCTAGACGATCGCGTTGACGTAGCCTCTGGCGGAGAGGATCGCCACCGACGAAACCAGCTATCGGCGTGGGCGTGGCTGCTCCTGGCATTGCTGCCATTGTTAGCAGTACCTTTTCATACATAACTGCTGGTTGCTATCGATGCTTACCGATCGCCAAATCGATTGAAGACAGCAGCGTCACTAGGAATAGACCCACAGTCCCTAAGACTGATAAAATAAGATACCGACAATTCTCCGCAACAATACAAATATTCATGATTTCCAGTAATGACTTTAGACCTGGTGTATCCATTGAGTGGAAAGGAGGCGTATGGAAAATCGTCGAATCTCTCCATGTTAAACCTGGGAAAGGTTCCGCTTTTGTAAGGACAAAGCTCAAAAATGTCCAGAGTGGTAGCGTGGTAGAAGAAACATTCCGCGCGGGGGAAACTATGCCCCAGGCTACATTAGAAAAAATCAAAATGCAGCACACCTATAAAGATGGCGATCAATTTGTGTTTATGGATATGGAATCTTTTGAAGAATCCAATCTAACTCCCACCCAAATTGGTGCTAACGTAAAATACCTCAAAGAAGGGATGGAAGTAAGTATCGTCCGTTGGGGCGAACAAATTATGGAAGTGGAGCTGCCAAATACAGTAGTATTGGTAGTGATCGATACCGATCCAGGGATGAAAGGGGATACAGCTACAGGTGGTAGTAAACCAGCGATCGTCGAAACTGGGGCACAAGTTACTGTCCCGTTGTTTATCAGTATTGGTGAAAAAATCAAAATCGATACTCGTACCGATCAGTATGTGGGACGAGAAAGTTAATTAAAACACTAAATTAGTACAAAATTCACTCTCGGTTCGATCGATCTGTAAGTGAATTTTGTTTTAGTTACTCCCTTCTCAGTGTCAAATTACCCTGGGTAATTCTCTAATATATCAATTTAATTTAGATCGATAATAGTTACGCTTACTTCATTAATAATAACTATTAATTAAACATCACTGAATATGACAATTGACTTTAAAGAGCTTGGCGAACTATTAGCGGCGATCGCTAAGAATAATATTACAGAATTGACACTTAAAAATGCTGATTTTGAACTCACTGTCAGTCAGGGTTCACTATCGAGCGGGGGTTCGATCTCCACTACTATTACAGACATCAATGCCCAGTTAATCTCTCTACCAACCCCCGATTCACAACCGCTGGTGGTAGATCGACACTCTACACCTGCGATCGATAAGCAGTGGGTAGAAATTAAGTCGCCGATGGTTGGGACATTTTATCGATCGCCAGCTCCAGATGAGGCAGCATTTGCATCGATCGGCGATCGGATCAAAGTCGGGCAAACTGTCTGTATCATCGAAGCCATGAAGCTGATGAATGAGATCGAAGCCGAATCAGCCGGACAGGTAATGGAGGTATTAGTTGAAAATGGTCAACCGATCGAATTTGGTCAACCATTAATGTATATCAATCCTGGTTAAACAACCGTTGTCATCGATCGATCAAGGAGTTGTAGCTGCACCTGGATTAATCGGGAAATCTTGGTCGTAAGTTTGACGCGTAATTGGTTGTCTGATTTCCACACCAACATCGCCGAGGACTTCCAACTTCTTACCTTCGACTGTAATCCAGACAGGGGCATCGGGATTCTGAGTTGTAGCAGTATAAACTACTTGACCTAATCTCCCAATCATCGAAGTCGCGCCAAATCCTTGGGTAAACTCTTTAGATAAATCGACATGGACACCATCTGCGAGAATTTTGGCACTTAATAGCTTAGTCCCCAACGGAATTGTGGAAGTCAGCTTACCATCTGGCTTACCTGCTGAGGCGATCAAACTAGAGAGCGATCTGTTGAGGCGTACTTCTGGATCTGCGGTGCTGGCTTCAGGATCTTGACGTTCTTGGGGAACTAGAATTGTTTTCTTCCCATCATCATCTAGCCGCCAAATTTTAACAGTATTTTCTTCCTTTTGAGCGACCGACGGTGTTGTTGGCGTTGTCTTTGGAACGACTGTGGGAATTGTTGATATTACAGGGGGGGGAACAGTAATCGGGTTCGGTGCTATGGCAATCGGCGGAACTGTCTGCGGATCGACGCGAGCAGGATCTACTGTGACTGGAGCGGGAGAACTAATCTTGCTAGGTATATTCGTTTGGGGGCGGTCATGTGCGATCTTCCACCATGCTAACCCCCCACCAACCATAGTTGCGCCGACAGCTAGGGCTGATATGGTAGCAACTACGCTTTTAGATCTAGACTTTTGTTCCATGATTAAAATTCCTATAGATCGTTAGAACCAGTAAACAGTAAACAGTTATGCAGAAAATGATGTTTTGAGATGCTCGATTGAACACAGCCTGTCACTTGAGCATAGCGACAGGTTTCTGCCAACGCGAACCAGAAAGGCAAACAAGATCTGATAACTAGCAACTGGTAAGTGCTCTTATGTCCGACCTGCTGTTGTCACCTTACTCCCATAATAGTTTAACTGGTAGAACATCAATCCGGTACCGCTCGATCGAACCTATTCAACAGTTGGGCTGACATCGAATCGCACCAAGTCAGCATCAATAAGATTACTGCTTACTACCAGAGATCCTGACAAAAGCTGCCAGTTCTAGCTCCTGGGGATTGACTTTGAACTGGAGAATTCGGGCACTCAAACCGCGCTCTTCTAATCCATCTACATTAAACCGACCGATGATTCCGGTAGTCAAGCCAGCTAATAAAAATGGTGGGACTGGAGTACCCCCAACAGTGGCTGTGGGTGCTACTAGTTGAAATGTTCGTCCACCGACGACACTAATCCCAGTTTCGAGATTGACGGTGAGTGTTTCTGCCGAGTTAGGATCTTTTAAATCGGCTGTAAGTCCCAGTCGATTATTGCCTAAAAATTTCACTTGAGGATTGGTAATTTGATAATCCTTGTTGAGACTTCCAGCAGCAGCACCACCGATAGTACTAGTAGTCATCTTCTGAAGCTGGGCGATCGATTCAGGAGACTTTAAGAAATTATTTAGATCTGCTTCATTAAACTTTAACTTCACCCCCGCCTGAATCGGCTGTTGCAGGGATGAAGAGCGCGGGTTTTGTCCATCTGCTTGAATTGCTTTGAGATTTACCGCAATCGGATCGGTTTCCACTTCTAGGGCATCAATCCGTAGATCCTTGCTCACCCACAAACCCCGTCCAGCGATCCGCAGTTTATTGATTTTACCGTTGATAATTTGGTGAACTGGAGCATTATCAACTCTCACTTGCAGTTGTTCTGCATGGTCTAGCTGCGCTCGGAAGGCGGTTTCTACAGTTTTGTCAACTACAACTCCCGTGAGTGAAAATAAGGAGGTGATACCGGACAGGAGAATGACGATTAGTTCCATATTAGAGAGTAGAGAGTAGAGGGTAGAGGGTAGAGGTGGAAGAGAGCAAATGGGGAAGTAGAGGGGTTAACCTCCTTTGGTGATGATTGAAGATAATTAGGTCTGCAACAGCTATTGCCTAAAACCTCAATTCTTATCCCTACCCTCTACCCTCTACCCTCTACCCACTCTCTGAGAGTTGCTCCAACACTCTCGACGGAGATATCTTGAGATTGTTTCGTAGCGCGTTGGACTACTTCTACTTTACCATCGCGGAGGGAGCGTCCAGTGACGATGCGGAAGGGGATGCCGATCAAGTCAGCGTCCTTAAATTTGACTCCAGCCCGCTCATCTCGATCGTCGAGGATGGTTTCGACCCCCATCTGATTTAACTCGCTGTAGAGGCGTTCTGCGACCTCCATCTGCTGGGCATCTGTAATATTAGGTACACAGATAATCGCATGATAAGGAGCGATCGCCACTGGCCAAATTATCCCATCTTTATCGTAAGATTGTTCGACGGCTGCTTGAGCTAGTCGCGATACGCCGACACCGTAGCAACCCATCACTAGTGGCTGCTCTTCTCCCTGCTCGTTGGTAAATGTCGCGCCCATCGCTTGCGAGTATTTGGTGCCTAGTTGAAAAATATGACCGACTTCGATGCCGCGTGCGGTTTCCAGTGTTTGAGTAGGATCGTGGATGGCGCGATCTCCGACTAAAGCCTTTTGAATATCGACGACGGCTGTTGGTAGGGGAAAGTTGGTATCCCAGTTGGCACCAACTAGATGTTTTCCAGCTTCATTGGCACCCGTGATAAAGTTGGTTAGACTAGCGGCGGTGCGATCGACAATCCGCAGAAAGTGGGGATGGACATTGGGACTAGCACTAATATATTCATCGCCCAGATCGGGGGCGATATAACCGAGTGGTAATGGTTTGGCTGCCCATTTATCGATCGCTACTCCATCGGGTAATTCTAATCCGACGACTGTTTTCGCGCCATAGTTAGGGGCTAATTTTACTAGTTCGTTAGTTAATTTAACCTGATTGACTTCTCGATCGCCACGAATACTAATTAAGACTAGAACAGTCATCCCATTATCATACACGGCTTGCTGAAGCACGTTTTTGACGATCGAGGTTAGATCGCATTCGAGGAATTTAGCGAGTTTTTTAATTGAATTTGTACCTGGCGTATCCTTGACTTCATAACTAGTAAAAGTAGATGCGACAGCATCAGGAGCTAGAGCAACCGCCTTCTCCACATTTGCGGCATATTTACCATCCGCCGTGTACATCACATCATCCTCACCCGCAGCCGCCAGCACCATAAATTCCTGAGAGCCGGAACCCCCAATCGCGCCTGAGTCGGCATCTACAGCCCGAAAATTCAGCCCGCATCGCTGCAACATTTTGGTGTAAGCTGTGTGCATCTCATCATAAGTAGCCTTGAGGCTTTCCTCATCCGCATGAAAGGAATACCCATCTTTCATGATAAATTCCCGTCCGCGCATCAATCCAAATCGAGGGCGAATTTCATCGCGGAATTTGCTTTGGATCTGATAGAGATGTTGAGGTAATTGACGATAGGATTTAATCAAATCTCTGGCGACAGCCGTGACTACTTCCTCATGAGTAGGACCTAATGCTACTTGTCGCTGTTGTCTGTCAGTGAAGGCAAACATAATCCCCTCAGCCTGAGTATAAGTATCCCAGCGTCCCGACTGCTGCCATAATTCGGCGGGTTGGAGTTGAGGGAGCAGACACTCTTGCGCGCCTGTGGCATCCATTTCTTCCTTGACAATCTGGCGTACCTTTGTCAATACCCGCCACATCAGGGGTAGATAAGCGTACAAGCCACTCCCAATCCGGCGAATATATCCAGCCCGTAATAACAGTTTATGACTGGGAATTTCAGCTTCGGCTGGCTCTTCGCGGAGGGTGACAAATAAGCTTTTAGACAGTCTCATCGGATTTTTTCGTAATTTTAATCGCCCTACAAGGTTAGGGTTATGCTATGGACATTATCGCAGGGTAGTGGCTGATGTGGATCGATCCAAAAATTTAGAGAGGTGCTGAATCGGGACTCAGATAACTTCAGCAGTCGCTAAATCATCTCCACGCGCTCGATTTAGATAGTCACAGATAGTAAAATCGAGTGTGGAGTATGAAAACAGGTGAGTTCTAAGCAATCTTTCGAGCGACTACAGCATAGAAAGGATCGCCACCACCAGCACCCATCCAGCGTAATAGATCGGGTACTTGACTGACATGAACGATCGCTTCAGGACTACTAAATCCATTGACAGATTGAAAATAACTCTTGACTAATTCTACTCGATCGGCATCGCTAGCATCACGCCATGCGGCGATCGCTTTGTTGTAAAACATCCGATTGGAAAAGCTAAAAATGGCAATGCCATTAGGTTTAAGAATTCGATAAATCTCAGCAAAAATAGCTTCAGGATACTGGAGATATTGGACAGAGACAGTATTTAAAACTGCATCGAAACTTTCATCTTCTAATGGTAGTTTAAGCTCTTGATTGAGATTTTGGACAAAATAACTATCAAAACGCGGATTTTTGGCTAATTCTTGCTGATTCAAGCCATGCCCTTGAACATATTCAAATTTCATCTCATCAGGTAGATGAGATACCCAACTACTCATCATGTCAAAGATCCGAGTATCAGGCGCAAGCCGTTCGCGATATAAAGTAGTTAGTCGATCGATAAATCCTTTATCTACATGAGTTACAAATCGAGGGTTATCATAGAACTCTCGATCGTTGCCAGTATCTAATTTTTGACGTTGGTTAGAGTTTAAGAGCATGGTAGGTATGAGGTGTGAGGTATGAGGTTGCTGATAAATTCACCTGTACGTGCTTCAATAATCTCATCTTGATGATGATTGAAAATCGATGTCGGAGCAGAGGATCTGCCAACGACTAATTTAAGAGCGGCTAGAATTTAATCCCAATTTGACCGTTAATCCCCCGCACCGAATGATATCCAACGCCGAAAAAGGCATTACCAGGTGGGGTAAAGTGGACACCGCCAGAGTAGGCAATACCTTTATCGCCATAAATACCTAATCCAGCATAGGGAGAGACAAAAGGAAGACTAAAGAACTTGAGGAGATCGACTCCAGTCGATCCCCCAGATCCAGTTCCAATTTCGGCACCAAGATCGAAGATTTTCACTCCTACTCCATAGGTGAAAGTGCTATCTTTACTACCTACTGTTACCCATGGTTCGGGTACTAGTTGGGCGGATACAGGGGTAACATGAATAGAACCGATCGCGATGAGCATAGCGATCGTCGAACCATAGATTGACTTAAATTGCATGAGTAATTCTCCTTTAGTTCTAGCAAATATAGAAGGTTAAAGATCCAAACAATTTAATGTTTTTGATGCTGTTTGGTCGATATTCTAGGGTGACGATAGCAAGCTGAGATTGTTTCAGATAGTGGATTGCCTGAAAATTACTGGGAGTAGCCGCTCTGATTTAACCATAGCAATTAATCCAGTAAAAGTCAGTACATCAACCCTGCCCAATTACAGGGGAGAGGGAAAAAGCGCACAGCTAATTTTGGGGCACAAAACCAAAAACTATCCCTCAAGATGTCGCCTTGCATTTTCAAGTAAATTGTGAAAATATCGTGATAGGTATCATAATAATATTTTATGTCTCTGCCTGAGCCAATTACCCGATCGCCTAGTTTGCCTGAAGTACATCGGAGCGTGGCGATTCCGCATGACATGGGCTTTTGGCGAAAACTTTTGGCTTATTCTGGCCCAGGCTACTTAGTATCAGTCGGCTATATGGATCCAGGTAATTGGGCGACAGATTTGGCTGGAGGTGCTCAATTTGGCTATGCCTTACTCAGTGTGATTCTGTTATCCAATCTGATGGCGATCGTGCTTCAGTCGCTCTGTGTGAGGCTGGGAGTAGCGACTGGAAGAGACTTGGCACAATGCTGCCGCGATCGCTTTAGTCCCCGTGTCAGCTTGATTTTGTGGATATTGTGCGAAGTGGCGATCGCGGCTTGCGATCTAGCCGAACTGGTAGGGAGTGCGATTGCCCTCCAACTTTTATTTGGCGTCCCACTCGCCATCGGTGTCTGCCTTACGGCGGTAGATGTCATCTTCGTGTTATTGCTCCAGAGCAAGGGATTTCGCTACGTTGAGGCGTTGGTAATTTCGCTGATTGTCGTGATTGGTGGTTGCTTTGTGGTAGAACTAATCTTTTCTCGTCCCGATCTTCAGGCTGTAGGCGCGGGTTTTGTGCCGCGTACGGAGATCTTACGCAATCGGCAGATGCTGTACATCGCGATCGGGATTTTGGGGGCGACGGTGATGCCACATAATCTCTATCTGCATTCGGCGATCGTTCAAACCCGTCGCTGGCAAGAAACAGCAATTCAAAAGTGGGAAGCGATTAAGTTTGCGACGATCGATTCAACTATTGCTTTATCATTTGCATTGTTTATCAATGCGGGGATTTTAATGCTAGCAGCGTCAGCATTTCACTTTTCGGGAAATCAACATGTTGGCGAGATTCAGGATGCCTACAAGCTGTTATCGCCAGTTTTAGGCGCACCTTTGGCGAGTACATTATTTGGGGTTGCGCTGTTAGCTTCTGGGCAAAGCTCGACACTCACTAGCACGATGGCGGGACAAATCGTGATGGAGGGATTTTTAGATATCCGCCTCAAACCTTGGTTGCGGCGTTTGTTGACTAGATTGGTAGCAATTGTCCCCGCACTGTTGACGATCGTCTTTTTGGGCGAAGGTAGTACTACCAATTTACTGATTCTCAGTCAGGCGATCCTCAGTTTACAGCTATCATTTGCAGTCGTACCACTGGTAATGTTTACTAGCGATCGACGATTGATGAGTGAGTTCGTCAATCCTAAATGGTTAACTTACTTGGCATGGTCGATCGCGATGGTCATTATTGCGCTCAATAGTTGGCTATTATTGAGAATCTTCTTGGGTTAGAGAGCGGTACGATTCGATCTACGCTGTCGAGCGTCATTTTATGGCCATTGGCGATCGGTTGGCGCAGATATTTTCAAGGCTGATTAATTCATAGTGGAGATAGTAATGCAGTCGCTCCGGCGGGGCTGCCGCCTTAGGGATGCTCTTGGGCGTTATCATGGAGATTAGTTATTTATTTTATAGTTGGCAAAACAATAGAAGTGCCAACGATTGAAATCGCCAACTAATATTAAAGATCGAACTCGATGCGAATTATTACTGATTTTGATGGGCCGATCATGGATTTGTCCGCTCGATACTATCACGTCTATCAGGTATGTTTAGATAAAGTCAAGCAGCCAAACCAATCGATTACCATCTTGCCCAAATCTAAATTTTGGGCAGATAAACAAGCACAAGTTTCCGAACAACAGGTAGGCATCGAGTCTGGATTGACAGCGACTCAGGCAGAAGTATTTAAAAACCTGCGCGATCGCCACGCTCATCAATTACAATATTTATCACTCGATCGAGTCGTACCAGGATCGATCGCGGCATTAGAAAAGATTCAAGCATCTGGCAGCGATTTATTAGTAATGACATTGCGGCGTACCTGCGAATTAATGCCAGCATTCGATCGATACAATCTCGCTCAATTTTTCCCACATCATCACCGTTACTGTTTGCCCGACGACTATGTGAAGCACGGCGATGTCCAAGCCAAAACTCGATTGATGGCTACAGCCTTAACAGAATTAAAACCAGATCCGAATACCTGGATGATTGGTGATACTGAAGCTGATATTATTGCCGCACAGACTTATAATATTAGAGTAATTGGCGTGCTATCGGGAATTCGCGATCGCGATCGATTAGCGCAATATCAGCCAGACAAAATTGTTAATAATTTAGCTGAAGCTGTAGAGTTTATATTCGATCGGGTTAAGACTTAGTGCCGCAAAATCTATCCTGGTAGATTCAGCTACTAACATGTTAATATATTTTTATCCCACCAGCTAGTAAGATTTGGTTATGAGTGCGAAAGTGAGTATCACACTGATACTTCGGGAATGAAAGCAATCGTGATTATCTGGTTGGGATATCCTCGTAAAGAAGGAGATAAAAATGATTGTTATACAGTATTTACTAAAATGGTCGATCGAGGATAGTTTCCAGAAAAATTAGAGGAATTACTGGACGCTTTTAGCGTCAGTACCATTGGTATCTTGAATTTCCGCTAGCCAAAAATCACCAGCTTTAATAGTCATCATAAAGTCCGTCATCTTCAGGAGCATAACCATTTAAAAAAGCAATGTGATTTCTAGTCAAAGTGTTGTCTAGACCTGAAGATAACTCCTCATTTTTTGCCTCACTATTCAGAATTAACCAGATTTCTTGTAGGACTGATTCAGAAGCTTGTGGAAGCAGTTGGGTGATTTGCTCGATCGAAGTAAGCATGATATTGATATGCCTGTTTTGCTATTAACTCAATCTCTATTTTATATCTGAAAGCGGTAGAGTCGATCGAAATAGCTATCCGATAATAGTTTTTGGCTCTGGTAAAGACTCACCACTAGCTTCATAAGCAATCAGCAGAGATTCTAACGCTTCGACACCGTTATTTACCGCTGTCTCATAAGTATCACCATGAGTCCGCCATTTTTGGCTGAGAAAATCTGGGAAACCTACTAAATAACAATCATCTTCCTCAGACCAAACGATCTTCATTTCATATTTAATTTTCGTCGATTTCATCATCTTCCTCCAGGCTCGATCGAGCCAAATCTTTTTATGATAGGTTGGGGTGAAGAATGAAACCCCAACCTACGATCTAATTCACTCCATCAAAATTCGTACATGATTGATTAGGGTGTTCAGAAACCCGACTACTTTAAGTAGTCGGGTTTCTGTGCGAATCCTACTTCGCAGCAACTAACCCATTGTGACGCAACAACGCCGATGGATCTGGCTCCCGTCCTCGGAAGGCTGTAAACACCTCCATCGGGTGCTTACTCCCGCCCAGCGATAATACTGTATCGCGGAACCGTCGTCCGGTGATGCCGATCGCATCCCACCATTACAATTCCTGCCAAATTATCCCAGACTACTTCGCAGCCACTAATCCATTGTGACGCAACAACGCCGCTGGATCTGGCTCCCGTCCACGGAACGCGGTAAACACCTCCATCGGGTGCTTGCTTCCGCCTAGCGATAATACTGTATCGCGGAACCGTCGTCCGGTCATGCCGATCGCATCCGCATCATCCAAACCAGCATCTTCAAACGCCGCAAACGCATCCGCACTCAAAACTTCCGCCCACTTGTAGCTATAATAACCAGCCGCATAACCGCCAGCAAATATGTGTCCGAAGGAGCAGAGGAAATTGTCTTCGGGTAATGGCGGAATCACCATGCTGATTTTGGCGAGGCGATTGCGAACGTCGGCAATTGTTTCGGTACCACCTGGTTTGTAGCTGCTGTGCAGTGCTATGTCCAACCAGCTAAAGTGGATTTGACGCAGCATCCCACTCCCGCTCATAAATGTCCGCGCGGCGAGGAGTTTTTGGTAATAGTGTTCGGGTAATGGTTCGCCAGTTTCGTAGTGCTTGCCCAGACTCAGCAGGGTGGGGCGATGGTAACACCAGTTTTCCATAAATTGGCTGGGTAACTCCACTGCATCCCATTCGACGTTGCTAATGCCTGATGCGCCCACATAATCGACGGTGGTGAGCATGTGCTGCAAACCGTGCCCGAATTCGTGGAACAGGGTTTCGACTTCGCCGAAGGTCATTAGACTGGGTTTGCCGTCTACTGGTGGCGTTTGATTGCAAGTCAGGTAAGCAACGGGTAAACGAACTTTAGACCCATCTTGGTCGGTCAATTTGGAGCGACTAATGCAATCTGCCATCCACGCACCACCCCGTTTTTCGGCGGGACGGCTGTACGCGTCCAAGTAAAAGTAGGCAATCGGTGAGTTTTGCTCGTTGGCTACTTGGAAATAGCGGACATCGGGATTCCAGACGGGTGCTTGTCCGTCGGCGGCGGTGATATTGATGCCAAAAAGTTTGTGCGCGAGGTTAAATAAGCCCGAAAGTACCTGTTCTAAGGGGAAATAGGGGCGCAATTCTTCGGCATTAAAGTCAAATTTGGCTTCCCGTAAGCGTTCCGACCAGTAGGCGAGATCCCAGTGTTTGAGATCGTTGGCTTCGGGGGCATCTTTAGAGATGGCATAGGCGCGGAGATCTTCGAGATCCTGTTTGGCGGCTTCAAAGCTGGCACTACGGAGGGATTCGAGCAGACTTTCGACTGCGGCGACGTTGGGTGCCATTTTACTGGCGAGGCTGAGTTCGGCGAAGTTGTCGAAGCCGAGAATATTGGACTTTTCGCGACGTAATTCGAGGATGCGATCGATATTACCTAAATTATCATATTCTCCAGATGCCGCCCGACTGACAAGGGCTTTGTATACCTGTTCCCGCAAGTCTCGGCGTTGACTATGCTGCATAAATGGGACGTAACTAGGCGCATCCAACGTAATCGTCCAAGGGCCATCGGTGGGGGTAGCGGCTTCACTTCCCGCTGCTCTGGCGGATTGAGCGGCTTGAGCTAGTAAACTTGCGGGGAGTCCAGCGATTTCTTCTGGTTTAGTCAGGGTGAGACTATAAGCTTTGGTAGCATCGAGGACATTATTGGAAAACTTATTAGAAAGTTCGGCAAGTGCCAATTGAATCTCATTAAATCGCTGCTTTGGCTCCCCCGTCAAACCGACTCCAGATAGCTGCATATCGCGGATAGAGGCATCGATAATCCGTTTTTGGGCAACATCGAAGTTAGCAAATTCGGGACTGGCTGCGATCGCTTTATAGCCTTGATAGAGAGCGGTACTCTGTCCCAATCGCGTCCAGAATTGGACTAGTTGGGGCTGCATTTCTTCGTAGGCAGCACGAAGTTCAGGGCTATTTTTGACACCCATCAGGTGCCCGACGATACTCCAACTCCAGCCGATGCGCTCGGTCAATCGATCGAGTGGTTCGACCAATCCCGCCCAGGTGGGGATAATATTAGCTTCAAGCTGGGTTAATGCTGCGTTCGCCTCAGTCAACAGTTCGGTCATTGCGGGGACGACTTGCTCTGACGTAATCTCTGGAAATGGGGGCAATCCCTGACCTTGTAATAGGGGTTTCATAAGCAATTGTGATGAGATAATAGATACATCTATTATCTCTCGATCTAGATCGGATGCTGTTTCTGGTTTACCGCCATTGAAATACAAATTATGTCAACAAAAATACCAAGAATAACTTCCATTTGAATTTGCAAAGCAACCATTTTCATGTTTTTATGAGTTGGATGATTAGCTATTTTATCTAACTTTATGTGATAGAAGATTAGTTAGTTGTTCTGCTGCTATTAAAGATTTTTCTTTCAATTCTATTAACAGAAAATCTTTTTCAATACGAGCTTTGCATGGTTCTACTAACATTGCAAAGAAAGCTTCGTTTGAGACATTGACGTACTTGCCAACTATTCTTTTTAATTCATTTCTTATAAAACAAAGAACTGCACTCAATAAAAAATGACCTCTAATATGATGAATAGACCTTTTTCCTCCTAGTAAAATTTGCATCTCATTAAAATCTTCTTTGGGTAAGTTAAGCTTTTCAATAAAATCTGTAATTTTTTTATTGTCGAATGTTGGATCTTTTTCTTTAACCAGAAATGGAATACAACTTTCACCGACACATTTTTTTCTAGCTTATTCTTCTCAATTACTATGTCAGCAATCATCAGAGGATAAGTTAACAAGTCGAAATGCTCTAGCCAATTGTTTACTCGATCAATTTCATATTCTGTGTCATGAGATAAATTACGAACAATAGATGTAATCACAGCAGGGCATAATAATAAATTCTCTATACTATGTAGTCTAGTTTCTACAATCCTTGAATTTTCAGATATGCTATTCAATAACATTGTATAGTCACTATCTATAGCTACAATAAATTTAGCTTCTCCACAAAGTAGTTCATCTATATAAGGCTGAACTTCCGACCTTCCGCCAACGGGCTTTAACTTTATCTTGTATCCGTTTATCTCATTTGGAAAAAAGTTATTCCAGAAAGAACAGTCAGTAGATCCTTCAACAATTACTACATAAAAACCACTAAGAAACAAGTGAGAGTTATTAATGCCTGAAGAAGTTCTACTAAACATTTACAGAAACAACCTTTTCCATATTAATTATATTCTTGTTGAAATCAGCAACTATATCAGGAGAATGAGTTGCCACTATTAATTGAGCATTTATATTTAGATCTCTAAGAGCCTTCAATAGCTTTTCTTGCCAGATAATATGAAGAGACAACTCTGGTTCGTCGGCAATAAATATCAGGCTTCTACCTTCTTGAAGAATAACTTCCATGAATTGAATTAGTAATTGCTTTTCTCCAGAAGAAAGACTAGTCCAAGGAAATAAATCATCTTTTACACTTTCTAATGAAAAGATTAGGACACCTCTTTTATTATCATACTGGAAATTCTTATTTGGCATAAAATCTTGTAGAGTATCAAGAAATTTCTGTCGTGATTCTACAATTTTTCTTTTATCTTCTTCCGATTCATTCAGTAGATCGATTATCTTGTTAGTCCGATAGATTAATGGAACAACGATAACATCATCGACAGAGATTGAGTTTGTTTTTGTCGTTTTATTTAGAGCTTCAAGAGCATTTCTTAGCCTATTAATATGGTTACTGATTTGCTCAGACTTTCCAACCATACCCAGCTCTCTAAATGCTTTCGATAGTTTATCTTCCTGCATTTTAAGATCTATTTCTGATACCTCATTTAGCTTCTGATGCTTGAATTCGTCAAATTCTTCGTTATAAAGGAGTGATCCTAATACTTCTTGCTGAAATAACGCTAGTCGTTCATTTAGTTGAGTTTCCAGCTTTAATTGATATCTCGCAAAGCGTTCAAAAAGTTGTTGAAGACGCTCATCAACAGCAGTAACTCTTTGTCTAGGGTCTACCTCAAGAACTTCATTGGATACCTGTCGATATACAGAAATTTGTGAAACTTCAACCAGGCTTGAGATTTCTTTTTTCAATGCTGAATATTCACGACGAACTTCAGATGATAGATAACGAGCAAATATTTCTCTCTCATTCACAGATCTTCTAATACGAGCATCTGGATTGATAGAAATAGTATAAGTATTATTTCCTACTTTATACTTAAAAATATTACTAACACTAAAAGGAGAAGAAGATTCTTGACTATTTGTTACAGTAATTTTTCTTCTAGCTTTTTTAAGTGGATCTATTAAATTTATAGTAATTTCTTCAAACTGAAGAGAACTTAACTGGAATATATCCACCGTCAAAACTGCTGATATTAAGTTTATAAATGTTGTTTTACCTGTAATTTAATCCGATAAATATAGTGACATCTCTAAAAAATGATGCCACAGCCTTTGTGCGCCCCCAAAATCCTTTTATCTCGACATCTTTAATGAGCATAATTTGAGAGCTAGAATTATTATTTACGGGTACAGTCTGATTGATTCAATTCAGTCAATACCATATTGAATACTTATTTTTAAAAGTATACACCGTTATGGATAGACACCCGAATTTTTAAGCAATCGGGTATCTGTTATGTAATTATTTCAACAGTGATTCGATATCCTTGGCAATATCTTTCGGATCGGTATTCGAGCCGTAGCGTTTGACAACATTACCGCTACCATCAACCAAAAACTTGGTAAAATTCCATTTAATTGCCTCCATTCCTAAAATTCCAGGTATGGCTTTTTGTAAATATTTAAATAGTGGGTGAGCATTGGCACCATTGACATCAACTTTCTCGAACAGGGGAAAAGATACTCCAAATCTGGTTTCGCAAAAAGATTGAATGGCTGTCGCACTACCTGGCTCTTGTTGTCCGAATTGGTTACATGGAAAACCCAATACTGCAAAGCCGCGACTGGCATATTTGTCCTGTAACTCTTGCAAACCTTTGTATTGAGGCGTGAAACCACATTGGCTAGCGGTATTGACGACGAGCAAAACTTTATCGCGATAGGTACTCATCTCGACGGGTTGACCTTCGATGCTGGTAGCCGAAAAGTCGTAAACTGTGGATGACATAAAGATGTTCTAGTTTGGTGGGTACTAATCTATTTATTATTATTGAACTACTCGGAACTTGCTAGGTGTGATGAAGCGACTCTCGATTTTGGGTGGGACTGGGGATGCGGTAAAATTGGCAAGTCTGGCGATCGAACGACCAGGATTGGCAGTAATTACCAGCCTCGCGGGGAGAACTAGCGCACCTCAGAATCTAGTTGGCGATGTGCGAATCGGTGGTTTTGGTGGTGAAGCTGGTTTAGTAAGATATTTACAGACCGAGCAAATCGATCTGTTGATTGATGCGACTCACCCGTTTGCTGCCCAAATATCTCGAAATGCGGCAGGTGCGGCGACGAAAGTAGGGATTCCTAGATTGATGCTGATTCGCCCTGAGTGGGCGCGTTTGCCTGAAGATAATTGGATTGAAGTTGGAAGTATTGAGGCGGCTGTCCAGGCGATTCCGGCTAGCGCAGAGCGGATTTTTGTGACGATCGGTAGGCAGCAACTCGCGCCTTTTGCAAATCTGACAGATCGTTGGTGTCTAATGCGATCGATCGATCCTCCCGATCCGAGTATCCCATTACCACCAGGTAAATTATTACTCGATCGAGGGCCATTTAGTTTAGACTCAGAACGCGAGTTACTTCGAGAGTATCAGATTCAAGCGATCGTTAGTAAAAATAGCGGTGGTGATGCAACTTATGCCAAAATTATCGCCGCGCGGGAGTTGGGTTTGCCTGTAGTAATGGTACAACGTCCGCTCGTACCTGATGGGGAAGTAGTTACGAATGTGGCGGGTGCGATTGAATGGTTAATCGATCGACTCTAGTGAGTTGTTGCTAATGGTGTAATATTGTGGCTGAGATTATTGCTAAAACTTCTCGAATCGAGCGTCTGAAGGCAATTAAGTTGCGATCTTTTGGCTGCGGTGGGTGTACCTATTATTTAGTGGATCGATGCGATCTCCCATAACGCACGATGTTCAAAATTTTCATTGATGAATCGTTTGCTCTCAGTATCATCAGTTATGAGCCAAAAGAGCTTGATCTCTACACACATTTTTCGAGCTAGTCTCCAACAAAATGTGTGTAGAAGAACATTTTGATTTTTGAATAGGTACACCCCTAGTAACGTTCAAAAAGGGATCTAATGGTTGACTCGATCGAGCAAAAAACATCTTGAAAGTCGATCCTGACTCTTTTAACTAAAATCAGGCATCTAAATAGCACTCTCACAAATTCGCCGTCTGTCTTGTCTTGACGCACACAACTGGGAGGTTTCCTCCCAGTTGTGTGCGTCGCTATCGCGCTACACCTGGGGGGAACCTTTAGAGCGCGCGCCGCAACTGTCAACACTTCGCTGGGCTTCAGTGCAAGCTGTCAACTGTCAACTATCAACTGTTTAGCATCGATGACTTCTAATACTGATTTAGGTAAGAGTTTATCCTTAAACCAAATTACCTCGCAGGGTAGATCGTTAGCATTCAATCCAGCCTTGTCTAAATTCAATCGTTCCGAAATGGCTAAGATTAGATTCTTGCAGCCAGACTTGTGAACTTGAGCAAATTTCTTTTGTAAATATTCCGGTCGCCAATAACCGACAATTTCTAAGATATAATCGCGTCCATCGGGATGTACCAAACGGAAATCAGGGATCATCACACTACCTGGAATTGGTAATAAATTTACTTCGCGTTCTAATACCCACTCAGTTTTGAGCTTGTCCCAGCGATCGGCAAAACTAGCTTCGAGCATACTGTCATAGGATTTTCCAGGTGGGTAGTGGGTTTCTAGTCCGCATTTGTCTGTGAGACTATAACGCCCGACTTTGATATTTCCAGTATAAAAGTCTTTAGTTTGAAGGGTTGCGCTCAGGCTCCATTTGGTAACGTGTAAAATTGCGGGAATTAGTTTGGCGATCGCGAGTCCATATCGCGTACTTGCTTTAAATAAACTAGTTGGGCCATCGACTTTGATGGTAAAACCAGTATCGGCATCACCTTCGATATATGTCATCAATTGAAATAATTTCAGATAGCGAAATAATAGCTTATATTGTCCGGGGACATTCCGATGAGCGTTGATGGTGAGTTCGCTGGCGCGGTAGAATACGCCTTGAACTTGGGAAAGATTGTAGCGGTGAATTAAGGCGATCGGATCGGGTGCTGTAAACTCGGTTAAAATCCGATTATCTGGTAAATCTGCATACAAGCCTTGGGTGATTTGGGCGGGCATGATTTCGGTGCTCAATTCTTGGGAGAGATTACTTGCAAGTGTGGCTAACGTGCTTTTACTATGCTCGACACTGGGGCTGGAAATCGCCGAGAGTGCATAGACGCGTTCGCGTAGTTCTGATGGCTGGAGCGGGCTAACAACCTCAAAGTTACTAAAGGTTTGACTCTTGAGCAGATGGGCAAATCCTCGCTTGACGCGAAAGTCGGGACTATCGCCTTCTAGTTGCAGGAGCATCTCATCTAGTTGTCCTTGGGTACCGCCAACAACGGACGTGAAGCAGTCGATAATCTCGATCGCCATCTGAATATGATGAGCGTCAATTTCGATCCGTTTAGGGACGATCGATTCGCCACTATATCGGTAAATGAGTAGATCGCCAGGTAACATTTTCAGTGTGATGTTTTAGATATTTTCTCAGATATGTTACGGTTTAGCTACTAAATTCGTCGAGTTCAGCTAGGAACGATCGCTCCAATGTCGCTGTCAGGGCAATTAACAGCCATTTAAATCGAATTTATCCACCAAGTCAAATCTGTGGGCGATCGCAGCTAGACGAACGAAGCAAAAAGTAATAAGATTCACGCAGTGGAAGGAAGCCTCGTCTTTACAAGGTGAGGCTTCCTTCCACCTTGGGGAGCTGTACTAAATGAGACTGGAGACTAAAAATTCGCACCTAGTGATTTCGATAACCGATTGCTACTAGGGAACAATTAATCAAAGCTGCACGATCGTTGAGTATAGTTAACTGCATATTCAATTAATTATTTATACTTTGGGGGCAATGAAGCTCGTGGGTTTTTTCAATCGCTTTTCCTTATCCAGGGATATGGGTATGGACCTGGGAACTGCCAATACACTGGTCTATGTATCTGGCAAAGGTATCGTTCTGGCAGAACCTTCAGTGGTGGCGATAGACCAAAAGACTAAAATGCCACTAGCTGTGGGTGCTGAAGCCAAAAAAATGTTGGGGAGAACCCCTGGTGATGTGATTGCGGTGCGTCCGCTCCGCGATGGCGTGATCGCCGACTTCGACACGGCAGAAATGATGTTAAAACACTTCATTCAACGTGCCAATGAAGGGAGCAACGTGATCAGACCCCGACTGGTAATCGGGATTCCCAGTGGGGTAACTGCGGTAGAACGGCGCGCCGTGATGGATGCAGCACTTCAAGCAGGTGCTAGTGAAGTATTCCTGATCGACGAACCGATCGCAGCGGCAATTGGTGCGGGTTTACCCGTATCTGAACCCACGGGAAACATGATTATCGACATTGGTGGGGGGACTACAGAAGTTGCCGTACTGAGTTTGCAAGGTTCGGTGATCAGTGAGTCTGTGCGGATTGCTGGCGACGAATTGAGTGATTCGATCGTCAACTACATGAAGAAAGTTCACAACCTGGTAATTGGGGAACGGACAGCCGAAGAAATCAAAATCCAAATTGGTTCGGCATATCCAACTCCTGAGGATAACGAGATTACGATGGAAGTTCGCGGCTTGCATCTCCTGTCGGGATTACCCCGCACAGTGACGGTTAAAGGCCCCGAAATTCGTGAGAGTATGTCGGAACCTCTATCGGTGATTATTGAAGCTGTCAAGCGCACCTTGGAGCGGACTCCGCCGGAGTTAGCCTCTGATATCATCGATCGCGGCATTATGTTGGCTGGTGGCGGTGCTCTCCTGCGAGGCATCGATACACTGATCAGTCATGAAACTGGGATTGTGACTCACATTGCTAACGATCCGCTCACCTGTGTCGTTTTGGGTACTGGTAAAGTCCTCGAAGACTTCAAAAATATGGATCGTGTATTTAGCGGTCGATCGCGTAGTCTCTAAGTGTGTGGGTGGAGGGGACGCTTAGGTATTTCCGACACCCTAATTTTTCAACAACCTCGCTAACAAGCTCCAAACTATGTTTACTTTGCGCCGCTGGTGGGATAAGAATGCTCTGAAATTAGCAGGATTTGGGACTGTGATCGGCGGTACTTATCTAGTGTTGCAAACTCAGAGTGCGCTTGTATTTGAAGCGTATAATGCTCTGTCTCAACCATTGACCCAGGCTCGGCAAATAGACGAGATCAAAACTGCTCGCGTGGTGCAACTTCAAAATGAATTGCAAGAGTTAAAAAATCAAAATCAACAACTCAAACAATTAGCCAACTATAGTGCCACAGTCCCGAATAAAGGCATCTTGGCACCGATCGTCCTCCGCAGTGCTGATAATTGGTGGCAACAGGTAGTAATTGGTCGTGGGAGTGCCGATGGGATTGCTTTGGATTACATCGTCGTCGGTACTGGCGGGGTGGTCGGTCGAGTGGTGAGTGTCTCGCCCCATACCAGTCGGGTGTTATTGGTGAGCGATCCCAATAGTCGGATCGGTGTATTGGTCAGTCAGACTCGCAATATGGGTATTCTGACCGGAACTCGGAATAATCGCTCGGTGTTACAGTTTTTTGATAAACGTCCGATGGTCAAAAAGGGTGATGTAGTTGCCACTTCTGCTGTGAGTCAGTTATTTCCCACCGGACTGGCTGTAGGTAGAGTGATGGAAATTAATTTAAATAAATCTCCTGCTCCAGAGGCGATCGTCGAATTTACGGCACCATTGGCGGCTCTAGAATGGGTGACAGTTCACCCCCACGATCCTCATGCAGTAGTGGCACCGCCAGTCAAGGTAACACCTACTCCACCGCCTAAATTACCAGCGAAATCACGCTAAGTTAGTTGAAATCGATCGCTATGAATATGACTAATTTACATCCTCTGGCTCGGACTGGACTTGACGCGCTCATAGTTATTGGTTCGGTGAGCTTGTGTTTAATCCTATCGCCTACCCGCTTTCCTGGGATGGAAATTTTGGGAGTTGGCCCCAGTTGGTTGGTGATGTGGACGATCTCTTGGAGTCTGCGCCGATCGATTTGGCACGCTGCTACTGCGGGGATTGTGCTCGGATTGATTCAGGATGCGATGACTTTTCCAGCGACAACCACATTGGGAACGATACCTACTCATGTGCTGAGTCTGACAACTGTGGCTGTATTAACTTTTGGACTGCACAAGCGACGCTATCTGGATGACTCAATTTTATCAGTCAGTATGGCTACTTTCTTACTGACGCTCGTCAGTGAATCGATTACTGGATTACAATATCTAGTTCAGGTGGCGATCGAACAGTCGGTCGAAGTGGGCGTTGACAGCTTGAGCCATCTATGGACTAATCAATCTCTAGTGGTGCTAATTTCTGCCATCCTCAGCGGTTTGTGGATGCCAATCCTCTACTATCCATTAGATCTCTGGTGGCAAAAAACAATTGCTGCGACTAAGTTGGGTTAATCGGGGAGCGAGGGGTTGGTAGGAATGGATTTTTAAATATCTAATTAGGGTTTAATCTTGTTTGTTGAAAGTAGAAGGATAATGAGAGTTTCATGAGTTACTGTCTCAATCCTAATTGCTTACGTCCTGAAAATCCCCCTCAGAGTAACTTTTGTCGAAGTTGTGGTGGTAGATTGAGATTGCGCGATCGCTATTTAGCAGTTCAACCGATCGGTCAAGGTGGATTTGGGCGCACATTTAAAGCGATCGATGAGGATAAGCCGTCTAAACCTTTTTGCGTAATTAAGCAATTTTTTCCGCAGGTACAGGGAACCAACGCTGCCCAAAAGGCGGCTGAATTATTTACGCAGGAAGCAAGTGCTTTAGAGCAGTTAGATTATCCAAACATTCCTAAATTACTTGCCTATTTTATTACACCGGACGAACGTCAATATCTAGTCCAAGAATTTATCGACGGTCAAAATCTCAAAGCTGAGTTAGAATTACAGGGCAAGTTTTCCAGCGCACAAGTACGAGAATTACTGGCAACAGTTTTACCGACGCTAGATTATATCCATCAATTAGGTTTTATTCATCGAGATGTTAAACCTGAAAACATTATTCGTCGTACTGACAATCGTCAGTTGTATCTAGTAGATTTTGGTGCGGCTAAAGTGACGAGTCCAGATCGCTCTCAAATCCAGGGAACGACGATCGGTACTCCAGAATTTATGTCTCCAGAACAAGGTTGGGGTAGAGCATTTGCGTCGAGCGATCTCTACAGTCTAGGTGTGACTTGTCTCAACTTATTAACGGGAGTTTCGCCTTTTAGTTTATTTGACGATCTTCAGAGCCAATGGATTTGGAGAGATACTTTAGCTGAATCAATCGAGCCAAAACTAGGTGAAATACTCGATAAATTAATTCAACCTAGACCGATCGATCGCTATCCAACTGCACGAGCGGCAATTGATGCTCTACAGGAAAGTTCGGTTGAGTTACCAGCTAAGGTTATTGTTAATGAACAAAACAATACATTAACTAACATCATTGCTCCAACAATAATTAATCCAATCCCAGTAATTAACCCTAGTGATTGGGTGTGCGACTATACATTTGAGTGGCATCGGAAACCAATCAATGCGATCGCCATATCTCCTACTGGGGAATATTTAATCAGTGGTGATGATGGGGGCACTGTGGCAGTTTGGAACTTAACCATGCCACAACAACCGATGGCTACTTACCGTGCTAATAATTCGGTATATTCAGTAGCTATTAGTCCCAATCGTAGTCAGATTGCTAGCGGTGACAAACATCGTCGCGTTCAACTCCGCCGCAAAGAATCAATTAATAATTCACTTCAGGAATTACGCGCAGATTTTAGCAGTTTAGATAGTCATCAGGGATTTGTTTATAGCGTTCAATTTAGTCCTGATGGGAAAATCTTAGCTAGCGGGGGAGCCGATCGACGAATTCGATTGTGGAATCCAGATACAGGTAAAATTATCTATACTCTCGATGGACATCAAGAGTCAGTAATGGCGATGCAGTTTATGCCAAATGGTAAAATATTAATCAGTGCAGGTGCCGATCGTACGATCCGGTTCTGGGATTTAGAACACAAACAATTGCTCAAGACAATTGAGGCTCACGAACAGACCATTCATGCACTAGCACTTAGTCAGGATGGACAAATAATTATTAGTGGTAGTGGCGATCGCACTGTCCAAGTTCGACAATTAGGTACATCAATTCACCATACATTAATAGGGCATCAGGATGGGGTACTAGCCGTGGCAATTAGTCCCAATGGTAAAACGATCGCCTCCGGCTCAATGGATGGCATGGTGAATCTTTGGGATGCCGATACGAAGCAATTGATTAATAGTTTTCCAGCCCATCCCAGTGCTGTCAAATCGATCGTTTTTCAACCGAGTGGACAAGCATTAATTACTGCTAGTTGGGATCGCACGATTAAAGTATGGCGAACCGCATAAGTTTTGGACGGGAGCGGTAGGGTGTCCTCGCCCCAGTGTCAAGCACCTACATATTTTTAGTAACTGTTCAGGGGGTAATCAGAGAATGCGGGTTTCAAGCGAGCGCAGGACATTATTTGGTGCTTATTAGCCATTTTTTCGCCTCAGTGATGGCTCCAACCCATTGACTTCGTACCCCCCTTGAACAGTTACTATTTTTAGGCTAATTTAGATTTTTTCAAATAAGTCCAGCCGATAGTTCTGTGCGGTTAAATTCTTGAGATGCTTGAGCCGATTGGGGGCGAGTTCTAGAAACGAATCATGCACCTCATGACCAGTTAATGGTAATACTCTAGCATCAACAATCCAGTGAACTAATAATAAATGACCTGTAGAGCGCAATCGATCGAGCATTAATTCCTGCGCTTTATTTAAATCTTCCCGACACCAATAATATCCCACTTCCGAAAGGATAATTAAATCGAAATCTCGATCGGGAAATTCTTGAGGCACTGACATCATCTGAAAATCAATATTTGTCAGGTATTCGCAGCGTTTTAGTGCTTGCGCTTGGGCAATTTTTGAGACATCGATAGATAGTAAGGAGTGACATCTTTGAGCTAGTTTCTCAGTTAAAACGCCGATCGAACCGCCAATTTCAAATCCTGACTGATATACGTCGCGTGGTAAGGCATCGAGCGTTGTCGCGTATTTTTGAGCCTCATACTCACTCGTTTCAAATTGCCAAGGATCGGAATTTTCCTGATACAGAGCTTCAAAAAAATCTGATGTGAGCGATGCGGGATTAGATGACTTCATAAAACTTCCTCAAAATAAACTTCCCAGGGGCGGGTAAAATTAGTTAGTAGTTCTGCGGTTAAACAGAAACCATTGGGATCGTCATCAATCAGTTGACCGAGTTGAGAGCGATAAGCCGCGATCGCTTGACACTTGCGATCGAGTACTGGTTCGATATTTAGTCGCCACCCAGAGATCTGAACTAGATCTGGGGTCTTTTGCTGCTGTTGGATATCCCAGTCCCAAATTGGATATTCGATAACTTGAGGTGTAATACCTAAGCTGAGGATTGCGGCTTGAATCAATTGCCAAGTAGCCCGATGATCGGCATGAGGATCGAATCGCCAAGGGATAAAAATCGTGTCGGGTAAAGCTGTTTTTAAATAGGCTTGACACAGTGTTTTAGCTCGGGGAAAATTAAATGCGGTTAATGTCGGTACCGAGCCATCTTTGAGCCGTAAAAAAGTTACCGCAGATCGCTCTACGCCGAGGATTGATAGTGCAGTTAGAGTTTCCTGTTCTCGCAGCGACTGGAGCGCAGGTGCTGGATATTTTTGAGAGTTTGGATGCGAAAGTGTACCATCACTGATGACGAGGACTCGGACATCATAGATGCGATTGCAAAGTAGCGCGATCGCACCACCACAGCCGAGGGTTTCATCATCAGGATGCGGTGCAACGACGACAACTCGCTGGCGATCGATCGCACTGAGATCTCGCACAGGCAAATCCTCTGGACTAGCTAATAACAAGCTAATCTCGGCAATGTTCTGACGACTCTGTGGGGGTAATTCATCACTTACCTCGACGACAGGAACGGAGTTATGTACTTGACGATCCGATCGAGGATCGTCACTAGATTCTGTGGGAGGATGGTTCATGAGTCCACAGTGAATCGGTAATTTCAACATTTTTCAGCGCGTATCGTCCTACCGTGGCTAATGCGGCATCAAAGGCAGGTTGACGCAAGTAGAGAGTCAAGTCTCGCACGATCCGCTCGATCGGGTAAGGGGGTAATAATCCGCGCGTTCCGACCGATCGTTCGGTGAGTTGAATTGCTTCCATACAAATTTGCTCGATCGCGGTGCGTACCATGCTGGCGTAGGCAACTAGAGCATCCGCTTGGGGATTTACTACGGCTGGATCTCCGGCAAAGATCGGGTGATACTGTTCGAGCTGTTGGGCTGCACCCTGAAGCCACATCCGACCGCTTTCTAACCCGATCGCCATCTTGCCAAAACGTTCTTCTTGATAGGGGTCTTGGGTGCGATTTAAGGTCAGTAAGAATTCTCTGGCGGCATTGAATAGAGCCTCTGCGCCACCTAGCTGGACGGCGGCAAACCGCACCACTCCGGCAGTTAACCAGGGCTGTTTATAGTATTGCCCAGGGTATCCGATCAGCTCGCTCTCGTCGAGGATTACGCCTGTAAAATCAACTTTATAGCTAGCAGTTGCCCGCATCCCCGCAGGTTGCCACCAGTTTGGATCGATCGCGGTTTCTACTTCATCCATTGACACGATACATAGTTGCCAATCGCCATTAGGCAGGGTGCCACCGATGAATGGTCTTTCGACACACCCGCACCCCGTGGCAAAGGTTTTGGAGCCTTCTAATCGATATTTGCCATCGCCCAAAGGCAGAATTTTAACGCCATCTGTCTCTTCTGCATTCCACACCCCAAAAATTTTGTGGCGACGAGCATCTTTGGCGTAAGCTTCAATCTGTGCTGGAGTGCCAAAAGTCTGAAGCAGTTGCAGACCATTTACGTGACCCTCATAGATCCGCCCGACAGCTAGATTGGCACGTCCAATATTTTTTAAGATCGTCAGCAACTGCTGGATCGAACTAGCATCGATCCCCAGCCCCAATCCACCGAGATTGCTGGCTAAAGGTGCCGTCAATAGACCCACACTAGCGATTAGCTCAAATTCTTGGGCGGGATAGGCTCCATGTCGATCGATCGCTGCCGCATTGGTACTACAAAACTCGATCGTCTCGGCGATCTGTTCGAGTAGATCGATCGGTTCAAATTTGTGCGCTGTTAACTCGTGAGCCAAATTTAATGTTTGTGCGGGTACGTGGATCGCGGTCAAGGCTTCCTCCTCAAGTTGCATCCTCACTTTGTTAGTTCATATCGATCGGGACTACATAGATTTTGGGGCAAGTTGTGAATTTTTGGATCTATCTAATGAGAGAGATTACCTACTCATCCGCCGACTTTTGCTTAGATAAGTCGGCGATCTAACTTGTTTTGCTTATACCTTACGATCGGCAGTTACGACATCTTTGTGACGATCCACCTCCGGCTGTTTGTGCGCTCCTGGCAATACCGACTCAGCCAGAGTTTTCACCAAAATGTACAGAATCGGCACCAAAAATAGACTCAAGAACGTCGCCAAGAATAGCCCACCAAATAGTGCTGTCCCCAATGACCACCGACTACTAGCTCCCGCGCCTTCGGATAGTACCAGCGGTAAAAATCCCAACAACGCCGCAAACGAAGTCATCAAAATCGGTCGCAATCGTTCTTCCCCCGCCTTGACTGCGGCGCGGGTATAGCTCATCCCCTGCTCGGTGAGTTGGTTGGCAAACTCGACTATCAAGATCGCATTCTTGGCAGCCAATCCGATCAGCGTTACCAGTCCCACCTGGCAATAGATATCATCTACCACCTTGGGGAATAGACTATCAGCCATAAAGATATTCGATCGAATCCAAATCGCCGTCATCGCCCCCAAGATCGCCAGCGGGACAGTGAGCAATATAATCAGCGGGTCGGTATAGCTCTCATACTGCGCCGCCAATACCAGAAAGACAATGACGATCGCAATCCCAAAAATCAGCCCCGTGGCACCGCCAGAAGCCTTCTCCTGGAGATAAGTCCCCGTCCACTCATACCCAAATCCTTGCGGTAAGGTGGCTGTGGCGACTTCCTCCATTGCTTTAATTGCTTGTCCAGAACTGGCACCAGAAGCTGGATTACCCTGCACTTTGATCGATCGATACAAGTTATAGTGCGAAATCGTTTTCGGCCCCACAAATGGCGTAATTGTCACTAGACTGCTCAACGGAATCAGCGTCCCAGTCGTGCCAGTTGTTGTGCTTGTCCCTGCCGCCCCAGGGACACCCCGCGAACGCACATATAGTTTCCCGATATCGTTAGGATTGGCGCGAAACTTGCCATCGGCTTGGAGATAGACGCGGTACTGGCGTTGTCCCTGCAAAAAGTCATTGACATATTGCGAACCCAAATAAGCCTGTAGAGTGGTGAAGATTTGATTGACATCGACATTGAGAGCTTTAGCTTGGTTGCGATTGACTTGGATGTCAAATTGCGGCGTATTAGCAGTGAACTGAGTAAAGACGCGTTGGAGTTCTGGGCGTTTATTTGCAGCAGCAATAAATTTCTGAGCGTTTTCGACCAAGGTTTCGATCGGTGCCGTTCCCGTCCGATCTTGGATTAGGAACTCAAACCCGCCTGTGGCACTCAATCCTCGGACTGGCGGCGCATTCACCGCCAGCACTCTGGCTTCGGTAATCCCTGAGAGCTTTTTATTCAGATTCTTCAGCAAACCATACACAGACTGAGTTTCTAGTGTTCGCTCCTTCCAAGATTTGAGACTGACAAACCCCAGCCCCACATTGGCAGCACCACCATCAAACCCAAACCCCGTAATCAAAAATGTCGCTTTAACTTCGGGAATCACGGCGACTTCTTTGGCTACCCGATCCATAACTGCTGAGGTGTATTGCAGCGATACCCCATCGGGAGCTTGAGCGATTACAAAAAAGTAACCCTGATCTTCTTCGGGGATAAACCCAGTCGGCACTGCTCTATACATAAATACAGTCGCCACTAACCCCGCAATAAATACCCCAATCACTAGCAACTTCGCACCTGTTAGGAAACTCACAAAGCCGATATAGCGGCGGGTAAACCAAGTAAAGCCCCGATTGAACTTGCCAAAGAACCAGCCCACAGGCCCCCGTGCGGGTTGTGCTGGGCGCATGATCAGAGCGGCGATACTCGGCGAGAATGTCAGTGCATTGAAAGCAGAAATCGCGATCGAGCAAGCCACCGTCAAGGCAAACTGTCTGTAGACGATCCCACTCGTCCCTGGTATAAATGCTACCGGAATAAACACCGCCATCAACACCAGCGAAGTCGCCACAATCGCCCCCGTCAGCTCGTGCATCGCCTCAATTGCCGCCTCCAAGGGGGGTACCCCCTGTTCCAACTTAACCGCGATCGCTTCTACCACAATGATCGCATCATCGACCACAATCCCGATCGCCAGCACGAACCCAAACAACGTCAAAGTATTGATTTGAAAGCCCAATACCAATAGAGCCGCACACGTCCCGATCAAAGATACCGGAATCGCGATCGTCGGAATAATCGTCGTCCGCCAGTCTTGCAAAAATACAAAAATTACCAACACGACCAACACGATCGCTTCGATCAAGGTATATAGTACCTCTTCTAATGAAATTTCCACGAACGGTGTCGTGTCAAAAGCAACCTGTGCTTTGAGTCCTGGCGGAAAACTCTGCTTTAAAGTCTCGATCTGCGCTTCTACAGCCTTGGCAACTTGCAAAGCATTACTTCCTGGCAGTTGATACACTCCCAAGCCCACAGCCGCTTTCGGATTATTTCCAGGTAATGTAAATTTAGCACTAGAATTATAGTTTTCTGCGCCCAATTCAACTCTACCCACATCGGAGAGCTTCAGGAGCGTACCCCCCCTACTGACTTTTAGTACCAAATTCTCAAATTCTGATACTTGCTTGAACCGACTAGTTGCCCGCAATGAGAACTCATAACTTTGATTAGTTGGAGCGGGTTCTTTGCCGATTGCCCCCGCACCCACTTGGATATTTTGCTCCTGCAAAGCCGTCGTAATATCTTGCGGTGTAATTTGATTTTGTGCCAATTTATTTGGATCGAGCCACAATCGCATCGCATATTTACGCTCCCCAAAAATCCGCACACTGCCCACCCCAGGTACCCGTTTAATCAGATCGAGCAGATACAGATCGACATAGTTACTCAAGAAAATATTGTCATACTCACCATTTTCTGCATAAAAACCATATACCAATAACAGACTACTAGATGCTGTTTCGACTGTTACGCCGAGCCGTTGTACCTCAGTTGGCAATTGAGGTGCTGCTAAAGCTTGCTTGTTTTGAACGTTGACTTGAGCGATATCTGGATTGACATTACTGGGGAAAGAAACGGTGATATTACTCGAACCGTCATTACCTGTATTGGAAGATATATAAGATACATTTTTAACACCATTGATCTGACGTTCGATAATATTGGTAACGGTACTTTCCGTCGTCTGTGCATCTGCACCAGTATTATTTGAAGTCACATTGATCTGAATCGGAGCCAAATCCGGCAACTGCGAGATCGGCAAAATCGGAATCGCAATACTCCCCAATAGTAGAATAATGAATGTACATACTGTTGTTAAAACTGGGCGTTTGATAAAGGTATTTACAAACATTGTTTAGGGGGTAGGCTTTAGGCTTTAGGTTTTAGGTTTTAGGTTTTAGGCTTTATGTTTGAGAATTGTCAGTGCGATCGAACTAATTATTAATGAGATTGCTGGAATCCTAGCTGGTGGGCAGTTCCCACCCTCCAAAACTATGTTTTACCCTATTTTCCCCATATTAGCGGAAGAGCTATCTCATTAACAGCAGACGAGAAGTAGAATACCCACACAACTATTGCCGCTATATTCCATCCTGAAAAACGATCGTTTCGATCGTGCCTTGGTGCAATTGCAAGATTTAAGTTATTTGCTGCTTTTTGAACTGGAATCAGAACTAATGCAAACATAAAGTCTACTAATATATCTATAAGTAGAGGTAAGAACTCTGATGAAAACCTCGACAATATCCTAACTATAATCCAAATCATAACAATTAATGTTGAGTTATAATTGGTAGAGACATTGCTTGAATTAGCCGATTTCTTGATTTTTTCAATTAAAGGATAGATGAAAAATATTCCAAAAATTGCCCTCCAAATAGGCATGATTTTACTGCCTTCTTTTAATTTTATTAGTTTCCAGTTTTTATATAACCAAAAAATTTGATAAAATCCTAATGTGACTGTGGACATCACCACAAATTTACGAATGGAGACTGGGAAAAAGACGGGCGAAGATGCTTGGTTCATCTATTTGATATAATTGAGTAATAGCTAATATTGTAGGGTGGGCAGTGTCCACCATCTGCTATCATTGAAACATTTTTAATAATTGGAGATATTTTAAATTACTAAGTGTAAAACCTAGATGGTGGGCAGTGCCAAATACTGCATCTAATCCGTCGGGACTGCCCTCTTCACCACGGCATAAATCGATCGCCAAATTTGTAGTTGATAGTGCCGATTAGTTGATGCGATCGCTAGAACCCTAGCTGGTGGGCAGTGCCCACCCTCCGCAAATACTAAGGATCTTTTTGAGCGTTATTATCTTCAGGGGCGATCGCGATCGCTGCGCCATTTGTCAAACTCAGTAGCCCCGAAGTCACAATCCTCTCCCCAGGCTTCAACCCCTGATTTACTTGGTAATTATTCCCCTCGATCGATCCCAACTCCACGGGCTGCTGTCTAGCGACTAATGAACTCTTGCCATCTGGAGATTGCTTCCCAGCATCCGCTACAAATACAAATGTCTTCCCACCCAACCGCGATACCGACGTTACCGGAATCAAAATACCTGGGCGTTTGTTCCATACTACTCTGGCTTGTACCGACTGATTATTGAGCAATCGCCCACTCGAATTGGCAAAATTAGCCTTCGCCAAAATCGTCTGCGAGTCTGCCGTAGCGTTCGGCGCGATAAAACCGATCTTGCCCATCTCGATCGACTTACCAGCGGCGTCTAGCAGCTCTACAGATGTCCCTGCCCGCAACTGTTTGACGCGATCGAACGGAATTGCTAAATTCAGGTCAAAGGAGTCATTTTTGGTCAACGTCGTCAGCGCGTCACCCTTGGCAGCATAGTCACCCACCTTGAGCGGGATATTCCCCACAGTTCCGGTAAATGGAGCTAATACTTTGGCATACTGAAGTTGGACTTGAGCCGATCGCACCTGCGCCGCTGCCTGACTTACTTGGGCTTGGGCTTGGGCGATTTCTTGGGGGCGCGACCCATTGAGCTGCTGTTGGAGGTTTTGTTGCTGCTGATTGACTGTTGCGGAAAATGAGTTAATATCCGCAGTCCGCGTTTGGCGGAGTTGGTCTAATTTGCGCTGCGCCACTACTAGCGCGGCGGCGGTGTTGCGCTGCTCATTGGCATATCCAGCATACGAGTCTTGAGACACAGCACCTTGCTTAACTAATTGAGCATAGCGATTGGCTCGCGATTGGGCGAGTGTGAGTGCCGATTGTGCCGAGACGATTTGGGCTTGGGCTTGGGCGATCCCTTCGAGTTCCGATCCCGATTGAGCATCTGTGAGCTTGGATTGGGCTTGGGCTAATGTTGCTCTGGCTTGAGCGACTTGTTCGGGGCGAGTACCAGCTTTGAGTAGTCCGAGATTGGCATTGGCTTGTTCTAGTGCTGCTTGACGCTGCTGGAGTAGAGCCTGAGCATCGTCGCTTTGCAAACTGATAATCGGCTGTCCCTGCTGGACGAGATCGCCTTCTTTTGCTAGGATTTGCACGATCCGTCCTTCAACCTGAGGCTTGACTGTCACAAACCGAGGCGATATTAATGTCCCGATAAATACCGCGCTATCTTGCACGGTGTTTGTGGTGACAGTAGCAAGCTTGACAAGTGCCGCTGGCGGTTTACCCTGTGCGCTAGCACCTCCAGGTGCTGCTGTACTCGCACGGCTAGATTGCCACCACCGCCAGCTCAAACCCAAGCCGCCGACTAACAAAATAATTCCCAATAGCCAAGACCAATTCCGCTGTTTGTGTGGTGGCGCAGGTTGTTGCTTTAAGATCGATTGTTCTGGTAGATCCGATCGATCTTGAGTCACATCATCTCGTGCATGTGGTTGTGCTTCCACAGGCTCTGGATGTTTGGGCAACTTAGAGTGAGACATATTTAATTTGATAATTTTTGATTGAGATTTTACTATGCCTGCTGGAGAAGATGCCTGAAAAGTTCATGATGTGACCTCTAAAGCCTAGAAATCCGCTCGGAAAATAGGTACTTTGAATTCGGTTCTCTCTAGTTAGATTAAGGGAATTGAGTACAAATGTAAGGATCGAAAGGAGCTTTTTCAAAGACCGCCGCTCCTCAGTCAACTATTTTTCAGCTTTGGGAGCCTTTTTAAGTACGATCGTCAGACTACTCACTGTTGGATCGAACCGATTGAATATCTGTGTGTGTTCTGCCGATCTTCAAATTTGTGGTGTCCAAATCTTGCCGAGCGGCTGACCTAGCAACTCGGCAAGATTTAATTTTTAAACAGTTACCCACCATATCTTTAGGTAATTATTGACTTTTTACCTCTACCTAATGATGGAGATCGGGAACATCCACCAGCTCGATAAAGTGGAGCGATCCGATTTTGATTATTTCAGACCGACTCTTTCACAACTGTCAACTAAATTTATCGCTTGGGTACCAAACAGCGAATCGCTTCTAGCAACCCTCTGGCTTTATTCAAAGTTTCCTCATATTCTGTAACTGGATCGGAATCAGCCACTAATCCCGCACCTGCTTGTACCGAAACATGATGATGTCCCGCTCCATCGGGACGAACTACCATCGTCCGTAAGGTAATTGCTGTGTTTAATTGCCCCTCAAAATCATAATAACCATACACTCCAGAATAAGCACCCCGCCGACAGCCTTCCAAATTGTGGATGATTTCGAGAGCGCGAATTTTTGGTGCGCCGCTAACTGTACCCGCAGGGAAACAAGCTTTGAGTAAATCCCAAGCTGTTTTACCTGGTGCGAGTTGTCCGACGGCATTGCTGACAATGTGCATCACATGAGAATAACGCTCGATCGTCATTAATTTATCTACCACAACTGTGCCACTCTGACAAACTCGACCCAGATCGTTGCGTCCTAAATCGATCAACATCACATGTTCGGCAACTTCTTTGGTATCTGCGAGGAGTTCCAATGCCAGAGCGTCATCTTCTTGAGGTGTTAGCCCGCGCCGACGGGTACCTGCAAGTGGGCGGAGCGTGGCTTTGAGTGTACCATCATAATTTCGATCGGCTCTGACCATCACTTCAGGACTAGAGCCAATAATCTGCCAATCCCCAAAGTTGAAGTAAGCCATATACGGAGAGGGATTGACTAGGCTTAGAGATCGATAAAGATCGAATGGATCGCCAGTATAACCAGTAGATAACTTTTGCGAAACAACAACTTGGAATACATCCCCTGCGGTAATATGTGCCTTCGCTGTTTCCACATTCGCGCAAAACTCCGCTTTGGAAGTATTGCTAGTATATGCGGCGGGGAGTTCGGTGAGGGCGGGACTGGGTTGAGGTGGAGTCCATTCTAACAGCTTGGGCACAAGCGGCTGTTGTAGTTTCTCGACGAGAGTTTTGACTCGATCGCACGCCTGAGTATAAGCAAGTTCTAGATTACCATCACAACCTAACAAATCGGCATACGCGATCGCCCAAATTTTGCGCTTGACTCGATCGAACACGATCAGATGGTCTACCTGCATCCACAAACCATCGGGAAGGTCGTCGGCAGTAGCTGGATGAATTGGGACTCTAGATTCAATCCATTTCATCAATTCATAGCCCCAGAAGCCAAATAAACCCCCAATTCCTCCAGGTAGTTGTGGGAGTTTGACAGGTTTGTAAGGTGCCAGACACTCAGTCAACGTCTCAAACGGATCGCCTGAAAAGACAGAGACACTCCCATCGCGGTGAGTTTTGGTCGTGCGATCGCCTCGATTTTCCAACACCCAGAGCGGGTTACAGCCCAAGAAACTATACCGTCCGACAGTTTCCCCACCCTCGACAGATTCCATCAAAAAGCTGTAGGGTTGACCCGCACATACCTTATACCATGCAGAAACTGGGGTATCTAGATCTGCCACCCACTCTTGATAGACAGGAATAAAATTCCCCTGACTTGCTAGTTGGCTGAATCGATCGAAACTGGGGAAGATCATTGGGAAAATTGCGGCTGGGTATTTATCCTATTGTCGCTGTTAGGGTGAGTTTAAGGAAATAATTTTGTCGATCTTCACTGGGGAATCCCTGTTTGTGTGAATCGTTGCCTCTGCGATCGATGCCAACAGTCTCCGCCAAAAGGTGTAATTCTGTTCGGACTGTGATATGTGTGCGAACAATTACGGGTAAAGTATATAATATTTATGTATCAGAAAAGCGACTACCTCGGCTGGAGCATGTCAATTGAGTACCAGCTACACCCATTGAAAGCCGTTGAAGCGGCGGCAATGTTTTTGAGCCTGCATGGAAAACCAATGCAGTATCTAGGCTTGCTTAAATTGCTTTACATGGCCGATCGCATTGCCTTAGAGCGGATGGAGCAGCCGATAACTGGAGATCGGTATTTTTCAATGAAGTTTGGCCCAGTCCTCAGTAGTATTTACGCTCTGATTAGAGGAAAGCAAGTCAATGGAGCTTTGCCTGTCTGGGAGCGTTTTATTAGTCGCAGCGGCTATGAAGTTTCATTGAAAGGCAATCCAGGACGCGAAGAGCTTTGTGAAGAAGAAGAGGATATTATCCTAGAAGTCTATAAATCTTGTGGGCATTATGATGGTTTCGTTCTTGCCGATTTGACTCATGATTTTCCAGAGTGGCAAAAACCAGTGCCGGAAAACTCTGCTATCCCACTCCCTGTGGAATCTATTCTCAAAAGTGTTGGTAAAAGTGACACGGAAATCGCAGAAATTCAAAGAGCAGCAGCCCGAGAGCTGTATTTAGATGGAGTTCTCAATGGCTAGCATCTCCATCAATATTTAATTAAGTATCGATTTACTTTCGATCGATCGAGTAGCTAATCACTAGCCCAGGCTAATGCGTCTTTAAAGGTAAATCCCGACATCTCATCGACAATCCCAATTTCTAGCACGGCTTGAAAGACGATCGAGCAGTGAAGATTGGTAATAGTTTCACGATCGATTCCCCAAGTTTGGAAAAAAATTGATAGAGTTTTATTCCGATCGTCTCCAGATCGATCTCCACCAATAATTAGACAGTGTGGCAGCTCGTCTACTTGTGGATACTCGATTAAGGTAAAGACGTTACTGATTTCTTTTTCCCAAATTGCGTCTACTCGCATAAATTTGTCACTCTCCTACTCATAGCGAATGCCAGCGGCTGTAAGTCGTTCAATTGCTTCACCCAACCTGTCGAGATCGGCAATTAGACTAATTCTGACATATCCTTCGCCGCCGATCCCAAAGGCATTTCCAGGGGTGAACACAACACCTGTTTTTTGCAATACCGTCAGCGCAAAGTCGGTAGAATTCCAACCTACAGGGCAGGGAATCCATAGATACATGGTAGCTTTGGTAGGTTTAATCTTCCAGCCCAATTTAGCTAATCCCGCGATCGTAAAGTCGCGGCGTTCGCGATAGCGGTTTTGAACTTGGGTAACGTATTCGTCGGGTAGTTCGAGGGCTGTCTGAGCGGCTGTCTGGAGTGCGGCAAAAATCCCATAATCGAGGTTGGTTTTGAGGGTGCGGAGTCCTTGGATGATCTGACTATTACCCACTACAAAGCCGACTCGCCAGCCCGCCATATTATAGGTTTTGGAGAGTGTATGGAACTCAACCCCGATCTCCTTAGCTCCAGGGATTTCTAACAGGCTGGTGGGCTTGTAGCCGTCGAAAGCGAGTTCGGCGTAGCAGAGATCGTGAACGAGTAGGATTTTATATTCGTGGGCAAAGGCGACGACATCTTCAAAGAAGGAGCGCGGTGCAGTGGCTCCAGTGGGATTGCTGGGATAGTTGAAGAAGAGAATTTTGGCTTTGCGGGCAACATCTTCAGGAATATCATTGAGATCGATCTCCCAATCGTTCTCTGGTTTGAGGATAATGTTATGTATCTTAGCACCCGCGATCGCTGGCCCCCGAAAGTGGACGGGATAGGCGGGACTGGGAACTAGAACGGTATCGCCAGGATTGATATAAGCTAGGGCTAAATGTCCCAATCCTTCCTTAGATCCTAGCAAGGGTAGTGCTTCACTATTGGGGTCGAGGGTGACACCATAGCGACGATAATACCATTTGGCGATCGCCCCACGAAAATTGGCGGTGCCTTCAAATGGGGGATAACCATGATTGGTGGCTTCGTCTAGGGCATCCTTAGCTGCGGCAATTACTGGAGCGGGTGCAGCACCATCTGGATTGCCCATGCCCAAGTCGATCAGATCTACCCCCTGGCTGCGGGCATTGGCTTTGAGTTCCTCCAACCGAGCAAAGACGTATTGGGGTAGGGATTGGAGGCGTTCGGCGGGGCTAATCCAGTCTAAGGTCATTGTCTTATATTGATGTTCGATCGTTGGCACAACCTCTTTCCAAGGATAATTATAGCCGAGTGTGTGTCTCTAGAATATGAGGTTCGACCGCCATTCCGATCGTTCGAGCCAAGCGAAACTTACAACCGCTAGCTCGGAGCTGGTAAATTTACCTTTTGGATCGACAGTTAATCGGCAACTTTATTACTACTCGATCGTCTTGAGTGTATATCTCTCCTAACCGCTTAGTCAAACAGTACCATGTCCAACTCGATCGTCATTTTCAGTAACATAGGAGTGATTATAACTACATTGATGATCCCGCAATTTGCCGCAGATGCTCGGCTTCAGACCCCAAAAACTTGCGTCGATCCTCAGCCCATTTCCCAACGGATTGCACTCACTCTGACAGCGGACAAAAAAGTGATTAAAGATAACAAAACTATCTTTGAACGTATTGCTGGCAAAGCTGCTGTTAAACCTGGAGATATTATCAAATATACCGTCATTGCTAAAAATAATAGTCGTTGTCCGCTCAAGAATCTGATTTTGAAACAACCGATTCCTAAAGGAACTAATTATCTCAAAGATTCGGCGACTGCGGTCGATGGTGCCGAATTATTATTTAGTATTGATGGTGGCAAAACATTTGTATCTAAACCACTGGTTGGGACGGAACCAGCACCTGCGACTGCTTATAACTATCTGCGGTGGAAGTTTTCAGGCATCATGCCAACTAATGCTCAAGTCAAAACTACTTATGAGTTGCAAGTAAAATAGAGATTGGTCATTGGTAACTAGCTACCACTTCCCAAGATATATAAGCTAACTAAAGTACTGCTGTTCCAAAGACTATGTAATAACATCGGTGCCAAGAGATTGCGAGTACGGGCATAGACGATGCCCAGAATGATGCCCAGCGTTGTGAGTGGCAAAATTTCTGATAGACTCAGATGGGCAACTCCAAACAATAAACCACTGATCCCGATTGCTCCCCAGGTAGGCACGTAGCGGGTCAAGGAAGGTAGGAGAAATCCCCGAAATAAGCATTCTTCAAATAGTGGGGCTGCGACTGCCGCAGTGAGAAAAAACAGCAACAATGCGATCGAATCTTTCCCTTCGAGGACGATTTGCAGTAGTGGATTACTACCACCTTGTCCCTGCCAAATTTTATCATTGATTAAGGACACCACAATCACCATCGGTGTGGCGACCAAGTAGCCCCCAATTCCCCACAGCAGCCAATTAGATTTCCAGTTAAATTTAAACCAATCGGGTGGTAGTGGAAAATAAGATTTAATCGACAAATACAATACACCAATTGCCAAGCCAGACATCAAGACATAGCTACTAAATACATAAGCTCCTTGTCCTCTAGCAGTTAATGTAGCTGGATTGACAACTGCACTAAATAAAACTGGAAGTAAAAACTGTCCGACAAAAAAGAAGCCAACCATGAATACTTGCCAGACAATCTCCCAATCCCAGGGAGATGACCACGGAGTATCGATCTGTTCGAGTAATATCTGTGAGAAGGTTCGTTCTACTCGTTGCTGAATCAGGGTAATGATAAATCTAATCGTGAAAAAGATAATTAAGCCGACACCACTCAAGCCGATTACTACTCGGGGAATTGTAATTAAGGCTAGGTTGATTACGGCATTTTTAGATCTTACTTGCTCGGTCAGTTCGAGCTGTGCTAATTCGGTCTTGTCGCCTAGATCTGTATATAATTTTTCTAAGGCTCGATCGCGAAACCAGCCATCAAAATTGGACGTGATTTCGGCTGTGATTTGTGGTGATGTATTAGTATTAATTTCCGACGGTTGTTGCCAAATATCTACTAATGATGCTGCAACATTTTTAGACTTATTTGTTGACTTGGCAATAACTTTATTCCAAGTTTTAATTGCTTGCTCTGGTTGGTTGTTGGCGGATTGTAGTAGTCCGATTCGCAAGTCGATTTTATCGATTTCTGTCTGTGCTGAAGATATTGTCCGAGCGACTAGATTAGTTTGGAGTTCGATCGATCGCTGGCTCTTGGGATCGGTAGCTGAAGGTGCTAAATCTGCTAAACTACTTTTGAGTTTGACGATCGCCTCCTCATCACTTTCTCGCGCAGTTTCATACTGTTGAATGGCAGATTTGAGCAGATCTGTACCCACGATCGATTTCTGTAATGCACCCAATCCCTCATCATCGCTGGTGGGTTTCCATGCCGATGCTACTAGCACGAGATTGGTTTGATACAGCTCGAATTTGCCTTGAATCTGGGGTCGATCGATCGTCTCAATCAGTGAGAAGATCAGCTTGAATATAATAAATACTGTGAGGACGCTCAGTAAAATGCGGCGCAGAGATTTAAAAGATGTGAGATTGTGGCGATCGTCGAGACTCATTAAAATGCCAGCTAAAATTTACAACTAGATTGTTATTATATGCCGTTAACTCAGAAGTTTGCCTATCTGTTTAGCATCACTCTCGGTTTCAGCATTTTATTATATTTATTGCGCGGTTTGGGGATTGTTACTTTTTTGCCAGGTAGCATATTGCTAGGATTAATTGTCCTAGCAATATCAACTTTTTTTATGTATACTATCTCAATTACCCAACGATAATGAGCCTAATTATCGCAACTTCAGCTCATCGGGTGAAATCCCAGGGGTGTCGTTTGATTAGATGCTTGAGGGGATGTCGAGCGATTAAGTACACTCAATCTCGGTGTAATTGCGAGTTAATCGCGCCTAGATATTTCGATCGACTGTCAACTGCTAACTGCTGCGATTATCGAGGTGCTACGACTGTACCTGTGGATTTTTTATTACGCGCCCGCAATGCTTCAAGTTGACGCTGGCGATAATTTTCAGTTGCTGAATTTAGTTGCTCTTGTTGCTCCTTGTTGTAATTAGGATTAGTCTGACTATTGAGTTGTGCTTGGTTGATGATATTGAGCAATCCAGATGTGTCACCGCCAGAAGCTCGACTGAAAGGATCGCGATTGTCGCTACTACTTCCAAAGCCGCCATTATATTGAGCTGAGGCAATTGTGGGCATCAGGGAGATTGATAAGCCGAGGAGCAGACAGACAGGTGTGAGGAATAGTTTCATAGCTAAAGACTCAGAAAAGGGATGGTGATAATGTTACCGAAACGGCTAATTATGTTTGAAGCAGCTATAGATGAGGATGTCTGAAATCCTCACATAGTTCCTCAGATTAACAAAGAGTAGGGGTTTAAATTCCCCACATTTTAGGTAGATTGTTTTTAGCGTGGTATCTCAACCCCCATTCTAAAAACCCAATTATCAATTATCAATTATCAATTATCAATTAATTTAAGCTAGACGACGTTTTAGCAGTGGTTGAATGGCTGTGAGGGTAAATGCAGCAAAACCGACTAAAATCAGCAATGAGGTGCCAAAGGAAACAGATCCCCAAGGTGCTTGGAGCACGATACTACTGAGATCCCACTGTGGATGATTGTATAAGTAGCGAATTGGTTCGATCGCGTATGTCAGCGGATTGAGAGATGCTACCATCTGCAACCATGAGGGCATAAATGTCAGCGGTGCTAAGGCGGTACTGGCAAATAATAGGGGCAGGTTAATTACGAAAATTACGGCAATCAGTTCGATATGTCCGGGTAAAGCGAAAGTGAACCCCAAACTCAAAGCGGTAACGCCTAGAACTAGCAGTAGGATAATCAGGGCGATAATCCCCAATCCGGCGATACTCGGCAAACCTGCACCCATCAGTGCATTGACTCCGATAATCGCGGCTGTCTGTACAAAGCTCAATGCGACGATATAAATCGCTGAAGCTGCCACGATGGAGTATCGAGAGGCTAAAGGCGCAACGAGGAGACGATTGAGAAAGCCAAACTCGCGATCGAACATCACGGGCAATCCCGCGTTTAGTGCGCCGACAAAGGCAGTAAAGACGATCAATCCCGCACCTAAAAATTGTCCGTAGCTCAAGTCATTACCCATCATCCCTTTAGGTGCATTCTGAAATAATGCGCCAAATAGCACCAGCCACATCAACGGCTGCACGATGCCCGCAATCAGTGTTGAAGGACGACGTTGGAGTTGGATAAATAGCCGTTTTGTCAGGGCTAAGGTTTCCTGAATAAAGTCAGCAAGCCCATCCGATTGGAGTGGTTCGCGCGATCGAAGGCGATCGTTCGGTTGTAAGTTTACAGATGTAGAAGTGTCGATCGTACCGCTCATGGTAGGGTTGTGGTGAATGATGATGGTTAAACAGTTGACAGTTGACAGTTGACAGTGAAGTTGTTATTGGGGAGATTTAAATTGTCTAATAACAACTATCTGCCTAAAGGTATGGGCACCATGCTGTTTGGTGAATTTTAGTTATTTTCTGTGGGTAACTCGTTGCCACCAGGAGTAGGGATTGAACTGATGACGGTAACGATGGGCTTCTTTACCTGCTAGCAGTATGCCCATCCAGAAGAGGACTTCGCTAATTATGACTAAACTAGCTGTAGCTATCGCTTTTTGGGCGATTGATAAGGGGAGAAGGGGGACGAAGAGGATCGCCGCCCATAACAGGCAAGAAGTGACGATGAGCAATAGCCCTAGCTTGGAATAAACTCTCGCTCTCACTGACTTTTTTACCCCTATCGCATACTTTGTTTTTTCTCGGCTTTGAGATCGCGACTTCCAGCAGCACTGAGTTCGGCATCTAGGATGGTTTTGCCTGTAGCGGCTAGATAGACATCATCTAAACTAGGTCGCGATTGAGAGATGCCAAAGATGGGGATTCCCGCCGTCTGAAGTGACTGTTGGATCGTCATCAGGACATCCCGATCTGGTGTAACTACCAAGTTGAGGGAGTTTGCCGAAGTAGCATTGACGATCGCTTCTTGGACACATGGTAGTTCGCTCAACATTTTTTGAGCTGTTTCGGCTTCTGATAAAGGTGTGAACTCGCGAATGCGGAGCGTAATGCGATCGCCACCTAACTTATTTTTCAGCTCGGCTGGCGTACCTTCAGCGATTACCAATCCTCGATCGATAATGCCGACTCGATCTGCGAGTGCATCTATTTCTTCGAGATAATGACTGGTAATGAGGATTGTTGTCCCACTCGCTCGGAGCTGACGCAAGAAATCCCACACGACGATCCGACTCTCAATATCCAGTCCTACAGTTGGCTCGTCTAATACGAGGACTTCTGGCTGGTGGAGTAATCCTGCCGCCAAGTCGATCCGCCGTTTCAATCCGCCTGAATAGGTGCCTGTCTTCTTATCGGCATAACTTTGTAGATCGAGTACTTCTAGTAATACTTCAATCCGCTGCCTAGCTTCCGCCTTGGGGATGTGATAAAGTGCGGCTTGGAGTTCGAGCAACTCCCGCCCAGTGAGAATTTTATCGAGAGCGACTTCTTGAGCGACGTAACCGAGTCTTTTCCTGGCTTCACGGGGCTGTTCGAGGACAGAAACGCCGCTTATTTCGATCGTGCCACTATCGGGCTTGGCAAGGGTACACAAGCAGCGAATGGTGGTAGTTTTACCTGCACCATTGGGGCCGAGCAACCCAAATATTTCGCCGCGTTCGACTTGGAAAGATACGTCTTTGACCGCCGGAACGGTGCCGTAGCTCTTGCACAGATTTTGAATACTTACAGCGGCTGCCATTATCTATCTCTGATTATGGACAAAATGCGGCTCTACTGTCGATCGGCACTTACTGGGCGATCGCAGTTTAGCCAATCCTCTCTATCTTAACAATTTCCTGCACTCAGGCGGGAAATTTTAGCGGCGATTACTTCTGGTATCACAAAGCTCAATCCCCACACCCAAAACTTCGCTATCTCGATTCGCTGTCAACTGTACTGAGCGGGGCACCCGCCCAGTCAACTATCAACTATCAACTATCAACTGTCAACTATTTACTGATGCGCCTGAGTGGCTTTGAGCATGTAATGGGTAATCAGTAGCTGCGTCAAGGCAAGTGGATAACTTTGGAGTATTTCTCCAGTTGTGCCAGTAATTGCCCCCAGAATTGGGTTAATCTCACGATCGCAGACTTGATGTAGATCCGGCATATCGGCACAAATTATTTGCTCTAGCACACTGATATTCTCGCTAGTGGCATGACTATCGACTTCCAGCACGTCAACTGGCTTGCCCATATCCCGATCTAGATTCAACCGAATGGCTGGCGGAGTATCGCTACCATCTGGCTCTAAAACATCGCTCAGATCTGGGTGTGAAATTGTTGGTCTTAATACGAGCCGTACATTTAGGAGAGAATTGCCCTCATCGGATTCATTACTTGGTGGATAAAAGCTCACTACTAAATCTGCCCATTGACGCTGGGGGCGAATAAATTGTGCTGAGTCTGGTTCGCGCTTTTGAAGTTCGGTCAATACTTGTGCTTCGGTATAGCCTCGCTTGAGAGTATCACGTTGAATCTTCCATGCTGTTCGCAGCGACTCCGGTGGGGCTAGATACACTTTGACATCGTAGCAATAGCGGATCTCAGGGGTAGAGTAACCGAGCAATCCCTCGACGATGACAAACTTGTTGGGCTTGATGTACTGCGGTGCTTCAAAAGTGCCCGTGGTGTGACTGTAAATTGGCTTGAGAATTGGTTGTCCGTTGCGAAGCAGGGCGAGATGCTGCTGCATGATGTCGAGGTAGTTGCAGTCAGGGTGTAGGGCTGTAATACTCAATTCTGCCCGCTGAGTTCGATCGTAGCGATGGTAATCATCAGTACCGATGACGGTGACGTTTTCTTCGCCGAGAATTTGAGCGATTCCCCTAGTTAGGGTTGTTTTACCTGCCGCGCTATCACCGACGATACCTAGAATAATGGGACGATCGCTCATTGTGTTAATCTCCTGATTGATGTAATTTACTGCCAATGGCTCGATCGGTTATTCACCTTTGTCGATTTTCGTTCCGACAGGCTTTGCCAACGAATATCGTCACGCGATCGATCTCATAATATTCTGCATTAATGGTTTTGACTAGCGATCGATCGCTACTTTTGAGCGGACTAAATTTATTGTTGTCTTTGAGCAGACTAGTAAAAGCTGTACTTTCTGGCTTGGCAACTAATGTATTTTTAAGATTGGTGGTTTCTAGTTTGAGTCCAGAAATTTTGAGATTGTTTTGGTCTAATGTCTGTTTGGCAATACCTAATATCTTTGCTCAAATTCCACAATCGCCCGATTTTCACCGAAGAGATTGGTCGATCCTCGGAGTAAAATTTGGTCGTTGACGCGATAGCGAATACTATAAAATGGTGATTCACTATTGGTGAGGATCTTGAAAACTGAAGCAGAGATTTTGGGCGTGATATCTGTCCCGATCTCCGCAGCGACACCGAGGCTAGAAGCACTATTATTTTTAATATCTTTGGTAATGGTGGGAAAGAGCCGAAAATCGCTCAAACTGAGGATCTCGCTGAGACGCTCCTGAATACTATTGAGCAGCGTAGAGCTAGCTAGACTAATTACTCCCAGCCCGACATCTCCGCCCGAAGTTAGGCGTTCGGCAATGGCACCACCGAGGAGTAGGACGATTTCTGGTTGGCTCCGGGCGGGTGTACTGGTGAGTTCGAGTCGTTGGGTGAGTTGGCTGGCTAATCCAGCGATGCGGGCTTCGACTTGGACGGTTTGGACAGAACCGAGGCTGGTGGTGTAAAAATCAGCAGGTTGATTGATTTCGTTATTAGTAGTGCGCGCATTGTTCCGTTGAGCTAGAGGATTGGAGGCACTTTCGAGCGTTCTGGCGTAGAGTCGCAGGTTCAGGACGGGATCTGTGCCCAAGGTGGGGAAGAAGTCGGCTGTCTGAGGGCCACTAGCGAGGCGGAATTGGGTGGTGAACAGGTTGACGGAGCCTTTTTGGAGTTCAACTTGTCCGAAGGGACGGGGGTTATCGATGGTGCCATCGATATCGATTTTGCCAGTGGCGAGGAAATTTAAAATTGGTGCGCGGGTGATTTGGAGGTTATCGCCCAGAGTTACTTGGAGGTTTCGCAGTTGCAGGGCGTTGGGATTTGGTGCTACGGGGATAGCTGGCGGGATTCCCAGGACGGTATTAGTCGTAGTATTTGTGGCTGGCAAGAAAACTTGCCCGTTACTGAGTTGGACATTTCCAGTCAGAATTGGTTTGAGGGCGGTACCGAGGAGCGTGACTTTGCCATTGATATCCCCGTTGTATTTTTCTTTAAGATTGACTGCGACGCTATTCATCTCGATGCCAAGTTGTTTGCTAGGTTCGATCGAAAAGGAGTCAGAAATTGGGATGATTCCGGCAATGGCGACTTGTCCGCGCTTAAATTTTCCAGTTAATTTTTGAACGTCAATCCGATCGAAATCAAAGATAATTTCACTGTTAATATCGGTTAAGGGTTCGGGTAGAGCGACACTTTGAATTTTACCTTGAATAATATTAGCTGTTCCACTCGCAGTCAAGTTTTCAGGCTCGCCAGAGGGTTTCATATTCCCCTCGATCTTGAGGGCAATTTTACCTTGTCCATCGAGCCAGCGCAGTTGTTGTTGGCTCAAGACATCCAGGATTTGCAAACCCTGATTTTGTAAGCTTAAATCGATTTTGATTCGATCGCTTGCAGGTGGCTTGAGCGCGAAGGGAAGTTGGTAAGGGATACTCCCAGTAATTTTCATCCGATCTTCGCGCGCGACGACCGGACGATCGGCAAAGGTGGCATCACTGAGAAAATTTAGTCGTCCATCCCAATAGTTAAAGCTACCTGTGGCATCCTGAAGTTTTGTCTTGTTTAGTTGTCCGTTACTGAGCGAGATTTCACCGCTAACGCGAGGATTGTCCAGATTCCCAGCAATTTGAGCCGAGAGGTTAATACCACCAGTAATATCTACAGGTATGTTTGTCAAGCTGGTTAACGACTCTACAGGGAAGTTTTGGATGTTGACGGTGGCATTTTGGTTATCTGCCCCAAACTCCCCAGCAATGGCGATCTGGCTGTCTTGAATTGTCAGGTTGAGGGGATCGAGGCGGAGCTTACCATTGCGCCAGTTGCCTTGAGCCAGGAACCGATCTAGATGGTAGCGTTCGATCTGTAAGTCGGCACCGACGACCTTGAAATCACTAGTGAGTCCAGTTTTGGGGTTATTGGCGATCGCGATTTCACCACTAAAATTTCCCTGTAAGTTGCCCAAATCGGGAATAGTCATCTTTTCCTGCTGACGACCTGTTTCTTGATTCAACCACCGTCGCAGTTCTGAGAGCCGCCGCAGCTCGTTGTAGAGGGGTTGGGGGCGATTGGCGATTTTTTCGGTTTCGGCGTTCAGATCGGCTGCTGTGCCGTACTTACGTCGATTGAACGGGATAAATACATCATTGGTACTAAAAATCTGGAGTAAATCGCGGATATCTTCAATACTTCCGCTGGGAACTTCAAGTTTGGCAAAGAATGTGGGTGTGGTGGCTCCAGGAGTGACGCTGGCATTGATGCGGTAGGTATTTGCGCCGCGTTGAATCTCGGTATTGTTGAAAGCAATCTGTCCATTAGCATAGCGGAAATTGGCGAGGAGTCGATCGCCTTGAAACGCACCGAAGGTAGGATTGGCAACTTCAATCTGTGTTCCAGTTACTTGAAAATTAGTCAGATCGACTGCTAAATTACCTTTACTAATACCGTCAAATCGATATGCGCCAATTCCCGCACTTTTGGGAATTAACGGTTGCAATAAACCAATCGGCAACCGTGCGACATCAATATCGAGGATCTTGTCATCGATCTTCCCTTTGGCTGCGATCTGTTGTTGTTGGATATCAAAGCTTTGGGGTTGTAAATTGCGATCGAGTGTTAGTGCTAGTCTATCTGTTTTTCCAGCAAAGGCAATATCGACACCCTCCCCTGGATTAGCTTGAATATTACCAATCAGATTGCGATCGAATTTTAGCGATCCTAGCTGGAGGTTAGTTAAGTTGCTTTGCCCAACTACTTGAACATTGGCAAGACTACGATTGAGGAGATTTCCGCCCAGTTCCAAATCAGCACTCAGTTGTCCGGTTAATCGATTAGCCACGGGTGCATTTGCCCCAATCATATTACCAATATTTGGTGGAGCAAACTTGGCTAAATCACCAATATTTAATCGCTGGGCGATAACTTTGCTCTGCCACTTTCCCCGATCTAGATTGAGATTATTAACTTGAATATTCCCACCGAGGACACTCCTAATTTGCCCGTTACCGCTGGCTTGAATTTTTGCCAACTGTGGATCGCTAAGATCTCCCGCAGCTCGGAATTTTCCAAATAATCGCCCTGCTTGAATTGGGAGTGGTAGATCCTGATTTACTACTCCCAATTTTAAGCCCCGAAATGCTAGATCGCTTTGCCATTGCCCAGCCCTAATCTTAATATTAGTAGCCCCAACTTCACCACCATTTGCTAAATTTAATGTACCATTTCCATTAGCTTCAATTGCTGCTGATGTTAATTTATCAATATTTCCAGCAACATTAAAGTCACCACTAATTTTACCCGCACGTAATTGTGGAGACAATTCATTATTCAGTGCGCCTAGTTTGAAATTAGCGATCGCTAGATTACTAGAAAAATTCCCTCGATCTAATTTTAAGCCTGTAGCGCGAACCTTGCCATCGGCTAGTTTTAATTCACCATCGCCAACCACCTGTAATCTCGCTAGATTAAATTTAGCTAGATCTCCTGATGCTGCAAAATTACCAGTTAATTTAGCAGCTTCAAAGCCTGAGGGGATCTCCTCACTGACACTACCTAACTTTAAGCGATCGATCCCAAAATTACCCCGCCATTTACCCGCTTTAATTTCCAGTTTCCGAGCTAATATACTCCCACCAGCTAAACTTAATTCACCTTTGCCAGTAACAATAATATTTTCAGGCTTGAGCGATTTTAGATTACCTGCTACCTGCACATTACCATTGAGTTTAGCATTCTGAAATCTCACAGGTACTTGAGGAGCCAAACCACCGAGAACTAAAGATGTCGCTTGAATATTCCCCTGAAACTTACCTCGATCGATCTGTAAGTTATTCCCGACGATTTTGCCCCGATCTAAATTAATCGTACCCATTCCCGATCCTCGGATCGATTCAGGTGCAAATGATTGGAGATTACCTGCGAGGTTAAATTTCCCATCTAGTTTTCCACTAATCTGGGAATTAATCTCAGCCAATTGGAGATTTTTGGTAGTAAATATTCCCAACCAGTTCCCATTATTAACAGTTAAATTATCTGTCTGAATCTCCCCACTCTTTAGCTTTATTTTTCCGCTCCCTTGCGCTAGAATACGTTGAGGAGTAATTGTTTTTAAGCTATTACCACTGAGATTAAAATTTCCGCTGACTGTTCCTGTAGGTAAACGATTATCTTTGCGAGCGTTAGTTGGGACGATCTGCTGAAGGTTGAGAGCATTACTACTGATATTAGCTTGCCATTTACCGCGATCGACATTAAAGTTATTCGCCGTAACTTTTCCAGCGGCTAACTGGACACTCAATTTTCCTTTTGCCTGAACCCGATCGATTTCTGCATCGTTATTTAAACCCGCAATTTCAATACTCCCGCCTAATTTTCCACCATAGTTAACGGGTAAATTTATCCCCCCAATTTTGGCTAATTTCTGAGTATCTAAATTCTGCGGTTGTAAATTGAGTCGCCAATTAGTTTTAGTTACGTCCCCTGTCGCAGTTACCTTGCCGCCAGCCACTGCAAAGGTAGCACTACGCACGATCGCGCTCCCCTGGGGTGTAATCTGGAGATCGGCACTAACTGGATAAGTTGCTTGGGGTGCATTCACCCGCAGATTGGTGTAGATATCGGCTCCAGTACCGCCGTTGGCGGAGCCTCTCCTCTGGAGAATCGTCCCCTGCACGGAACTAGCCCCGATTTTGACCTGTGAGGGTAATTTAGCACCATACAGCCGGATCAGGGCATCTCCAGGCAGTCGATCGCCCTGTACCTGAAAGCGTGTCTGGGGAGTTTTTAAAAACTGGATTTCTCCCTGAGCCGTTACTTTGCCGCCTAGTTGGGGTTGTGCTACTGCATCTAACTTAATCCGCCCATCTGCCAATCTAAAATTACCATTAAGGCGATCGATTTGGACTCGATCGATTTGACTGGGTTGGCTATTATTAAACTTTCCCGTCAAAACTGGACTGTCTAATTTACCTGTTAATTGCAACTGAGCGACTGCGGCACCAGCCAGAGCAAAGGGTGACTTAATATCGAGACTTTTTAAAACATCTGTAATGGCGATCGGTGCAGTTTTGGCACTGATTTGATAACCAGTATTAAAATTAATATTACCATCGATCGACCCAGCTATTCGATCGTATTTACTCGTGACATTATTGAGCTGAATACCTCGTTCAGATATCTGCACAAAGCCATTAATTTCATCTAAACTACGCGGTACCCGATCGATCGCAATTTTGCCATCACGAACTAATAAATTACTATTAATTTTCAGGGATTTTTGAGGCTCGATGACTAGCGTCAGATCTCCATCTACCGTACCCTGGATCGCTTCGACTTGGGGAATTTTGATAATTCTCGTCGCTGCTACTGCATCTAATTTTTGACCCTTAGCTACGAGCTGCGTTTTACCATTAGCAATTAAACTATTGCCATTAAACTGTACCTGTCCACTCTCACCAAATCGCGCCCCTCCCCTAAAGTCAACTCGATCCTGACTGTCAGTTAGCTCTGCTTGAACGTTAACTTTACTAACAGTAACTGGTTGAGGATTTTTACTGTAGGGAACGATGACGAGCTGTGCATCATCAATCTTAACTGTACCAACTTCGATTTTGATTGGCGATGCAGGAGTCTTGTCTTGTTTAGGAATATTTATCCAATTCCCTTGAGAATTTTGGAAAATATTGAGATCTGGGTTAACTAAATGAATATCTAACTTTAATGTGCGATCGAATGCTAATTGAAATGGATTAAAACTAATAATAACTTGCGGAGCTGCTAATCGATTTAAGTCACTACCATTCGCCGGAATACTTGCATTACTAAAGTAAACTGAATTAAACCAAATATTTTCAATTTTACCCAGATTAATCGGACGTTTGAGGCTTTTGGTCAACTCTCGATCGACAATAGATGCTAGATTGTTTTTTGCCCACCATTGACCAAATCCGATCCCAACTATTAACAACAAGAATAAACCCAAACCGATCGCGCTGCCAGTTTTTAGAAACAACTTCAGCCAGCGACGACTAGGTGGTGGTGAATTATTTGTCACTTGATAAATAGATTCGGCTTTAGGCTTTACTTCCATTCTTTGCTCGACCTCTGTGTCAAAGTAGAAATGCGATCGATATTTAAATTAGTCTAAGCTAACACGCACTGATATTTGCTTGTGGTATGAACAGATACACCACTTCTCATCCTACTTAGATATTGTGCCCAATCTTCACTCCGAGCCTCACCTTGACGAAGCCGCGCCCAGAGGTAATCGCAATCATTCTTGCGCGCTCCTCCTGCCATAGATGGAGTCTAGATCCAATTTAACTTCGATCTGCTGTCGATCGACGCGCTTGCTTATTATAGTTAACGATCGACCGTATCTATCTAGAATGCTGCGGGGGTAAAGATGTTCCGCTCCTAGCAATCGATTGGAGCACCGCCTCAGCTTCCAAGCACCCCCGTAAGCCATCACATCGACGCTCGGCGATACTTACGCTGTAGGTCATCAACGATATCTAGCTTATTCATCAATCGAGAATTACTATCATTTAGCCTTTGAGCTAGAAAACTCGATCGATTCCACTCAGATCCTCTACCTTCAGCATCTTAACTCCCACCACTGTCGATGCGTTCCGCTACTAAGACAATGTGCTGAACATACATGCCAGCTCGTACTTACTTTGGGAATGATTTGCTTGAGGGTTAACTTCATTTGCCATCCAAGTAGCCGAAATAGCCATATACAATATCACAGATTACGTATAATACACTGTTACGTGCGGATCGAATCATCCGAAATCAGCTAATTAAACTATCCTGCCCAAAAATTCGCTGGATTTGCTAGCCATCTAGCTTAATTATCTTTAGAGCATAGACATATCAGCTTTATGACGCAAATAGCCATCCGACTATTGTCAAATCTCTGTATCAGCCGTATTATGAAGGTAATGAAATCTCACAAACAACTCTCAACAAATCACTTCCTCAACGACAACAAGTCGATGATTTAAAACCTCAGAATGTGTCGCTAGAGTTTATAAGTAATCAGCTTTGACACAACGCTAACCATAGCATTTCATCATTGAATCTATCCAAACGATATGTTTTATTACTTGCTGCCTTTAGTGTGCACTGAGTAGTAGACTGCTTTGGTTATTTATCAAAAAAAAACTCGCCAACTCGATCGACTGCAAACGGTCTAGGGTCGGAACTTGGCAACCATCATTCTGAAGCGATTTGTTGACGAGTCAGATTTTAGCAAAAAGTTACTCTTACATTATACATTAATCACTGCACATCTGGCAGGTCGTAAACGATGAAGTTTCTCTCTAAAATCACCCTAGCTCTTGCGGCTGGTTCGATGTTTTGCCCACTGGTAGCTCAAGCTGCCCCAGTTACCAACACTGGTTCTACTGCTGCTGCGGTATCGATCAAATTTGAAGGTGCCTCCAACGGTAACTTCTCAATCCAACCTGGTTCAAATGCTAACGGTGGTGGCACTGGAGTCCGCGAACTGTCTGCTGCTGTTGCTACTGGTGAAACTCAGTCTGATGCTAGTTCTTCGAGCACCAAATTCGGTACTACCGCCACTGCAAAAGGTTTTAGCCAACCTGTAACTTTCACATATTCAACCTACAGCGATATTAGCAATATCAGCAAAAATTCTGAGTTTGCCAACAGCAACCAATCTCAGAAGAATTCAGCCAGCCAATCTGCTAACAGCCAGGATGGTTTCACCAATACTGCTAGCAGCAGAAATGCTGAGAATGCTTCTAACAACACAGCTCAAAAGAATGCTGCCAACCAATCTGCTAACAGCCAAGATGGTACTGTAGCTAGCAACAGTAGCAAAGCTGCTGAGGCTGCTAACGCTGCTAACAATGCTGGTGCCAAAGCTTCTGAGTCGGCAAATGCTGCCAACAGTGCTAGTGCCAAAGCTTCTGAATCGGCTAATGCTGCCAACAGTGGTAGTGCCAAAGCTTCTGAGTCAGCGAGTGCTGCCAACAGTGCTAGTGCCAAAGCTGTTGAGGCTGGTATCGGTGTAGATGGTGGCAGTTTTGAAGCTTCTAAGAGTGCTAGTGCTGCCAACAGTGCTAGTGGCAAAGCTTCTGAGTCGGCTAATGCTGCCAACAGTGCTAGTGGCAAAGCTTCTGAGTCAGCTAATGCTGCCAACAATGGTAGTGCCAAAGCTTCTGAATCGGCTAATGCTGCCAACAATGCCAGCAACAAAAATTCTGAGACTGCTTCTAACAACGGAACTCAGAAGAATTCTGCCAGCCAATCTGCTAATAGCCAAGATGGTTTCACCAACGTTGCTAGCAGCAAAAATGCTGAGACTGCTTCTAACAACACAGCTCAGAAGAACTCAGCTAGCCAATCTGCTAATAGCCAAGATGGTTCTACCATCACTAGTACTGGCAAAAATGCTGATATCAATAACAGCAACAAGAATGGTACTAGCTATAACTACACTGGATCTTCAGCGGGTTTATCCTTCATCCCTTTAAACAATAAATAGGAGTAAAAGTTCAATCTATATCTAGATTGAACCGAACACTTACTCAACTTTTAATGAAAAATTTATCCATCTCTAGTTGATTTCGATGCAGATAACGCTGACGGAAGTGACTGGGATGGATATTTTTTCTCAACTCGTTGGCTAATCTAGAAAGAGAGAATTAATTGTTGGAGCACCATCGATCGTTATGTATTTGCAGTCACTATTTAATCTTCAAACTAAATCTAAATTAGCCTATTATGGCGTGGCGATCGCTGGGTGGTGTTTTGTGCTAAATTGTGGCACTGCTATCGCCCAGACATCAGCAGCTAGCGATCGATTTAAGAGCATTCCCCCAACTCAACTACTAGCGAGTGCCACCAAAACCAATCGGGATCTAGTTGGCAATGACGAAGATCGGAGTGACAACCCACCAGGAGATGCACAAGTTGCCCAAGTAACTGCTCCTGTACCCACGCTGTTGCCGATTATTATCGCTCCCATCCTACCCGCCTTATTACCTCGAAGTACCCCGATTGTCGTTCCGCTCAATTCCATCCTCACTCCAGAGCTAATTCCGGCACCGAACAACACCCGAGCCGTTCCGCCAGCAAATACACCCATCCCACCCCAACCAGAATCCAATCGAGATCCGCGCTTTATCATCGCGCCCCAAGTCTTAGATCCCCAAGTAGTCGATCCATTTTCTACTCAATTTGTGCTGAATGGAAATAAGGTTTCGCACTTTACCACCACAGTCGTCACCACCGGATTTGAAGCGGGTAATTTTCGCAATACCGATCTCAGCTTTGATATCTACAGGCTGATTGGAGCCAAAAATATCCAGAGTGTGACTACAGATCGCGTAGTGCGGGTAAATAGCCAAGTTGAAGTTGCTGGTGTCCGCAGTATCGCTCAAAATCAGGAAATTTCCGTCTCTGTCGCCCAACCCCAAACATTACTGGGATTTCGCCAACAAATTAGTCTAGATGCAGACTGTCTGGATGGTTCCGCCCGAACTTGTACATTCCTACCTGGAATCAAGATCGATGATAGCGTCATCGATCCACGGAAATTGCAGCCGAGGGGCGCAAATATTACCTCCCAATTTGGCGATGTTATCTCTCCAGCATCTGTCGCCGCGATTAGGCAACCAGGATTTCAAGGCGGTGCTAATGGGGAGAATTTTGGCATTGATTTAAGCATTCCCGCTGTCGGTTTAATCGATCCTCCCGCAGGTTCGCCGCCACCAGTTTTGACAGGGGAACGAAAGGAAACTTTTAGTAGTGGGGTGGCGGTTAATTATACCCGCATGAATCAGAATTTTGCGACCAATGGTGTCGAATCGACATTGGGACGCACGATTCGATCGCTAAACTATATTAACGGCGATCGCAATCAACTCGCAAATGCACTAGTCAACGTGCTGGGACAAGTATTACCCGACTTTGAGCCGAGTATTGCCCCTGGAAAGCCTGGAGCGCGAATCGTCGTCAATCCCAATCTCTACCGAGCGGCGAATGCCGTCCGCACCCCCGATAATAGCCTGACGGTGTACCAAGCAGGTACGGGCTATGCTGCCAGTCTCGGAGCCGATCCCAGAGTTCCGCCTGGAGCCAGTCATCAAGCGATTTGGGTGGGGATGTCCCCAGTCGTCGAGCGAGAGTTTCGGCGGGACTACAATTACATCACGCTCCGAGAGCCGCGCATCGTGGCTAGTGGCGGCAGCGAAGGCGGAGGTGTGCCTGTAGATGTCAATCTCAACAGCTTTGGATTTAATTCTGGGGGCTTGCAAAATGCCTACGCACAGGGATATGTCACAGTGTACAATCGGGATGTCTCTAGGGTAGATACCGATACCATTCGTCAGCGCACGGATTATTATCCTCACATCAGCTTGACGGGTACGACGCTAACTGAAAATACGATTTGGCGATATTTTACTGGAGCGATCGTTAATGCTGGATTTGAACCCAAAACTAGCTCAAATATTAAAGCCTATGTCGGTAGTGACTACTCGATCGTCAATCCGCGCGGTTTGAGCTATAGTCTAGGTGGAGTCGGCTATCTCAATCCCGATCCTGAATATTACAGTCAACTTTTTGCTAATGCTACTCAATCGATCGCGATCGGTTCCAATCCGCGTAATAGTCTAGTATTTGGGTTTAATGCTAACTATATTATCGATGGTTCGATTACACTCCAATCGCTGCCGATCCGCTCCACCCAAAGCTTTATTAATGCAGGTGTAGCGGTTAATTTTGGCGATATTTCAGTGGGCGGAACGCAATTTTTTGGCAATCTCCTACCAGAGTCGGTAGAAAATAAAACAGTATTTAATCTGGGGTGGAAAGTTACCGACAGGCTAAAAGTAGGTGGATTTTTTACGGCATTCGATCGGAATATATCGACCAATCCTTTTGGGGCAAATTTAAGTTACGATCTAGATCCTAATTCAAATTCTACACTCTATTTAGGCTGGAATTCGGCTGAAATTGATTTCCGTCGTACCCTCGGTTCAACAGCAAATATTTATAAAGATAACACTATTAGTTTATCAATTAAGTATGGTTTTTAGCTCTCAGTAATAACAGCTTTAATCGCTCGAAACACCAAATTATAACCTCTCCCACGAACCACTCTAACGCTGAATATATTTGTCAAAAATATTACTAAAGTCACGTTTAGTATATCGTTCCAGCATTGTAGCGTTTAAGTTAGTGAGGAGCGCATTATAATGCTTGACGATCGTTTCCTCATTTTCAATTTTATCGATCTTGTACATTGAGGATATAGATTGTAGACAAAGTAACGCATTACTACGAGCAATTTCCTCTTTTGCCTGAATTTTACTAATACTAATCAGCACTTTGTAAATATCTTTTAGTGCTTCGATACACTTCTTTTCGAGATCGATACTAAAAGGAGTTACACCTGCCAAGACAAATTTGAGTTCGACATCTAAATCGATCGTGCCAGCAGTCTCGATCGATACCTGCGAGACTTTGTGACTAGAATAATCATACCGCTTGACTGCACGCTTACTAGAAATTGCCGAATCGCCATCGACATGAATCAGAGCTAAATTTGTAAAACAATACTCATCCTTCTTGGACTTAATCAAGAAAAATATCTTTTCGCCATCTTCATGAAATACATAATCATCAGCAGCAACCTTATCATAATCCGCAGGTGCCACGATAATACCAATATCGCTGATGCCTAGAGCTTCTGCTGCAATTCTTTTAAACATTTGCAATTTTCCAGATAGATATGTCTAATATACCCTCGATCGTCCAAGCAATTAACCACCGTCTAATTTCGATCGCTTTGGCGTACCGTAGGTAATCGAGTCCTCAATCCTTAACTCCGTCTGCGATTACCTACGGTACGCTACGCGATCGATCGTACAATCCACAAATCAGATCGTTGGCGCGGCTACGCCAACGATCCGAATAGCGATAAGATTATTGTAGGCTCCTAACCAACACAATTATTATGAGTACACCAGTAAAAGAACAGTACATCATCGCTCGCGAAGGAAACAAAACAGCCATTATTTTATCGATTCGCCAGGGGCGAGGCTCCGCCAACGCACAATACGAGCAAATGTTAGAAGATCTCCACGATCTGGCGATCGTTGCCGAGCGTCGATCCGAGCAACCAGTTAACCTAGCAAAGATGCAGGAATGGTTAAAAGAAGATGGAATCGGTTCATGTTAATATATAAAAATGCGGAAATTGCCTGAATAAATCATCCTCATGCCAAAGAAAGTCCGAGAACTGAAACAGTACCTATCTAAAGCAGGGTTTGTTCTCCAAAAAGGACGAGGAAAAGGAAGCCATACTTACTGGTTACATCCCGATCTAGAATCGCCATTAATTATGCCAGGTAAAGATGGTGATGATGCGCCGATATATCTCGAACGACAAGTTAATAAAGCATTGCAATTACTCGCGACAATAGAGGAAGATAAAAATAATGACTTCAGCGATGCCGAATCGAACGATGAATCATAGATATACAATGGTCATTAAATGGTCGGAGGAAGATAAACTTTATCTAGTTCACCTTCCTGAATTTCCTTGGCAAGAATTTGTTACTCACGGTAGCACTTATCAAGAAGCGGCTCAAAATGGACAGGAAGCTCTTGATGGATTGATTGAAGTTATGCAAGATAATAATCAGCCGTTACCAGAACCTAAATCATTCTCGTTTGCTTAGTATCGTTCAGCTTCTCATACTGTAGGTAATGTAGAAGTTAAGGAATCATTATTTCGAGTAGATGACCCTACAAAATTAGTGTCTGCATTGCCAAATTTAGAAAGCCTTCATATTTATGGAGACTTTAGCTATTCTTATCTAAATTATAAAATTATTAGGCCTAATAATTTTATAATATTAGTAATCGATTCTGTCAACTCTGGTTTAGCCATCGAGCAATTATTTTCACTCGACATGCCCAAATTAGAATATTTTGAGATTTGGTTAGATGGATTATTAAATCCAGAATTAATTCTTGAAGCAATGCACCCATTTTTGTTTGACAGTACTATGCCTAATTTAAAACATCTTGCGCTTTGCCACTGTGAATGCGTAGATAATCTGATTGAATTAATAATTAACTCTCCGCTTGTGGAGCAAATTATCACACTGGATTTTAAACTGGGCAATATGAGCGATCGAAGCATCCAATATATTTTAGACTGTCCTAGACTTAATCATCTAAAAAAAATAAATGTTTCAAATAATTGTTTATCCGATATTGCAATCAGACAACTGAAAGAGCTTCATTTTGAGGTTGAAGCAACTAATCAATATTTTTCTCAAGAAGAAAGGGCTTGGATGAATAATCCAAATCGACGATTAACTGAGTGATGCAGGGGTAAATTTTAAAGTAACAATCATGCGTTGGAACACTTTCATTGTGTTAGGAACGTCGATTCCGGCTCGAACCCCACCTAATCCCACATCCCCAGATCCGCGCTACCATAGATAATCGCCCTAGCAAACAGAAAAAGAGGCAAAATCGTGGCAGTTGCAGTAGATAGTCTCATTACTCCTGAAATCCTCAAACCTGCTCGTTATCTCGGTAACGAACTCGGTGCGGTGCATAAACCGTGGGAGAGTGCGACAGTTCGCTGGGCACTGACATATCCAGAGATCTACGAAGTTGGGGCGAGCAATCTGGGGCATATTATCCTCTACAGTATTATCAACGCCCAGCCGCGCCAATTGTGCGATCGAGCCTATCTACCCGCAGCGGATTTAGCGCAGAAATTACGCGATACTCAGACACCATTATTTGGGGTGGAGTCGCAGAAGTCCCTGGCGGAATTCGATATCCTCGGTTTTAGTCTCAGCTATGAATTGGGCGCGACGAATATATTGGAGATGTTGAGTCTGGCGGGAATTCCTGTGACATGGCGCGAACGTGAAGCGGGTAATTATCCGCTGATTTTTGCAGGGGGACAAACGGCGACATCCAATCCCGAACCCTATGCGGATTTCTTTGATTTTATCGCTCTGGGGGATGGGGAAGAGTTATTACCCGAAATTGGGTTAGTAGTTGAAGATGGCAAAACTGCGGAGCTGAGTCGGCGGGATTTATTATTGGATCTCGCTCAAGTTCCAGGCGTATATGTGCCCCAATTTTACGATTTGCACCCCGATGGGAGTGTGAAGCCAAATCATCCTGAAGTACCCGAACGCATTCTCCGACGGGTAGCTACTCCGATTCCAGCATACTCGATCGGGTTGGTGCCCTATGTCGAAACCGTCCACGATCGACTCACCATCGAAATTCGCCGTGGTTGTACTCGTGGGTGTCGCTTTTGTCAGCCTGGAATGTTGACTCGCCCTGCGCGGGATGTGGAGCCGGAAGCGGTAATTAATGCGATCGAAACCGGAATGCGATCGACGGGTTATGATGAATTCTCCCTCCTCTCACTCAGTTGTTCGGATTATCTCGCCCTCCCCGCTGTGGGCTTGGAAATCAAGAATCGGCTCAAGCATGAGAATATCTCGCTTTCCCTCCCCAGTCAGCGGGTAGATAGATTCGATGAAGATATCGCCAATATCATCGGTGGTACGCGCAAAGGTGGCTTAACTTTTGCGCCGGAAGCAGGTACCCAAAGGTTGCGGGATATTATTAATAAGGGTTTGACGAATGAGGAATTGCTGCGCGGTGTGAAGACTGGTTTCGAGCAGGGTTGGGATAAGATCAAACTCTATTTTATGATCGGTTTACCAGGTGAAACCGATGTCGATGTCATCGGGATTGCTGAAACCGTGCGCTGGCTCAAACGGGAATGTTGGGCAAAAGATCGCCGCACGCTGAATTTTAATATCACCATCTCCAACTTCACGCCCAAACCCCATACCCCCTTCCAATGGCATTCGGTATCAACTACCGAATTTGCCCGCAAACAACGGTTACTCAAAGATGAGTTTCGAGATCTACGCGGCGTTAAAGTCAATTATACCGACGTGCGGATCTCCGCAATGGAAGATTTTGTCGGACGCGGAGATCGCTCCCTCGCACCCGTAATCCGTCGCGCCTGGGAACTCGGCGCAGGTATGGATGCCTGGTGGGAAAGTCTGGAAAAAGCCTACCGTGCCTGGGCACAAGCGATCGATGAAGCTGGTTTAGACTGGAAATACCGCCGCGTCGAAAATGGCGAATGGAATGTATTTGAGAATTTACCCCCCCAACCCCCCTTAGAAAGGGGGGCTTCAGCTCCCTCCCCTTGGAAAGGGGAGGGCTGGGGGGGGGTAAAAATCTCCGCTGAAGCACCAGTAAATAGTCGAGCACCAAAACTCAAGCCACGCACCACCGAAAGCAAAGCTACGCCAACAGTTCCAACACCAGAATCCGCAGAATTGCCCCCAGTCCCCCAGTCCCCCAGTCTCCCTGTCCCCTCTCCCCCTCTCCCCCTGCCCCACAACCTCAACGCCCCTCTCCCCTGGGATCACCTCGACACAGGTATCGACAAAAAGTGGCTCCAAGACGACCTCGAACGCGCCCTCGCCGCTGGTATCGTCCCCGACTGCTCATTTGATGGTTGTTCTCATTGCGGCGTGTGTGGCACTGATTTCGGGCACAACATTATCGTCCCACCCCTACCCATTCCCGAATTCACTGGACAATTTACTCCCAACACTGACAAGGTACAGCGATTACGAGTATGGTTTGGCAAAATCGGTAAAATGTCCTTAGTCGGTCATTTAGATTTGGCGCGTTTGTTCGATCGAGCCATCCGCCGCGCCAGTATTCCCGTAACCTATAGTGGGGGCTTCCATCCCGCCCCCCGCATCATGATTGCCAATGCTCTACCATTAGGCTCAACCAGCACGGGAGAAATCGCCGATTTTGAACTCACCACCATCATGGATGAGTCGGAATTTCAATCCAAATTAGCAGCACAATTACCCACAGATATCCCAATCTATCGAGTAGAATCTGTAGATCTCAAACAACCCCCTGCTTCTACGTTAATCACTCAAGCGGAATATTTCGTTAATGTTTCATCAGCTAGCGAAACACCGCCCCAATGGGAAACTTGGATCGCGGCGGTGTTAGCTAGTCAGGAAATTATTCAGGATAAAAAGTCTAAATTAGGCAAGAATACGCAAATTAATTTACGCGATCGATTATACGAATTGGAGTTGGAACCCACCCCCAACCCCTCCGAGGAGGGGAGTATGAGTAGAGAGTTGCGATATGTGGGTAGTTGTGCAAATGATGGAACTTTATTGCGTCCAGAACAGATGGTATTTATGTTGGAACAGGTGTCTGGTGTGGAGTTGCAGTTAGTAAGGATTGTTCGATCGAGATTAATTTTAGCTTAGTAAATCAACTTCAAATTGAATAATAGTTTATCTTATCTTTATGCATGAAGAATTAAGAGGTGTTTCTGAACACCTTAAAGAGCTTGGACTTGCATCGCTAGCTCATGCCCAACAACATACTTTTTTTTATAGCATGGATAACAAATACTGGAGTGACTTAGCTGTTCTCCAAGCTGCACATGCCGCAGAAATTCTTTTAAAAGCGCGAATAGCCGAAGAACACCCTTTACTAATTTTCAGTGATATTCCAAGATCGACAAAAGTTAACGAAGATAAGTTGAGCTTTCGTTCCTTAGTTGAATCTGGAAAAACACTTCAATATAATGAGCTGCCAGAAAGATTGTGGGCAACAACTGGATACAAAATTAAGGACGATAATCTTTATCAGAACTTTGGAAAGCTAAGAAACAACATACAACATTTTGCCACTCCAAAAGACCGAAATTTAACACAAGAAATACTAAATTTTATATTTGGAATTATAGATCCAATGATCCATGATTTTTGGGGATTGTATGCAGTTAATTATGTTGAAGATCCTGATGCTCATGAGTACATATTTCAAACTTTGCTAAGTTCAAATATTTCTTTTCTTATTCCAGACGAATGCAAGGAAATAGTTGAGCGTGATAGATTGGATCTTAATCTTTGAATATTAAGAAATCTATGTATAATAAGTTTTTAAGCAATTATCTACTGCTCACACCGAAATTACTTTCAACAGATTACTAAATAAAGATTTGAGCTATAATAGTCAATTTGCTGAAATTGAATACTCGATCGATAGAGATCGAGCGTCAGACATTTAATAAATATTAGAAGTGTTAAGTTAATAAAAGATGCCTGGGAGAACCATATATGTCACCTATTGCTGAAGAGATTTATACATCAGTCATTCAGACTTTATCGCCAACAGATCGATTGCAATTAGCAACACTGATTCTAGATGGATTAAAACAGAATGTCTCAGTTATTGATATCAGCGATGAATGGACTGAACAAGATCGATCGGATGTTACTAATTTTTCGTTGCAATATACAGCTTCTCTGTTTCCAGAAGAAGAGAATGTCGAATGGTATTAAACTCTGGCGATTTGGTGAGTGTAGATTTTCCAGGCGTAAGAGGAATAAAACGTCGTCCTGCTGTAATTTTATCTTCAGCAACTTATCATGCTATTCCCCCAGATATCATCGTTGGGCTGATTACCTCTCAAATAAAGGGATTGGGCGACACAGATTACATTCTTCAGGATTGGGCTGTGGCGGGATTACGAGTTGAATCTATCTTTCGGAGTTTTATCGTCACATTGCCGAGATCCGCAAATATCATTCAAATTGGTCATTTGTCGGAGCGCGATTGGCAAGCTGTTCGTGCTTGTATCAAAATAGCATTTGCTGATTTAGATGATGCTACACTCGATCGAGATTAATTTTTGAGCTACGACGATCGATCTACTGAAATTGAATATTCGATTCCGCCAAGCAGACGCTCCGCGAACGAAATGCGATTGGGTTTGCTCGATCGATAGAGTTCGATAGCTTAAAAAACCTGAGTCACTGGCAAAGCCAACACTTTTCGTATTTCCTGTAATAATGATTCTAAAAGCATCGAATCATTAGTCAAATCTGAAATTTCATCATCAGATAACTCTTCTGAATTCAATTGACTTTGATATGCTGCAATCCGAAATTCTAATGCTTCTGAGATCGATCTCATTGCCTTTGGTGATAAGTTCATCATATTTTCCTCAACTTACTTTATAAAATAGATTACCAACTGACGATAGAACATGCTGATATTCTTCTAATGGCATCGAATAGCTCGGCTCCCATAACCAATGATTGCCATAATCATTTACAACTCTAAGCTCGCTTGGAATCTCTGCATCCAAATCCAGTTTCCACCAGTTCTTGCCAATTCCTCTAACTGAGAACGTAGAAATGCCTCCTGAATTTGCAGCTACCCACATTTTCCGATCGGCTTCATACATATCGATATCCTTAGCTCGGACATTCTCCATTCTAGAAGAGATCGCATTTCCCATGCGATACAGATCGACTGGCGTTTTCCTCACAACATCTTTTTCTCGATACTTAAATTATATTTTAGACGACCATTGGAGTAACAGTCGATCGATCGGCTGAAATTGAGTACTCGATCTAAATATATTAACTATTCAATAGATTTATCACTAACCGCACGAACGATTCGCGAAAGTTCAT